>Ga0187784_10004762_pt1 | contig 10978 bp, 12 predicted proteins | sample 1015_SJ02_MP15_2_FD_132964 | JGI IMG/M metagenome (GOLD analysis project Ga0187784, IMG submission 132964) | Tropical peat soil microbial communities from peatlands in Department of Meta, Colombia - 1015_SJ02_MP15_20_MG | ecosystem: Environmental > Terrestrial > Soil > Wetlands > Peat | place... | reverse complement strand
GTTGGGAATCCGGAAAGCCGTTGCCAGTTCCCGGATCTCGTCAACCGTGTGGTTTTCGAGCCACCGGTAAATCTGTTCAGACTTCTCATTGGCCTGCTCAGTGATCGAGAGGGGGGAATTCTCGTCAATCCATTCGGGGTGGCCGACCATCGCACACAGGTCGAACCACTGCTGCGCGGTGCCGCAGCCGAGATCCACCAGACCATCGGCAGCACGCGCAATACCCGGCACCGTAAGCTTTCGGGCATCTCGCCACGGCCGGCCGAGCATTTCAAAGAACGTCACCGGATAGTATGTCAGGCTGAGGATTTGGGTTTCGAGCATCGACAGATCGACGAGCTCAGCGCCGCCGCGTAGCCGCGACGCCATGATCGCCGCGCTCGCGTAGGCACCGGCAAGATATTCACCAACCTGGCCGCCGACGAACACTGGCGCGCGGTCGGCCGATCCTCGTCCAAGTGCGACGATGCCACCCGACCAGGCCTGCAGCGTGAACTCGGTCGCCGGACGGTCACTCCAGGGTCCCTCCAGACCGAACGGAGTAATCGAGGTGACCGTCAAGTGCGGGTGTACTCGATGCATCTCGCCTGGCGTGACGGATTGATGCTCAGCCACTTTCGACCCCCGCGACCAGACCACAGCATCGGCTCGTGCCAGCAGCGCGTTGACGAGCTCGATGTCGTCGGCGCTGTCGGGATCGGCGATGACGCTACGCTTGGAGCAGGCCAGGAAGCTGAACAGCGCGCCGTCGCTGCCGGGTGGTATGTCGGCACCCGAGGCCGACCAGTGCCGCAGCGAATCCCCTTCCGGCGGTTCAACCTTGATCACTTCAGCGCCACCGTCGGCGAGCATCTTCGTGCAGTAGGCACCGGCGATTCCGGTGGACAGGTCGACCACCACGTAGCCGTTCAGCGGCTCCACGCGCTAGCTCTTCCGCTTGCGAGCTGATTTACTCAGCCGGAAATCGGGCGGAAACTTGCTGTCGTTGTCGTTGACCGCATCGGACAATCCGCTGTCGATGGCCTCATGCATGTCCATGTCGCCTGGGTCGAGCTGGGTTAGCCCACCCATCGACTCGAAGAATGCGGACAGCAGGCTGCCCATGTACTCGCCTTGAAACTGCTTCACGACTTCGAAGAAGATCTTCTGTTGGAAAATGGTGTCAGTGGGTCGGTTGCGAGCGCACGCCAACGCATACTTTTCTACTTCGGCCTCCAGCTGGCCCCGCGGCACCACCTTGTTGAGGAAGTTGCACTGATACATCTCGACAGCGGTGAAAGGCCTTCCGGTGAAGACCATTTCCTGAAATTTCCGCAAGCCCATGGTCTGAACCCAGGTCCACATCCGGGGGCCCCAGCCATAGTATCGGAACGATGGGTGGCCAAAGAGTGCGTCGTCGGAGGAGATCACCAGGTCAGCGTCGGCGGCTTGGTAGAAATGCCAGCCGTAGCAGTAGCCCTTCGCCTCCACAATGCTGATCTTCTTGAACTCCTGCAAAGGCCGGTTACCGGCCTGCGAGTTCGCAAACCATTGGCTGATCGTGGCACCGTGGCGAAACGATCCCTTGGGCGGATACTTGATCCCGTCTTCCTCCAGCCTGAGTTCGGCGAGCCGGAAGCCGGGCGAATCCTGCCCTGCCATGAACTCGGGAAGGTCTGCTCCGCTGCCCAAGTCGTCGCCGACACCACGGATCACTACCACCCTGACGTCGTCGTCGACCGTCGCGCCACGGAGAAGATCGGCGTAACGAAGCCGCGCCGCGGACGTGGGTGCGTTGAGAAACTCCGGACGGTTGAACGTGATCGTCGCGATCTTGGTCTTTGGGTCCTTGTCGTAGAGGATGATTTCCTCGGGGGCGGGACGTTTGTTGTCAGCCATTCGATGCAGCAATCGGCGTGTCAGCCCTAGTACTCCACGAAGGACTTGAGGTCAGCACTTCGGGCCCACCGGTCCCGATAAGTACCGCTTCCCGCCGCAGAACCGCACCGATGCCCTCTTCCCACACATAAGCCGTGACGGCAAGCACCATCCCCGCCTCCAGCTTGTCTTCGGCCGCGGTCAGCGGCAGATGCGGCGATACCACGGGCGGATCGAACCCCACACCCAAACCGTGCGCCACTGGCATCGGTGGCAACGGCTCCCCCGCGGCCTCGTAGGCGCCGAGCAGATCGCTGGTAGGCACGCCCGGCCGGCACGCGGCGGCCAACCGCTCCCATAGTGCGTCTGCGCGCTCGTAAAGCCCACGGGCACTTTCGCCGTCGCCCACCGGCCAGGTTCGTCCGACCTCACCGATGTAGCCGTGGGCAACGACACCGGATGCGAACGCCACGAGGTCACCGGGCTGTAGGCGATTGCCACCGCGGACCCGCCGCCACGGATGCTCCTTGGAGGTGGCCCACACGGCATCCTGTTTGGCCGGCGTACTCACCCCACCGGCGGTCATCGCTTCCAGCAGCACGGCGGTGAGGTGTTGTTCGCTGGCCCCCGGCCGCAGATCGGCTACCGCGGCGGCCAGACCCGCCTCGGCCACCTGAAGCGATTCGCGAATGGCGGCAACTTCTTGGGGCGTCTTGATCCGCCGGGCGGCACGCATGGCCGCCTCTCCGTCGACCAGTTCCGCGTTCGGGAACGCCACCGGCAGCAGCTGAGCGAACGCCGGCGACAGCGCATCAGTGCCCACCCGGCGTGCCGTAGCCGCACCGTCGATCTTCTGTAGGTTCGCGATGGTGTTTTGGGGGTTCCATGCGATGCCGTATAGATTTTCGTGCGGGATGTCGTCGGGCACACCCTCGTCCCATGTGCTCAACAAGTGGATGGCGCCCGTTTCGCGCACCAGCACACACGATGGGCCGAAAGGCCGGGTGCCCGCGACCCATAGCTGCGGTGCGCCGGTGACATACCGGATGTTGGCCTGTCGGCCCAGGACGAGCACGTCGAGGTCGTGGGCTTGCATCTGCGCCAGCGCACGCTCCCGTCGCCCACAGCGGAGAGCGCGGTCGTCGGCGAGGACCTCAGTCGCCATACGGCGTGTAGGGGTAGTCGGTCAACTTGATCCAGCCCTCCTCGGTGATCACCACGATCTCTTCGCTGCGATAGCCGCCGGTCCCGTCCTCCCAGACCACCGGCTCCAGCACCAGCGCCATGCCGGTTTCCAGTACGTAGTTCTCGTCGAACTCCTCGCCCAAATCCGTACCGATCATTGGCATTTCGGCGGCATTGACGCCGATGCCGTGCCCCAGATAGAAGTGCGGAAGCCAGGGCCGGCTGCCGCCATTGGCCTTGATGGCGGCCCTGCCCAGATCGGCGGCTGTGGCGCCGGCACGGGTGACATCGAGAACAGCTGTCATGATGTCACGCCATCGGTGAAACTGCTCCTGCTGACGGGGAGTTGGTTCCTGGCCGACGATCCAGGTCCGGCCGAAGTCCGAACAGTACCCGCCGTACGTGATACTGACGTCGGTCCACAACACCTCGCCGGCCCGCAGCTTCCGCTCCGTCGACAGCAGCGGCAGGGCAAGGTCGCCGTGCGTGGTCCACACACCCTCGGCCTTCGTGTCCGGCATCACCTGCCAGATGGGTTCCAGCATGTTGGCTACCGCGCCCAATTCGAAAGCGTGACGCAGGAACTCAGCTGACAGGTCGATCTGGCGGATCCCCGGCGCCAATGCCGACTGGACATCAACCATAGCCTCGTCGGTGATCCGGGCGGCCCTGTGGATGCAAGCAATTTCATCGATAGTCTTGACCGTCTTGGCCGCACTGACGATCACGGCCGCATCGGCGGGCGGCCCGCCCGGGAATAGGCGCTTTTCCGCCCGCCGCATTGCGCCGGTGAACTCATCGACCGCCACGGTCGTTCCGCCCGGCACCAGATTCGAAATCAGCCGCGCGAAGTTCTCCACCCCTTCGTCAAACTCCAGGTACAGAGGCGGGTGGACATGATCCGCGGGCAACTCGGCTTCCTCGGCGGCACCCTCGCGGAACGGGAGGAACAGGTGCGGCCATTCGTCATCGGCGAGAACCACTGCGACCGGACGCTCCACGTGGGACATGCCGGCATCGCCGAGTGGCCAGCTGGTCCCTGTCGCGTACGTCACGGCGGTGTTGCCCAACAGAATCAGTGCGCCTACATCGCGATTGGCCATCGCCGCGCGCAGCCGCGCGCCGGTCTCGCGACGCAGCCGGCCGCGGTCCGGTTCTGACGGGATATCGAGGGCGGACGCGCCCGCCGCGAGGAAAGTTGTCATCTCAGAGGCCCAAGAAATCCTTGACGTTGCTGCTGACGATTTTGGCGGCGTTCTCCGGACCGACGGCCTGCACGACCGCCGCCAACGATTTCTCCGAGTAGCCGAACGTGCTTTCGTTGTGCGGATAGTCGGATGACCACATGACATGGTCCACGCCGATCTCGTCGATCAACCGCAGCCCCAGCGGATCGACCATGAACGACGCGCTCATGTGGTTATCCCAGTAGTAGCGGATGTCGTGCTCGAGCTGGTGGTTGAACATGTGCTGATAGGACGCCAACAGATGCTCTGCATCTTGGAGAGCTGGAGGCACCCAGGCGATCCCGCCTTCGAACCAGCCGATGCGCAGCCGCGGGTGACGGTCGAGGATGCCACCGAAGATGTACTTGGAGAACATCTCCCGGAACGAGTCGACATTGATCATCATGCCGACGACGACGCTGTTGACTTCGCACGGCGACTTCGGCGGCGTCTCGCCGATGTGGTGCGTGAGGGGCAGGCCCGCCTCTTCGATTTCATCCCACACGGGGCTCATCGCGGTGCTCGAGTAGTCGATCACCGCGTCCTCGTCATCCTTGCCGGGGTTCAATGGCAATAGGAATGTTCTGAGCCCCAACGACTTCAGCTCGGCGAGCGTTCGCCGCGCTCCTTCGGGCTCCCACCAGTTGATCAGTCCAACACCGTAGAAATGCCCGCGTGACCGCTCCTGCAGGTCGGCAATGTGCTCGTTGTAGATGCGGAACACCCGCTCGCGCAACGCCTTGTCGGGATAGTGGAAAAGCGCGAGGACTGCGTTGGGAAATGCCAACTCCTTGTCGACGCCGTCCTCATGCAGCTCGCGTATCCGGGCCTCGATGTTGGAAGTCGCCGCACCCGCCAGGTCGTCGTACTGCATCAGTACCCTGCTGAAGTCCGTCGGCAGGAAGGTCTGCCCCTTGCGCCCGACCATGTAGGCACCATCCTCGTACCAGATGCGCGGGGCTTTGTCTTTCAGATCGTCGGGGAACTGCTCGTAGAAGATGTCGTCGGCCAACGAGATGTGATTGTCTGCAGAGAACACCTCCGTCCCGGTCGGCAGCCCCACATCGACCCCGGCGTGGCCGTGCCGATTCTTCGGCGCACCAAAACCCCCGGGCGGGTAGAAAGTTGCGGTGCCGGACTGAGTGGACATCATCGAGCCTCCATTCGGGATTGGTTCACCACGTGACGGGCAGTTCGTAAACGCCGTAGGCCAGGCGGTCGTGTTTGAAAGGAATGTCTTCGACCGGAATAGCAAGGCGCAGGGTCGGAATTCGGCGGAACAACGTGGTGAAGACGATCTGGAGTTCAGCACGCGCAAGCTGCTGGCCCACACATTGATGCCTGCCGTAACCGAATGCGATGTTCTGGGCGGCGTTGCTGCGGTGAAGGTAAAGACGATCCGGTTCTTTGAAGACTTTCGGGTCCCAGTTCGCCGGGGCGAGATCGATGATGATGCCTTCGCCCGCCCGGATCGTCTCGTCACCTATCTCGATGTCCTCGAGAGCGACTCGGCGCTGCCCATTTTGGATGATCGACAGGTAGCGAAGCAGCTCCTCCACCGCGTTCGCGATGACCCCGGGATCCTCGGCGTCACGGATCACGGCCAACTGGTCGGGGTGTTCGAGCAGCGCCAGCACGCCGAGACCGATCATGTTCGCGGTAGTCTCGTGGCCGGCGATCAGCAGTCCGGTGCCCATCTGGGCGGCTTCGCGGACGTCGATCTCCCCGGCCTTGACACGCTCCGCCAGATCGGACACCGCGTCCTCGGCGGGATTCTCCATCTTGGCCTCGACCAGCCGGGCGAGGTACTTGCCGAGCTCGCGCGCACCTTTCACGTTGTCCTCGCCAGTGGCATAGCGAGCGAGCCCGATGGTGGCGTGCTCCTGGAAGAACTCGGCGTCCTCGTATGGAACCCCGAGGAGTTGGCTGATCACCAAGGATGGGACGGGCAGCGCCAGGGCGGCGACGATGTCGGCCGGTTGTGGTCCGGCCAGCATCGCGTCGATATGCTCGTCAGTGATCTGCTGGATGGCCGGTCGCAGGTCTTCCACACGCTTGAACGTGAACGGCTTGGACAACATGCGCCGGAACCGGGTGTGTTCTTCGGCGTCGGTGGTGAAGACCGACCGCGGCCGCTTGCCCACCATGGTCAGCATGCCTTCGTTCCAGTGCGGGAAGCCAGGCCGCCGGTCATCGACGCTGACGCGCGAATCGGAGAACAAGGCCCGCGCCTCCGCGTAGCCTGTGATCAGCCACGGTGTGCTGCCATCCCAAATCCTTACTCGGCTAACGGGTTTCGTATCATTGAGCGCGAGGACCCCAGGTGGCGGAGCAAATGGGCAACTAGACACCCTTTCCATCGGGTAGTCAGGAATGTCTTGTTCCGTGTCGGTTGCGGCGGCCAGGGTGTCAGACACTCTCATTCCTCTACATGGATGGCCTGCGCGGGGCAGGCTGCAGCGGCTTGGCGGACGGGCTCGGCCAGGTCGGCCGGCGGGTTATCGTTCAGGAGGATTACGACATCGTCTTCGTCCCGTTGGTCGAACCGCTGGCCGGCATTCAGCACGCGCTGGCCAGAAGAGACGCATTTGTCCTGGTCGACAATTACTTTCATCGGACACTCTCTTCGGGGCAGCGCGTCACCGGCGCCAGCCACAACCCCACGATCGCATCGATCAGGCCGGATGCGACGCCACTCCAACTAGTTCGCGGAACGGCGGAGCCCTCGGCGAAAGCACGTTCAAAGTCGGCGCACGTGTGCATCAACAAATTGCGCGCCATGATGCCGCGTTCCGTGGCAACAACCATCGGCAGGTCGGGAAGGCAACGGACGATGCCGTCAATGACCTGCATCAGCAATGGCGAGGCGAGCGCATCCTTCACCACGATCGTGTGATAGGTGGGGTCGGCCATCGCCTGCGCCGCGAAACGCGCGTACCACGTCGGATTGCCCAGTTCAGCGAGATGCTCGGTCAGTGAGCAGACCAGGCACGCGACCCAGTCGCGCAACTCCGTCGAGTCGCCGGTCTCGGCCAGCATCCGCTCCAGCAGCCGCTCGATCGGCGCGCGATGCTTCTGCTCGATCGCACGCACTAGATCGACCTTGGCACCGAAGTGGTAGCCAACGGCCGCGTTATTGCCCTGACCGGCGGCCTCGCTGACTTGGCGATTGGACACGGCATACACCCCGTGCTCGGCGAACAATCGCTCTGCCGTCGCCAGGATCGCTTCGCGCGTGATACTGGCCCGCTCGGCCCGCACAGTCCTGCTGACTGTCGTCACGGCGTCAGTCAACCTTGTCTAAAGTATTAAGTCAAGCGATTGATTGGAAATAGATCACCCGGGCCGGGTCACGTCGCTACCCCGCCGGATTGCGCCGCAGACGACTTTGCGCGGCGCGGTATTACCAGGCCCGCGGAGGTTCCGCCGTCGACGGGCAATACCGTCCCGGTGACATACGCGGACCGGTCGCTGGCGAAATACAGGGCAGCCTCCGCCACATCGTCGGGCGTGCCCTCTCGGTTCAGCGGCCGGTTGGCGCGCATCCGTTCACGGGAGACCCTCACGAATTCCTCGGTGGCCTCCTTGCTCATATTCGCCTTCATCGCCGAGGAGGCCAAGATCGGTGTGGGTATACTCCCCGGCGCAATACAGTTAACGCGAACGTCGTAGTACGCCAACTCGATTGATACAGACTTGGTGAAATGGAGAACGGCGGCCTTCGAGGCACGATACGTCATCACCCCGGAGCCGGCCTGAATGCCGCCAATCGAGGACACGTTGATGATCGATCCGCCCCCCGCGGCGGCCATATGCCGGGCGGCCTCACGCGTGCCCAGCATCACACCCAACACGTTAACCGACATCACCCGGTCGAAGTCGGCGAGATCGTCATGAAGGAAGCTCTTCTGTGCCGCGCTCGAGATGCCGGCGTTGTTGACCATGATCTGCAGTCCGCCGAATTCATCCACCGCAACCGAAATGAGCTTGCTCATCTGGTCCGGGTCAGCCACGTCGGTTGGCTCGAACCGAGCCTTCTCGCCATATGTATCAGCCAATTGCGCGCCACGTTCACGATCGACATCGGCGAAGACCACGCGGGCGCCCTCCGCAACGAATTTGTCGACCGTCGCCGCACCGAGTCCGGATGCACCACCGGTCACCACCGCGACCTTGCCCACCAACTCATTCACCATCAGGCCGTCACCTTTCGCCACAGCTCGTCAAGAGTGACTGTATACAGGAAGAATCCGCGTGGAATCCGGCGCATTATTAAACCGTGCTTCGCACACATGAAGCATTCCGCTAGCCGGCCAGGGACCTGATAGCCGTTTTTTGACGTTGGCAACGTCGAAGCGGTCAGCGATGTGCTCTCGCACCCGAACATCAAGCGCGTCATCGATGTTCAGTCTCGCACCGCCACGGCGATCGACTTAGTCTCCAAATACCCCTTGAAGGCCTTCATGGCCGAGTTAGCGCCCGTAGCCGCTTTGCGAACGGATCCATGGTGTAACCCTGGTTGACGCCGAAGGTGCCGATGCGAACCTGCGCCGCGACAGCCAGGCCGCGGTCAAGGTTGTCGGTCCATACCGACCCGGCCAGCCCATAGTCAGAATCGGGCGATCGCCACGGCATCGGCTTCGTCGCGGTAGGCGATGACTATCACAAGTGCGTGGCGACTGACTGTCCAGCCGTAGTCCGGATTGCACGGGACACCAGTGTTACACCCAGGTGGACTAGCCAGCTTCTCGACTAAGGCGATGCCGGCCCCGGAGGGGCAACGCGTTAGCCGGTCGTGGTCACCGGCCCTGCATTTCGAGCCAGTTGCCGTCGGGATCCTGGATCGTCGTCGCAACGACACCTGGCCGGATCTCCCGTGGCTCCGCGCTGACGTTGACACCGAACTCCCGGCAGGCAGCGATGACGTCGTTGAGGTTGCTCATTACCAGTGTTATGTAGCGGATCCCGGTAGCGGCGTACATCGAGTCGTTAATAGCCCTCGCGGAAGGCGCGCTTGCAGGCTCGAACAGTCGCAGGATGCTCTCGCCGACGACTAGCCGGTGTACGGTGCCGAACCCGGGAAACGAGATCGGTTCGGCGGTGCTGAACCCGAGGACGTCGCGGTAGAAGGCGAGCATCTTGTCTGTGTTCACCGTGACGATACCCACGTCCAGAGCCGGCTTGCTAAGTTCGACGGCCATTAAGCGCTCCTCTACGTCTTTAGGATTCGATCTGTTAAGTGGCGGCGTGCCTATTCAGGCGCGTCTATGTGGCAACACATCGCAAACTCCGACTCAAACCTTCTCGGCGACAACGCCGCCCAGCTGTACCTCTTTCCAGCGACTACCACCCGTCACGAATTAGACCCCATTACAACCGTAAAGCACAAGACAAAAGGGCCGGTGTCACAGCCGGTCTCGTTCAGTACTACTTCCCGACGCTCGACGATCTGTTCATTGCTCTGCTTCGAGCGCGCAGTGACCGTAACCTTGATCGGCTCGTTGTAGCGTTGCGCACGAGGCCCGGTGAACTGCTGCGTGCCGTGTGGGAGTTCAACAGGGACAAGACTGCGGCGGCAGGAACGGAGTTTCTTGCACTCGCCAACCACCGCAAGAACATCCGGGCTGAGGTGGCCCTGGTTACCAAGCGATTCCGTCAAGCACAGCTCACGGCACTTAAGGAGAAGTGGCCCCAATACGGCTTGCTCGACGACGAATTCTCCCCTGAGATGTGCATTTTTCTTCTCGAGGCGATTCCCAGGATGATGTTGCTGGAAGATGCGGTTGGTGTATCGACGGCCCATGCCCAGGTGCTGAAATTTGTGAACCAATACATCGACCGTATCGAGCCTCGACCGAGAATGCAGAAGGCCAGGAAAACAACGCAGAGGAAGCTGGAGCTCGGCGCTAACCGGTGATCAGGTATCTTGAAATCCGCTGAGGATAACCGCGTTGCAGTCGGCGGCCGCCTGCCGCAGTTTCGCCGCCTTTTGATATCCCTCGGACTCATACCACGCGCGGGCCGCATCCACCGATTCGAATTCCAGCAATACGGTCTGGTCGCCGTGCCAGGTGCCTTCGACGACTTTGGGCGCGGTGTCCACCGCAAGAACTTTGACACCTCCCATCGCCGGTCCCGCAGCCTGGGCATAGGCTTTCATGCCCTCCGGGTCCTTGATGGCCTCGGTAAGGATCACGTAGCCCTTAGCCATTGAATCTCCTCACTCACATGCGTTTTGATCAGATCTCGCTGATGGCTTGTTCGGGGCAACATTGGATGGCCTCCGCGACTGCGGCCCCCAATTCGGTTGGAACGTCCGATGTTATCGCCACCGCGTAGCCGTCGTCGGTCAGGCTGAACACTTCCGGGCAGAGCGTGGTGCACACGCCATGACCGCGACAACGCTGGTCGTCGACTGCGACTTTCATGCCGGCGTGAACTCCAGGTGCAGCTGTGTCAGCCCGCGCAGGATATACGTCGGAACATATTGGTAGTGGCGGTCATTCGCCGGACCGTGGATGCGCTCGTTGATCCTGATGTCCGACGTCCGGTCGAGCAGCCGCTCGAGTGCGACCCGGGTTTCGGCGCGCGCCAGCGGCGCGCCGGGGCAGCTGTGGATGCCCCGCCCGAACGAAATGTGCTGGCGGGCGTTCTTGCGGGCCAGGTCGAACGTGGTGGGGTCTTCGAACCGCCGCGGATCACGGTTGGCG
>Ga0187784_10004761_pt1 | contig 10979 bp, 7 predicted proteins | sample 1015_SJ02_MP15_2_FD_132964 | JGI IMG/M metagenome (GOLD analysis project Ga0187784, IMG submission 132964) | Tropical peat soil microbial communities from peatlands in Department of Meta, Colombia - 1015_SJ02_MP15_20_MG | ecosystem: Environmental > Terrestrial > Soil > Wetlands > Peat | place... | reverse complement strand
CGCACCAGTCTCGGATAGCGCCCGAAGAGCTGCGCGATGGGCAGCATCCTCACCTTCATGACCCCTTCCTGCAGTTCGTTGACCACCCTCCCCAGAGCAAGGGCTGCCTCATTGATTTTGAAGCTGAAACCCTTCAGTTGTTTTGCCTCCTTCTGATCCAGCTTCCTGCTCTCCTGTAATTGCCGCTGCAATTCCCTCACGTCTGTGGCCAACTGAGAAAACCACGCACGATTCACGACCAACTCACCCACCTGATTCATCAAGGCATCAATTTTCTTAGTGTCCACTCGCAGGTTGTGTTTGATCACTTTTTCAATCGGCTCATCCGACACGGGGTCTATCGACAGCTCCTGCTGCGACCCTGGCTTTTCCTCGGTCTCGAAGCCATCCAAACGATCTTGGCTGTCTTCTACTCCGGTGGGTTTCTTTTCAGCGTCCGTGCGAAGCAAAGGCTTCGATAAAGGAGCTTCGCTCTGGGCGGCGGGAGGGATATCCGCTCTCTTAAGGCCTGATTCAGGCTCAGCGACTTTTGCCTTCTCTTGTCCAGGGGTGAGCATCGACTCCAGCTGTTTCAACAGGTCCCGCTCGATGGGTGTGCTGTCGGGCGCTAAGGTGCGCGGATCCACTACCAGTTCGTGCTCCACCAACGGGGCGTCCTCGGGCGGCGGCACCTCAATTTGGCTCCTGGCTGGCTCAACGTTTTCCGTTTCTTCTTCCGCTTTTCCGCATTGCGGAAAGCATTTGTATATTCCCTCAAGATAGGCATCCATAAACTGGAAGGAGACCTCTTCGCCCCGGGAGAGCCGGTCTTGAATCTGTTTGATCTCAGCGGCCCACTTTTCGTAAATCAGGACCAGCTTCTTATAGTCCATGTAATTCGCCGAAGATTTAAGCCGTTTGATACACTCGAGGCACTCTCGGAGTGGTTCCGCACCGCTGCCTGATTTCCTCAGTTTTTCTGTTTGAACTCTCAAATGTGAGATCTGCTCCTTCAGGTGTTGCATGAAGATGCCAAAGAGTTCCTGATCGTGCTCTTCTTCAGAGATCTCATCCTGTTCGACCTGTGGGAAAAGGTCTTGAACCGGATCGTTTATCCTCGGGTGGACAGGCGGGGTTGACTTATCGGCAGCGCCGGGACCGGGTGAAGCATGGGACGCCTCTGGTGGTATCTCGTGCGACGTTACCACCTTTAGGCAGGGCAAGAGGTCTTTGAAACCTTGCAGATCGGCGAGCAATTCGGCCGCCTCAGGAGGGGAGGCGATCCTCTCTGCCCGCTTTCTCAGCTTTTCCAGATTGGGGATCAGGTCGTCATGTTCAACGTATCGGGAGATGCGGATGAACTCGTCAAAGCCCTTCAAGAGTCGATCTCTGCTCTCCTGGCCAATGTCTCCTCGCATCATCTCGGAGAGAATTCTTGCAAGGATCAAGAAATTTTTTTGTGCTTCTTCGCCAAAAATGCCTTCCAGGTTATCGGAGGGTTCCGAAACGTCCCTGGCGTTATCCGGGTGGCCTTCGGAGGAACCCTCAGAGGTCTGTCCATCCGCAAGATCCTCGTCTTGGGGACTGAGTTGGATCAAACGGTTCACAAGATCTTCAATTTCTGTCTCCTCACCCCGCCCCGCTTCCAGATCCTTCATGAGCTTCGAAATACGATCTCGTGCCCCCATCAAGGCTTCGATGATCTCTTTGTCCAGGGGTCGTTTTCCATGACGGAGCAGCTCCAGCAGACTTTCCAACCGATGGGAAAGCTCTGCAATTTTTTCTACCCCCAGGTATTCGGCAGAGCCTTTGATGGTATGAACCGATCTGAAGATCTCATTGAGGATTTCCCGGTTATGAGGGTTGAGCTCTAACCGGAGTAGATTATTTTCCATTTCTTCAAGATGTTCTTCTGTTTCGGCGATAAAATCTTGGAGCAATGTGGTTGAGTCCATCGTAACCTTCTCCTTATCCGTTTCCGCGATGAGCTGCTTTGTGCGTCGTATCAAAAGGCGCTTCCCAACGGTCAGCTCCCGATGAACCTAAAGATTTTTACCGGTTCATTCTTATTCACAAAACCCTTCACCCCGAGGCGCAGGGCATCTTCGCGGTATTTCGTATCGTTGAGATTGGAAAGGAAGATGATCTGAGCCTCGGGATCATAATGCAGAATTTCCTTGGCAGCCGCGATGCCGTCCATGCCTCGCATGGTGATGTCCATAATCACGACTTCAGGCTTCAAGGACTTATAAAGGTCGACGGCTTCGCTGCCGTTTTTGGCACTCCCAGCGATCTGGTGTCCCTGGGCCTCCAAGACATCACTGACCATCCTCCTCATCATGGAGGAATCATCAGCAATCAGAATACGTTTACCCATGGACTTTCTCCTCTTCACCGGAACTGGCAAGGATTGGGATAAAAATGAGACTTCGTCTCCTTCCAGGCCGGCGGATCTGTTACTCCGTTTTGAATTGACTGACCAGCTTATTCATCTCATCAGCCACTTGAGCCAGTTCCTGTGCCGACTTGGAGGCGCCTAACGCTCCCGTAGCGTTCTGGTTGGCTACCTCGGCCACCGTTTGCATGATGGCGACGAGCTCCGCACTGCGCTGGGTCTGTTTAGAGGTCATTTGCGTAATCTCTTCCGAGTTTTTGTTAACGTCGGATACTTGTTGGGAGACGCTGCCGATGAAGGCCACTTGCTCTTCCGTAGCGGCAGCGATATTATTACTCTGATCCAGAAGCTCGTTGAGCGCTTTTTCCGCCGATTCTCTCCGCTTGGCTTGTTCTTCGGTCAGTTCGGTGATCGCGTTCGCTAACTCCCCCAGCTCTTTCGTAACGTTGGACACCTCCTGGGTGCTTCTGGCCTGCTCGGTCATCGTGACGCTAATATTGTTGATGATGTCTCGGGTCTTTTCGACCGCGACGACGATTTGATCAAGGGCTCCGCGGCTGCTATCCGTTAGCTGCTTCCCCTCTTCAACCTTTTTGGTGCTTTTCTTGATGAGATCGGCAATTTCTTTAGTGGACTCTGCGGATCTCTCTGCCAGCTTTCTTACCTCATCGGCCACGACGGCGAACCCCTTACCGTGCTCTCCGGCTCTGGCCGCCTCGATGGCCGCGTTCAGAGCCAGGAGGTTGGTCTGTTCCGCAATGTCGGAGATCACATCGATGATTTCATAGATGTGCTCAGAGCTTTCGGCAATGCTCTGCATGCTGGCCACCACTTTTTCGACCGCCCCACTTCCGTCCTTAGCAATCTGAGCAGTGGTCTCTCCTTGGTGTGCCGCCTCCTGCGTACCTTTGGTGACCTCACTGATCGAGGACACCATCTGGTTCACTGCTAAGGCGGTACGGGAAACGGCTCCGACCTGCTGCTTTGCTCTATTTTGTACACCCTTCGCCGTCTCTCCCATCTCTTGAATGGTCTTCACGGATTCCAAAGAACGCTTGTTCTGGAGGGAGGCGCTTTCGGCAACCTCCTTGACCCCGTTCGATATCTCCTCCACGGTCTTGGTGGTCTTCAAAGTGGCCTCTTTAGAACCCTCGGCGTGGGACGCCACTTCTTTGGCCGTCACTCCCATCGCTTCCACTCGCTTCAACACATCTTGGGCGCGTTCGGCCTGTGCCCCGGCGTTTTTCACCACCTGACTGGTCACATCGCCCACTTTCGTCGCGGATTCGGCCACATCATGGGCGGCCTTCATAATCTGCTTAAAGGCACCGGAGAAGGCCTCCATTAAGAAGTTGAAAGATCGTCCCATCTTCCCAACTTCGTCTTCCGATTGAACCTCTAAACGCTTGCTGAGATCCAGACGGTCAGCCACCCCTGCCATGACCGAAGAAGCTCTCTCGAGAGGGCTAGAAATTCTACCGCTGATGAACAAGACGATCCCGACAATGATAAGAAAGATAACCCCCATAGAGATGACGGTTCTGGCCGTCACGGCAAAGACTTTCTTATCCATTTTTTCCATGGAAAAACCGACCCGGAAACCGCCCCAATGCTGAGCCTTGACGTATACTGGATAGGAGACGTCCCACATCGTCTCACCCGTATCGCGCTTGTAAACCTGCTTCAGCGGAGCATCAAGATTGGTGTACTGGGCGGATTTAAAGCCAACGGCATCGTTGAAAAGCCTCTTGGTTCGATTCTTTTGGAAGTCTCTGCTCTTCTGTGAGAAATTCGTGTTGTGGGTGGGCAAGTAGCCGTTCTTATCGACGAGGGCTGCGAATACCACCTCTGGGTCCTTTTGAATCTCATCTTCAATGGTCTGAATGGCACCATCCAGATAGGTGTCATAGGCCGTGTGGTAAAGAATGAGCTCTTTCCCTTGATTGTCGAGAAGCTTATCAAAGGGTTGGTAGTTCGTATCAAAAACCTGCTCTTTGGTGAATTTACCAGAGTCGATGGCGGCCTCCAATACCTGAGCCATGGAGGCTGCGCCGCTCCTTGCTAAGGCGTTCCCCTTTGCCAAAAGAGCCTCATCAAGGGCATTGCTGTTAGTCTTGACATTGTAGTAGGTGTACACCAACAGGAAGATCGTTAAAGGGATGATCATGTAAGCACTCATTTTGAACCTGAGGCTATGCCTCTTTGCGAATAACGTCTTGGTAGTCATATCGTCCTCCTTTTTTCATCATCGTTCGGTTTCCCGAGTTCTCTCAGTCTTCTTGAACTTCCATGAGCTTCTTGATCTCTTCGATCTGCAAGATCTTGCTAAAATCCAGTAGGATGAGGAGCCTTTCATCGAGTTTGCACACCCCGTAGATATATTGGCTCTTCAGACCAGCCACCACAATTTCCGGAGGCGGCTCGACGAAGCTCTTTGGGATTTTAAGCACCTCGGACACGGCATCCACAATGAAACCTGTCACCCGATCTTGAACGTTAATGATCAGAATCCTTGTATTGCCTTTGTCTTCATCAGCTAAAGGGTTAAGTCTGAGTCTCTTCCGAAGGTCAATGACAGGAATGATGTGTCCCCGAAGATTGATGACCCCCTCGATAAAATTCGGAGAGTTGGGTATCGAGGTAATAGGAGCCACTCGGATGATCTCCTGGACCATGAGGATGTCGACGCCGAATTGCTCCTTGCCAATAGCGAAACTGACCAGTTGAATCAATTCGCTCGTTTCGGGCACCACCTCCAGTTTTCTCGCTGTTTGTCCCATGATTATCACCTCCTTTATGGCTTGGATTCTTGCATACCTCAGTCCTTGAGTTGAGGGAAGACTCCAACCATTTTCGGACAGACTTTGAATGAATAAGGCATCCTTCCCTCTCCTATGTTCCTCTGCTCCTCTTAGATGAGCAGCGTATTGACCTCTGAAGGGATCCGCCAATCAGAAAAAACGAGATCCACTTTGCATTGGCGCAGCGTGGACTGCGGCGTCTCCTGGCAGAGACAGCTCGGCGGATCCTGAACAATTCCGATGCCTCCCATCCTGAGGATCTCGCTGATCCCTTCCACCCCGTCTTCGCCTGAGCCTGAAAGAATGACCCCGATGCTACGGTGCTTCATCACATCAGAAAGGGAGAACATCAGCATGTTGATCGCCCCTTGGTGCGAGGGAAACGGACTGGGGTTCACTTTCAAACTGAGTTGGCCGTTGGACGGATGAACCGTGACGTATTCATCCCCGGAGGCCATATAACAAACCCCGCTCTTGATCAGATCCCCATCTCCCGCTCTCTTAACCTTCACGGTGCTTTCTTCGTCCAAATAGTGGACGAAGGCGTCGAGATGGTCCGAGGCGACGTACAACACCACTAAGAATGCGGCGGGCAAGTCGGAGCGTAGTTGGGGGATGATCTTCAAGAGCGCGCTGTATCCGCCGATCGAGGCCCCCATCGCAAACAGAAAGTTGCAGTTTCTGGTCCCGATTCTTTTTGTCCCTATTTTTTTGGAAACGGGTCTGAGGTATTGGACCGCTTCCAATTCCACCTTGGCTGCCATCGTCACCTTTTGGATGATCCTTTGGCGTTGTTCCGCGAGGGCCATTTTTTGGAACTGAGAGGGTTTCGCGATAAAATCCACCGCGCCGTATTTCAGGGCTTCAAAGGTCACACGTTCTCCTTCCCGGGTGTAGGTACTCAGCATCACGGTGGGTTTGGGGTACTTGATCATGATGTGCTTCAGGGCAGTCAACCCGTCCATCACAGGCATATTGATATCCAAAGTGACGACGTCCGGATCGAGACAAGGCAGCATTTCAAGGGCCTCCGCACCGTTGCCGGCTTCCCCAACGACCTGCACTTGGTCACTCTCATCGAAGATGTCGCGGATCACCTGGCGAATCAGTTTGGAATCGTCCACGATAAGGGCCTTGATCGAATTTTCCAATGCAGCACCTTTCTCCGATATTCTCATCGGAGGATTATCTTCTGAGGGACCTTGAATGTCGTCCATACGCTATCGATTTCTCTCCGGTTGAATCTCGCCGTTCCTATCTTCATACTGTTGGACCAGCCCGGACAGGGATTTCTCAAGGGCATTGGTCGTTAAGGGCTTCTGGATAAAGTCATGGATTCCGATTCGGGCGGCCTCATCGACCATATTTTCATTACCGTAGGCTGTGATGAGTATTTTGAGTACTTTCGGATGGGCCTTTTGAATCCCCCTAAAAAAGGCCAGGCCATCCATCCCCGGCAATTTGTAATCGCAGATGATGATGTCATATCTTTGCTTGGAGAGGGCTTTCATTCCCTCTTCGGCAGTAGGAAGGGCGAGCAAATCGCATTTCTCTCCCACAAAAAATAATTTCAGAGAATCCCTTATCCATTCGTCATCGTCTATTAGCAATATCTTCATATTTCTCAGTTTTTGAAAGAGGTCCATTTTTGTACCTTCCTTGACGAATTTGTAAAATTTGTTGTCCAGAGATGTGCAGAAAATATGCCAAGAATTTTTCGAAAATTAAAACGTATAAATTCAGGTACTTACATTTCTCATAGCATATTGCGCTCTTTTTCTGCGGGCTTTATTTAGAAAAATTGAGAGAAGTAATTTGAAAAATTTCTAAACGAGGAAAATGAACGCGGGATTAGCGAGGAACTTCTCTGCTTTTCAGGGGTCCCTTTGCTCAAGGCAATTATCAGGAATATTTCGCATTTTGAGCCGAATCGAACCTGGACTCACTAAAGGGTGTCCAGAGATCAGAGACCAGAGGCAGGTTTAGAGAAATTGAGAGATGAGCGGATAGCGGATCTTTTTAGCTCTCCAGTCGTGCTAAGGGATCCGTAGCTTCCTTTTGCGGTAGCGGAAGGTATGGTGATTAATATTGAGAAGCTTAGCGGCTTTGGTTTCGTTTCCCTCGGCCACCTTAAGCGCTTCTTCAATATAATATTTTTCTAAAGAATCTTGTAAGGAAGGAAGATCGACTCCGGTAGGGTTGAGAGCGGGAAACCTAAGTTTGCTTTTATCATCCTTCTGTGTTTTACCTCTTTCAACTTGGTCTATGCCGAGATCCTGAAGTGTCAACTCAGGCCCCTGACCGATGAGAACCCCTCTCTCAATCACGTTCCTTAATTCACGGATGTTACCCTGCCAATGGAAGCCTTTCAAAGTCTCCTCAGCGGCAGGGGAAAAGCTTGTAAAGGTTTTGCCGATTTTTCGGCTGAACTCCACCAAAAAGTGCTTCGCGATGGGGAGAATGTCGTCGCGGCGTTCGTTCAGAGAAGGAATTTCAACTTTGATTACTCCCAGTCGGAAATAAAGGTCTTTTCTGAACAGACCCTCGGAGACCATTCGGCTGATATCTTGATTAGTAGCAGAGACCACTCGGGTTTTAATCTTGCATTTCTTGGTTCCCCCGATCTTGTAAAACTCACCCTCCTCAAGAAACCGAAGAAGCTTTGACTGGGACTCTAAGTTTAAGTCGCCCACCTCGTCCAGAAAAAGCGTTCCGTTCGCAGCCTCTTCGATCAGGCCTGTCTTCCCCGAGGATCGGGCTCCGGTAAACGCTCCCCTTTCATAACCGAACAGCTCACTTTCGATAAGGTCTTTTGGGATGGCAGCACAATTGACCGTGACAAAAGGCCCCTTAAAATTAGGACTTCGGTAATGGATGGCACTGGCGATCAATTCCTTTCCCGTGCCCGTCTCACCCACGATGAGAATCGGGGTATCCGGACTTTTCGCTACCCTTCCCACAAATTCCATCACGTCCTGGATGACATTGCTTTCACCGATGAAACAGGGCAGATTCTCCTTAAGGTACTTTTCCTGAAGCGCCTCGACTTCTTTCTTCAGCTTGATCGTTTCCAGGGCATTCTGAATGGTCACCTCCAAGGCGTCCATGTGAATGGGTTTCACCACATAATCGTACGCGCCGAGCTTCATGCAGGAAATCACCGTGTTGATATCGTCAGAAGCAGTGATCATGACGACCAAAATAGCCGGGTTGAGATTCTTGATTTCGCGAAGCGCATCCATTCCGCTCATTCCCGGTAACCCAATATCAAGCAGAACCAAGTCGGGGGAACTCTGCTTGATGGCTTCAATGGCGCTATCGGCTGTGGAAAAGGCTTCGACCCGGTAGCTTTGTTCAAGGGCCGTGGTGATCCCTTCTCTCAGCATTTGATCGTCATCGACTAAACAGATTGAGTACGACATCATCTGGCATCTTTCCTTTTTTCAATCGGGATTTCAACCCTGAACTCGGCCCCGCCCCATTTACTCGTCAAAACATTTAAAGATCCTCCATGGTCAGCTATAATTCTGTGACAGACACTGAGACCTATCCCGGAGCTGTCCTTTTTCGTCGTAAAAAAGGGATCAAATATCTTTTTCCTAAGGACCGAAGGCACGCCTGGACCTGAATCGGCCACTCCGATGAGGATCGAGTTCCCCTCCGCCGAGGAGGTAATCTCTATAATCTTTTCTCCCACGGTATTTTCCATGGCTTGGCTTGCGTTCAGAATCAAGTTCAAAAGCACCTCCTCGATCAAATGAGAATCTGTAAAACATTGAGGCAGATCCTTGCGGAGGGATGTTTCTACCCGGATTCCGTATTTTCGCAACGTTGCCGCGGAGAGACCAATGGCCTCCTGGATAGAGATATTGACATTTGTTAAAGCTAATCGTGGAATAGAGGGTTTAGAAAAATCCATCACCCTTTTGATGACGGACTCTATCTTATTTGAGGCGGATTGCATTTTTTCGATGACCTCGTCCACTTTTTCAAGGCTCTCAGACTCGTTCTTGTCTGGTTGATTATAGATCTTTTTCAACGTGGTCAAGTAGACATTGATCCCTGAGAGGGGATTTCTCAATTCATGGATGATCCCGGCAGCAGCGCGCCCGAGCGAGGTCATTTTATCGTCGACTCTCATCAGGTGTTCAAGCTCCCTGGCGCGAGTGATATCCGTCATGTTAATCAATATCGCCCTGCCGCCCTGGTATTCTATCTCCCTTGCGCGAGCTTGAACCCACCGCATATCCGCCGTATCATCCATTTCACCACCGGGGAAAAACCTCATATCGACATCAAAGTTCGAAATTTCCCCTGATAGGATCTTCTCGTAGAGGCCTTTGACTTTCTCGACATCTTCCGGGTGGACATTTCTAAAATCGTTGAAATGATAAGGTTCGGGTAAAGGTCCAAAAATTCTATCCTGCTCTGGATTCTTATAGACGATTTGGCCATCCTGCATGATATAGATACCGGTCAGTGCATTCTCAACCAAATCACGAAATCGCGACTCGCTTTCTCTTAGCCTATTTTCCACCCGCTTCCGTTCGGTGATGTCTCTAGAAACACCTCGGAATCCGATCGGTTTGCCTTCGGAATCCCTCATCAAAGAGGCCCAGACTTCGAGAATGATTTCCGTCCCGTTTTTTCTGATGACCTTTCCATCCAATCCTCTTATCGGTTTCCCTGTTCTGTAGAGTTCATTATAAGCTTGAAACACTTTCTCGATGGTCTTTGGATCTGTAAACACACGGTAGTTCATCCCGATCAATTCCTCTCCGGAATATCCGATACGTCTGCAGAGCACATCGTTTACGAACGTATAATTACCAGCAAGGTCAATTTCGAAATAACCATCCTGCATATCCTCAAGAACGGTTCGGTATCTCTCCTCATTCTGGCGCAATGCTTCCTCTGCGCGCTTGCGCTCGGTGATGTCTCTACTGACACCCAAAATGCCCACGGCCTTTCCTTGGGAGTCACGAATGAAGGCCAAGTTGACCTCGCTCCAGTATGTGGAGCAGTCTTTACAAAAGAACTCGAGTTCCAGTTTCCTAGATCTCTTGAGATCCCTATCCTCCCGGGCCTCAATAGCCAGTTCCTCCGAAAGGACACGGGTTGCGAGGGCAACAGAGTCCAGGGTTAATTGGTCTGTCAGTTTCATGGCCATAATCTCTTCTGGCGTATAGCCACGGACACGATAGACGGAGGGGCTCATGTAAGTCACATTGAGGTCCATGTCTACAGTCCATATAACATCCGTAGCATTCTCCGCCAGCAAACGATATTTTTCCTCGCTCTCCCGCAGCGCATCCTCCCTTCCGCCTTGAATGACCAATGTTTCTAATTTGTTTACTTTTTTGCGCATCTCTGCCAATTCGCTGATGAGTTGTTTTTTTGTCTTCTCTTTCGCTTTCATTTTAGCCAACCCCCAGAATTGGAACGCCCTGTTTGCTTGCATGGTCTCTTTCTAATACAGACGCAATAAATCATTTTACTTGTAGCGCAAGGCTTTAGCCTTGCTTAAAGCCACCCTAAAGGGTTGCCCTACAAAATATTTAATGCGTTTGCATTAGTTTATGGTTTTCGGTGTAAATGCACCAGTCGCCCCATTCTTTTTGATAAATCAGCCTATTTTTGATAAGAGCCTACTCGTTTTTCCAAAAAAGTCAATAGGAAATTAAGTATCCCAGAGATTCCGCATTTGGGTCTCGGAAAGGGGATGGGAGCAGCGATGAGGCGTAGGTTTTAAGCGGGGATCAGGGTGAAAAGGGGGTTGAGAGCTATGAGGGAGCATTTTCGTG
>Ga0187784_10004757_pt1 | contig 10989 bp, 11 predicted proteins | sample 1015_SJ02_MP15_2_FD_132964 | JGI IMG/M metagenome (GOLD analysis project Ga0187784, IMG submission 132964) | Tropical peat soil microbial communities from peatlands in Department of Meta, Colombia - 1015_SJ02_MP15_20_MG | ecosystem: Environmental > Terrestrial > Soil > Wetlands > Peat | place... | reverse complement strand
TCCTCGACGGTCGTGCCCCGGATGACGCCGGACAGGATCCGGAACGTGCCGGTGGTGAGGTCGCGTACGCCCTCGAATCGCATCCGCACCGGGCCCACGAACGAGTAGCCCTGCTCTTTCGCGTATTCCCGGGCCAGCGTGGCCAGCTCGATACCCAGGCTGTCGGCGTACATGTCGAGGCGGGCGTAGTCGTCCTCAGCGACCTCGACGACGAAGTCGTTCGGCACCAGGGTGCGGCCCTGAGCCACGATGGCGGCGCGGTCGTCCATCTCCCGCTGGATCGCACTCGCCACCTCGACCGGCTGAAGCTCGGATTTGAACGCCCGCGCAAAGGCACCCTCGACCATACCTTCGAGCCTGTGCTCAAATCGCTGCAAGACTCCCACCGTGGCGCCCTCCTCTCCCTGCCGTATCCGATCGTATCGGCGATGTGGGATAGCTTGCGGACGTGCTAACCTGACTGCTGCTCCCGGGGCGGGTGGCGGAACGGCAGACGCGCACGGTTCAGGTCCGTGTGTCCGAAAGGACGTGAGGGTTCAAATCCCTCCTCGCCCACTGCCTCCCCGCCGGCAACGCTCACCGGCCGCTACTCGGCTAGCTGGCCGCAGCATAGGCGCCTGACGTGCTTCTTGCCACCGGATCGGTAGTGCTGGCCAGGCCCTTTTTCTCGTACTCGGGCCGTTCTCCGATCCCGGTCGCGGGCGCGGCGCAGCTCGTCGCGGCTGGCTCCGCCACGGCGGAGATCAGGCAGAATCAAGGTGTGCCGGAACTGCCCGAGGTCGAGGCGCTCGCCGCCGATCTGCGCGAGCGCGCCGTCGGCCGGGAAATCGATCGTGCCGATGTGGCGGAATTCTCGGTCCTGAAGACCTATGACCCGCCGCTGTCGGTGCTGCACGGGGGCGTGCTGGCCGGTGCCGCGCGCCGCGGCAAGTTCCTCGACCTGACCGTCACGCCCGCCGGCGGCGGGCCCGCACTGCACCTCGTCACGCATCTGGCCAGGGCCGGGTGGCTGCGCTGGCGTGAGTCGCTGCCGGCCGTCCCACCCCGCCCTGGCAAGGGCCCGCTCGCCTTCCGGCTGCGGTTCGCCGATGGAGCGGGCTTCGACCTGACTGAGGCCGGAACGCGCAAACGGCTGGCCGTCTACCTGGTTGGCGACCTCGCGCAGATCCCCGGTGTCGCATCGCTCGGACCCGAGCCACTCGACCCCGCGTTCACGCCCGACGTGCTCGCGGGCATCCTGGCTGGGCGCCGGACCCAGATCAAGGGCGTCCTGCGGGATCAGCAGCTTATCGCCGGCATCGGCAACGCCTATTCCGACGAGGTGCTCCACGCGGCCGGCATGTCGCCGTTCAGGCTGGCGTCCAGCCTGACCCCCGACGAAGTCGCCGGGCTGCACGCGGTGATCGTCGGCACCCTGCGCGACGCCATCGGCCGGTCGGACGGGCTAACCGCCAGCGACCTGAAACAGGAGAAGAAGGCGGGCCTGCGGGTGCACGGCCGAGCCGGTCAGCCGTGCCTGGTCTGCGGTGACACGGTCCGCGAGGTCTCGTTCGCGGACTCGGCGCTGCAGTACTGCCCCACCTGCCAGACGGGCGGCAAGCCGCTGGCCGACCGGCGGATGTCCAGGCTGCTGAAATAACCAGTCAGCAGCGCGGCACGCGGGGGGCTGGCTAGCTGAACACGTGCCGTAGCTGAGCCCAGCGCTGCAGGTCACAGCCACCTTCGACAATGGTCTCCGAGACTGGCTTGCCCAGGTAAGTGCCCTGGACGAGCGCGCGGGCGCCAGCGACCAGGATCATCGGGCAGATCATGTGCGCCGGCTGCGGTCCGAACAGGCTAGGCCCCGCGAGCAGCCTGGCGCACGCAGCGGCCGGATCCGGCACCGTGCCGCCCGGCGGCTCGCAGCGCAGCACGTAGTGGCTTGGCGGTGCCGTGACCGACGAGTAGATGGTGACGTTCAGCGCGATCTTGGCTGGGCTGGCGGGAGCGCCGATGTGGGTCGGGCTGCTGGCTGAGGTAGTGGGGCTCGCCGCGCCGCCGGCGCTGGGCCGCTGGGCCGCGGCGGTCCCGCACGCGGTCACCAGCAGCAGGCACGCGGCGGCGCCGCACCACGACACGAGGGCTGACGGTGTCATGACGGTTAGACGCTGTCCATCGGCCGGCGGTTCCACCGCGGATGACGGCCGCGAGACCGGGTCGTAGCGCCCTCGCGGGTAGGTTTGCGCAGTTGGGGGGCCAGCCGCCGGAACAGGTGGGACGATGAGGCCGTGAGCTGGATGCGGGCGGCGAGGCGAAACGACGCCTCGGTCGACCCCGCCCGCTCGGTCATCGAATGCGCGGCCGACGCGATCATCGCGCTCGGCCCTGACCGCCGGGTGACGGTCTGGAATCCGGCCGCCGAGCGGCTGTTCGGCTGGCCCGCGACTGAGGTCGTCGGCCGGGAGCCGCCGTTTGTGCCGGAAGAGCTACGGGCCGAGCACAACGCGGTGCTCGAGCGCGTCGCCAGCGGCGGCCAGGTTTCCTTCGCGACGCGCCGGAGCTGCCAGAACGGCTCGGTGGTCGACGTCCGGATTGACGCAAGCGGGATGCGTGACTCGGCAGGCGGGCAACCGGGCTGGGTCTTTGTCTGCCACCAGACCAGGGATGACGAGGCGGTCCGGCATTACATGGCCGAGCGAGCCAGGCTGGTGCGGCGCCTCGGCGACGTGGTCGCGGACATGAACGCCCAGCTAGACCTGGAGTCGGTGCTCGACCGGATCGCCGCCAGCCTGCGCGAGCTGACGCGTGCCGACGCTGGCGGTTTCGTCGTGATCGAGAAGGACCGGCTGCGGCTGGTCAGCCTCGACGGCTTGCCGGCGGAGCTGCGCGGCCGCACTGCGGACTTGCAGAGCAGCACGGTCGGCCAGCTCATGCGGTCCGGCAAGACGGTGCTGATGGCGACCAGCGACTCCTACGGCTTCGACGACCTGATCTGGGCGGCGCTGCCCGGCCTGCACACCATCGCGCTCAGCCTGTCACACGTGGCCGGCCGTCCCTACGGCGCGCTCTACGCGCTGTACAGCGGGCGCCGGGTCGGGCACGTGGAGCTCGAGCTGCTTGAGCTGCTCGCCGGGCACGCCAGCGTCGCGCTGTCCAACGTCACCGCGTTCGAGGAGGTGGTGCGTCAGCGTGCGCACGAGCGCGCGGTGATCGACGCGAGCGCCGACGGCATCGCCGTGCTGGACGCCGACGGGCTGGTGCGCCAGTGGAACCCGGCCGCGCACCGGCTCACCGGGTTGTCGCCCGAGCTGGCGATCGGCCGCCACCCACCGTTCCCGCTGCCCGAGCCAGGCGGCAAGATGACGCACCGGCTCGCCAGCGGCCGCTGGATCGACCTGCTGTGCACCGGGCTGTCCGGCCGCGGTGAACGGGTGCTCGACTTCCGTGATATCACCGCGGCGAAGGAGCTTGAAGAGGCCAAAGATCTCTTCCTCGCTACCACGAGCCACGAGTTGCGGACACCTATCACCGTGGTGCAGGGCTTTGCGAGCACGCTGGCGAGCCGCTGGGACAAGCTGGCCGATGCCGACCGGCGGTCGGCCGTGCAGACGATAGCTGAGCGCGCCGGCGCGCTAGCCCGGCTGGTGGAGCAGCTGCTGCTCGGCTCCCGGGCCGGTGCCGAGCAGCTGCAGGTCAGCAACGGCGCCTTCGACCTGGCCGGGCTACTCCACGATGCGGTGGCCGCGTTCGGGCCGCTATCGGAGCGGCACACGCTGAGCATCGAGCTGCCTGACGACCTGCCGCAGGCGCATGGCGACGCGCTCGCGACCGACATCATTATCGGGCAGCTGCTGGAAAACGCGTTCAAGTACTCACCTGACGGCGGCGCGGTCACCGTGAGTGTCCTGGTCGTCGGCGGCGCGATCGACGTAGTCGTGGCCGACGAGGGCATTGGCATCCCCGCGGCGGACCGCGAGCGGGTCTTCGAGCGGTTCGTGCAGGGCGAGGCTGGTGACCGGCGCCGATTCGGCGGCATCGGGCTCGGGCTCTACATCGTCCGGCAGCTCGCCAGGGCGCAGGATGGCGAGGTAACCGCCGAGGGCCGCGAGGCGGGCGGGACGATCATGCGGCTGCGCCTGCGCCGGGCCGCGGCGGCCGAGCCAGCCACGGCCGAGCCAGCCACGGCCGGGCCAGCGGTGGCGGGGGTACCGGCCGAGCTTGCCGAGCCCGCCGGCGAGGCTGCCGAGCCGGCCGGCGTACCCGCTGAGCCGGCCGAGGCCTGACGCTGGCGAGCTCGACCGCCGTCAGGAGCTGGCGGCCGTGGCCTGCTCGGACTTGATCCGCCGCCGGGTGATCGGGTGGCGAAGCACCGGCTGCCCGCCCGAGGCGGCGATGTAGCGGTCGACGACGCTAATCACGTCGTCGCTTTGCTCCACGATCTCGCCCCGCTCCAGCCAGATGATCCGGTTGCAGGTGAGCTCGATCTCTTCGAGGTTGTGCGCCACCAGGAAGACGGTGCCGGCCTGCTCCCGCAGCTCCTGGATTCGAGCGTGGCTCTTGACCCGGAACTCCGCGTCGCCGGTGGCCAGTGCCTCGTCGATGAGCAGCACCTCATGACTCTTCGCCGCGGCGATCGCGAAGCGCAGCCGCGAGCCCATGCCGGAGGAGTAGGTCTTCATGGTGAGGTCGATGAAGTCGCCGACGCCGGAAAAGTCGACGATGCTCTGATACCTGTCCTTGGTCTCCTGCTTCGACATGCCCATGGCCAGGCAGCCGAGGATCACGTTGCGCTCGCCGGTCAGATCCTCCAGCAGCGCCGCGTTCACGCCGAGCAGCGCCGCTCCTCCGGTGGTGTACACGTTGCCCTGCTCGGCCGGGAGCAGGCCGGCGATCGCGCGGAGCAGGGTGGACTTGCCCGAGCCGTTGCGGCCGATCACGCCGACGGCGTCGCCGCGATTGACCACGAAGGACATGCCGCGGATGGCATGCACCTCGCGGATCGACGCCCGCCGCTTGCGGCCGAGGATGCGCAGCAGCCCGGCCGCGGCGGTACCCCGGTCGTGCCCGCGGCCGTAGATCTTGTACACGACGTGCAGGTCATCGACGACCACCATCGGGTCAGCCACGGCCGTACCCCGTCTCTGCCCGCCAGAAGAAGAAGAAACCCACGACCAGCGCGAGGACGGCCCAGCCGGCCGCGTAGTACCAGAGGTGGTCAGGGTTAATGGCGCTGTGGCAGTACGCGCTGTCATACAGGTACTTCGTCGGCGCGCCTTTCAGCTGGCCGAACTTCTGCCAGGTCGTGCACAGGGCCTGGTTGTAGGGCTTGCTGCCGGGGGCGCTCTCCCGCTGGCTGGCCATCAGCGCGTTCCGCATCAGCGTGATGTACAGGGCGGCCGGGTTGACCTGCAGCAGCGCCTTGCCCAAGGTGCCCACATCGAGCGTCGAGATGCTGAAGATCACGGCGGAGACGTACAGCCAGGTCCTGGTGAGGAACGGCAGCAGCTGGGCGACGTCGTTCACGTGCGCGCTCATCCGGGCGACGAGCAGCCCGCAGCCGACGTTGAAGATCGTCTGCAGCGCTAGTGCGGGGATGGCGAGCAGCCAGTACCAGGTCACCGGCTCGCCGGTCGCCAGCAGGATCGGGACCAGCACCACCAGCGACAGCGCCATCTGCTGCAGTTCGATGACGACGTAGCCGAGCGGCAGCGCGGCGCGCGGGAACTGCAGCGCGCGGATCAGGTCGATGTTGTCCTGCATCACCGAGGAGGTGGAGATGAACGACCGCTGCGTGAAGTTGAAGACGAAGACGCCGGTCACCACGTAGCCGAGGTAGTTCGGGACGCCCCGGTTAATGTGCAGCAGCTCGCCGAAGACCAGGAAGTAGACCCCCGCGTTGAGCAGCGGTGTCAGTACCTGCCACAGCTGGCCCAGCCTGGCCTCGGTGTAGAGCGCGATGTTGCGAGCAGTGGCGAAGGCCATGATGAAGTGCCGCCGCTGCCACAGCTGGGCCAGGTACTCCGGCACCGGGGGGCGCCTGGCGCTCGGCCGCAAGCCGTACAGCTGGGCCAGGCCAGCCAGCGACTCGCCGGTCGCGCGCGCCGCCGCGACGTCCCCCACGTCCAGCTGGCCGGGGCCGGCCACGCGGCCCGGCACGGGCCCCTGGTCGGCACCCTGCCGCGCGCGGAGCGGCGTCTTCTGGTTCGTCACGCTGTCCCCCTGGTGGAGGGTGAGTTGTGCGGGGCAACTGTCACGCCGAGACTGTACCACCAGCTTGGTTGTGCGGTACAACTGTTGCTATGGCCAACATGCCACCCGAGGATGCCGAGCTGGAGCTCCTGCTTACCCGGCTGCTGCGGATGGTATCGCCCGCTGTCACGGCCGACGGCAGCACGCGGGCGGACTTGTCCGGGTCGGCCGGGGACAGGAACGCCGGCACTGCTGAGCCGGTAATGCCCGCGCGGGCCGACGACAATCTGACCTGGCCGCCGGTCTCAGCGTCCGAAGCGCGGGCGCTCATCGAGCTCGCGTCGGCTCGCGGTATCGCCCAGGGCGAGCTGGCGACCGTGCTGCACCTGGACAAGAGCACCGTGAGCAGGCTGGCGGCCGGCCTGGAGCGCAAGGGCTGGCTCCGGCGTGGCCGGGACGAGGACAACCAGCGGTACGTGCGGCTGTACCTGACACCGCAGGGCGCCGAGGTGGCCGCTCGGGTGTGGCACGCCTGGCAGTCCCGGCAGGCCAGGATTCTGGCAGGCATGTCGGCCGACGAGCGCGCCGGACTGACCGCGGGCCTGCGCGGGCTCATCCGGGGGCTCGCCGCGGAGGGCCTGCTCGCGGAGCAGGCAGGGCCCCGCAGCTAGGTCCGGCACCGGTTTCGCTCGCGCGGGGCCGGGCATCTCCGCCGCAACGGCTTCGCGCGCCAACCCAGGCGTCCAAGGTTTGCCTGCGCGGGGAGGTGAGGGCGGCGGGGACGGTACTTCTACCCTGGGCACCAGCGAGCGTCGCGGTCGCCCGCAAGCGGCTCGCCGCGGACCTGGCCGCAGCCGGGATCTTCGACGCCGCCGTCGGTGACGCGGTCCTCGTCGTCAGCGAGCTCCTGAGCAACGCCATCCGGCACGCCAGGCCGCTACCCGGCGCGAGCGTTCAGGTCGCGTGGGCGGTTGGCGAGGGTGCGGTCGAGGTTGCCGTCCGCGACGGTGGCGCGCCGACCGCGCCGGTGCGCGCGCACGCGACGGTGTCCGCACTCGGCGGCCGCGGGCTAGACATCGTGGAGTACCTGGCCTGGCGCTGGGGGGTCAGGTCGGACGACTCAGGACAGACCGTGTGGGCCGTGCTGGCTGCCCCGGCCCTGCGGGAGCCCGGCCGGGAGGCTGCCTCGGCGGTCGGCCGCCGCTGACGCGGAGCAGGCGTAACCCCGCACGCTACCGGCAATACCTCTCTACAGCGGAGCTGCGAGCCCGGCGGGGACGGCGCCATCGCGCAGCGATGGCGACGCCGGGATCGCGCAGCGGGCGGTGACGGCGGGGGGATTCGTGACTGAAGTCCAGGGCGCGGATAGTGAGGTCGGCCAGCTCCACACCGTGCTGATGCACAGACCGGGCCCGGAACTCCAGCGCATGACGCCGCGGCACGTTGGCAAGCTGCTGTTCGGGACGCTGCCCTGGGTGAGCAAGGCACGCGAGGAGCACGACCTGCTCTGCGAGCGGCTTCGTAACCAGGGCGTGCGGGTCCTGTATCTCACGGCCCTCCTGCAGGACACACTCGAATATCAGGCGGCGAGGGACGAGGCGGTCCGACTGGCGGTCGCCGACGCCAGCCTGGGCGACGAGCTGCGGGTGCAGCTTCGTGCATACCTGGAGAATCTGGACTCCGAGCGCCTTGCCCACGTCCTCATCGAGGGCCTCACGCCCGAAGAACTCCGGCTCGGGCACGGCGTGGTGTTCGAGTTGCTCGATCGCCACGACTTTGTCCTGGATCCGCTGCCGAACCTGGTGTTCACGAGAGACTCGAGCTTCTGGGTCGGCGACCGGGTCGCGGTGGCCAGCCTGCCCCCGGTCCGGCGCCGGGAAGCCGACCTGATCGGGGTGGTGTACCGCCACCATCCGCGTTTTGCCGGCGTCCGGTGGCTCTATCAGCCCGATCTGGAATACGTCGACGGCGGCGACGTCCTGCTCCTTGGCCACGGCGTGGTCGCGGTCGGCGTTGGCCAGCGCACTACGCCCGCCGGAACGGAGCGGCTGGCCCGACGGCTCTTCGGAGCGGGCCTCGCTGACACCATCCTGGCAGTTCCGATCGGCCGCCAGCGCCTGCCCGGCCTCGGCGGTGTCGGCGGCCTGGCTCCGGCAGCGGCCGAAGGCGCCGGTTACCTCGACACGATCTGCACGGTTATCGACACCGGCACGGTACTCATGCACCCGGCGGCGGCCTACACGCTCACGGCACACACGATCGGGCCACGGCCCGAGGGCCTGCGCGTGTCCAGGGCGCAGCCGTTCCTGGAAGCCGCGGCCCAGGCCCTGGGCATCGAGCGGGTGCACGTGATCGACTCTGGCACGGAACCCAGCTGGGGCCCGGCGGGGCGGTGGGACGACGGCAGCAACGTCCTCGCCATCGCCGGCGGCGTCGTGGTGAGCCACGAGCGAAACTCGGAGACGAACACACGTCTTGAGGCGGCCGGTGTCCGGGTGATCCGGGTGCCGAGCAGCGAGCTTGGCAGTGCTCGCGGTGGTCCTCGAGCCATGACGTGCGCCGTCAGCAGGGCGCCAGCCGTCGTCGTGGCTCCGCCCCGAACGGAGCCCGCAGCCCGCCCTGCCCGGCTAGCCGGGGCGCTGGGTGCCAGCGGGATCTCGGTGCCCAGCTCGCGCGAGGCCGCCTTCTCGGGCGCAGTCCCTGCGGTGCCAGCCGGGTCCGCACACGTCGGCCTGTCCGTGGACCGGGCACGGCCGACCACGGGCGCTGACGACCGCCGGCTGGCCGGCGGCCCGTCTGCCTGGTAACGCTAGTAACGCCTGGACGCGCGCCGGGCGGACCTGCGGCGCGAGCGGACGCCGCCCAGCACCAGGCAAGCCGCGCCCACGATCAGGGCGACGAGCGCCAGCCAGACCAAAGTTCTGACCACGGCCGCGGCTACGAGCACGATGAAGATCGCGGCCACGACCAGCAGCACGATGCGAAGCATGCTTCTACGGTACGTCCGCCCGGCGCGGACCGCGACGCCCCAGGGAGGCTGGCGGCACGGCCGGGCCCCGCGCTGCCGGGCTGGTGCCGTCGCCCGCACGACGGTTTCCGGCTAAATGGGTTCTAGCCGGTCTCGTGGATACGCCCATCTAGCCGGCCCGATCACGCACCCGGTAGTCTGCGGCACGTGGAGCTAAAGGTCACGACCAGATCGCAAGGCGATCACACCGTCGTCACGGTGCTGGGTGAGATCGATCTGTACACCGCGCCCAGGCTGCAGTCCGAGCTCATGAGCGCCCTCAGCGCGAGTCCGGCGCGGCTGATCGTGGACATGTCTGGCGTGGAGTTCTGCGACTCGACCGGCATCAACGTGCTCCTGGCTGCGCATCGGCAGGCTCGCGAGCGGGGCGGCGAGCTGCAGCTCGCCGGGCCCGGCTCGGCGACGCGGAAGGTGCTTCAGGTGACCGGCCTGGAGTCGGTCTTCACGGTGCTCGACCGCCCGGCAGAGGTAACCGGGCCGTAGCGTTTCGGGGCCCCTGGGCGGCAGTAGTGCCGCACTAAGATCAGTTGGCATGCCGACCGGCGACATCGCCGTGATCATTGCGGCGTGGAACGAGGCCGACCGGATCACCGCCACCGTGCTCGCGGCCAGCAAGCTGGCCGGCGCTGACGTGGTGGTGGTCGTCGACGACGGGTCGGCGGACGACACTGCCACCCGTGCGGCTGCCGCGGGCGCCGCTGTCGTCCGGCACGCGCGCAACCGCGGCAAGGCCGCTGCGATGGAGACCGGCGCCGAGGCGGTCCGGCTCATCGAGGCGAGCCGCGCCGAGGCCGGAGAGCCGGAGCGGGTCGGAACCGGCCCCCGGCACCTACTGTTCCTGGACGCCGACCTGACGGACAGCGCTGCCCACGCTGGCCCGCTCGCCGACCCCGTCCGCGCGGGCGCGGCGGACATGACCATCGCGATCTTCTCGAGCCTGGTCCGCCGGGGCGGCTTCGGCATCGTCGTCGCGACCGCCGGAGCTGGCATCGAGCGCGCCACGGGCTGGCGGCCGGTACAGCCGCTCAACGGCATGCGGTGCCTGACCAGAGCAGCCTTCATGGCGGCGTTGCCGCTCGCGCCCGGCTGGGGTGCGGAAACCGGCATGTCGATCGATCTGGCCCGCAAGGGACTGCGGATTACCGAGGTGGAGGTCCCGCTATCGCACCGGCCAACCGGTAACGACTGGCGGTCTCAGCTGCACCGGCTGCATCAGTTCGTCGACGTCAGCAGGGCGCTGCTGGTGCGGGAGCCGACCGTGCAGCGGCTTCGCGGGCGGGCTGGCGCGGGGCCACAGCGGGCAGGCCGGTGACCCTGGTGGCCGGGCAATGGGATCATGCTGCGGTGACGTACCGGTATTCCTACCTCGGGCCGCGCGGCACGTTCACGGAGGAAGCCGTCCGCGCGCTCGACGGCGGCCCCGACCCGGATGCGCTGCCGTGCCCGTCGATCCAGGCCACGCTGGAGGCGGTCCGGTCGGGCACGGCCGAGCTCGGCGTCGTGCCGATCGAAAGCTCGGTCGAAGGCGCCGTCACCGCGACACTCGACGAGCTCGCCGTGGGCACGGAGCTGGCGATCCGGGCCGAGGTGCTGGTGCCGGTCGAGTTCGCGCTGCTGGCGAGGCCGGGCACCCGGCTCGCGGACGTGCAGCTGGTGGGCGGGCACCCGGTGGCCCAGCCGCAGTGCCGGCGGTGGCTGACGGCCAACCTTCCGCGGGCCAGCTTCCGGCCCGCTGCGTCCAACTCGGACGCTGCGCAGCAAGTGGCAGCGGGGCAGCTAGACGCCGCCCTGGC
>Ga0187784_10004756_pt1 | contig 10992 bp, 10 predicted proteins | sample 1015_SJ02_MP15_2_FD_132964 | JGI IMG/M metagenome (GOLD analysis project Ga0187784, IMG submission 132964) | Tropical peat soil microbial communities from peatlands in Department of Meta, Colombia - 1015_SJ02_MP15_20_MG | ecosystem: Environmental > Terrestrial > Soil > Wetlands > Peat | place... | reverse complement strand
GAAAAAGGCACCTACATCATTTCCACGGAAGACCGTCGTCGATGCCCAAGCCGCCTAGCTTGGTTTAGCGCAGCCAATTCTCACGCGAAAGACCGCAGACTCGGGCAAATTCCTTTTCGTTGTCGGTTACGATCGTCGAACCCAGCGCCAGCGCGTGAGCCGCGATCAGCATGTCATTGGCGCCAATCGGCATGCCCATCTCCTCAAGACTGGTGCGTAGGGATGCATAGATGGCGTCCGCCGGGGGCTCAAAGGGCAGAACGTCAAGCACCCTGAGCACTGCCTCAAGCTGTGCTGAGAGCCGCGCGGAACCCTTCTTTGCGGCTCCGTAACGCAATTCCGCGGCAACCATGATGCTGGTCGAAACCCGCGCTTCGCCCACCTTGTGGATGCGCTGGGCCACCTTTCCCTGAGGATTGCGGACGAGGTCGGAAACGACGTTCGTGTCCAGCAGGTAGCGCATCAGAGATCAACCGGATCGGGAGGCAGGTCACGGATGGGAGGAAAATCCTCGCTGAGCGGCGACAAGGTCTCGAGCAGCGCCAGTAGCGACTTCGGGGGAGCAGGCTCGACAATCAGCCGGTTACCCTCTTTTCGCATAATGGCATCCTCACCGGGCAGTTCGAATTCGCGGGGGATGCGCACCGCCTGATTGCGTCCATTCTTAAAGATCCTGACGCGTCGTTCCGCAACTGGCGCAGTTCTCTTTGGCATATGCCTAAGCATAGGACCATGGCGCTCGGGGTGTCAACCCCCAGCCACGGACTTGTTGTCTCTGCCGATTTTTCACTTGACAAACGAGGCTGTATAGGCTAGAGTTGTCTGGTGGGGTTGGGCAGGCGGCCAGGGCCTGCCGGATACGTTATGCTGGGAAGTCTTCCTTTGTTTTCCTTTGCAGTCCCTGCCTGTGATTTCTGCCATCAATCGCAGCCAAAAAGTCGAGGAGCCAAGGAGTCGAGGAGGAGAAGACCGGGGGCGATCCTCGGACCACCGCCCGGAACGCCTCTGGCCATTGCTCGACTTCTCGACCAAAGCAGTCGCTCATGCCCGTCTGGGGACGGGCGCCCAGAAACCATGAAATGTCATTTCAAGCGAAGCGAGGAAGCTTGCACTGCGTCAGGCAGACCGCCCTTAAAAACCAGGGCGAGATTCCTCGCTTCGCTCTCTCGAAAATCACGTCATTCCCGCGAAAGCGGGAATCGACGGCAACTGGGTCCCCGCTTTCGCGGGGACGACGCCGGTGATTTTCATTCGTTTGGGTGGGCCACAGGCCCATGACCACTCGGAATGACGGCGCATTTAGAGCCTGCAGGAAACGCCAAGGCCATGGAGAAGGCAATAAGATGTTAAAAATCGCGGGAACGAACTCGGCAACTCCTTTGGAATCAGTAAAAGTCTCAAAGAACGAACTCAAAACGAACTGGTTTTCTGCGTGCAAACGATCACGAAAAATGGCTTTCGGGTGTCAGGTGCCTGGTTTCAGATGTCAAGTCGCACGGGCTATCGTGCAGACGAATTGCAAGGCAAACCACACTCAGCCCAAAAAGACAGAAGAAGGCTTGAAGACACAAAAAGATGTTAAGAATCGTGGGAACGAACTCAGCAATCCCTTTGGAATCAATAAAAGTGTCAAAAACGAACTCAAAACGAACTGGTTTTTTGCATACAAACGGTCACGAAAAATGGCTTTCGTGTGTCAGGTCTGGAGTTTCTGATGTCCTTGGAGTGCAGTAGCGCCAGCTACCGCCTTCTTTCCAGAATCCCACGGCGGCAGTTTCGCTGCCGCACTCCAAGGTGCCTCCGGCACAAGGACAAGAAGTCGAGATGTCAAGACGGTTAAGCAGTCGAGAAGCGCAAGACCAAAGGGCGACCCCCTGCCTCGCGGACCGGAATGTGGCGGGGTCACTTGTTGACCTTCGACTCCTCAACTCCTCGACTTACGAATTCAGGGAACAAAGCTAGAATGTCTATGAAAACAAAAGGGAAAGGACAAGAAGTCGGAAAGTCCGCGCCGCGCTATCAACGCTACATGCGCATGGTTTGACAACTTCTGGGGGCATCAACGATGATGGGGACTGGGAAAGAGGGGCACTGTCAAAGCGAGTACTGCGGAGTTCCTTCGTCGCCCCGATCAGATCGGGACTCCTCAGGATGACAGGCCTGGAAGTGAATTCTGGGACGCCTGGCATGACAGCCTGGGGGTATTCCGGGGTTTCGCGGAGTACGGGCACGCCATGGCGTGCCCCGACCGATGCCAGCCGGGCGCTCCCGGGGCTCCGGCGAAAATCACGTCATTCCCGCGCAAGCGGGAATCCACTGGACGGACGATGGGTCCCCGCTTTCGCGGGGACGACGACGCTGATCTTCATTCCCTCGGGTGGGCCAAAGGCCCATGGGGACGGATGGCAGGCGCAATGAGCAAAGGCGGCCAGGCGGCCCACGATGAGCGAGCAGCTTGCTAACGGCTGAGAGTTGAAGGCTAGACAATGACGCGCGAAGAGCAAAGGCTGGAAGAGTCCCGCCAGCGGACGGCGCACTGGAAGCGCTGGGGTCCGTACTTGAGCGAGCGCCAATGGGGAACGGTTCGCGAGGACTACAGCCCTGAGGGTGAGCCCTGGAAATATTTCCCGCACGATCATGCGCGCTCGCGAGCCTACCGCTGGGGCGAGGACGGGATTGCCGGGCTTTGCGACCGGCATCAATTGATCTGCTTCGCGCTGGCGATGTGGAACGGCCACGACCCCTTCTTGAAGGAACGCCCCTTCGGGATCACCGGCGACGAAGGCAATCACGGCGAGGATGTGAAGGAGTACTACTTCTATCTGGATTCCACGCCCACTCATTCTTACATGAAGTTCCTCTACAAATATCCCCAAGCCGCGTTTCCCTACGCGCAGCTCGTCGAAGAAAACCGGCGGCGAGGAAGGAAGGATTCGGAATTCGAACTTATCGATACGGGAATCTTCAACGAGAGCCGGTACTTCGACGTTTTCGTTGCCTATGCCAAGGCCGATCCTGAAGATATTCTGATTCGTATCACTGCTTACAATCGCGGTCCGGAAGGCGCGGAGCTGCACTTGTTGCCGACGCTCTGGTTCCGCAATACCTGGTCATGGACCGGGAATTCGCCACGCCCCTCGCTGTCGCGGCAAAGCGGGTTGGCGGAGGTAACGGCCATCGAGGCGGTTCACAACTATTACGGCAGGCGGTGGCTGGTCTGCGAGGGCGCACCGCAACTGCTCTTCACTGAGAATGAGACCAATTGCGAGCGGCTTTATGGCACGCCCAATCGAACCCCGTTTGTAAAGGATGGGATCAACCAATACGTGGTTAACGGCCAAGCCGGCGCCGTGAATCCGGCGGAGACTGGCACCAAGGCCGCCGCGCATTATCGGCTGAGGATTGCGCCGGGCGAGAGAGCTGTGCTGCGCCTGCGTTTCACACCGCAGCCGCCCTCCGCGGAGTTGTTGAACAAGCAGTTTGAGGCGCTCTTCAATCAGCGGATTGCCGAGGCCGACGAATTCTATGCGAAGGTCATTCCCCAACGCCTTTCCCCGGATGCGCGCAACGTGCAGCGTCAGGCGCTGGCGGGGATGCTCTGGTCGAAGCAGTTCTATCACTACGACGTGCACCAGTGGTTGGCAGGCGACCCGGCGCAGCCGCCGCCCTCCTGCGAGCGGTTTAAAGGCCGGAACCGCCAGTGGGAGCACCTCTACAACGCCGACGTTATCTCGATGCCCGACAAATGGGAGTATCCCTGGTACGCGTCCTGGGACCTGGCCTTTCATTGCGTGGCGCTGGCGCTGGTGGACCCTGACTACGCCAAGGAACAACTCCTCCTCCTCTTGCGCGAGTGGTTTATGCATCCGAACGGCCAGCTCCCCGCATATGAGTGGGAGTTCAGCGACGTTAACCCGCCCGTGCACGCCTGGGCCGCCTGGCGTGTTTACAAGATTGAAAAACGGCGGCGGGGCAAACCCGATCGCGAGTTCCTGGAGAAGGTCTTCCACAAACTGCTGCTGAATTTCACCTGGTGGGTCAACCGCAAGGACCCCGATGGAATGAACGTCTTTGAAGGCGGATTCCTCGGCTTGGATAATATCGGCGTCTTTGATCGCTCCAGGCCCTTGCCCACCGGAGGCCACATCGAGCAATCCGACGGCACGAGCTGGATGGCCATTTATTGCCTGAATATGCTCGCCATAGCCATGGAATTGGCGCGCCAGGACCCCGCCTATGAAGACGTGGCCAGCAAGTTCTTCGAGCACTTTGTGCACATCACCAAGGCGATGAACAACCTGGGCGGGCACGGCTTCGCCTTGTGGGATGAGGAAGACGGCTTTTACTACGACGTGCTGCACCTGCCGGAGGGGAAGCATCATTTCCTGAAGGTGCGATCCATGGTCGGGCTGATTCCTTTGTACGCGGTGGAAACACTGGAGCCGGAAGTGGTCGACAAGCTCCCTGGCTTCAAGCGTCGCATGCAATGGTTCCTGGAGAATGTTCCCGGCGTTCCCGCGCACATCGCCGAAACGCAGCGGGACACGCGCGGCGGCGTGCGGCGATTGCTTTCCATTGTGAGCTGCGCCCAGCTCGTTCGCGTATTGCGCTACATGTTGGATGAAGAGGAGTTCCTGTCGCCGTACGGCGTGCGGGGAGTGTCGAAGTTCCACCGCGATCATCCCTACGTGCTGAATTTGAACGGGCAGAGCTACCGCGTCGATTACGAGCCCGGCGAATCACAAACCAGCCTCTTCGGCGGGAACTCCAATTGGCGGGGGCCGGTGTGGTTCCCTCTGAACTTCCTGCTTATCGAGGCGCTGCAAAAATTCCACTACTATTACCAGCAGGAACTGAAGGTGGAGTGCCCGGCGGGCTCCGGCCACTCGCTGGCGCTGTGGGATGTCGCGGCGGAACTTTCCCGGCGGCTCACTCACCTCTTCTTGCGGGGTTGGGATGGACGGCGGCCGGTCTACGGCGAAAATGCAATCTTCCAGACCGACCCCCACTGGCGCAATTTGCTCCTCTTCCACGAGTATTTTCATGGGGACAACGGCACTGGCCTAGGGGCTAGCCACCAGACCGGCTGGACAGGACTGGTGGCGAAACTCCTCCAGCAGAGCGGCGAATGACGTGCGTAGCGCGGGTAGACTCTTCTAGCCTGAAGATGCCTGGCTTCGAGCGACGCAGATTCATGGAGGTGGGGCGCCTGAGTTCAGTCCGGCCAGTTCCATCGGACTGGAGAAGGCCGCCGATTCGTAATGGTGATATACTTGGGTTATGCGTTCTAAGGGTAATGCATCGGCAGGGGGCAAATGCGACGCGAAGGAGTATGGGTACACGGTTATTTATCAGCGCCTGCCCGAAGGTGGTTACAGCGTTGTAGTTCCTGCGATTCCCGAGATCTGCACGTTTGGTGAGACTCTCTCCGAGGCGCGGCGCATGGCGAAGGATGCTCTTCGCTGCTTCCTGGAGAGCGCCCTCAGAACCGGCGAGCCTGTCCCCGAGGATGTAGAACCCGCTACCGAACGCATCGCCGTCTCCGTGGCATGAGACGCGTGCCGGAGAAACTTCCAGTCCTCAAAGCCAAAGGAGTAGTCCGCGCCCTGGAGCGCGCTGGCTTTTACATTCACCATCAAACCGGCAGCCACGCGCGGCTGCTGCATCGCACCAAGCCTGATCTCCGCGTGACCATTCCGATTCACTCAAAAGACATCCCACCTTCGCTGCTGCGCCGCATCCTCAAGCAGGCGGGCTTGAGTGAGGGCGAATTCGCGGAGCTGATTTAATCGGTAGTGTCCTGGTTCGGGCGCCGACCTTTAGGTCAACAAATGCTGGCCTGAAGGCCAGCGCTACGATCAATCGAGGACAGCACCGCTCGATAGCCCCAATTGCGCGTCCTGGGCCCTTTCGCCTATAATGAAATCTCACCTCTGGAGGCAGGGTTTTTCTTATGCCCACATCCATTGTGCAAAAGCTTCAGGAAGAAATTCAGGCGCTCGAGCATGAATTGAATCACGAACTCCCCAAGGAACTGAAGCGCGCCCGCGCTCTCGGCGACTTGAGCGAGAACGCCGAATTCATCATGGCCAAGCAGCGCCAAGACTATGTTGGGGCACGGCTCGCCCAACTTAAGAGGAGGCTGGCAGAGCTCTCGCTGGTCAATCTCGGCAATATTCCCAAAGACAAGATCGCTTTCGGTTCGAAGGTGATTTTGTATGATATTGACCGGGACGCTGAGATCGAGTACAAATTAGTGACGAGCGAAGAGGCGGACGTCAGCAAAGGCTTGATCTCCACCACCTCGCCCATTGGCCGTGGCTTGATGGGGAAGAAGATCGGCGATGCGGTCAGGATCGCAACGCCCAACGGTGCCCGAGAGTTCGAAATCCGCGCCGTACAGACCATCCACGATCAGTCCGAAGCGTAGAAGGTTGGCGTGCCCCCGTGGTCAGTGAGAAAATCGGCGACACCCTAGGTCGTGTGCTCGATGCCATTGTTCGCGGCTTTGCGACGAGCGGCGTTAACCCGAATTTCCTCACCTTTATCGGGTTCGGCATCAATCTGTTGGCTGCGTATTTGTTCGCTTACGGCTATTTCCGCTGGGCTGGCCTCACCATTATTTTAGCCGGGCTCTTCGACATGACGGACGGCCGCGTGGCGCGCCTAGAGGGCCGCGTCACACCCTTCGGCGGCTTCTACGACTCCGTGATGGATCGTTATTCCGACCTGTGCCTACTGATCGGATTGCTGATCTACTACGGGCGCATCAATCGGTTTCTTTACGTGTCGCTCGTCGCTGTGGCCATGATCGGCTCGGTCATGGTGAGTTACAGCCGGGCACGTGCCGAAAATGTCATTCCCTCCTGCAAAGTGGGCTTTCTGGAGCGGCCTGAAAGGGTGGTGCTGATCATCATCGGCGCCTTGTTTGACCGCATGGCCCCTGTGCTCTGGCTGATCGCCGTGCTCTCCAACGTGACGGTAATTCACCGCATTATCTACACCCGCCAGGAAACGCGCAAACCCATCGCCTGAACGCACTCAGCGTCGCGCCGCTCCCGCTGGCTAGTCGACCGACCACCCCCAGCCCCTCCTCATCTGAGGAGGAGAGTTCGCGATTTCCCTCCTTAGGTAAGGAGAGGAAAAGGGGTGGTTGACGCGAGTCCCTGCACCTTTTGTTGCGTGTACCGGCCCAGCACTTGCCAACGACAAATGCTTGTGAAATAGGATAGAATCGGGCTGAACGACTCCGTTCTGAGGTCCGCCAAACGAAGAGGAACAACAACCCTTATGTCCAACGCGCGGAGCCGCAAGCATTTAAAGTCTGCCGGGCCCCTGGTTCGAGTAGCCGCCCTGCCGGCGGTTTGGCTTTTGGTCGTTCATCCGATGACGGCTTGGGGCCCGACGGGCCACGACCTTGTGAATAGTTGGGCCGTCCAAACCCTGCCTTCCGAGATGCGGGCCTTCTTTGACGCAAATCGCCAGTATCTCATTGAACATGCCAACGATCCCGACCTCTGGATGAAGAAAGATCGCTATGAACGCAAGCGCCATTATATCTATCTGGATAAGTACGGCATCTTTCCATTCTTGGATCTGCCGCATTCATTTAAGCAGGCCGTCGAGAACTACGGATCCGGGCGCGTCAACCGCGATGGCCTGCTTCCCTGGCAAGTGGGGGAATCCAGCCTGCGCCTAACAGAGGCGTTCAGGTCTCGCAACTGGGATCAGGTGAAACTGGAGGCGGCGGTGCTGGCCCACTACGTGGCCGACGCCCATGATCCGCTGCACCTCACCAAGAATTACGACGGGCAATTGACTCGCCAGACAGGTTTAGGGGACCGTTTTGAGGTACATCTCTTGGACCGGTATTCGCGGTTTTTTCTCCTCCATCCCGGAGATGCGGTGAAGATCGAGGATCCCACCGAATATGCTTTCCAGGCCTGCCTCGGGGCTTATACTTCGCTCGATTCCATCATCCTCGCGGACATCCGCGCTCGCGAGGGCCTGCCTGATTATACCGATGAGTACTTCGATCGCTTTTATTCGCAGATTGGCGACACCGTGATGAGGGCCATCAACGAATCCGCGCACGACGCAGGGTCCTACTGGTACACGGCCTGGCTCAATGCGGGGAAAACCCCGCTGCCGGTACGGTGACAGACCGTAGGTCGTATGGGGGGCGGAGGGGAAAAGGGCACGGACATGTGGTAGGGGGCAGGGCGCGGTTCCCGCCGCTGCGGCTCGTGCGATATACCAGCCAGCGAGGCGGTTCCTCCTCGCCTACCACCTACTACCTACCACATACGACATGCCGGACCTCGAATCATTCATCCGACAGCTTCCCAAAGCGGAGTTGCACCTCCACCTGGAAGGCAGCATCCAGCCTGAAACCCTGCAAGAACTCTCACGTTCCAAAGGACGCCTTGAGAAGGAAACGCTTGACTGGATCTCGGAACGCGCAGATCAGGGACACCGCTACAAAGACTTTCAGGATTTTCTTCAGGCCTTCAAGCTGGTGAGCTTGCTCCTGGAAACTCCCCGCGACTACGCTCTGGCCACAACCCGGCTCATCCAGGAACTGGCGAGGCAGAATGTGAAGTATGCGGAGATCATTTTCGCCGCCGGAGTCGTACTGTGGAAGCAACAACCGATGGAGGCCATTTTCGAGGCGACGGCTTCAGCGGCGCAGGCGGCGCAGCAACTCTGCGGCGTGCGGGTGCAGTGGATCTTTGATGCCATTCGCCATTTCGGCCTCGAGCATACACGCGAGGTGCTGCACTGGGCCGGGCGTCTCCGGTCACTCGGCATAGTAGCTCTGGGAATCGGCGGCGATGAAGCGCGCGGTCCGGCAGAACTCTTCCGGGAAGTCTTTAGTGAGGCGCGCGACATGGGCCTGCATGTTGTTGCCCATGCGGGAGAAGCCTGTGGACCGGAGAGCGTGCGCCAGGCGGTCGAAGCGCTGGGCGCCGAGCGCATCGGACACGGGCTCACCGCGGCGCGCGACCCTGCGGTGCTGGACTTGCTCCGTGAGCGCCGGATTCCACTGGAAGTCTGCCTTACCAGTAATGTCGCCACCGGCGTGCTGGAGCGCATCGAGGACCATCCCTTGCCGAATTTCCTGGAGTCCGGCGTGGTGGTGACGTTAAACAGCGATGATCCCGCAATGTTCGGGACAGACTTGGTCAGTGAATATCTGCGGGCGGCAACAGCCTTCCAACTTACGCGCGAACAGATTCTCGGTATAGCGCAGAACGCCGTCCGGGCATCATTCCTCGCGGAACAAGAGAAGCTGGATTTGCTGGACCTGTTTTGAAAATGCCTGTGCCAAAGGCACCTTGGAGTGCGGTAGCGCCAGCTACCGCCTTCGCAATGGGATTTTAAGGCGGCAGCTTTGCTGCCGCACTCCAAGGCGCTTAGCAGGGTCACAGCCCGGAATGTTTGTGGGGATGCACGTGGGCGTGTGAATGGACTTCGCCGGAAGCGTGAACGTGGCGATGGACGTGGATCAGGTTGGTCCGCTCCAGCAAGGCCGTATCGCGCAAAATCTCCGAGGGCATACCTTCGCCCACCACGCGGCCTGTCTCGAAAACATAGCAGTAATCCGCTATATCCTCGACAATATCCAGTTGGTGTGTGGTCGTGATCACGGTCTTGACTCCGCCACGCCAGCCCACCAGAAAATCGATCATCTGGCTGGCGCTCTTCGGATCCAACGCCGCTGTGGGCTCGTCGAGGAGCAGCACTTCAGGGTCAAGCACCAGCACCGACGCCAGCGTGACCCGTTTCTTTTCGCCCGTCGATAAGTGATGCGGCGAGCGGTCTTTGAGTTGGGGTATCTTCATGACCTCGAGCATCCGGCCGACTTGCCGGCGGACCTCTTCCTTGGGCCAGCCAAGCTGCAAGGGGCCAAACGCCACCTCATCAAAAACCGTCGCGGAAAAGAGCTGGACATCGGGATTCTGAAATACCATCCCCACGCGGCGGCGAAACTGGTAGCTGAACTCGAGGTCCTGCAAACGATCTTCGGTGAGTGGCTCGCCATAGAACCGAACGCTGCCGCTTTCCGGATAGGCCAGCCCATCCAGGATTCGCAACAGAGTAGACTTGCCCGACCCGTTGGCGCCCAGCAGAGCCACCCGCTTGCCCGGATTGATGCGAAGACTCAGACCGTTCAAGGCGGTCACCTGGTGATAGCGGAAAGTGACGTCTCGAACCTCGAAAACCGGAACTGACATTCAGTTCTCCCTAAAGCCGATCAGCTTTCTTCCCAGGTCTGTCATTCCGAGCGCAGCGAGGAATCTTGCTCTGAGCACCTCCCGAAGCAGCAGGATTAGATTCCTCGCTGCGCTCGGAATGACAGTTTCCTGGTTTCATCGACCGAAATAGAATCCGCCTATCGCTACCACCCCAAAGACGACCAACATTAGCCAATCCAGTGCCGAAGTCCGAAAGTCATCCAGGACGAACACTTCGCCGCGAAAGCCTCTGGAGAGCATAGCGCAATAGACATCGCCGCTGAGTTGCAGGCTCTTGGACATCAAAACTCCCGCGCTTGAGGCCGCCACACGACGGCGTTCCGCTGCCTCGAGTCTTCCAACCATGCGGCTCCGTCGCGACTCAAACATGTCGTGCGCGGTTTGAAGGAGCAAGAGAATGTAACGGTACGTCATTCCCAAGATAACCACGAGGACCACCGGCACGCGCAGGACGCGCAGCGCCTTCAGCACGTGGCTCCAGGGTGTGCAAAGGATGAGCAAGACGGAGAGCGTCGCGGCAGTCTCCACCCGCGCCATCAAATAGCACGCGCTGGCCAACCCCTGCGCCGTGACCGGCCAACCCACCCCGGGAAGCCGCCAGATCTCCCGCCCGGGGATGATAAATGGCGCGGGCAGGGCTATGACCCCGGTAAACAGAAGGATGGCAAGCCACACTCGCCTGGCCAGGTTTCCCAAAGAAACTCGAGACATTACCGCCACGGCCACCGCGACT
>Ga0187784_10004755_pt1 | contig 10993 bp, 9 predicted proteins | sample 1015_SJ02_MP15_2_FD_132964 | JGI IMG/M metagenome (GOLD analysis project Ga0187784, IMG submission 132964) | Tropical peat soil microbial communities from peatlands in Department of Meta, Colombia - 1015_SJ02_MP15_20_MG | ecosystem: Environmental > Terrestrial > Soil > Wetlands > Peat | place... | reverse complement strand
GCATGGCTAATACCCGAATCTTTTTCACGTCGGATGTGCATGGATCCGAAGTTTGCTTTCTAAAGTTCCTGAACGCCGCCAAGTTCTACCAAGCAGACGTCCTGATTCTCGGAGGAGACATTACCGGAAAAATGATTGTTCCGTTAGTTGACCAAGGCGACGGAACTGCATTAGCAGATTTTCTTGGGACACGTGAAGTGATAAGAACCGACGAGGAAAGAAAAGCGCTGGAGAAGAGAATCAGGAACAGCGGGTATTATCCGTACGGGACAACGATGGACGAGTTCGAGAAACTGCAGGCAGACAAGCACCTTGTTAACGAACTCTTTTCGAAAGTTATGGCAGCCGGTGTCAAGAGGTGGGTGGGAATAGCAGAAGAGCGTCTAAAGGGCTCGAATGTTAAATGCTACATCAGCCCGGGAAACGACGACCGCTTCGACATTGACGACGTCCTCCGAGGATCATCCGTAGTCATCTACCCGGAGGAGGAGGTGCTCTCAATAGATGACCGGCATGAAATGATTACCAGCGGGTGGGTTGGCATAACTCCATGGAAGAGCCCGAGAGAAGTGCCGGAGGAGGAATTGATCAAGAAATTCCAGCCCATGATAGACAAGGTTCAGAACATGGAGAGCGCTATCTTCAACCTACATAACCCGCCGTACGAGACACCGATTGACCTCGCGCCCGAACTTGACGCGGAGCTGAAGCCCGTGATAAAGGGCGGGGCGATCAGCATGGTCCACGTCGGCAGCCCCACCGTTAGGCAGGTTATTGAAAAGTACAAGCCCTTGCTGGGGATTCACGGGCACATTCATGAATCACGTGGATTCGTTAAGATTGGCCGCACCCTGTGCCTCAACCCCGGAAGCGAATACGGAGAGGGCATTCTCCGAGGCGCAATCATCAACCTCGACGATAAAGGCGTAAAGAACTACATGCTAACGCAGGGTTAGCTAGACCGGAGCCCAGCCGCTGAATCCGTAGTCTGGGCATTCCCAGTAAGGTTGGGAGCTAGGGCGGAAGACGCCCTACAAGGCCACGAACTTTATTCACGTCTACGATGCAAACTGGACTCGGTGCGTTTTATGGATGCTTATGAGGCGGTTGTGTCGAAGTTGGATTTCGCTGAGTTTGCTGCGAAGGCTGTTCCGTCGGATGTAAAGCTGAAGATCGTCGATGCGGCTCGGCTCACTGGTAGTGGAGTTAACTATCAGCACTGGAGATTTATTTTGGTTCAAGGCCGTGATCGCCTAAAGACTCTCGCCGACGATAGTACGACGGGAAAATGGGTTGAAGGCGCCAACTTCGCCGTAATAGTTCTAACCAACCCAAAGTATGGATTCCACCTGATCGATGCGGGTCGAGCTGTGCAGAGTATGGGGATCGCGGCGTGGAGTTTCGGGGTTGCCTCGAGAATTTACACGGGCGTCAATCGAGGGGGCCTCGAACGCGACTTTGGAATCCCGAAGGATCTAAGCCCGAGCGTGGTAGTGGGCTTCGGTTATCCGGCGAAGAAGATCGTTGGGAAGAAGAAGAGAAAACTCATTGGCGAAGTTGCTTACGTGGATCGCTTCGGGAACCCGTTGATCCCAGGACAACTCTAGATCGCTTTAGTCGGTTTGAAACAAGCGGTTACTCGATTGGAGTGAAATGTCGATGCCCCTAACGAAATCGGAACTCGTCGCTTTCCTAAGTGAGCCAAGAATGGCTCACCTCGCAACAACATCCACGGAGGGAAATCCCCGTGTTAGCCCAATCTGGTACGTTTACGAGGACGGTTGTTTCTACTTCACGACTCGGGTTGGACGAGTGAAGAGTGACCACATCCAGAGGAATCCTCATGTCGCCCTGAGCATTGCATGCGACGAACGCCCGTACCGTGCCGTATGTGCTTTCGGAACAGCTCAGCTCGTTCGGAGGGAGCGGGACAAGTGGTTAGAACGGATCTCAACCCGATACGGAGAGCGGGAGGGAAGGGAATGGTTAAGCGAAGCTGTAAAGCAGGAGGGCCGGGTCGTGTTCAGACTGCGACCCGACCGCATCATGTCGTGGCATTATGGACGTGACGACGACGAACGGCAGGAGCGCGGCGAATCCATGGCCACGAATATTTCCTAGACAGCTAACCCTACCTAACGGCAAATATGCGTTTTCTCGTCTCGACTAGTTCGTGCCGTGTGCGCTTGAGGTGACTATCGTTTTCCCGAATCTTTCGTTCGAAGAAATCAGCTGCGGACCTACATTGCGCCGGGTTTGTTAGCGCGTACTTGGCTAGGAAAGGAATCAGCAGCCTGTACGCTTGCTCTCTGAGGTTGGGTTCCGGCCGTCCGCTTCTAACGCCGTCGTCGACGAGTTGTGAGATTTCTGCTTGGATTCTGCACCATTCGGCCTCATCGAAAAACAGTTTGGGTTGTGTAGAATCTTTTCTGAACGTGAAGAGGAAGTCTCCGACGAATGCACCAATTTGCATTGCGTGAAAGGTAGTCGCATATGGCCTGATGGGGGCTTGATATTTGACGCCGTCCGGAAGAAGCCTGAATCCGGCCACGGATGCGGCTAGAATGAAGCTCGCCACGATGCGGGAGTCTTTGCTGTTGAACGTCGAAACAAAATAGCTACCCTGCTTCAAGACACGATAACATTCCTTGAACACTAACTCGAGGTGCCGCTGGTACTCTTCGATCGACTTTTCCTGGGTTCTGTTTATTACCACTTCGCGTTTCTTGTCGATCGTGCGGCCATTACTCAGCCAAACATGCCAGAAGTCCGACAATTCAGCGTAGTTTACGTTTCCGCCGTACGGCGGGTCGGTGATCACCACGTCCACCTTCCCGTCGGGAATCGGAAGCTCCGCCGCATCCCCGTTCAGCAGGAGACATGTGGCATCACCGTCCAGCAACTTGGTGAAGTCGTCGGTGAATTTGCAATATGCCCCTATGTGCTCGTTGCTATACTTCTTGCCCCGAGAAATCGCTTGGTACCGCCGCTCGAACACTTTCCATACGTTCATCTCCAGACTTTTCGGATATATCCAGTACGCATGCATGGCCCAACCTTCAACTATCCGCCCCCTGAGATGGGATTGACGACTTGCCCACTTCAAACAACTACTGAACACGAACAGGAGAAGCTGTCGGGCAGCCTTACCCTTCGTTTTCAGAATCTCATGACGCAAGGTAGCAAGAGCCAAAAGATTTCTTCTCGTATAGAGCTTGTCGAATGATACGAGATTCCGCGCCAAGAGCGAATCCGTCTTATCCCCCCTCGGAATCTTCGTCCGAGGGAACCAGAGTCCCAACCGTTTGATTCGCCGATCAAAGTCTCGTTCAATCTCCTCCGCCAGCCTTTGATTCTCCTTATCCGCTGATTTCTCAACCGAGCCGCAGCGCGGGCAGTCAAGTTTCACGCGCAGGACTTGTTTCGTTTTCTCATCCCACTCAAGCCAATCCGCGATCGCAGTCGACCCACACTCACCGCATCGCGTCCGATAGAGGTACTGCAGTTCGTCCTCAGCGCGGGCACGAAGTTGATCGAAGCTCGAGCTAAGTTCAACTAAGTTGGCATGTGTACATTCCATAGATGTGACGTAGATGCTGATCGGGTTTACATCTACGCCTACTGCTCTTCTGCGAAGTTTCAGAGCCTCCACAACGGTGGCTCCCCCTCCAACGAAGGGGTCCAAGACAATGTCCCCCTCCGACGAATACCGACCGACTAACGATGAGAATACGTTCCACGGACGCCGTGCAAAGTACTTGTGCATTCTATAAACTGCCGTGTGAGGCTTTGCTTCCAACGGACCCTCACGAACAACAGCCAACTGACTCGTTCCCCACGCTCTTCCCAATCCGCCAACTAGTATAGCCTACGAGGGAACATGCTATAACACCGTCGTCCCAGCCTTTCGGCAAGTAGGGAAGACGCGAAAACGGTCTTCAACGCATCCTAAGGAAGCTGCTTCTTAATGCCGGTAAAGCAGTAGTGCTCATTTCTCACTTCCAACGAGATTGGTTCGAATTTTTCGAAGATATTCAGGATCTCGTTTCGCGTAAAGTGGTGATGTGGAACTCCGACCTCTTCGCCTTCGAGGGGTATGAAGGTGCCGGGTTCGGGTTCATCAAACCTCATGCCCTCTAATTTTTGTCTCATGGCTTCCTCGTAGGTGGGCGACTCAACGTACAAGTATCCTCCATTATGTGTGATTCTGGCGATTTCAGATGCTATTCGCTTAATCTTCTCGAGGTAGGTGTGATGTAGCACTTTCACCGCTAATATTGCGTCGAAGAAGCCGTCGGCGTAGGGCAGTGGCGTTTCATTCATGTCCCAGACCGTCAGGTTCGCCGAGACATCTTCCTTACATAGTTCTTGTTTGGTGGTCAATATCGCTGCGTCGGACCAGTCGAATCCGTATACTTCGAATCCCATCTTAGCAACGTACACGGTGTGCCTTCCTGTTCCAGTTCCGAAGTCGAGAACCCTGCGGACTTTAGCTTCAAGAAGTCGCTTGACGAACAGAGTCACATTCTCGTCTATCCGTCTATCCTTGTACCAGTCAAGCCAAGTATCCTTAATGGAAGCCATGGAACTCTCCGAACCACCAGATATGGACTGAACCGATTCTCATCCATAATGTGATGCTCGAAGTGTCATGTGCACGCACACATTTTCAAGCGAATGACAAGGAAGATCCGATCTGCAATGGTCGCACCACTGATCCACAATAGTTGATGTTCCTATGAGAACGTACGGCGTCCAACCGACGCGATTGAAGCAAACTCCGCTGGCATACCAAACGAGACGGTCACGTTACCGAACGGGGACGAAATGAACGTGTATACTTCTCCGTCCGGGAAGTAGTTTTGTTGAAAGCCAGATTTCATGCGTGCGCCGCGTTTAGCACGAGTAGGAGTGGGAGAATGAAGCCGAGCGGGTATGTGCGCAAAGGTCAAGGCCTCCGCCTCTGAACCGCGGTAAAGACCGTTGCGCTCAAGCAGGCGATTAGGCCCAATAGCGCGAGAACTCCCAACGACGCCCGTGTCTGCTTCTGGAGGTAGAACGGTTGCATGGATGTAGCCGTGTAGGTTGCCGTGCTTAGTCTTGTGGAGACGTAGTCTTGGACACTGGTTTGCGTGCTCAGCGCGTAGGTTATGTTCGAAGGCTCCAAGACGGGTTGACTGCTCCCCTCGTCCGTTAGCGTGATGACCGTTGTGGGGCCGGTGAGGATGATGTAGAACATACCATTCTCCGGCGCAGTCCAACGCAGAGTGTAGGCAGTGAAGTTCGTTTGAAACAGCAACGCCGACGCTGGATCGGTAAGCTCGCACCCATCCGGCGAGGTTTCATACGCGTAGGTGGGTAGGAGGTACATGTTAGCAGGATTCGTTGAGGTCAGTTGCAGGTTCAAGACGGAACCCGAAGTGACGGTTAGAGGGTAGGTGTACTGACTGCATCTTCCCTTGGGCGCGATGAACCCAACCACTTTCGGAGATAAATCAATAGGAGCTTGTATGAGCGCCGTTCCCGTAGTGGATCCATAGTAGGTTTGAGTGGCGGCCGAGGTGTAGGTTAGGACCGTATCATCCGAGGCGGTGTAGGCGGTTGTGGCGGCTCGGCTTAGGTTGGGGATGAGGGGCAAGGCTATGGTTAAGGGCGAGAGGAGCAGTAGAGCCACGTAAAGGCTGGTACGTTTACGTTCCATAAACGAAACGTGCATGGTTCACCTAAAAAGACTTTCCAAAGTGGAATAATGCACACCCCGTCACTTCATCCTGGAACACGTCCGCACGATGCGTGTCACTTTCGTGAGAGCGGTCAATCCTAAAGAGAACCAACCCCCATCAGGCGTTGAGGGTAGACTTGGTCCTTTGGTCTCCGAGGGTCAGCCCGCGTGGCTTGTTGGCGTCTCTTACAAAGCACAACAGGTCACTCTCAGGCTAGTTACATCACCCGACTTGAAACCACTCGAATGGGTTGACAGAGACTTTCAACCCTACTACTTCACCACGTATCAACACGGTGAACCGGTCAAGAAGATAGACCTCTTTACCGGAAACGAGTTGATAATATACAAGGTCACCTGTACGGGGAAACCTTCGAAGGAGACGAAAGCTTGGGAGCTGGACATCGATCCGGCGCTCAGCTACGCGTATGACAAGGGGCTTCGGTTCGGCATCCTTCATCGTTTCAGCGACCGCGGTTGGGTGCCGGATGTCTCGTTAGGCGAAGAAGACGGGACTCGCTTTGAGAAATTGTTCGGAAGAATCAGCCGAAGTGACCCCCTCAAGTATGCTTCGCTGCAGGAGGCATACTCCTACGTCAGCCAACCCGTGCCCAAGATTTCTGAAGAGAAGCTCAATATTCGTGAAGTTGGCTCCGAGGAGGATTACTATAATGCCTTTCTGCTGAGCCGGTTAGCGAACCTGCCCCTAAACCGAACCTACAGAAACTATTCCGTTTCCGACTGGATACGTTCAATGCTCCACACCTACTACCGCTCACATAACATCCTAATCCCCAACGCCGAGGAACTCAAACTCGGAGACACGAGAAAGCAGGTAACGGGCGCCCTAGCGATCGGGCCGGAACCGGGCACTTACTTCAACATGCACGTCCTCGATTTCGAATCTCTCTACCCAGGTTGTATAGACGTATTCAACCTCTCATACGAGACAATCCAATGTCCCCACCCAGAATGTAGAAGTGACGAGGTGCCCGGCCAATCACAATTACACGTTTGCACGAAAAGACGAGGAATATACTCCGCGCTTGTAGGCGCTCTCCGTGATCTGCGTCTTCAGATCTACAAACCCCAGACGAAAACTACAGAAAGGGGGGAGAGCAATTTGCTGGCCGCATCGCGAATTTTGAAGCTGTTTCTAGTCTCTTGCTATGGGGTTACGATTAGGATCCACGGACTCGCAAGCCCACTCCTCGGCGAAGCGATCACCGCCTACGGAAGGCATGTCCTCCAATCAACTTGGAATATGGCGAAGAGCATGGGTCTCAGGCCGAAGTATGGCGACACCGACTCCGTGTTCCTAGACAACCCGACCGCGGAGGAGACACGGAAACTCATTCAGGAAGTCGCCGGTAAGTTTAGGCTACAGTTGGCTTACGACCGCGTCTATTCCGTCTGCGTTCTCAGCACCATCAAAGCGTACTTCGGCATCCTACCAAACGGCGAACCCGAAATCAAAGGATTAGCCATTGCCAAATCCAACTCACCCCGATTCTTCCAACAAACCTTCCAACGCTGCCTCACACAGCTAGCCGAAGGACGCCGTTCCCTCTCCGACTTTGAAACCGCCAAACAGCAAGTTCCCGACATAGTCACCGAAGCCGTTCGCAGCCTCCGCGAAAGGACAATAAACCTAGCGGACCTAGAATATCGTGTTGAGCTCAGGGAAGACCCACATGAGAAGTTAATGTCGAAAAGACTCCCGCAACCCTACCAAGCGGCCTGGCTGCTCATGAAACAAGGAAAGGCGCCGCTCCGAGGTGAGACGATCGGATTCGTGAAAGTGCTCCCGTTCAGACTGCAGGGAAGACAGTTCACCGTCAAACCCACCCCACAAGCAAACCCGAAAGAGATTGACGTAGACGACTACACCCTCAGCCTGTACGCCTCACTCTCGCAAACCTTTGACCCCATGAACATTAAACTCGCAACGAACCCCACCAGCCTCTCAGATTTCGTTTGATCGATCGGTAAGCATGCAACGATTGCCAGCCTCACACTAGCCACCACAAGCCGTGGGCTAGGCCGCGAATCTGTAATTGTTCACCCGACGAATGTGACCGCTACCGTGTACAACCAGACTACGATTGTCATCGGGATAAGTAGGGCAATACAGATCGTGACGATTACCGAGTTCTTCACCCGTAAACTGAGCCAGATAGGGAAGATGAACGCGAAAAACCTGAGCAGCGAAAGCGAGTATGTGGTCGCAACTAGAAGGAGCCCAGAGACCGCTGCCGCGTAGACGAAGAGCAGACGGTCGACTTCCCATGTTAGCGTAACTAGAATCGCAAAGGCCGCAAGCATCCAGAAAATCGTTGGGTCCAAACCGGAACAGCAGCTAATCAGCCCCCTCAGCCCATCACGTGAGAGTGTTTGAGCGATCTTGATGCCATCTCCCGGCCCGCCGTGTTGCCAATATTTCTGATCCGTCCAAGAAGCAAGAGCCTCCCCCGCAGAAAAATAGCAGTAGAGCAACCATCCGAAAATGAACGTTGCCGGAACGATCAACGGATAAGCTAACTTCTCATAACGCCTTGTCCTGACGAGATCCAAGACCATTGGCAAGATGATCAACACGCCGTAGCCCCTTGTTACGGCTGCGAGGGCCGCTGCCAGCGAAGCGGGCCCGATCTTTGCCCGCTTGTAGAAGTACCAAGCCAACAAAGTCGAACACAGGAAGACCGGTTCTGAATATCCTAAGGTCGTGAACACACTGACGAATGGGAATGCCGACATCAATAACGTCGCATGCAGTGCTTCTCTTGCAGGGAGGTACTGCTCGGCAACCATCTGAAAAGCCACGATACTTCCCACCGCAAATACTTGCGTAACAACAAAGGCTCCAAACCAATAATCACCGATCAGTCGGCCAACGAAAAAAATCAGAACTGGGAAACCCGGGAGATACGCGTACTCAGGATGAGAATAGCCTTGTATGGCTATTAATGTAAAGTGCAAGCTGTCGAAGGCGTTGAACAACCAAAGCCAACTTTCATTCGAGGGAATCAGGCTCGGATTAGCTTGCATCCAAGGCGTCTCAAATCGACCATTAACCGTCAGCACCTGATACAGCCAAAAGGCACCCAGAACCCGAACCGCAGCCGCCACGGCAACGGGGAGGCCCAGCAACCGGAGCCTAAGGTTGGTAACCATTCGGCTACCCCATCAGACACGGTTGCGAGAGCGTGAGGATAAAGCCCTTTCGCGTTCAGTAGTCCATGGGCATCAGCCTACAAAGAATACCGTGATGGCGTATAGCCAAAGGAGGAGACCGATCGGTATGAAGAGTGCAACGCAAGCTGCTATCACGATTGGGTTCTTCACCCTTACAGTAAGCCAGATAGGAAATATGAATGCAAGAAACCTCAGTAGCGTTATGTGAGCTATAACGGTGAGCATAAAAGCGCCTAATAGGGCCACAGCGTACACCCAGAGAAAACGATCAATCTTCCAAATCCTCACCGTAAGAAAACCGAACAGTGCAACAGAAACGAAGACCGCGGGATCAATGCCTGCAGTAGGCAACCTTAGGATCAACTGAGAGAATATTGTCTGAACCAGATTCAGGCTCCCCCCCGCAAGTGTATAGTACTTCGTCTCGTCCGTCCAGGAAGCCAGAAAATCACCGGTTGTCGCATAGCAGAAAATACCCCACGCCGCGATGAACGCGACCGGCACCGCAAGATACGCCAACCTACGCCAACGCCTCTCGGTCATGATGTCGAAAAGAAGGGGCAGGATGATGGCCGGCCCATAGATCCTGCTTATACTCGTCAAACCCGCAAGCAATGCCGAAGCGCCAAACCTCTCCACCTTGTAGAAATACCATGTTGAGATGGAGGCGAAGAGAAACACGGCCTCAGAGTAACCGAGCGTGGTGAAGACGCTGATGTAGGGGAAAGTGGCCATTAAAAGGGTTGCATACATAGCCTCACGCGGGTCCATGTAACGATGTGCGAGAAGCTGGAAAACGAAGATGGCTCCAAGCGCGAAAGCCTGCGTGACGAGGAAAGCGCCGAACCAGTAATTTTCAAGAAGCGACCCAACCACCCATATGAGTACGGGGTAAGCCGGAAGGAACACGTAGACCGGGTGTGCGTACCCTTTCATCGCGATTAGCGGGAATTGGAAGCTGTCTCCTCCATTGAAGACATAAAGCCACTTCCAACCCGTGGGAATAATGTTCGGGTTAGCCCCCATCCATGCGAAGTGAAACGTGCTTTGTTCCGAAAGCATCAGGTGATAAAACCAGACCCCGCCCACAATTCGGACGACCACGGCTAGAACGATAGGGTAGAATAGCAGCTTGTTGCCCCTAACCGCGCTAGCAACGGCACTGATCCTGCTGTGGGCCATAACGAACTGTTCACGACAAATGAAACCGTGTTGATTTATCACAGTTTGGATTAGAGCTACCCGAAGCGGAGAATAGCCACGGCCAACCTCCAAAGAAACCGAGCGAATCCTCAAGGCCAGTTGCGATGACCCACGAGCCAACGTCAGCCGAGAAAGCGAACAAGGCACACCCTTGTGCATCAAAATCAAATCCAAGTGCTCTAAGACGCGCCAAAGAGTTGAGGTAGTTCAAAGATGGTCGTGAACTCATGGTGAGCAATCAGCCCGAAAAAACATTACCAATCGCCTTGCTCAATGACACCGGGGACAGCAAAACTAAAGCTCAACCCGGCCCGAGAAGGGAACCAATTAACTGAGCGCAGGTAGCGCCTAGGGCTACCGAATTATTGCGGACCGTGAAGTTGCATCCGCAGCTTTGTAGTTAAGGTCTCAGCGTAGCGGGCGCGGTTATGAAGATCCAGATTCCCTGTCCGGGCGTGTGTGTTGCGTCTCCGCGTGTCCGTTGACGGAGTTGTGTCAGAGTCAGTCGCTAAATTCCGCTTGGTCCATTAATGGATTCTAATTGGAAGGAGGTGTTGAATGCATGTGTTATGGTGGAAGAAGATTCCTGACAAAGGAAGAGAGAGTGGAGTGGCTTGAAGACTACAAGAGCAACTTGGAGAATGAGTTGAAGGGCGTTACTGAGAGAATCGCAGAGCTAAAGCAGCAATAAGCCAGAGGACGCTCTGCGTTCTCTTTTTCTCACTTCCAACTTCATATTACCGTGTGACCCTAATCACGAACGAGGGGTATAGTTAGTGGCTTGGCTTAAGAATACGGTGAATTTGTTGGTCTGTCTCTCGGTAGCGTTGGGCATTGTCTTGCTTCTGCAACTTTACGGATTGGTTCCCTCCT
>Ga0187784_10004754_pt1 | contig 10994 bp, 9 predicted proteins | sample 1015_SJ02_MP15_2_FD_132964 | JGI IMG/M metagenome (GOLD analysis project Ga0187784, IMG submission 132964) | Tropical peat soil microbial communities from peatlands in Department of Meta, Colombia - 1015_SJ02_MP15_20_MG | ecosystem: Environmental > Terrestrial > Soil > Wetlands > Peat | place... | reverse complement strand
TCTCGGTGGTGTTGCTTGGCATGATGAAGTATTCGACCTTCGTCACGGGTGAAGCCGCGGATGCTCCAGTCGCATACGCGCTGAAGGTGCTGGGCGCCAGCCGATGGTCGCGGTCGATCATCGTGGTCGGCGCGCTCACTGGGATGATTTCTTCGTTGCTTGTTTTCCAGTACGGCCAGGCTCGCATCTGGTATGCCATGTCGCGCGACCGCTTGTTCCCCAAGCTGTTCTCTGCCGTGCATCCGCGCTTCAAGACGCCGCATTGGTCCACTTGGATTGCGGGGTTTGCGGTGGGAATTCCGTCGGGAATTTTCGCGGTCAGCGACGCGGCGGACCTATCCAACATCGGAACACTGTTCGCGTTTGTTCTGGTTTCGCTGGGCGTGATCATCCTGCGACGCACACAACCCGACCGCAAGCGCGTTTTCCGGGTTCCGTTTGTCCCGTTTTTCCCTCTGATTTCGATTGTGCTGTGCGGCGGGTTGATGACGGGACTGACAGTGATCACGTGGGTGCGATTTGTGACCTGGCTAGTGCTCGGTCTGCTGATTTACATTTTCTACAGCCGCCATCGCAGCGAATTTGCGAGTGGAAGATAGCGGTTTAACTGCCCAAGCGCACTGAAGGCGTCGACCTTCGTGTAACTTCGTGACCTTCGTGGTTATGTCTTTCTTAGCGCCAGAGGGCAAGGCGCACCAATGTTCAAATTTGACTGGCGCGGGAAAACCGGGGCGCTACAATAAGCAGGGATGGCTTCTCACTTCTCACGTAGGTCGAAATCGTGATCGAATCACTGTTGCAACGAAAGATTGAAAAACGCCCAGACAAAGTACGGCTGAAAGGCCGCATTCTCTTTCTCACCGAAGATCCGGAACTCATCAAGCGGCAGCTTGCCGGAGAAGACCTGGCATGGGATACGAAGAGTCCGAACAACAACCCCAAGTTGCGCGACGACATTTCTACCGATGAAATTACTCCAGCGCATTACTGTTTCTACTTTGACCAAACACTCGGCGAAATTCCGTACCTCGGGCTGAAATGCGGCAATGTTCTGCCGATTGGCCGTTCGGACGTGAAGAATGGCAGGTTTGTGTGCTCGGTCAGCGGCAAACGACGCGGCAAGGGCTCGAGCCGCGAGCAGTCACCCTATGCGGAGATGTGCGCCGGCATCCAGGTGGTGATTGCCGAGAACATCGAGCGCATTTACCAGCAGAACTGCCAGAATCTGGGCCTGCTGACCTCGACCAATTTTTCCCTCATCGATAAAATCCGCGCCGGAGAGGAAATTGCGCTCAGCGAGTTTACCGCAGGCGAAGACGAAATCACTCGGCAGGTGATTGAGTACGGGGGGTTGTTTCCCTTCAACGTGGCTCGCATGCAGAAGAAAGTATTTCTGCCGCCGATCCAGACTGGAAAGCGTCCCATGACGCTGGCGGAAAAAATCTTCGCGCGTCATATGACTCACGTGGGGACGGGCGCCCCGCAAGCCTGCCCTGAGGTGGAGCCGAAGGGTCCAGCCGAGCGAAGCTCGGCAGCAGAGGCCAGCGCCACTTGCGTCAGACCCGGCGACACCGGCTTAGCCCGTGCCGATCTGCGCTTCAGCCATGAATACGTGACGCCTATGGCGGCTATCTTTTTCGAGCAGTACGTCGGCAAAAACGCCAAGGTCAACGATCCTGCCAGCATTCTGTTTTTCCGCGATCACCTGACATTTCTCGACGAAGTCATCTCCGAAGAAAAGAAGAAAATCGGCTTGCTCGACCTGGCCACTCAGTTGAAACTCAAGCAGGAGGATTTCGCTCAGAAGCAAGGCATCCGCCTGCACGGCGAGCTCAAAGATCGCAAAGGCTCGGAAGGCATTTGCCACTCCATCGTGCTGGAAAGCTATGCGCTCCCGGGACAGTTGAACATCGGCTCGGATTCACACACCCCGCACGTAGGCGCGATCGGCTGCGTTGCCTTTGGCATTGGCACGACGGACGTTTTCAATAGCTGGATCACCAAAGATGTCCGCGTCAAAGTGCCGGAATCGGTCAAGATCGTGATTCGCGGCAAGAAGCATCCCAACGTGACTGCCAAGGATTTCATTTTGAAGATTCTCAGCCTGGAGTACGTCCGCAGCGGCAAGGCACTCGCCAAAGTCATGGAATACGCGGGCGAGGCGATTGAAGCGCTCAGCGTCGATGAGCGCGCCACCATGACCAACATGGCGGCGGAGATCGGCGGCTTCACCGGTATCGTCGCGCCCGACCGCAAAGCTGTCGATTTTCTGGTGGAGCGCCGTGGCTTGGATCGCAAGAAGGCCGAGGCCATGATCGAGGGCCTTTACAGTGATCCTGAAGCGCAGTACGCCCGGGTCATCGAACTGGATGCCGCCGAGATCACGCCCATGGTGGCTACGCCCGGCGATCCGGGCAACGGCAAGTACATTCGTGAACTGAATACGCCAATTCCGGTGGAACTGGCCTACGGCGGCACTTGCACCGCCGGTAAGAACGAAGACATGGATATGTATGCGGCTGTGCTTGCCGATGCGCTGAGGCAAGGCAAGCGCGTGGCCGACTCGGTGAAGTTCTACATTCAGTTCGGATCGCAGGAAACTCGCGATTACTGCGTGCGGAAAGGCTACCTCGAGGTGTTCCAGCGGGCCGGAGCGCATGTGATTGAGCCCAGTTGTGGCGCGTGCATTAACGCCGGTCCTGGAGTTTCGACACGGGCGGATCAGGTGGTCATCAGCGCGCAGAACCGCAATTTTCCCGGCCGCAGCGGCCCGGGGCAGATGTATCTAGCCAGCCCGCTGACCGTGGCAGCCAGCGCCGTGGCGGGGTGTATCGTCGAGTACGAGCCGAGCGAGAAGAAAGAGCTGACGCCAGCTTAGCGCGGGCGAAGACGTTCACCGCTCCGGCGCGTGGGCTGACATATAAGTTCGCAGAATAGCATTGATGCGGGTTTGATAGCCCCGTTGCTGACGGAACCAGCGAAGCAGGTCCGCATCCAGGCGCATGGTGACGATTTGCTTGCGCGTCGGCCAGACTACCTTGGCATTCTTCCAAAACTTTTCGTCGGTGGCATGCGCGTCAGGATCAGCCGCAATCCCTTTGCGAATTTCCATGTCGCTGCTGCGCCGCAACCGTTCCCAGTCGGTGCTTCTGGGAACCTTACCTTTCAACGTTCTGCCAGTAGTAGCGCCTCTCGTGCGCTTCCGAGCGCCACGCTGAGATGATGCGTCTTTCATCTTCTCCCCTGTACGTATAGACAACGGTTATTTCCAAACCATTCACCAATCCGACGGCGTATATCCTGACTTCGCCGTAGTCGAACCGCTCATCGACCTGCTCAACGGTCGGTCCTTCAAAGATCCGTGCCGCGTCTTCAAAGGCAATGCCGTAAAGCCGGGCATTGCGCCGGTTTTTTCGTTCATCCCAAAGATACAGCATAAATCGTATTTACACAATGTAAATATGGGAGCGAACGCCTGCGGGATTGTCGTCACAAGGCGTGCCCCGTCACAGATTAGGCAGACACCGGCTGTAAAGATGTGACCAAAGAACGTCCGCCCTAGTGCAAGGAGTGGGGCTATCGGCCTTAGGGACTTGATGTGCTATCCGAGCCCTACATCTCGAAAATCGCGAGATGTGGGCACCCCTAAGGTTTTAGTTGTCAACTATTCGGATCGCCAGATGTGGGCTACCTGCCTTATGCACGGCGTGCAACAAAGGTGGAACGCACGACGCCGTTGGCCTTGGCTTTGAATTTCAGGATTGAATCAGGAAGCTTTGTGCTGGCCGATGCATACGGATTGTCGAATATCTTGAATTCATAGTGAATGCCGCCGTTCGCGGAAAATGCCGGGGAGGTGGCACCGAATACTCCCACGCCGCCAAGATTCTCGAATCTCGCTGATGTGAAATATCCGGTTTCGCCGTACAGCTTGTGTTCGGCGTACAAAGCGATTTCCACGTGATTCAGCGAGTTGTGCAGGCTAACCCGCAAGTCGTCTGCAATGACTAGCAGGTTGGATTGATTCGCCGAAAACTTGGGATAGGTTTTATCGGATGCTATGCACTTCTGCACTGCCTGCCAGTTACCGAAAGCTCCGCCCTCGCCCTGTTGGTACTTTGGCTGCTTTGTGCGCCCAGCACGGCGCTCCCCGTCGGAAAGCTCCCCTTCCCAACCGGGGCTTTTCACTTCAACAAAAACGGACTTTTCGGGCGTCGCGACAAGATACTCGCCAACCCTGCCGTTTAGCCCCGGCGGTTCCCACTGAACAATTCGAAATTCGCTGTGATGCAGGAAGTAGGCGACGCGCAGCTCATTGAGCGCTTCGTCGCGCTGGGTATTCCTGGATTCCAGCCTCGGCACGAAGTCCGCTAGGCGGCCCTGCTCCTCTGCGAATAGCAAAAGAGCATCAAGCTCTTTCGCCCATGCGGGCCATGCCGGGTATTGGTCCGTCCAGCGGTCTGGAGCTACCAGTCGACGGGCGGCCGGCCCGAACAATTTTGCGCCTGAAACCATATCCGTTATCAATTTAGATTACCACGGGCACCGGCAGAGGTTCCGTCTCTTATAAGGAGCTTAGATACTCGCCGGGTGCCCACGTTTCGCGGTTTTCGAAACGTGGGATAGCAAGATCGTTTGCAGCGATCGCGCCTGCCATCCGACTCGCCCTCGTTGCCACTTGGACTCCCCTTCGACTTCGCTCGCTCAGGGCCTCGGCTAGGGCAGCCTCTGGCGCGTGAGGCAAGGCTTGTGCTTGTGCAGCAGGGCGAAACAGGGTGCCGAAAAACCCAATGAGTTGTCATCCCGAGCGACGCGAGGGATCTGCAGTTTGCCGACAACCGCCAAGAACTGCAGATTCCTCGGCACGCTCTCACCGCGCAAGCGCGGCTGCGAGTGGCTCGGAATGACAACATAATCGTTTTTCCGCACCCTGTTAAGCAACTCCCCACCCTAACCTCGCAAAGGACGCTTTGCTAGGATGGGGCACCCCACAACGGATTCGAGCGATAGTTCGTAGTAATAAGATACCGCATATGTGGTATATTATTACCATATGCTCAACCTGCGATCCCAAGCGCGCCGGCGATTGCTCGCCTACTACTTTACGAACCCCACTGCCCGTCATCATCTGCGTGATCTGGCGGAGAGGCTCGGCATCGATCCGTCCAACCTATCGAAAGAACTGCGACGTTGGGAACGGGAGGGCCTCTTTCGTTCGGAAGTCAGTGGGCGGCAAAAGTATTTTCAACTCAACCGCGCCTACCCGCTGTTTGACGAGGTGCGACGGATCGTTGGGAAAACCATCGGCGCTCCGGCCGCGATTCGGGAATCGCTCAGGAAAATTGAAGGGATCGAACAAGCACATCTGTACGGTTCTTTTGCCAAGAACCAGCAGCATTCCGCCAGCGACATCGACGTGCTCATCATCGGCGCTCCCCGTGAGGACTTCCTGTCGCAAGCCGTTCGAAAGCTTGAGCGGCAGCTGGGCAGGGAAATCAACTACACGGTTCTGACCCCAAAGGAATTCAAGTCACGGCGCGCTCGCAAGGATGCGTTTCTCGAAAACGTCTGGCAGAATAAGCGTGTCTCACTGATAGCTCCAGATGAAGAAGCTAAAGCCGCACACCGTTGATTGGCAGCAGATCGAACGCTTTCTCGCAAGTGCGGACAAGCTCGCTTCGGCCCACAGAATTCTGGATTTTGACGAAGAGGCCTGTCTTCAACAAGCGTACGAAGCCATGCTCAAAGCATCCCTCGGATTCATGTTCAGTCACGGATTCCGCGCCAGAAGCCAGCCTGGGCACCATATCGCCATCATCGAGTTTGTGCGCTCGCGCCTCGACAAGAAGCATTCCGCTCTGCTGACTGTCCTAGATCGCCTCCGGCGTAAACGCAACCTGGCGCTCTACGACGACACCGGCTTTATTTCTCATCACGATGCCGGGCAGGCGCTGCAGGCGGCACAGGACTACTTAAAGGTAATCCGAGCCAATATCGAGGGGCGAAAACCTTAGACGGCGTTGTGGAGGACGATCTCCGGCGGCAGCAGGTGAGATCATTCCGCCTGCTTAGAGATATTCAGCAGCAGCCCGACGCAGGCCATGGCGCAGAGCAAGGAAGTCCCCCCATAAGAAATAAAGGGCAGCGGAATTCCTTTGGTTGGCATCATGCCCAACACCACGCTGATGTTGATAAACGCCTGCACCACGATCATGCAAGTGATGCCGACCGCCAGGAAACGGCCGAACAGGTCTTGAGTGCGGACGGCAGTGCGGATGCCACGCCACAAGAACACGACAAACAGGGCAATCAGAATCAAGGATCCGACCAGGCCCAGCTCTTCTGCGGTCACGGCAAAGATAAAGTCAGTGTGCGGCTCAGGGAGATAGAAGAGCTTCTGCTTCCCTTCCATCAAGCCGACCCCGGTGATTCCTCCCGTGCTCACCGCAATCAGCGACTGAATAATGTGGAAGCCGTGCCCCTGCGGATCGGCATAGGGATTCCAGAACGCCGTGATCCGCGCCCGGCGGTAGGCCACGCGAAAAATCAGCAAATACAACACCGGCAGCGAAGCCAGAAAACCATACAGCAGATAGCGCATTCGCATACCCGCCACGAAAAGCACGCACACGGTGACGGCAGCGCAGGCGACGGCTGTACCTAAGTCGGGCTGAAAAACAATGAGGCCGATGAAGGCGAGCGTCGGTATAACCGCGGGAAGGATGGTATTGCGCCAGTCTTCGATGGCATTGACCCGGCTCTCCAGGAAGAACGCCAGAAACAGGATCAAGGCGGGTTTGGCCAACTCTGACGGCTGAAACGAGAGCGGACCCCAGTGAATCCAGCGGTGGGTGTGGTGGGCGCGGTCCACGAAGAAAACTGCGATCAGCAGAAGCGTGGTGAAACCGAGGCAGGAAAAAACCACCGCCGGATGTTTGTAACGGCGGTAATCGAGCTGCATGGCGGCGATCATCAGCAAGACCCCGATGGCAGCCCAGCCGAGCTGACGGAGCAGGAAAAAATACGCCGACCCGTAGCGCTCCTTCGCCATAACCGCGGAGGCGCTGAAGACCATCACCAGTCCGGCAAAAATCAGCAGCAAGGTGACCACAAACAGCCATCGATCGACACTAACGCGCTTTGCCATCGCCAGATCAATTCCACCACGGAGACTGCGTAGCCTGCAGCGGTTTTTGGGTAGATATTTTTAGCCGAAATTACCTTCTTGGTACCATCCCTGCGCAGGAAGCGAATCCAGGGCAGTCCGGGAGACGTGGCAGAACGGAGGAAAATCTGGCGCGCCCGGGGTGATTCGAACACCCGACCTATTGCTCCGGAGGCAATCGCTCTATCCAGCTGAGCTACGGGCGCATCCCCGCCTTTAGAGTTTACATGCTAGGCGTGGGAGTATCAATCCGGTTGAAGGTCTTGGATCACCGTCGATTTGCTGCCGGAAGTGCGGTAGAATGGCGGCAGGTTGTGAGGGGTGGCTCCATGAATGCTCTAGCCTGCTTCCCAAACTCGGCGGTGCGGCGAGCTTTTTCACACGCGCCCGCGTCAGTGGCAGCGTGGCTTCTGCTTTGCGGCGCCGCCGTCGCCGGCTCGCAGACTGTCCAAGTTTCCATCTCACCCACGTACGTGGCGGTTCAGTTAGGCCAGCAGCAGCAGTTTACGGCCACGGTGACGGGCAGCGGCAACACCGCCGTGACATGGCAGGTGGACAGCGCGATTGGAGGCAACTCGACCGCGGGCACCATCTCGACGACCGGCCTGTACGCGGCACCTTCCGCCATGCCCAACGTCGCCTCAGCGACGGTGACGGCAGTCTCGCAGGCCGATCCCAGCACGTCGGCCACGGCAGTGATCACGCTGGTGACGCAACCTGCGAGTGGGAACACCTATTACGTTTCAACTTCGGGCAACGATTCGAATCCGGGTTCGTTCGATCAGCCTTGGCGTCACATTCAGCACGCCGCTGACCTGGTGCAGGCGGGCGACACGGTTTACGTGCGGCAGGGAGTTTACCGGGAAGTTGTCACCATGAAATCGTCCGGTTCATCCACTGCTGGGTTCATCACTTTTTCCAGTTATCCGGGAGAACTGGCCACGCTGGACGGAACCGGGCAGCGAATTCCGAATCAACAGTGGGGCCTGTTCACAATCCAGAGCCTGAGTTACATCGTGATCAATGGCTTCGAAATACGCAATTACAAGACCACGAAAGTGGCAGACGTACCTATCGGAGTCTGGCTTTTCGGCCAGGGCAGCAACCTGCAGATCGTGAACAATCATATCCACAATATTGAGACCAACGCGCCCGCAAATCCCAAGCTCTGCAACACCGATGCTTTCGGTTTGACCGTGTATGGCACGGTGGGAAATCAGTCGATCAATGCGCTGGTGATCAGCGGCAACGAGGTCGACCACAATAAGACCGGCTGCAGCGAAACCCTGTCCGTGGACGGCAACGTGGAAAACTTCCTCATCTCGAACAATCTGGTGCACGATGACGACAACATCGGGATCGATGCGATTGGATTTGAACACGTCTCGCCCAATCCGAAGACTGACCAGGCGCGGGACGGCGAGATTCGCGGCAACACGGTTTACAACATTACCTCACAGGGGAATCCCGACTATCCCAACAACGACTATTCTGCCGACGGAATCTATGTCGATGGCGGCACGCAGGTTGTGATCGAGCAGAACCTGATTCACAATGTCGATCTCGGTATTGAGATGGCCAGCGAACATCCCAGCCACGTGACCAGCTACGTCATCGCCCGCAACAACGTGATCTATCTCGACAACAGCAACGGCACCTCGATTGGAGGATACGCAAACGGCGTCGGCGGGACCGATCATTGCACCGTCGTCAACAATACCCTTTTTTCCGACGGCACCAAGGGGGCGAACAATAATAGCGGCGAGTTCCAGATTCAGTACCATGCCACCAACAATGTCTATGAAAACAACATTGTGTATGCCAACCCGCAGGCATTGTTTTTGTACAACTACACGTCCAAGCCCCTCAGTCCGGCGGTGATTGACTACAACCTCTACTATTCCACGGCAGGCGCCGCGAATGGCAATTGGACGTGGCAAGGCAAGAACTATACCGGATACGACAATTACCGCAAGAAGACTGGCCTGGACGCTAATTCTCCCCCGTTTTCCGATCCCCAGTTCATCAGCACCGGCAACCCGCCCAACCTGGACATTGAACCCACTTCTCCGGCGGTCAATGCCGGCACCAACCTTGGTGAGCAGATAGTCGGGGCAGTGGATTACGCCGGCAATCCGCGAGTGCAGAATGGCCAGATCAACATTGGGGCATACGAGCAGTAGCCCTATCCTTCATCAGGAGGAGTTCGTCCGACTGCGGACCCCCAAGGCCAGCCGCCGATTCCCGGACAGATAGTGAATCTCCGGTTGCCCATACTGAGCGTCAGAGCGAGCTGCGCCTTTCCTCTCGAGCCCGACGGTGCTATGATGAGTGATGCTTGATAGATAAGGACGCTGGCAAGCGGCCCGCCACACTCCTCAGTAGCTCAATGGCAGAGCATCCGGCTGTTAACCGGAGGGTTGTAGGTTCGAGTCCTACCTGAGGAGCCATTCTTTTGCCCGCATAAACGCTGGCGATTTCCATTTCAGCAAAAAAATTGTCCTGGTTTTGTACTAGGTCAAGGCTGACCACAATCGGCGTGATTCTCCCTTTCGCAGTATTAAGGCCTAGAACCCAAAAGAGGAGAACCGAATGGAAATCACGATTTACCGCCGTCACATTGAGCAGCGTTCGCAAAAAGATGATCGCTACGCACCCCGGTGCGGCTGCCCCCTCTGGTTTCAGTTCAACTGGTCGCAACCGGATACCACGCTAGACGGCAACAAACTTCGGCGTGGACAGAACAAGTGGTCTGCTGAGACCCGCCTCTGGTCGGAAGCGCAAAGGAAAGCCAAGGGGCTCGAATCCGACCTTAAAGCCCTGCTGGAAGGCAAGCCCGTTCGCCAGAGCGTTACGGTCAAAGGCGCAGTTGATGAATGGTTGGAGTTCCGCACCAAGAACGGTCTGACGAGCGCCAAAGGGAAGCTCATGGCCGACAAGCTCGTGGCGTGGTGCGACGACAGCGACATCCGACTTCTGACCGCCATCACGACGGAACGGGTCATGAAGTTCCGTATGAGTCTGCCGTTCCGGACGGGCGACAGTAGCAGCGTGTCGGTTCATTGGGCAGTTATCAGTGGCTTTTTCAGTTGGGCAGTCGGTATGGGTTACATCGAAAAGAGCCCTGTTCCGAACACTCGGCTCTACCCACAGTTCCGCATCAAGTTCAAGCAGAAAGAGGTTGTGCCGCCGTCCAAGCAGGGCATCGAAAACGTGCTCGTCACCGCCACGGGCCGGGTCGCAATTCTCGCTCGCCTAATGCGTGAGTCGGCTATGGCGCTGGTAGACGCTCAGAAGTTTGGGATGTCAAAGGAAGACGCCGAGAAATACGGGCTTTCCAAGCCGGAACGCCGTCCCATGCTGCAAGACGGTACGCTGATCAGCGGGAATCGAACTAAGACGGGCGAACCTTACCGTGTGCGGATCAGCAAGTCTCTCGCTGAACAACTTGAAGCCTTGGGTTCCCCGGCGTTTCCCGGCACATACATGGGCTGACAAGCAAGCATTGCAGCATAGAGAGACCGACGCGCGGTGCCCGTAAAGGTCATGTTTCCGCATTATCGGCCGGCCCACCCGGAAGCTATCCCTAAACGGGCTTGGGATCCGCTAAGCCGACTTCTGGCCAATCTGGTTGAGTGTGGCTTAACTTCCGAGTGGCCCATTATCCAGCAGTGTTGCGCCGGCCTCACAACCCGAATTGCCTTTCTAACGGCAACACCTGCTTAAATGCAGACCCTGCGGTTAAGGCAGAGAAACGTAGGAATATAATTGTGGGCACGAATGGCCCTCACGGCTGGTACGAAACTCGGCCCCTACGAAATCCTGTCAC
>Ga0187784_10004753_pt1 | contig 10995 bp, 7 predicted proteins | sample 1015_SJ02_MP15_2_FD_132964 | JGI IMG/M metagenome (GOLD analysis project Ga0187784, IMG submission 132964) | Tropical peat soil microbial communities from peatlands in Department of Meta, Colombia - 1015_SJ02_MP15_20_MG | ecosystem: Environmental > Terrestrial > Soil > Wetlands > Peat | place... | reverse complement strand
TCCGACGCTGGCCGAACGGCGGCGCACGCTCGCCGGCAGCCTGTCCGGCGGCCAACGCAAGATGCTCGGCATCGCCAAGGCGCTTATCGGCAACCCGCGCCTGTTGATCATGGACGAACCCTCAGCCGGCCTGTCGCCGCTCTACGTCAAGGAGGTGATCGGGGTGCTGTCGCAGTTTCGCGCCCAGGAGCTGGCGTTGCTGATCGCCGAACAGAACGTCAAATTCCTGGCGCTCGCCGACCGCGTCTATACGCTCGACAACGGCCGCATCGGCTTCTCCGGCACGGTCGGCGCGATGCAGGAGAACGACGCGCTGCGTCGCGCCTATTTCGGCTTGACGTGACGCGGCGCGGCGCCAGGCATTGCAAAAATATCTCGCCGGTAGCGACTTCGCAGCTCGCAAACCCCGGCCTATACTTGGTTAAGTGCATCGGGAATCTCGCATAATGCCGAAAATTCCGCGCGAGTATGTCGCCAGCGCCAAATTTAATCGCGACGCTGAACTACCATACTCGCTGAGGCTGAAAGACTTCGAATTAGCAAATGCAGAACGTTTACGATTTTTTTGGCGACGTCAATGAGCTGCTTCTCAACAAAGGACTACATCGGTTGGACGACATGCTCCGACCAGCCGCAATGTCGGGCATGATTTCCGATATGCTGACCGCGTCAATGGCCAAACACGCAAGAGCGCTTGTCGAGAATAAACATTTCAACGGCCACCCCGATCTTATCCAACAAGGCAAATACCCTAACAACGCGGTTGCATCGGGAGAACACGGCATAGAAATCAAGAGCACGCGCAAACGAGGTGGCGCCGTCGATACCCACGGTGCACGCGACCCGTGGATGTGCGTTTTTGTTTACGAGACTGATCATGAAAGTGAACCAGCAGAAAGCCGAAAGCCAATGCGCTTTACGGAAGTTTATTTGGCGAAGGTAAGACAGTCAGACTTTCGCAAAAATCTCCGCGGCGAACTTGGTACTACCCGAACAGCCACGCTTGACCGATCAGGGATTCAGAAATTGCGCAACGGTTGGATTTACAAAATTTAAGCGGAAAAGGTCGCAAGCCTCGGTATCGCGTTTGTCGCCATTTCGAAATATTCGCGATCCCGCTCCAATCCGATGCTCTTGTAGCCTACGGCATTTGCCGCCGCCAAGCTCGAACCCGATCCGGCAAAGGGATCAAGAATGGTGCCTTCGCCAAGAGGCAACACGCCACGTATGACTTGCCGTAAGAACGCTTGCGGCTTGAGCGACGGGTGCGGTGCGATTTTTCGTTCCAAGGTAGGCGTGGGCCGCGACTTAATCACGTCTCCAAATGGTTGCTTCGCACTGGGTCTACGAAAGCCGCCCGTTTTCCATTTGCGAAGATTATCCTGGACCCGACCATCCAGCGGTTTTCGCAATACAATCCAAGGCTCCCACATCGATCTCGGCATGACGCTAACACCGGAAAATTCACGGTGCGCGTTTTTCGGTCTATCACCGCCTCGCATGGTCATCACGAGTCGTATGATATTGCCTCGCAGCTCCAATCCCCCTTCCGTCATTGCCGATGACACAACATGACTTAGCAGCGGATTGCTGGCGATCACAACGTTGGCTCCCGGCACGAGCACGCGCATAAACTGCGTCGCCAACCGTTTGAAAAACGTATGCAACTCACGCCAATCCCAATCGTCCAAAATCGTAAAGCGGGGCAAAGGAGATCTTTTGTGACCGTCGAATGAGGGTGGAATGCGCCAAACGCCGCCAACGCGCTTACGAAGCTTTGCCTGCTCTTTCGGAGTATACTCAACAAGCCCGTACGGAGGATCGGTCACAACGGCATGGATGGAACAAGCATCGCGCCCTGTTAGCCAATCAAAGCAATCGCTGTGCACGAGCACTGATAGCCCATCGGAGAAATTTGCGCATTTCTGCACTCTCAAAGCTGCCCCGGACGGCTCGATCCGAAGGCGATAACGGCCGATATCGGTGCGTTGAAAAATCTCCGATGCATTCAAGTTCAGATAGGAACGGACGGAAGAGGGTGCGACTTCGCCGATTTGTCGGACGACCGCATCGTAAATTTCTGCAATCGATGCATCTGCGGCTACTGCTTCCAAGTAATTAATAATCGCATCACGAACCAAGCCTGGCGCCAATGTCATTGATTACGCCCCATCTAATTTGTATCCGTTTTGTACTTTTTTGACGTCTGGACGTCAATGGAATAACTAACTAAATTTGTGAGTAACTTATTGAGGCGCGGCGCGGCACCCGGCGACCAATCCTGCGTCTGACGGGAAGACGCGAAGAAAAAGAGCCGAGACAAACGATCCATCCGCCATGAAGAATAAAGGGCGTCGAGCGCGAAAGAAGGTTGCTGGCATCTAATCGCGACACGCAACGCAGCGCGTCCAGCTAAACTCAAATCGGCGCGCGAAAGACGAAGAGCGCGCCGGCCCCAACGAAGCCGAGCCGACGCGCCATGCGACGGACCGCCGCACCTCCGTCGCAATTCCGCTTTATCGGGTTGCGGCATTGCTCTCGCGACATTTGCCCGAACACAGAACCGGAGATCACGCGATGCGTCACCCTCTCATCGCCACAGCCTTGATTTTTGCGGCCGCGCTGGTTTTTCCCGAGGTCGGCCGTGCCCAAGGACAAAGCCAAGGACAAGGACAAAGCCAGCAGGTGCCGATGCCGCCCGGCGGCTTCAAGCCGCCGCCGATGGCGCCGGTCAAGCCCTATCAGGCCATCGCCGTCACTCCGCCCGCGGTCTACAACGATGCGAGCTTCGTCGCCTTCCGCAAGCAGCTCGCCGAGGTCGTCGAGCACAAGGACCGCGCCGCGCTTACCAAGCTGATCGTGGCGCAAGGTTTCTTCTGGATGCAGGACAAGGATTTGGCGGACAAGCGCAAGTCCGGCATCGCCAATCTCGCAACCGCCATCGATCTCGACGCCAAGGACGGATCCGGCTGGGCGACGCTGGTCGGTTTCGCCAACGATCCGACCGGCGAGGCGTTGCCCGACCACCAAGGCGTGATCTGCGCGCCGGCCGAGCCCAACCTCGATGCCAAAGCTTTCGAGGGCCTCATCCAGGCCACGCAAACCGAGCCGAGCGATTGGGGCTATCCGGCCAAGGACGGACTTGAGGTGCGCAGCGCCGCAAAGTCCAACGCGCCGGTGGTCGAAAAGCTCGGCGCCACGCTCCTGCGCGTCTTGCCCGACAGCGCTCCGCCGGACGATCCGAGCCAGCCGCCGTTCCTGCACGTCGCCGCGCCTTCCGGTAAAACCGGCTTCGTGCCGCTCGAAGCCATCTCCGGGCTCGGCGGCGACCAGATGTGCTACGCCAAGGACGCCGGCGGCTGGAAGATCACCGGCTATTTCGGCGGCGCCGCGCAATAATCATCAGCAGTCCGTGCTTGCCCTCCCCGGCGCTTGTGCCAAGGCCCCGCGCCAAGCCGCGCTTCGGCGGGAAAAGGGCCATCGTGGCTATTGAACGTCCGCCTGCCTCGGACGAAAATGGCGGCATGTGCCGGGCGACAATCAACAGCGCCGTGAGGCGGGCGCGCGGCGCGGCGCGGATCGCCGCCGCGCTGCTCTGCACGCTTGCCGTGCCGGTTTGGGCGCAACCGCGACCGCCGCAGCCCCTCCTCAATTTTCAGCCGACCATGGAGGACGTCGCGCCCGGCGTCGACCACGGCAATGCCAGCGACGATCTGCCGGAGCAGTTCCAGCGCCAGGCCGTGTTCTACCGCTCGCAGCATCCGGTCGGCACCATCATCATCGATACCGCGGAGCGGCATCTTTATCTGATCGAGAGCGAGACGCGCGCGCTGCGCTACGGCATCGGCGTCGGCCGCGAGGGTTTCACCTGGGCCGGCCTGCTGTCGATCACGCGCAAGGTGGAGTGGCCCGACTGGCAGCCGCCGCCGGAGATGATCGAGCGGCAGCCTTATCTTCCCCGCTTCATGGCCGGCGGCCCCGGCAATCCGCTCGGCGCCCGCGCCATGTATCTCGGCAGCACGCTCTATCGCATCCACGGCACCAACGCGCCGGAGACGATCGGGCAAGCGCTCTCGTCCGGCTGCTTTCGTCTCGTCAACGACGACGTGATCGATCTCTACGACCGCGTACCCGTCGGCACCCGCGTCATCGTGCGGCAGAATTAAATACTGGAAACTTTGGAATGAAGTTGCCGCTCGACTTCTTTTTCTTCTACGGCAGCATTCACACTTATCTCTCGGTGATGCGGATCGAGAAGCTCGCCGCTGCCGCCGGCATCGCGGTGCGCTGGCGGCCGTTCAACCTGCGCGAAATCCTGATCGAGCAGAACAACACGAGCTTCGTGCGCAATCAGATACGGCTGAACTACAACTGGCGCGATATCGAGCGGCGCGCCGAACGTCTCGGCGTTCCCTTTACCGGACGCCCGCCCTACCCGGTCGACGCGCAATTGCTGGCGCTGCGCGTCGGCGTCGTGGCCGCCGCGCAGGGCTGGTGCGCCGACTACACCAAGGCGACGTTCCGCGCCTGGTTCCTCGAAGGCAAGGTCAGCGGCCTGCCGGAAAACGTCGAGACGATTCTCCTCGATCTCGGCAAACCCGCCGCCGACGTTCTCGCCCGCGCGGCGGCGCCGCAGGTCGACGAGCGGCTCAAGCAGGAAACCGAGGCCGCGCGGCAACTCGGCATATTCGGCTCGCCGACCTTTGCCGTCGGACAGGAAATCTTTTGGGGCGACGATCGGCTCGAAGACGCGATCGCTTTTGCCTCATCGGCGTGAGCGATCGGCAAGCGCCCGCGCGTTCCCGCGGGTGCGCAAACGCGCGCAGCGATCGCGACCCGTTATCGTGACGCCGCGCGCTCCACGGACTGCGCCGTCTGCCCGAACAGGATGGCGCGCTCCTCGGCGGTGCGGATGCCGCCCGGGTTCGGATTGATTTCCTTCGCCTTCGCATAGGCGCGCTGCACCGCCGGACGTGCGGCGATCGCTTCCAGCCAGCGCTTGAGGTGCGGGAAGTCGGCCATGTTCTGCTCCTGCCGCTTCCACAGCGCCGCCCACGGATAGCTCGCCATGTCGGCGATGGAATAGTCGCCGGCAAGATAAGGGCGGTCGGCGAGGCGCTTGTTCATCACTCCATAGAGCCGATTGACCTCGTTGCGGTAGCGCTCGATGGCGTAGGGGATTTTCTCCGGCGCGTAGTGACCGAAATGGTTGTACTGGCCGGCCATCGGCCCCAGTCCGCCCATCTGCCAGAATAGCCATTGAATGGTTTCGTTGCGCCCGCGCAGATCCTCGGCGATGAACTTGCCGGTCTTGTCGGCGAGGTAGAGCAGGATGGCGCCGGATTCGAAAATCGCGATCGGCTTGCCGCCGCCGGCCGGCGCATGGTCGACGATGGCGGGCATGCGGTTGTTCGGCGAGATCGCCAGAAAGTCCGCCTTGAACTGATCGCCCTTGCCGATATTGACCGGGATGATCTTGTAGGGAAGCCCGGCTTCCTCAAGGAAAATCGTGATCTTGTGGCCGTTCGGCGTCGTCCAGTAATAAAGGTCGATCATGACAAGTCCGCTGATGCTGGTGGAATCGCATTCAATCTATAGGCGCCCTAGCGAAAATTTAACCCCTCAGCGCGCATGTCAGTCATGTGTCGACTTCCGCGACATCGGCCGCCCCGGGCGAATGGACGGCGCCCGCCGCCGGCAATCTGTTGGTCGCCGCGGCGATCCTCGGTCTTTTCCTGTTCGCCTGCCTCGGCAGCGCGATGCGCAAGGAGGTGACGACGGGGTTCGACGAGCCGGCGCATATCTCCTACGTCGCGCATATCCAACGCAGCGGCGACGTCTGGCCGGAACTGAAAACGATGCGGCTTCTTGATCCGCGCACCTTTCAATTCACCGCCGCGCCCAATTATCTCAATCACCCGCCGCTTTTCTATGCGCTGCTCGCGGCGATCGGCCCGCGGCTCGAAGGCCGCCCGCAAGCGTTGTGGATCGATCGTCTGATCGATGTCGCGCTGGTCGCGCTCGGCCTCGGCGCCCTGCTCCTGATCGGACTCGATGCGAAATTCTCCCGCCTGGAATTCTGGGCCTATGCCATGCCGCTCGCGTTCATTCCGGTCCTGGTGCAACTCGCCGCCGCGGTGAACAACGACGATCTTGCGTTTCTCGGCGGCGCGCTGGCGACGCTCGGGCTGTGGCAGTTGATGGCGAGCGGCCGCGGCGGCTGGCTTGCGCTTGCGCTCGCGCTCGCGGGCACGGTGGCGGCCGCATGGGCGAAGCTCACCGGATTGTTGCTGACGGCGCCGATGGTGAGCATCGTGCTCGCCTATCTGGCCTGGCGCGGACGCCTGCGCTGGAGCTGGGCAGCGGCCGCGGCTTGCGCCTTCGTGCTCGCGGCCGCGCCTTACGTCGTCTACATCGTGCAATACGGCAGCCCGACGCCGGAGACGCCGGCGCAGATCGCGCTCCTGCAAGACGGCGCGCGCGCCGTCGGCTGGGCCGATCTGCCGCGCAAATCCTTCCCCGCCTACGCGGCGTATTTCGCCGTCGCCTTCCTCACCCATTGGATGCCGGTCTTGGGCGCGCGCAGCGCGTTCAACTACGCCATGCTCGCGCTGCCGGCGACGACGCTCCTCGCCGCGCTCGCCGGCGTGGCGCTGTCGCTGCGCCGTGCGTGGCGCCGGCAGGAGACGCGGCTCGACGTCATCGTGATCGCCGGCGCCGTCGCGCTCGCCGCGACCTTGGCGCTCCATGTCGGCCACAGCTACGGCCGCCATCTCGCGACCGGGTGGATGATGGACGCCTATCCGCGCTACTACCTGCCGCTCGCGGCGATCATCCCGCTCGCCTGCCTGTCGCTCGCCGCCGCGATCGAAGCGCCGCGCCGGCGCACCGCCCTGCTGGCGGTTCTTATCGCGGCGCCGGTCGCGTTCCGCATCTTCGGCGCGCCCTTCGGCTGAACCGCGCCGCGCCCGCTGCTCGTCGGTGCGGCGATCCGGTAAGAAAATGACAACGGGCCCGGCCGCATAGTCCGCGGGCAAGCGGACTTTCTTCGCTCTTGGACCGGGACGATGGTCGCTACAGGCATGGTTGCGCGCGCCGACGACCGCAGCGGCATCCGGATTCTCGCCGCGGCCGGCGCCATTTTTGGCGGCCTGACCGCTCTCTATTACTTTTCGACGATTAACTGGAGCCAGCCGTTCGCGCGCGACGCCACCACGCTGGTGGTCGGCCGCGATTTTTTGAATTTCTGGATGTACGGCCGTGCCGCCTGGACGCCCGATCCGAGCCGCTTTTACGATCCGCAACTCTACAAGGATGCGCTGACCGCATTGCTCGGCCCGGATTATCCGGGACAGAACTGGTCCTACCCGCCGAGCATCATGCTCATTGCGGCGCCGTTCGGCCGCCTGCCCTATGCCGCCGCGCTCGTCTGCTGGACCGTCCTCGGTGTCGCCGTGTTTGTTTGCAGCGCGTTGCACAACGTCGGCGGACGCATGCTTCTCGTTGCCGCGCTCCTTTCGCCGGCGGCGGTGTTTTGCCTGATCTCCGGACAAAGCGCCTTGATCACGACGGCGATGCTGCTCGCCATCTTCACCGCGCTCGACCGCCGGCCGCTCCTTGCCGGCGTTCTGATCGGCACGCTGACGCTGAAGCCGCAGCTCGGCCTGCTCCTGCCGGTGATGCTCGCGGCGTCGGGACGCTGGCGCGTGTTCCTGACAGCGGCGGCGACGGCTTTGCTGATCGCCGGCGCGACGACCGTGCTGGTCGGCCCGCAGGTCTGGAGCGACTTCATCCTCAAAGGTCTGCCGGTGCAGAACCTGGTCCTCGCCGATCCGGAGCGGATCGCGACGCCGTTCTACCCGACCATCTTCATGAACCTGCGCGGTGCGGGTGCAAGTTACGGCCTCGCCATGGCCGTGCAGGCCTGCGGCACCGCCTTTGCGATCGCCGCCGTGTTCTTTGCGTACCGCTTCCGCGGCAACGCCGACCGCGCCATGCTCAACGGCCTGTTTTTCGCCTGCGCGATTTGCGCGGTTCCCTATCTGCTGTCCTACGACACGCTGGCGTTGAGCTGCTGCGCGGTCATTTTGCTGGGCAAAGGCGCGCTCGATGCGCGCGGGCAAATCCTCGCTAAGCTCGCCTATTGGCTGCCGCTCCTCCAGATGATCTTCGGCACATTCCACATTCCCGGTCCGGCGCTGATCGCGCCGGCGTTCGCCGCTTATCTGCTGATGCGGTTGGCACCGGCCGCCGCGAGCGCGAGCGCAAACGGTCGCATCGCGCGCGAATCCGACGGGATGGGCGGTCAAGCCAGGCGGCCGTGACGCTTTCGCGTCACTTTCCTCGCCGGCGGACTCGGCCCATATTGAGGCCATGGCGAAAAGCCCCGATCGGCCGAACGCGCCGAGGCCGCGCGACCCGGCCAAGCATTCGAAAAAAGACCCGGCCAAGCCGACGCGCGCCAAGGCGGCGCGCCCGGATGTGCCGCCGCTCGATCCGGCGCTGGCCGATTTGCTCAATCCAGCGATCGGCCGCGGCCGCGCCGGCGTCGGCTCGCAGACCGGGGAGGCGCAGCCGTCGAAGCTCGCACCGCCGCCTGACAATTCCTTCGACCGCCGCGCCGACTTCGCCAAGGCGCACCGCGCCCGCGCGTCAGTAACGCGCGGCTTCGGCGAAGCACCGCAGCAGGGCTATGTCGGCAAAACCCCGGTGCCGCCCGGCGAGCTTGATCCCGATCTGGCGCGCGCGTGGGGAATAGACAGCGAAGACGATCAAGCCGAAACCGACTCGTTACCCTCCCCTGAAGGGGAAGGGTCGCAAGCCGAAGGCGAGCGGGGTGGGGTGATCAGATATGGCGACACCCCCACCCGATCGCGTTTCACGCGATTGACCTCCCCCCTGCAGGCGGAGGCGAGAAGTGCGGTCTCCGGCCTTGCCAGTCAGCAGTCGCTGGACAAGCTCTTGCGCGAAGGCCGCCCCGAGTTCCGCGGACAATTGTGGACGCCGCACCGGCCGCCGCGGCCGGAGAAAAGCGAAGGCGGCCGCCGCCTCGTCATCAAATCCGATTTCGATCCCAAGGGCGACCAGCCGCAGGCGATCGCCGAACTGGTCGAAGGCGTGCGGAGGAACGACCGCACGCAGGTGCTGCTCGGCGTCACCGGCTCCGGCAAGACCTTCACCATGGCCAAGGTGATCGAAGAGACGCAGCGCCCGGCGCTGATTCTGGCGCCCAACAAGACGCTGGCCGCGCAGCTCTACGGCGAGTTCAAGAGCTTCTTCCCCGACAACGCGGTGGAATATTTCGTCTCCTATTACGACTACTACCAGCCGGAAGCCTATATCCCGCGCACCGACACCTACATCGAGAAGGATTCCTCCATCAACGAGCAGATCGACCGCATGCGGCACGCCGCAACGCGGGCGCTGCTCGAACGCGACGACGTCGTCATCGTCGCCTCGGTGTCGTGCATCTACGGCATCGGCTCGGTGGAAACCTATTCGGCGATGACGTTTTCGCTCAAGAAGGGCGAACGCATCGACCAGCGCGCGCTGCTCGCCGACCTCGTCGCGCTGCAATACAAGCGCTCCGGCGGCGACTTTTATCGCGGCGCCTTCCGCGTGCGCGGCGACGTCGTCGAGATTTTCCCCGCCCACTACGAGGACCGCGCCTGGCGGGTGTCGCTGTTCGGCGACGAGGTGGAATCGATCCACGAGTTCGATCCGCTCACCGGACAAAAGACCGACGAGCTGGAGTTCGTGAAAATCTACGCCAATTCCCACTACGTGACGCCGCGCCCGACCCTGTTGCAGGCGCTCGCCGGCATCAAGGTAGAGCTCAAGCAGCGCCTCGACCAGCTCAACGCCGCCGGCCGGCTCCTCGAAGCGCAGCGGCTCGAACAGCGCACCCTCTACGACCTGGAAATGCTGGAAGCGACCGGCGTCTGCGCCGGCATCGAGAACTACTCGCGCTATCTCACCGGGAGGAAACCCGGCGAGCCGCCGCCGACCTTGTTCGAATACGTCCCCGACAATGCGCTCGTCTTCGTCGACGAGAGCCACGTCACCGTCCCGCAGCTCGGCGGCATGTATCGCGGCGACTTCCGCCGCAAGGCCACGCTCGCCGAATACGGCTTCCGCCTGCCCTCGTGCATGGATAACCGGCCGCTGCGCTTCGAGGAATGGGACGCGATGCGGCCGCCGACGCTTGCCGTCTCCGCCACCCCCGGCCCGTGGGAGCTCAACGAATCCGGCGGCGTGTTCACCGAGCAGGTGATCCGCCCGACCGGCCTCATCGATCCGCCGGTCGAGGTGCGACCGGCGCGCACGCAGGTCGACGATCTCGTCGGCGAGGTGCGGCAGGTGGCGCAGCAAGGCTACCGCGCGCTCGTCACCGTGCTCACCAAGCGCATGGCCGAAGACCTGACCGAATATCTGCACGAGCAGGGCATCCGCGTGCGCTACATGCACTCCGACATCGACACCATCGAGCGCATCGAGATCATCCGCGACCTGCGGCTCGGCGCCTTCGACGCGCTGGTCGGCATCAACCTGCTGCGCGAGGGGCTCGACATTCCCGAATGCGCGCTGGTCGCCATTCTCGACGCCGACAAGGAAGGATTTCTGCGCAGCGAGACGAGCCTGGTGCAGACCATCGGCCGCGCCGCGCGCAACGTCGACGGCCGCGTCATCCTCTATGCCGACGCCGTCACCGGCTCGATGGAGCGCGCGATGGCGGAAACCAATCGCCGCCGCGACAAGCAGCAGGTCTATAACGCCGAGAACGGCATCACGCCGGAGAGCGTGCGCAAAGGCATCGCCGACATTCTGGAGAGCGTATACGAGCGCGACCACGTGCTGGTCGCGACCGGTGCCGGCGCCGGCGGCGAGTTCGCGGAAGCCGCCACCATCGGCCACAATTTCGAGGCGGTGATCGCCGACCTGGAGACGCGCATGCGCGCCGCCGCCGCCGATCTCGACTTCGAGGAAGCGGCGCGG
>Ga0187784_10004752_pt1 | contig 10996 bp, 9 predicted proteins | sample 1015_SJ02_MP15_2_FD_132964 | JGI IMG/M metagenome (GOLD analysis project Ga0187784, IMG submission 132964) | Tropical peat soil microbial communities from peatlands in Department of Meta, Colombia - 1015_SJ02_MP15_20_MG | ecosystem: Environmental > Terrestrial > Soil > Wetlands > Peat | place... | reverse complement strand
TATTTTGCAAGCATCAGTTCTTTCCTGATTCGAGGGGATTTCTCAGCAGCTGATAAGATCTACCGAGCGGTGCCAGATCGGTTGAGAGGCGACTTTGATGCTCATGCCTACCAACTATATTTTCCCATAATCAGTTCTTTCCTGATTCGAGGGGATTTCTCAGCAGCTGACTCCATAATTTACAGGCTCGCTCTAGTATGTGGATTTCCAACGATGCTTCGCATAATCGTTAGACTTGTCGTATCGAGCCCGTTAACTGCAATCCAATCTATTGTGCGGCCCGCGGACGAAAAAGGACCAAAAGCCGCGGTTAGTCTCGCAATACGTCGGTCGCTCAGAATAGCTGTTAAGTATCGATGTTTCAGAAAATCCTCCTTATTTGACGGGAGTAATCAATCCTAAACGTTTTGTACCTAGTGTTACCAGTTACCCGGTTCCGAAGTCACTTGACCAAGTCTATCTGTTTCGCGACAGGGAGCCCATCTCGGGCGCTTAGTGAAACGGCGAGAATGCTCGCGCGAAACAAATGGAACGTTACTGTGCTGACCGATGGCCACGACTTGCCGGTAGCTGAGGAATGGTTTGAAGCGGCTCACGTGTCGATTCAACACGTTGATCACTTAGTTTGCGAATCTGAACGAGCACAAATTGCCATCGATTCAATGTCTTCTTTCCAAAGCCGAAGTCGCGGCTTCAACACGGCAATTCAAACTATGATGGAGAGGGATAAATGCGATTATGACTTGATCGAGTTTTCCGCCGAAGCTGCGAGCTTTATTCCAATACAGATGAAAAAGAGTTCAAGGTCATATGAGGGTTCAAAGATCATTCTCAAAGTGCAATATCCGCCAGCGGGGGCTGATCCTCGCAAGCGCGGCCAACAGGTCACGTGGGATGGTTTGATAAATGATTACATCGATCGATACTCATTCGAAAACGCCGATTCTCAAGTCTTTACCAGCAGAACTCTACTGAATCAGTACCATCGTCAAGGTTGGAAGGTCAAGTCAAACGCTACAGTATGTCCCGTTGCATACCGGGTAGGTACGGAACTTAGAATTTGCAATGATCTCCTCAAACGCCAAGAGATAACTTACGTCGGCCAATTTACTGAATGGGATATCCAGAGGTTCGTTGACACACTGCGTCAAATAGACAAGGATGATCCTTCGTTCCCGCAGACCTACCGTGTAGCTTTTGTTCGTTATGACAATGCGGGCGGTTCGATTTTGCCGGGCACCTTACGTCGAATGTTGGCTCCATACAGCACAGAATTTCACAATTTTCACAATGTGGAAGAGGCCTTGGAGCATCTCAAGAGTAGAACGAGATTAGCAATAGTTGGAGCTGACAATGATGGATCACCGTACCCAATCGTCGCGTGCATGGCACTTGGCGTTCCTTTTGTAGCCATGAACCGCGACGACGCTGTCGAAGGATTAGGGCTCGAAAGCGAACTGCGCCGGGCCGTGACGAGTAGCGTTTCATCCATGGATCACCTGATTCGAACTCATCTCTCTTATGATGCTGTGGGGCTTGAAGCTCTCTTGAATAAAGCGTTTCGTCGCGCCAGAGAAATTTGCGATCCAAATAGAGTTGTCAAATGGTACGAACAAATGCTGTTACCGCGTCGCGGACGCGGCGCGAAACTCGCAGAACACCGCGTGACCGTCATTATCCCTACGCGTAACGTAAGCAGGTCACTTGAGGTCTGCTTAGAGAGCATAGAGGCTCAAACCTACAATAACTACGAGATTATCATCAGGGATTCGAGCACCAACCATGACGAGTTCCAGCAGACAAAGCAGCTTGCAAAAAGGTATCGGGCGCTATTCTTGCACCGTGGCGACACTGGAATCTGTAACGCCATGAATCATGGGTTAAAGCATGTTGACACCGAATACGTAATGGAATTCGACGCGGACAATATCGCCGCCCCGCATATGATCGAGACATTTGTTCAGGGCATGGAATACCGTCATGATGTTGTCGCTCTCTCGAGCTACAATGGTTGGTTTCGTGACGAAGAGGAAAACAACCTCCGCCAGAACCTCCATCAGGGGACCTTGTTCACTCCACGTTCATGCTACACACCGGTTGGGCTCTGTCTGCCAAATTTGTTTCTGTATAACGTGGCTGGAGATGCGTCCTCGATATATCTCACGAGGGCGCTGAGAGAGATTGGAGGATGGCCAAGAGATGATAGAGTGCCTCAGGATTGGCTTTTGTGGCTAAAGTTTGTCGAGACTGGTCGCAGGATGGATGTCATCCCTGACGTATTGTACTACTACAGACTCCGGGAAAACAGCGCGTCGAAACAGAGGGACCTCATTCAAGTGAACTTAGGGCTGATTTCAGCTATCCAACGGATCATAAGGGAACAGCCCGAGAGGTTCTGCGGCTCATATTCAAACATCCATCGATTGCTTAGAGGAATGGATAGTATGGCGTTGGAGAACCAAGAACTAATGCGCGACAGTCAAGAACTTCATCAAGTCAAGCAAAGCGTAGGGTACAGATTCATGCGGTTCTACGGAGCGTGGATTGACCGGCTGCTCCTGCGCGACCGCCACGCAGAGGGATAGGAAAGCAATCGGTAGTCGAACTCGGTTTCACCACAGCCCCCCGGAACTCGTGTTTCGACTTCTGCCGCCCGATACCGAAGCGATTTCGACATCCTTGGAGCCAGTGACCTGTTACGGTATATAACGGCGGATTCCGGCAACGAAACGATCATGGAGAGGTCTCGTGGAGTTTGGTCTAGCTAGCTTCAGAGCCACCTTGCTGGAGTTTGCCCATTGGACGAGAGGGAACTCCTTCGTCCAGGTTTCATAGAAGCTTCTGATTTTTCCATAATTGTTATCCAAGAGAATGTTGGGAATACCCAACAGAAGACTCAACACGTGTCCGTGGAGACGGTCGGTAATTATGACCTTCCCTCGGCTAAGAATTCCGGAACCCCGATCCACTCGTGTTTTCGCGAGAAGATCATACGTCTTTAATGTCGATTGGGGCGGAGGGCAAAGATTAGGCTCTTGCATCCAATCTGTTATTTCCATATCCAGCCCTTTTATTGGAGGAGGTTTGGAGCATGACTCCATATCAGTCCGGAGCAACCACAATGCCTCTCTTTCGGGTGGCATCGAACGAGTGAGAGTGCCTAGCATAAAGGCCGAGTCTGGGCAAAGGATGCATTGTCCTCGGAACTGCTTTCTAGCAAATTCGAAGCTCTGTATTTCGCGGGTCAAAAGCGTGAAATCGGAATGGGCGTTGAGCACCCGCATGGCCCGATTCAAGTTGGCTTTTTCTCGAAAGAAGATGGATTGAGGCATCTGAATTATCCTGTTGCGCGGGAAGGCTTTGAGGATTGTCTCGCGAAATCTCTCATGGTGAGGGTACAGATCTCCCAAGTTTCCTCCACCATGGATAAGAATAGTGGCGCCGTTCAGTCGGGACCTTAACTCGTCCTCTGAGTAGTTGCTCTGTTCGCAAGTGTAAACAATAGAGGCTGCATTAGCATCAAGATAGGATCTTTCGCCTAGCCAGATCATCGAGTCGCCGACGTTCGGATAGTTCGGGAAATCTACGAGCGCAACCGATGAGCCCCGTGGGATGAGCGAACTCAAGATTGTGGTAGATCGTCGAGCCAGCGAGGCAATTAGCTCTTCACTAAGGACACTTGGAGCAGGAGGATATGTCACACGGTCCACCTATTGGTCGCGCGCACCTTCCTTGCCAATGACGAGGGGGACTAGTCACTACAAACATAAATCCGTTCTTAACAGCTCTGTAGCGACGGCGAGAGTCTTGTTGGTTTCAAACATAAGGCTGACAGAAGTGGGCGACAGATGTGAACTTCGAGCGACTATCACTGGCTCTACGTTAGAAAATCCGTTTGCTCTCTTCTACCGTTTCCCTTCAATTTTCAAGAGCTCAGTCAGCCTTACTAAGGGTGATGCTTTCCTAGCGGCATCATTACTTCCTGCGATGAGAACCGGCGAGTCCCTGCAAATAGCAGCCCCTGTTTCTCCGCGGCTTCTTCATTCAATAGATGTGATCCAAGATATATATCGAAGTTGGGACCCTAGTCTTTCTACCGTTGCCATAACGGCGGAGACGAAAGATTCAGCGCAGAGAGACCTCGGAGACCAAGTGGGGTGCTTCTTCTCTTTAGGTGTCGATTCGTACTACACGCTGCTCAAGAATGTTGCGAAACATCATACAGACTCGCAGATGATCCTTTTCCTAATTTTTGTTCGAGGATTTGATATTCCTCTCGCGAATGAGCTGCTTTCTGAAAAAGTGTTAGGAACTATTAACGTGGTAGTTCAGGAATTGGGAAAGAAAACCCTGACTATCGAGACCAATCTTAGAGAATTCAGTGACCGATATGCGGAGTGGGGCCATCTGTATCACGGAGCCGCGCTTGCTAGTGTGGCACTAATGTTCGGAGCGCTTTTCAAGACAGTCTACATCGCAGCGACGCATACGTACGCTCAAATGTTTCCATGGGGCTCGCATCCAATTCTAGATCCGATGTGGTCAACCGAGACCCTATCCATAGTGCACGATGGTTGCGAAATGAGAAGAGTGGACAAGATACGTTTCATTGCACAGTTCTCTATCGCGTTGAGAACCCTGCGTGTCTGCTGGCTTAACCCAGATAGTGAGTACAATTGTGGACGATGCGAGAAGTGTATGAGAACGATGATCGGTCTTCATGTCGCCGGCGCCTTGGCGAAGTGCGAGACGCTTCCTCACCTTGTAGATCCAACAGCGGTTCGAAGCATGCGAGTCGAGGGCGCAAATGAAAGAAGCTTTGTGGAAGAACTCATCGCTTCTTTATCGTCTTCCAACACTGACCTCCCAATTAAGTCAGCCCTAGAAGAAGTTCTGCATCAATCCAATAGTACACCAGAAAGTTTGCGTCTCGAGACCTTGTTTTTCAAAGTTCTTCAGAGAATTTACTTTCGAGCGTTTGGAAGACGAATGTGCCGAGAACTAGCAAGATAACTGTAGTCGCTAGTATAATGGCCATGTCAAATCCTGTTGGCACGCGCGCGTAGAGGAGAGCGTCGCGGGCCGCCAGGATTAATTGAGTCAACGGATTCAACGAGTAAATGAACTGATAATGTGGTGGGATGAGGGTCTGGTCGTATACGATGGGTGAGAGGAAAAACCCTAGTTGGAGCGCTATGTCCCATATTTGGTAGAAATCTCGGTATTTCACGTTCAGTGACGCCAAGGAGAGTGATAGCGCGAACACGATTAGAAATTCCATTAAGACGATAACGGGCAGGTAGAGTGCGCACCAGGTGAGTCGGATTCCGAACAGTAGCAAGAGGGGTAGAAGCACGATGAATTCGAGGCACGACCCAATCAGGTTGGCGAGGTTGTTGGAGAAGATTATCAGGTAACGAGGAATGTAGACCTTTTTCACTAACGAAGGGTTTCCGATTATGCTCTGCAGGCCTTGAGATGTCGAGACAGAGAATAATCTCCACACGAGTAAGCCGATAAGGACCCACGGAGCATAGTTGGGGATGTTGGATCGGAGAAGCATGGAGAAGACTGCAGTGAGGATTGCCATGTATGCGAGTGGGTTTAGGAGCGACCAGACAAATCCCAAGACCGAGTTACGGTACCTAAGCTTGAAATCCTTCGAGGCCAGCACCGCCACAACATCAAAGTAGTAGCGGGAGTTACGTCTAAGGTCCGTATTCAAATGAACCCACTATGCCCCACGAATGGTGTTGGAAACCAGTGTTAGGCTGCCAGTATTCTCTTTCAGAGATAACGATTTCCGAAGAGCGATTTTGGATGGCTACGCCCTCATTCCTGCGGTACAGTTTCGTGGCGCCGTTTAATCCATCTCTCTGATTTTGACTCGAGGGCTGCACTTGTCTACTGTGGCGGTTCAGTGTGTGTACAAGCACTTCAGAGTTCCCCATGAGAAGCGAACTACTCTTCTCGACCACGCTTACGCCATGATATCGCTCTTAGGTGGGAGGGCACAGTCATACGAGGACCTTTGGGCCCTCAACGACGTAACGTTCTCGATTCAACATGGGGAATCTCTTGGGATAATAGGCCCGAATGGTAGCGGAAAGAGTACACTCCTCAAACTGTTAGCAGGAATTATGAAAGCCGATAGCGGGACCATTAACGTGTATGGTAGGCTGGCTCAAATTCTTGAACTGGGTATTGGTTTCCATGCGGATCTCACTGTTCGGGAGAATGCGACTGTCTACGGAGTTTTGATGGGGATTCCCAGAAATCGAATGCGGCAGAGAATCGACTCAATTCTTGACTTCGCGGGTCTCGTGAAATTCCAAGATTCGAAACTCTCCCACCTGTCCTCGGGAATGCAAGTTCGCTTGGCGTTTGCCATAGCCGTGGAAACCGAGGCGGATATCTTCCTCGTCGATGAAGCCCTCGCCGTCGGTGATGCTGAGTTCCGGACTAAGTGCCTTGAGAGGTTCAAGTCGTTGAAAAAAGAGGGTAGGACGATTGTATTAGCTTCCCACGATATGGACATGTTAGACAAGTTCTGTGAGAAGACTCTCTATCTCCTACGTGGAGAGGTCAAGTCGTTCGGTCCTACCGAAAAATCAATTGCGCAGTACTCTGCAGATGCCAACGCTGGTCTCCTCAAGAATCCAATTTAAGTGGACCCCTTTAGTATCTGTGTAATGAGGATCTTCGACGCTCTCGAACCGCAACTATGAAGCCACGCTCGATACCAGCGAACGCGGCTACTGCACCGTTCTCGCGCATCTGGTCAATGGCCTACATCTCAAGGTGACTCCAAGGAGCTGTACCCGCAGCAAATTGATAGAGAGAGGACGAGTGGCAATACTTCTGTTTGTTTTATTTGCGTGGCAGGCTTCATATCGCGGACAAGCGTAAGCGCTTCGATTGGTAAGCTATTGAGGGTGTAGGGTTGTGAAGGGAATTTTACTTGCCGGCGGTTTGGGGACTAGGTTCGACCCACTAACTAGGGTTGTCAGTAAGCATCTGCTTCCGGTCTATGATAAGCCCATGATATACTATCCACTAAGCACGCTAATGCTTGCCGGCATTAGACATATTCTGGTTATCAGCACTCCACGTGACATACCCATGTATCGTACTCTGCTCGGAGACGGTTCGAACTTGGGATTGGAGATTTCATATGGAGAGCAGGAGAGGGCTGGGGGGATAGCGGAGGCATTCATAGTCGGTCGTGGTTTCGTAGGAAATGATTCCGTTACATTGGTTCTGGGGGATAACATATTCTACGGCTACGGCTTGTCCGGGCTGCTTCAAAGGGTCGTCGGAGAGAACAATGGTGCTACGATTTTTGGCTATGATGTGAAGGATCCGCAGAGGTACGGCGTTGCAGAATTTAACGAGGCGGGCTCTCTGGTTGGCATTAAAGAGAAGCCGTCGAACCCGAGGTCGAATACCGCAATCACGGGGCTCTATGTTTACGACAACGATGTCCTTGAGATAGCTCGTAGTCTGAAACCTTCGGCGCGCGGGGAACTTGAAATAACTGATGTCAACTCTGAGTATCTTCGGCGCGGCAGACTGCGCTTAGTGAAGTTCGGTAGGGGAATCGCGTGGCTTGACCCGGGCACACCAGACGCGCTTCTGGAGACAGCGCAGTACTTCGCTGCAATAGAGCATAGGCAAGGGCTCAAGGTAGCCTGCATCGAGGAAGTGGCGTATCGGATGGGCTACATTGACGCATCTCAGCTGAACCGTCTCGCCGATGGGTACCGTGACGACTATAGAGTCTATCTGAAAGCGGTCGCTTCGGTTGAATCAGACCCGGCTTGGGGGGCGTGATAAGTGTGCCATTCACTTTTCGCTCATTGGACAAACTCAGTGAACTCATCCTCATCGAAGCTACGACCTTTCAAGATGAGAGAGGATGGTTCCGCGAAGAGTACAAGCGAAGCGACTTCTACGTGCATGGAATCGACTGCGACTTTCTACAGGACAACACGTCTTACTCAAGGAGCCGCGGAACACTCAGGGGATTACACTTTCAGAAGGCGCCTGAGGCGCAGGGGAAACTTGTCACGTGCTTGGGCGGAGAGGTGTACGACGTAGCTGTCGACGTTCGAAGAGGCTCGCCAACGTACGCGAGCTGGCAGGCCGTTCCTCTCTGTGCCGAGAGCCATAGAGCCTTATGGGTCCCTCCAGGGTTTGCCCACGGATTCCAAACCCTCAAGGATGACACCGTTGTTGGGTATAAGGTAACGCGCGAATACAGCAGAGCGAGCGAACGCAGCATCAGATGGAACGACCCCCAACTCAACATAACATGGCCGATCGCGAACCCAGTACTATCAAAAAAAGATGCAGAAGCACCGCAGTTGAGCGAGGTTGATAATAACTTCCAATGGCAGCCTCCTGATTCGGCCCAAAACGTTGGATTAGTTTAGGGGCGTGTGTCCCTGAACGATTGAAGTGCCTCAGGAAGCACCATCGGTTTCGAGTTTAAGGTTCGAGTAGCTTTGCTAACGTCCACCGACGAATCGAGCGGTCTCGTCGCCTTCAAGTTGAGAGAACGGGAATTGACGGCTATGATGCCCGTCGAATCCAGATCAAACATGTTCGCTAGAGCGCTAGCAAACTCCAATCGACTAGCTCGGGTTGCTCCTGCGGTATGGAAGATTCCTGTAATTTGACGGGTGGATAATTCTAGTAGCATCTCAGCCAAGTTGGTATTCAGCGTTGGGGACGAATACAGATCTTCCGGGGCTCTAACTTTCCCTCTTGCCTCTAGAGCTTGGAGAACGTAAAGCGCGTAGTTGGGCCTCGCGTTTCTTCCCCAACCGTAGATTACACTCGTCCGGGCTATACAATACCTACATCCGCTTTCCCGAACCAATCTCTCACCCATCAACTTCGATCGGCCATATTGGCTGATTGGGTTTGGTTGTGCGTCCTCCGCATAATTTCCTGATTGTCCATCGAAGACGTAAGAGGTAGACACATAGTTCAAGTGTGCGCCGATGCTCCGGGCTGCTTGCGCAATCTCGCCTGTGGCGATTCCGTTTACACGTTCGGAAAGCTCCGGTTCTGTTTCGCATCTGTCATTGTCTATGAGTGCGCCCGCGTGAATGATTAGATCAGGGTTTAGACTTCGAACTCTTTCTGCTACTCCGGGTTTGGACAGATCCAGATGGATTGGCTTTCCTTTCGGAGGAGCGTTGGACATGAAGCCTGCAAGGACTTCGTGGCCGCGGGCCGTCGCCCTTACGCATATTTCTGCGCCCACGAGTCCGCTGCCACCGGTCACAAGAATGCGCATTTTGACTTACGCGCCTCGATGGTGCGGGAAAATCAACTCAACATTTTCTCCCAGTTCTCCTTCCAGGGGGTCGGGGACAGCAGGCGGCCTGATAGGAGTGGTGTCCACCAGCTCTCATTCTTGACGAACCAGTTGATTGTATCATCCAAGCCGTCATCGAAAGTGTGGCTTGGTTTCCAGCCTAGCCTTTGTCTTATTCTACTTGAATCGAGGCTGTATCGCACATCGTGACGTGGCCTATCCTCCACGAATGCGATCCCGGATTCAGGTTTGTTTAGCTTTCGCAGGATTCGCTTAGCAACTTCTATGTTGGGGAGTTCATTTCCTGCTGAGACATTGTAGGTGGCGCCTGATTCTCCTTTTTCGATCGCGAGGAGAATGGCTTGGCAAAAGTCGGTGACGTAGATCCAGTCGCGAATTTGCAATCCGTTTCCGTAGACCGGAATCTTGCGTCCAACCACGCTGCTGATTATTGCTTTGGGTATGAATTTCTCCGGGAATTGGTTTGGGCCGAAATTATTCGTGCACCTGAGAATAGTCGTGTGTAGGCCGTAGGTTTCATGGAGTGATTCGACAATCAAATCCGCGGCTGCCTTAGATGCCGCGTAAGGGTTTGATGGATACAGTCTATCTTCTTCGGTGAAACTCTTGCCGTTCAAAGCTTGGCCGTAGACTTCGTCCGTCGAAATCTGCACAAATCTAGCATCAGCCTTACGCGCGTTATCTAAGAGAGCCATTGTTCCCATGGTATTGTTTTCGAAGAAGACACTCGGGTTGGCAATGCTTCTATCAACGTGCGTCTCGGCAGCAAAGTTAACGACTACGTCAACCTCCCGTAGCAGGCTCCTGACCGTGCCGGCGTCGGTTGTGCTTCCCTTTACGAAACGGTAATTCGAGCTTTTATCGAGGTCTATTAGGTTGTTCGGGTTCGCACCATAACTCATCACGTCCAGGTTGATAACGCTAAGCTGTTCTCTCTTTTCATGGAGAAGTCTGATGAAGTTGCTACCAATGAAGCCCATACCACCCGTAACCAGAAGTTTGCCCAACGAACGTCAACTGGTTTTCTGAACTACGGATAATATTAACGGTATCCAAGGCGGACGACAACCGAGGACTTGTCTTGGTCGATCCCTAAGCAGACCCGCCAATTTTCGCGGCACAAGAATTCGTTCTCCCCTGCACAACCTCACCGTCTGAGGGCATTGGGTCTACTTATTAGGTTAAGCAGCTTCTAGCGTCGGCCATTTGTATGATGAGGAATTGCAGTCATGAGTCAATCAACGGTAACGGTTGCGAGGGGCGCGACGGAAATCTACCTTGCAAACGTAATCGTGCTCGTAGCAAATACGCTCTACTTCATCACTATGACGAACATTTTCAGTTCGACGGTCGACGTTGGCGTCATGACTGCCCTGAACTTGATGATTTGGCTGCTAGCCGCAATCTCTGTCCTCGCCCAACCCGTAACGTCCCAGTCCCCCGTGCCCGCCCCGCCGGCCGTTTTGAAATTTATTCCCGAGCTTCTAGCCCGAAAAGCCCATTCCGCCGCCACCCGCGCATTTCATGCTTCTCTAGTTAGCTCTGCTCTGATTGCGGCCGTAATAGGAGGTGTTTTGATCACTGCGCCGCGCATTGCGATTTCGCTTTTGGGCGGCAGCTCGGTCTCACCCATTTTCGTTCAATTAG
>Ga0187784_10004751_pt1 | contig 10996 bp, 7 predicted proteins | sample 1015_SJ02_MP15_2_FD_132964 | JGI IMG/M metagenome (GOLD analysis project Ga0187784, IMG submission 132964) | Tropical peat soil microbial communities from peatlands in Department of Meta, Colombia - 1015_SJ02_MP15_20_MG | ecosystem: Environmental > Terrestrial > Soil > Wetlands > Peat | place... | reverse complement strand
GCGCTGGCGCTCGGGGCGACGGCGGTGGGGATCGGGCGACCCCAGGCCTGGGCACTCGCCCCCTATGGACAGGCGGGGGTCGAAGCCGTGCTCGATATTCTTGCGCGCGAGCTGCGTATGATCATGAGGCAGGCGGGGACGCCCACGACCTCATCCATCACTCGTGCGCACGTGGTCGCTCGAGCGAGCGGCGCCCGGTTCCCGATGCACTGAGCGCGCGCCGCCCGCCCATGCCGTATCTGCGCCGATCGATGTGCATCGCGGCTCTCCTCACGCGCATCGCCGCGGCGGATGGCCCGCCGGCTCCCCCGAACCCGGCGACCGTCCAGGAGCTCCCGCAGATCATCGTCATCGCCAACACGCCGCTCTCGGGCCTGGGATTGCCCTTGAGCCAGATACCGGCCAACGTGCAGACGGCCGAGAGCGCCGACCTGCAGCGCCAGCAGGCGTTGGGCATCGCGGACTATCTCAACGCCAACTTCAGCGGCGTCAACGTGAGCGAGAGCGCCGACAACCCGTTTCAGCTCGACATCAACTATCACGGATTTACCGCCTCGCCGCTTCTCGGCACGCCGGAGGGCCTGTCAGTCTATGTGGACGGCGTCCGCGTCAACGAGTCCTTCGGCGATACCGTCAACTGGGACCTGATCCCGCAAGCGGCGATCTCGACGGTGACGCTCATGTCGGGCTCGAACCCCGTGTTCGGCTTGAATACCTTGGGGGGCGCACTCCTGGTGCGGACCAAGAGCGGGCACGACGACCCGGGTGCTGAGCTCGAGGCCTCCGGCGGCTCCTTCGGGCGGCGCTCGGTCGAGGGCGAGAAGGGCGGCGAGCTCGGTGATTTCGATTACTTTCTCGCGGGCAATTATTTCGATGAGACCGGGTGGCGGGATGTTTCCCCGACCCGCGTGGTTCAGGGCTTCGGCAAGGTGGGATGGCAGACCGACAAGACCGATCTCGATCTGAGCTACACCTATGCCGACACCAGTCTGTACGGCAACGGCGCCACGCCCGAGAGCATGCTGGACTACCGCCGCGAGGCGAGCTACACGCCGGACTTCACCGCGAACCTCATGAGCTTCGCGAACCTCACGGGCACGCAATTCCTCGCCGACAAGCTCTTGCTCTCCGGCAATCTCTACTATCGCCGCCTGATCACGAACAGCGTCAACGGCAACATCAACGACAACTATCTCAGCGACTACACCGGTCCGCCGTTCGACTGCGCCGCGCCGCCCGGGAGCCGAGCCGAGCTCGCCTATTGCGCTCCCGGTCAAAACGCCACCTCCGACCTGCTGCAGCGCACCTGGGGCTTCGGCATGCAGCTCACGGACTCGCAGAATCTCTTCGGGTGGAGCAACCAAGCCATTGTCGGCGCGGATTACAGCAATTCCGATGACACATTCGTGCAGACCTATCAGTACGGATCGCTCGCGCCGAATCGGACGCTGATCTACGAGGTCAGTCCCTTCAACGACGAAACCGTCATTGCGCTTCGCGGCAGCAACAGGATCTTCGGCCTGTATCTCACGGATACGCTCTCGACCAGCCGACTGATGCATTGGACGCTCTCCGTCCGCTACAACCGCAACACGGAGACGCTCGACGGTTACAGCGTGGATACCAACGTGAGCGATCTCGGCTCGGGGTTCGATCAGGCGAGCCCCTTGACCGGCGACCACACCTTCAGCCGCCTGAATCCGGCATTCGGATTCACGGTGACACCGACGGATGCCTTGACGTTCTATGCCGACTACAACGAGGCGAGCCGCGCGCCGACGGTGATCGAGCTCGGCTGCGCCAATCCGGCGGCGCCCTGCGGGCTGCCGAACGATTTCGCCAGCGATCCGGGCCTCAAGCAGGTCGTCGCGCGCACGGTGGAGGTGGGAGTACGCGGCAATCCGCCCGATCAGCGGCTCGTGTGGAGCGCAGACATCTTCCGCACCATGAACAGCAACGACATCCAGTTCGTGGCCACCGCTACCAATCAGGGCTATTTCGACAATGTCGGGAGCACCCGCCGCCAGGGCTTGGACTTGTCGCTCGGCGGCAAGGAGGGCGGCTTCAGCTGGCGGCTCAACTACAGCCTCGTCGATGCGACGTTCCAGTCGAGCTTCGAGGTCAACGCCCCGTCGAACAGCACCGCGGATGCGAACGGCAACATCATCGTACGACCGGGCGATCGGATCCCGCTGATTCCCCGCCATACCGGTCGAGTGGTGCTCGATTATGAGGCCGGCGAGCGATGGGACCTCGGCGCCAATCTCATCGTCGCCTCAGGATCGTTCCTGCACGGAGACGAGAACAACGCCAACCATGCGGGCGCGACGAACCTCACTGGGGCCTTCATCGAGGGAAGCGGCTGGATCTCGGGCTACGCGGTGGTCAATCTGCAGGGGAGCTATCGGCTCACGAAGCGGGCGGAGCTCTTTGCCCGGCTCGCCAATGTGTTCGACAAGCGCTACGCGACGGCCGGATTCCTGACCACGAACTCGTTCAACCCCGACGGGTCATTTCGCGCGAACCCGGCGGACTGGACCAACGAGAATGCGCTCTCTCCCGCGGCCCCACGCGCCATCTGGGCGGGGGTGCGAATCCACGTCGACTGAGCTCTCGGCCATTGCGACCCCGCGCTCATCGATTGCCCGCCGGAGCCGAGGTGCCGCGCGCGCGGCGGGCGCCGTTCAGCGCGGGCGGCCCCGGCCGAGCTCGGCCCGCGCCTTGCGGCGCAGCGCCGCGAGCGCCGCCTTGTCGGGAAACGCGCGCTTGGGGACGGCGTGGATCGCGCCGGATTTTTGCTGAAAGAGCACGATGCGCCGATTCTCCTTGACCCGCTCGAGCGCCGACCACGGTATGCGCTCCATCATGGCGGTGAGCGGTTGAATCGTGATGCCATCCTCGTCCCAGGAGGCCACGGTGACTTCGCGGAGCGTGTAGTTGCGGTTGAACGCGGCCACGGCCGCCTGCCGCACACGGCTGATCTGCATGAGCCGATACGCGGCCAGGCCGGCGGTGAGCCCGACGAGAAGCGGCGAGGAGGCGAGCCTCCACGGTGACACGGAGAGCGCGAGGAGACCTGCGAGTGCGGCCGCAAACAGCGAGAACTCGAGTGGCGGGCGAATGCCGATCGCGAGGAGCCTCGCGGATGCGACGTCTTCGGCCTCCAGGGTGTATTCAACCGGCATCGGCGCGCGGCATGGATCGCCGGCTCCTCGACGTCATTTTTGCTTCGCCGCCTCCTGCGCCCGATAGGCGGCCCAGCTTTGATCGATGAGGTAGGCGTGGATGTTCTCGACGTCCCTCTCGCTCAGGATATCGTCGAAGCGCTCCATGCCGGCATCTGCGAGCAGACCGTGCAGCACGATGTCCTTGAATGCGGCATGGAGCCCTGCGTTGAGCCGGCGCAAATCGGGAGTCACGTTGAGTCCGAGGGCGTGGCAACGGGAGCACTCTTCGACGAACTTGACTTCGCCCGCGGCGATGTCCGCGGCGCTTGCGCTCTCTTCGGGCGGTTTCTCGAACGGCTCATCGATGCGCGCCGGCGGAGTTGGCACAGCGCCGCCGCCGAGCTTCAAGGCGATGATGCGGTTCGTGTTCTCGAACTTCACCGCGGCGCTCGAGGGCGGTATCGGTCCCTCGGCAATGCCGGTGCCGCCGTAGCCCGCTTGTACCGCGACATACTGCTCGCCGTTGACGGCATAGGTCATCGGCGCCGCCATGATGTGGCTGCCGGTCTCGATCACCGCCAGCACTTTGCCGGTATCCGCCGCGTATACCCAGAGCCCGCCGCTCCCGCGCCCCTGAAACACCAGGTTTCCCGCGGTCGACATGATCCCGCCGTCGTAGCCGCGCATCCCGCTCGAGGTCTCGTGCTCCCACACGGTGCGCCGCGCCACCGGATCCCAGGCGCGAATGAGCTCGCGCACCGGCTTGACGTCGCGCGATGCCTTGATGTCCTTGAGATCCGGGAGGGGACCGAACAAGTGCTTCAAGTCCGCGGCATCGTAGGAATCGTCGGGAAAGATGCCGTTAGTCGTGAAAAATCCGTCGAGGAACTTGACCGCGCCGCCGTTGTGCGCGAGGTCGACCCAGACGCTCGACACATCGAGCACGGGAATGTAGACGAGGTGCGTTCGGGCGCTCAACGACATGGGATTCCAGGTATGCGCGCCCGACCAGGACGGATACACGTTCCTCGGCCCGACGTACCAATCGGCCTGCGTCGTGGGGACCGGACGGCCGGTCTTCAGGTCGACTCCCGAGGCCCAGTTGACGTAGGTGAAATCCTTCGCCGAGAGGAGCTCGCCGCTCGCGCGATCGAGAACGTAGAAAAACCCGTTCTTGCACGCCTGCATGATGACGTGCCGGGTGCCCCCGCCCACGTTGAGATCCGCGAGAATCAGCTTCTGCGTGGAGTCGTAATCCCAGTGGTCGTTCGGGGTGGTCTGGTAGTACCAGGCGAGCCGGCCCGTGTCGGCATGCAGTGCAATGAGCGAGGCCGTATACAGTCCGTCGAGCTTCGGGTTGCCGAGCTGGCGCAAGTCGTAGGGTGCGGCGTTCGCCGTGCCGAAGTAGACCAGTCGCAGGTCCGGATCGTAGGCGAACCCGTCCCAGGCCGTACCGCCGCCCTTGTAGCGGGGGTCCCGATGCGGGTCCCAGGTCTTCGCGGCGGCGGCCAGCTCGGGATTTTCCGCCGGCTGTCCGGGCGCCGGGGGTACGGTGTAGAAGCGCCACTTGAACGCTCCGCTCCTCAAGTCGTAGGCGGCGACATAGCCGCGCACCCCTCCATGGCCCATATCCGAGCCGCCGTTGCCGATGACGACGACGTCGCCCGCGATCTGCGGCGCGCCGGTGCTCGAGTAGGGAAGGGAATGATCGGTGATGGTGTCGACCTCCCACATCTGGCGGCCGGTGGCGGCGTCGAGCGCGTGCAGACGCCCGTCACCCGAGGCGACGTACACGAGGCCCTTCCACACCGCGACTCCGCGATTGACCAGATCGCAGCACGGGTTTCGGGCGAAGAAGTGGTTTCCCTTCGGATCGTAGCGCCACCGCTCCCGGCCGGTGGCGGCATCGAGCGCGTAGACGTAACCCCAGGTGCCGGAGGTGACCATGAGCCCGTCGACGACGATGGGCGTTGCCTCTTGGCCGCGCTGCGGGGCGCCGAGATCGTATTGCCACGCAAAACCCAGTTGCTTGACGTTGTCGGTGTTGATGGTCTTCAAGGGCGAAAAATAGCTGCCCTCCTGGTCGCGTCCTCCCGTGAACCAGTTCTGCGGCTCGGAGTCCGCCGCCTTGAGACGCGTCTCGTCGACGTCGCCGGGAGCGTGCGGCGTGCCGGCACTCGGCGCGCCGGCCACGGCGAGGCTCGCGATCGCGCCGAGCGCGAGCACCTGCAACGCGAGCACGCTCGAGCTGGCGCGAATCGCGCGCGACAAGCCGCGGAAGACTCGTGACAAGGCGAGTTTTTCTCTCATTCGGCGTCCTCGCCGTTACCGTAGATGATGATCGACAGCATGCGGATCGGCACCTTCTCCAGCCGCTCGGGCCCGTGAGGCACATCGCCGTTGAAGGTCAAGGTATCGCCCGGGCGCAGCACGTAGGTGTGCCGGCCATGGCGGTAGTGCATGATTCCCGCGAGCATGTGGATGAATTCGACGCCGGGGTGCTGAAAGCCCGGAAACACCTCGCTGCGATCGTTCATGGTCACGAGGAAGGGCTCGAACACCTTGCGCGGCCCGCGCTGCGCAGCCAACAGGTAGTAGACGTGACCGCGGCGCGTGCCGCTGCGCGCGGTCTCGAGTCCCTCGCCCGCCCGCACCAATTGTGCACCGCCGTCGTCGGCGCCCACCCGCTGCAATAGCACGGAGGCCGTCACGCCGAGCGCTTGAGCCAAGGCGACGATGGTCTCGAGACTCGGGGACACACGCCCGGTCTCGAGCCTCGATAGCATGGCGCTCGAGATGCCCGCCCGCTGTGCGACGTCGGCCAGGGTGAGATTTTGCCGTTCGCGCAAGCGGCGGGCGGTGCGTCCGAGATCGCCGGCGGGACTCCCGGTACGCTCGATCGTCGAAGCGCGCTTCGCCGCGGCCCGGGGTTGCGCGCGTCCCGAAGGAGGTTTGCGCCTCATGGAGATCATTGCGTGTTACGCAAATCAAGTTGCTCCACAGTTAAACTTCGTGCTTATATTCGCACATGCCGCTGGCGCTTGTTAAACGATAATAGACCGGCATCCATTCAGGCAGAACCGAGGCAGCATGCCCTATCGATTGCTTCGTTTCGGTTTTTCGCGCGAGCATCCGGAACCGCGGATGTTCACGCGCCATGCGTCCTTGAAGAGCGGTTACGAGGTCGTCATCATCGGCGGCGGCGGCCACGGCTTGGCGGCCGCTTACTATTTGGCGCGCGACCACGGCATGAAGAGCATCGCCGTCATCGAGAAGGGATATCTCGGCGGCGGCAATACCGCGCGCAATACCACCATCATTCGCTCCAATTACTTGACCCCCGAAGGGGTGCAGTTCTACGACGAGAGCGTGCGTTTGTGGCAGGACCTGGCCGAGGACTTCGACCTGAATCTGTTCTACTCGACGCGCGGCCACTACACCCTGGCGCACACCGATTCGGCCATGCGCACCATGCGCTGGCGCGCCGAGGTCAACAAGCACTACGGGGTCGGCTCCGAAGCGGTCGATGCCGCGTTCGTGAAGCGCCGCATTCCCATGATCGACATGACCTGCAACGGACATGCTCCGATCGTCGGCGCACTGTTCCACGCACCGGGCGCGATCGCGCGGCATGATGCCATCGCGTGGGGGTATGGGCGCGGTGCCGACCGCCGCGGCGTGGAGATTCACCAGGAGACCGAGGTTACCGGTATCCGAGTCGCGGGCGGCCGCGTCGTGGGCGTCGACACCACGCGCGGCCCCATCGCGACGACACGCGTGCTTTGCGCGGTCGCCGGATACACCCCTCGCGTTCTCGGGATGGTGGACCTACATACTCCGATCTACGTGCATCCGTTGCAGGCGATGGTTTCCGAGCCCTTGAAGCCCTGGCTCGATCCGATCATCGTCTCGGGCTCGCTGCACGTGTACGTCTCGCAGAGCGCGCGCGGAGAGCTGGTCATGGGCGCCTCGCTCGATCCCTACGAGCTGCACTCGACGCGCTCGACGCTCGATTTCGCCGAGAGCTTGAGCGCGCACATGCTCGATATGTTTCCCTTCCTCTCCGAGGTCAAGGTCAACCGGCAGTGGGCGGGACTCGCCGACATGACCCCGGACTTCGCACCCATCATGGGCACGACCCCGGTGGAAGGCTTCTTTCTCGATGCCGGCTGGGGAACCTGGGGATTCAAGGCGACGCCGGTGTGTGGCAAGACCATGAGCCACACCGTCGCCACGGGGCGAAATCACCCCCTCATCGAGGGCTTCGCCTTTGACCGCTTCGCCCGCTATCAATTGACGGGCGAGAAGGGTGCCGCGTCGGTGGGTCACTGATGAAGATCATGATTTGCCCGTTGAACGGACCGCGTCCCGTGTCGGAGTTCGTCTACGGCGGCGAGGTGCGCCACAGCCCCGATCCGGATGCCTGCAGCGATGTCGAGTGGAGTGACTATGTGTTCAACCGCTCCGGCACGCCGGGCATCAAGTACGAGTGGTGGTGCCACATCGCCTCCGGATTCTGGTTCATCGCGCTGCGCGATACGACGAGCGACGCCGTGATCGCGACCTATCCGGCCGAAACCGTGCGTCAGCCCGGGTGGCCGCGAGGGCGCACGCCTCGATGCATCGTCTCGATCCGCGGCCGCACGAATGGATCGATCGCTCGGCCGTGATCCGGTTCAGCTTCGAGGGACAGGGCTATCAAGGCTATCGAGGCGATACGATCTCCTCGGCGCTCGCCGCGGCGGTTCCCTATGTCGGCCGAAGCTTCAAGTACCATCGCCCCCGCGGCATTCTGTCCTGCGCCAACCACGACAGCAACGCGATCTTCCAGGTCGATGGTGTGCCGAACGTGCGGGGGGATGTGACGCTGCTGCGCGAAGGTATGCAGGTGAGCGCGGTGAACACCTTCGGAGGGCTGCGCCACGACCGGGCGCGCGTGCTCGATCGCTTCGCCCGCTTCCTGCCCGTGGGCTTTTATTACAAAGCCTTTCATTCGAAGCGCTTCTTTCCGCGCTGGGAGCGCATGTTCCGCTCGATCACCGGGCTCGGTGTGGTGGGGCTCGAGGCGCAGCGCCAGGTGACGCCGAAACGCTACGGATTTTGCGACGTGCTGGTGGTCGGCGGCGGGCCCTCGGGTCTGTCGGCGGCGCTCGCCGCGGCCGAGGCCGGAGCGCAGGTGGCCCTCGTGGATGAGGCGTTTCGACTCGGCGGCGCGTCGGCGCTCGGCGGCGCGGAGGCTCAGGCGCTCGATCAGTTGATCGACGCGGTGAGCCAATCGCGGCGCATCACCGTGCTTCCGGCGACGGTCGCGGCGGGCTGCTACGCCGACCGCTGGCTCGCATTGGCGGAGCCCGATCGCATGACCAAGATGCGCGCGAGGGCCGTGGTGTTCGCCACCGGCGTCATCGAGCAGCCGGCGGTATTTCGCAACAATGACTTGCCGGGCGTGCTGTTGGCCTCCGCGGCGTGGCGGCTCCTCGAGCGCTACGCGGTCGCACCGGGTCGAAGCGTCGTGATGGTCGGCGCGAACCTCGAGGCGTATTCGATCTGCCTCGAGCTCTGCGCAGCGGGCGTGCGCATCGCGGCGATCGTGGATCTGCGCGCCTCCGCCGAGTCGGATGCCGAGGCTCAGGCCTGCGCCGCGCTCGGCATCGAGGTCTTGCGTGCCTGTGCTCCGTACGAGGCGGTGGCCGGCACGGATGGCGCGGTCCGCGCCCTCGTGGTCGCACCACTCGATGCGTCGGGCCGCGTGCAGCCGAGCCGGCGGCGACGCATCGACTGCGACGCCGTCTTGATGAGCGTCGGGTGGGCGTCGGCGGCGCACCTATTCGTGCAAGCGGGCGGCACCACGCGTTTCTCGGAGGAGTTGCAGCAGTTCGTGCCGAAGGAGGAGCCCTCCGGGATCTTGGCGGCGGGGCGCATGAACGGCGTCTACGAGCTCGCTCAGCGCATCGCCGACGGAAGACGCGCCGGCTCGCAGGCCGCCGCCCATGCCGGCTTCGGTGCGCCGTCGAGCACGATCATCGCGCGCAGCACCCGCAGGCCCTCGCATCCCTTCCCGATCATCGATCACCCGAAGGGCAAGAACTTCGTCGACTTCGACGAGGACCTGCAGGTCAAGGATTTGGAGAATGCCGCGCAGGAAGGATTCGATTCGAGCGAGCTCCTGAAGCGCTACAGCACCGTGGGGATGGGTCCCTCGCAAGGCAAGCACTCGAACATGAATGCGCTGCGGATCCTCGCACGCGCTCGCGGCGTCGGCGTCGAGGAGCTCGGGCTGACGACACTTCGGCCGATGTATCACCCGGTGCCCATGAAGTTACTTGCGGGCCGCGGCTTCAACATCGAGCGGCACACTCCGATCGATGCGCGGCACCGAGCGCTGGGCGCCGTGTGGATGCCGGCGGGGAACTGGCGGCGCCCCGAATTCTACGCGGTGGCCGGCGAGAGCCGAGCGCAAAGCATCGAGAAGGAAGTCGAGGCTGTGCGCTCGAGCGTCGGGCTGATCGACGTGGGTACGCTCGGCAAGATCGAGATTTACGGACAAGAGGCGGGCGCGTTCCTCGATCGCGTCTACGCCGGCAAGTACTCGGACATGAAAGTCGGCACGACGCGCTATGGCCTGATGCTCGATGAGTCGGGCGTCATTGTCGATGACGGCGTGATTGCGCGCTTGGCGGCGCAGATGTTCTATTTCACCACCACGACCTCCGGCTCCGCGACGGTGTTTCGCGAGCTGCAGCGCTGGAACGCGCTCTGGGGGCTGGAGTGCGGCCTGGTCAACGTCACCGGTCATCGCGCCGCGTTCAACTTTGCGGGGCCCCTGAGCCGCGAGCTCCTCGCGCCCCTCACCGACATCGATCTCTCCGAGCCGGCATTCCCGTTCCTCGGCGCGCGCGCAGGAAGGGTCGCGGATGTCGAGGCCCGGCTGATGCGCGTGGGGTTCGTAGGCGAGCTCGGCTACGAGATCCACGTGCCCGCGAGCGGCGCGTCACGAGTGTGGCAGGCGCTGCACGAGGCCGGGCTCCCGCGAGGTCTGCGTCCGTTCGGCGTCGAGGCGCAGCGCGTGCTGCGATTGGAGAAGGGTCACCTCATCGTGAGCCAGGACACCGACGGACTCACGGACCCCTTCGAGGCCAATGCGCAGTGGGCGGTGAGCATGGGGAAGCCCTTCTTCGTCGGCCAGCGCAGCCTGAAGATACTCAAGGCGCGCGGGCCGCGGCAGAAATTGGTCGGCGTCGAGATGCTCGAGCCGACCTGGGAGCCGAGGGAGTCCCAGCTCATCATCGACCAAGGCGCGATCGCCGGCCGGCTCACGAGCGTCGTGCGCTCGCGAACGCTCGGCAAGACCATCGGGCTCGCCATGCTCAAGCCCGCGCTCGCGCAGGTGGGCACCGAGATCAAGATCCGTGCGCAAGGCGGCGGGGTGCTGGCGGCGCGCGTCGTCGCGACGCCTTTCTACGACCCGCAGAACCTGCGTCAGCGAGCCGGGGCAGGCGCATGAACGCGCTCGTGCTCGACGTCGAGGACCGGGGCACTCGAGGCGGCCTGAAAGGCCCACGCGCGGCCGAATGGCTCTTCTCCCAGGGCATCGCTCTGCCGATGTCGCCGAACAGCTGGACGCGCTCGCCCGCCGGGGGTGCATCGAGCCTGTTGGTGGCGCGGCTCGGGCAACAGGAGTTCTTTCTAGAGGAAGAGGCGGGCGGGGGCGCTCTCGAGAGGCTCCTCGCCGCGTTGGCGCCGGCACCGCCCGGCGTGTATCCGGTGTTGCGCGAGGATTTCGCGTTTCAACTGTTGGGCGAAGGTGTCCACGATGTGCTCGCACAGGT
>Ga0187784_10004750_pt1 | contig 10999 bp, 8 predicted proteins | sample 1015_SJ02_MP15_2_FD_132964 | JGI IMG/M metagenome (GOLD analysis project Ga0187784, IMG submission 132964) | Tropical peat soil microbial communities from peatlands in Department of Meta, Colombia - 1015_SJ02_MP15_20_MG | ecosystem: Environmental > Terrestrial > Soil > Wetlands > Peat | place... | reverse complement strand
GGGAACGTGAGGCGACGCTCATAGCGCGGTTCAGGTCCGGCGTCCTGGCTGCGGAGGAGCTCGATGATGGCTACTCCTTTCGCCTTCCAGGCGAACGGATTGGCTGGCTCTGGTAGCAGATCTGATGATCGCTGAACGCGACTGCTGTCCATTTCTGACGTTGCAATTGACCGCCGAGCCTCAAATGGGAGCGATCACCGTCCGCATCACCGGCCCGAACGGCACCAAGGAATTTCTGAAATCTACCTTCGCCATTTAACGTCGGGTTGCCTTCGGCGGTTGCCCACCTCCGGACCGAGCGATTCGAGTTACTGTCGTCTTGACCCCTTGCGTGCCACCTTGCCAGCTCCCACTTCCGCAGGATCGTGGTCGTAATATTCGTAGGCTGACATGGGCTTTTCGTAGTTGAGGGCCCATGGCCGCTGCTCGGCGGGCAGCTTGCCCAGTACGCGCGCCATTTCCCGAATGTGCGTCGCGACCGCTCCACAGCAGGCTCCGATGTAGTTGACACCGATGTCCCGGGCCCGTTGCGCGTAGGCAGCCATCTCCTTGCGGCTGAGTTGTAGCGGGTCGAGCTCGAACGGAAACTGCGGCAGGCTGGTGAAATCCGGTTTATCTGCGGGCGTGTGATACGCGACCGGTTGAGCAGCCAAGTACGCGTTGGGTACGGCCTTGCGCATTTCTTCAAGAGGACGCAGCATGTGCTCCGGCGGACGCAGGCAATTCATGCCGACGATATCGGCCCCGGCATCGACCAGCGCTTTCGCGGTTTCTGCCGCAGTCTTGCCTTCGGCAGTCTTGTCCTCATTCTCGAAACAAATCGTGACCATCACCGGCAGTCCGGTTTTCTTGGCGCACTCTACAGCGATGAGTGCTTCGCCGAGCCAGGAAAAAGTCTCGCCGATGATGAAGTCGACACCTTCGGCGGTTTGCACGGCAAGTTGCTCATCGAAGGTGGCATGAACCTCATCTTTCGCTGCGGGGCTGTTTGGCTCGTACATCCAAGTCAGGCTGAGATTGCCGGCTACAAGGCAACGATCACCGGCAACGTCCTTGGCGATGCGAACGGCAGCGCGGTTCAGATCTTCCAGGCGATCCTGGAGTCCAACTGTGGCGAGCTTGTCGCGGCTGGCGTAGAAAGTGAGCGCCTGCAGGACTTCGGCTCCGGCTTCACGAAACTCAATGTGGAGCTGCCGTAAAGCTTCAGGATTGGTCAGAGCGACCTCGGGAGTGAAAGGGCCAGCACGAACCCAGCCTCGTTTTTCCAGTTCCAGCAAATACCCTCCGTCGCCGAGGACGGGCTCGTATTTCAGTTTTTGCAGGATGTTCTTTTTCACTGGCTTCCCCTGGTGCATTTAGATCCTAATTCGCAAAGCTCTCACACTACATCAAGCAGCTCCGGACCTTACGACAACCGCAACTGTGTGCCGCTTCAAAAACGCCAACGTCTTCGCATTGAACTCCTCAACCTGCTCATAGATCGGAGCATGAGACGATCCTTCAAAGATCAGCAACTCCGAGTTGCGAATTTTTGAGGTCATCTGATCCGCGTAGCGAGTGGAGGTCGCGAGGTCATGACGACCGAAGGTGATCAACGTTGGAGCCGTGATGCGGCTAAGCTGGGCTTCGGCGTCGTGGCCGATCACGGCATTCGACTGCTGCATGAAGCTGTCTAACGACTGGGCCGGCCGGCTCCTCACAAATGCCGCCAACGACTCGATGTACTCCGGCTTGGCCGCATACAGTTCCGGCGTAAAGCACCAGGGAAAGAGCCCATGAATGACCATCTCCTGAACACTTCCCATGCCCTTGGCCATGAGCTGAAAACTTCCGGTGACAGCTCTCGAGTAAGGATCGGTTTTCGGCCACGCACTGTGCAACGACAAAGATGCAACTTTGTCTGGGTATTTTGCCGCCAACCACATCCCGATTGCTCCGCCGAGCGATAAGCCACTGATGTGCGACTTGGGAATCTTCAAGGCCTGCATGAAAGCGGCAACATCATCGGCGAGATCCTCAGTGGAATATGGTCCCTCAGTTTTGTCCGTTTCACCCGTTCCGCGGAGGTCGAGCGAGATACACGTAAAATGTTTGGCATACTCCGCCACCTGGAAGGCGTAGCAGGCATGATCCGCCGCCAAGTAGGGAATGAGAATGAGTGGCTCGCCGCTTCCTTGCTGCTCATAGTTCATCGTGATGCTGTTCGCTTTGATTTTCGGCACGAAATCCTCCGTTATATCTCAGCTCTGCTATTTGGATGTCGCAGGTCCCGCAGCACCTGAAACGCCGCATTATGTCCGGGCGCGCCGGTCACGCCACCTCCGGGATGCGCGCCCGCGCCGCACAAGTATAACCCCGCAATCGGAGTGCGATATTGCGACCAGCCTGGCACCGGACGCATGAAGAAAAGCTGCTTGAGTGTGAGATCACCGTGAAAAATGTTTCCTTCGGTCAGCCCGTAAATGCGCTCGAGATCGAGCGGCGTAAGCACTTGCCTCGAAATAACCGCTCCCGGCACATTGGGAGCATATTCGGCAATCTTTTTGATTACGCGGTCACCAAGCAGTTCGCGATTTTCGTCCCACGTGCCGCTTCCCAAAAAATATGGAACGTATTGTACAAAGCAGGTCATGATGTGGCGACCTTTTGGAGCGAGCGTGTCGTCGATATTGGAAGCGACGACGCAGTCCACCCACAATTCCTCAGGGATTTCGCCGAATTTGGCAATATCGTAGCAGCGCTCAGCGAATTCCAGCGACGGAACCAGCGTGAACAGAGTTCGCTGCGCCGGACTTGCATCCGGAGGCATGCCGTTCACCTTCGGCTCCTCGGCCAGCACCAGATTGACCTTGGCGCACGGCCCGTTCATTTTGATTCCGGCAACGGCACGGCGAAAATCTTCCGGCAGGTCATTCCTCTCCACCAAGCCAAGAAATGTCCGTTTGGGATCCGCATTCGAGAGCACGAGGCGCGCTGGAATCTCCGTTCCATCTTCCAGCACAACGCCGCGCACTCGACCATTGCGAGTCTCGATACGCGCAACCGGAGCGGAAGTACGGATTTCAACTCCGCGCGTGCGGGCAGCCCCAGCGAGCGCCTGCGTGATGGCGCCCATGCCGCCGATGACGTGTCCGTAAAACCCTTGCAGTTCGTGTTCGCCGCCGCTGAGCAAGTGAAACAGCAACCCCAGCGCCGTGCCCGGATCATATGGGCCACCGTGTTTTCCATAAACATTGTTGGCTAGAAAAAGAGTCTTGATTTTGTCCGACTCGTAATTGCGATCAAGAAAGTCTCCCAGGCTGCCGGTCAGAAATGAAATCAGCTGGGAAATTTCCGTCGACGTGATTCCGCGAAAGCGCTTGCCCACACGCAACAGCTTCCACCAACTCTGAATGCCATCCATCTCAATTTCCGGTGGCGGCTCAAGAAAAAAAGGCTGCAGATAGCGAGCCAGCTTCTTTAATTCATCGTCCACGCGCACAAACGTCTCCGCGTCCTTCACTGAAAGCTTGCGTAACTCGGCCACAGTACGGTCCCGGTCGGCCCACCATGGAATGACCTGACCGTCGGGAAAGGGCACCTGGAGCGCTGGATCACATGGAATCATTCGCAATCCGTGCGAGGCCAGTTCCAGATCGCGGATCACCTCCGGCCGCAGCATGCTGGCAATGTAGGACGTAGTTGAGGCACGGCATCCCGGCGCGATTTCCTCTGTCACGCAACATCCGCCCACGATTTCACGCCGCTCCAGAACGAGTGTAAACAAGCCCGCGCCCGCGAGGTAGGCAGCGGCCGTGAGCCCGTTATGACCGGCTCCAATCACAATCACATCGTATTGGGAAGAGCGGGACATGATCAGTTGGTTCTTCTTCTTCCCCACACATACAGCAGCGTCCCCGCCGCCACCAATATCACAGTTCCGCCGACGACCTTCGCGCTGGCGAGAACTGGGTTCGCGTCCTCTGGACTGGGCACAAAAGAGAGTGCGATGGTCAGCAGAGCGGTAGAAAATCCCACACAAGAGATTAACCAGGCTACGGGTTTGCCGCCCGGAACACGGATCACGTCCGGCCCGGCTGGTTCACGCTGCAGCCGGATCATGGCTCCGAACAAAAACAAATAGGGAAGAAAGTAGGTAATAATCCCCACGCTCACCAGGACGTCGTAGGCGCCTTTCACCGTGGTGCCAGCCTGTCCCAGAAACACAAATATCACACCGCAAATCGCCTGCAGAATCAGGGCGACATAAGGGGTTCCCCACCGCGGATGCAGCCTGCCGAACACCGGCGGAAGAAGACGGTCGATTCCCGCCACAAAGGGCAAGCGGGCCACTGCGGCGAGGTAGGCACTGGCCGCTCCCAGATTGCTGAGCGCGATCAAAGCAGCAGTGACCGGAATGACCCAGAAGATTCCGATGCGCTCCCCAGTTCGCGTGACCGCCTGCATGAGCCCTTGCAGGTTGTTGACCTGATCGTGCGGCAGCGCGAGCAGCACGCCGACCGTTCCCCCGACGTAACAAAACGTGACAACCAATCCGCCCGTAAACAGAGCCCAAGGGATTGTGCGGCGCGGGTTCTTAATCTCCTCGCCCATGAAAGAACCGGTTTCACAACCACCGACCGCAAAAATAAGGGTCGACCAAAAAATCATGTCTTTCAAATGCGCACTGGGAATCATGCTCTTCGCGTCAAAGGAAGTTGCTGACCCGAACCTGTGCCATGCCAGCACTCCCATCGCGATGATGATGACAATTGGCAGCCACATGGCCAGCGCTCCTATGTTATGCAGCCACTTGCCCACGTCCAGTCCCAAAACATTCATGACCGTAATAACCGCCAGCACAACGATAGAAAAGAGGATGAAGAAACGCGCGTCGTTCGCTAAAAAATTCCAACGGTTACCACCTATGTACAAGGTATTGCTGGCGGCAAAATAGAGAACAGCGGGAAAATACGGCAGGTTGCTGGTCCAATAGATCCAGGCGCAAAGAAAACCGCCGAATTCACCGAATGCAAGCTTGCTCCAGACGTAAAGCCCGCCTTCCTGCGGATAACGCGAAGAGAGTTCAATCACCGAGAGTGCCAGGGGAGTGTAAAACGTGAGCCAAGCGCCAAACCAGATGATCACCGCGCTGGGGCCCGCGCTCGCGGCAGTTGCGGCCCAGCGCAAACTAACGCCGGTGACCACATAGAACAACACGAGGTCCAGGAACCCCATGGCGCGTTTCGGCTGGATCAGTTCGGCAGCGGAGCCATGCGGCAGGGGAATGAGCCTGCTTTCCACCGAGGCGCTAACGCCGCTGGGAGGGTTGGTGGAACTCATCGGAGCGTCTATGGTGCCTCAAAAGCAGCAGGGCCGCCAGAAGAAACCGAGTCACTGGTGGTCGCGAGGGATGGCTTCCTGCCATTTCTTCTGGCGAATCACACGGCCATTTTCGAGCAGTTCCCGGTGATATGTGTAGTAGAACGTCTTCAGGTCACTGCGCATTTCAAGGTGTCCGCGATAGAGCATGGTTCGGTCCTTTAACCGGTAGGTGGTGTCCGAATCGCCGCGCACGGTGTTGACCTCCGGGTGCGCGTCTTCAATGTCGTAAGTCAGTTGCTCATGGTGCACCTGGTTGCCCCAGGGGTACTGGGTTTTGTCTGAACCGCGCCAAACCACGTGGGTGGCCTGACGAACCTCATCCCGAGTGACGCTGTATTCGCCGGGCCACGGATATCCCTCGGAGTGAACATCAGAAAGGTGATCCGAAGGTTCGGGCTTGTGAAAGTTTGGCCGGGATGACGCTTGCACAGGAACCACGGGCAACATGAGCCGCGAGCCATCAGCGCCGCCAAGGTAAAGCGAAGTTGTCATCGCATAGGGTGTTGACCAGATCGTAGGCCACCACGAATTCGACACCGCCAGCCGGATGCGATGTCCTTTTGGAAAAACCCATGACGTCAGATGCAGTTTAATTTTCAACGAGTAGATATGTCCCGGTTCCAAGTCTGTGGGGTTACTTTGCGAATCCCGCTGTGTGCCGTTTATTCCGGCCCCTGTAACGAGCGTGACGGTGCCATCCGGCGCAACATCAGACAAACGAGCAAACCAATCCGCCTGCGGAGCCGACGCTGAAACCTTGACGACGGCATCCGGCCGTCCCAGTATTGCGTAGTCTTCCGAAAGCGGTGCGGAATCATAGACCAGGCTGAAAGCGTCTGTGGGACGCTGGTCGACTGTCAGGTCACCCCACCAGAATCCCGCTTCCACTCCGGTGGATGGGACATAGCGAAGAACATCGACCGAAGATTCCGGACCTAAATTCCCCAATGTATGCCCGGAGTTCAAGTACAGGGTTTGCGCCGTAGCTTCCGGAGGCGGCCAACGCTCCTCGTTGCGCCAATCCCCGGGAATCGTCGTCAGATTCAAGTCAGGAGGATGCCAGTGCTGCATGTAAACCGCAATGCTCGGCTCCTGCATGATTCCGGTTTCTCTCCCCTTCAGCCATTGGTCCCACCAGCGCACAGCTTCGCCCCGCCACTCAATCTCCGGACCGGGTGTCGCGTCATCGGGAAAGGTGTGGTTCCATGGGCCGATGATCGCCTTCATCGGGACCTTCATGTGCTCGAGCATGCGAGGGATGCTGTCGCGATATCCATCCAGCATGCCGCCGATCATGAAAACAGGAATCTGGATGGCATCGAGTCCTCGTACCGGCTCCTGCCAGAAGCCGCTCTGGCGTTGGTGCCGCATATAGCTGAGAGACCAGGGCTGCTTGTCAAAGCGGGCCTGCATTGTTTTTTCATCGACGGGGAAATCGGGCGCCCGACTTAATGTTTGATCGAGATCCATGGCGACTTCAAATTCATCGACGTGAATCATGCCATCGAAGTAGTGCACATCTTCATTATAGAGGTCCTCGGTCGCGCAAACGGCGATAATCGCCTTCAACGCCGGTGGGCGTCGCATGGCCATTTGGATCGAGTTGAACCCGCCCCACGAAATGCCGAACATGCCGACGTTCCCGTTCGACCACGGCTGCCGCGCCAGCCACGCAATTACCTGCTCACCGTCGTCCTGCTCCCGTTGTGAATACTCTCGCTCAGGAGTTTCGCCTTCGCTTGCGCCGGTTCCGCGGATATCAACGCGGGCCGTGACATAGCCGCGATGCGCAAAGTAAGTGTGCAAGGGATAATCGCGCTCGATTGTGCCGTCATCTTTCCTATAAGGGAGATATTCGAGAAGGGCAGGGAATTTCTCGCCAGCAGTCCCTCCGGTGGGCACATAGAGAGATGCCGCCAGACGCTCGCCGTCCTTCATGGCGATCCATGTCTTTTCAACTTTGACACCGTAGACCGGGGCGGATGGCGGCTGTAGTTCGCTATGCTCGCCGAACAGCGGCAGTATGATGCAAACCGGCAGACACACTTTCCAGAGATATCTGCTGATCACAAGAATGCCTCTTAAATCGCGAAATCCACGCGAAATCTGCCGCAACACTATACCTCAGCCGAACGGTTCCGAAAGGTTCAGACTGCAGTGTGCTAGTCTCAATTGCATTTGCCACCAAGCACGTTGACTTGCACGTTGCGAGAGAAGGAGATCTCTTGAAAACGCCAAAGTGGATACCCGCCGTGCTGTTTTTCTGCTCCGTGCTTGTAAACGCACAAGTCGTCGCGGTGAAGGCTGGCGAGGTGATCGATCCGGACTCCGCCGCGGTACTCAGGAATCAGATCGTCTTGATCCGCGATGGCAAAGTTGCGAACATCGCCGAGAATCTACCCATCCCCGTTGGGGCTCAGGTGATCGACTTGTCATCGAAAACCGTCCTGCCCGGCCTCATTGATTGCCACACTCACCTGGCTGACGGCGCGCATGACGGTGATGACCCGGTCGGTGTCTTTCGCAAAACTGCACAGCAGTTGGTGCTCGAATCGATTCCGAATGCCAAGGTGACGCTCGAGTCTGGATTCACCACGGTCCGCGACGTGGGCACATATCGCGCGCTTGGAGACGTTGCGCTCCGCGATGCCATCAATCATGGCTACATCGTGGGGCCTCGTATGTTCGTTGCAGGCGCCTATGTAACTATCACCGGCGGCGCTGGCTCCGACAGCGGCCTGGCCCCGGACATCCAGTTGCCCTGGGATATGCATTACGGGGAAGCCAACAGTCCATGGGAGGTGAGGCAAGTCATCCGCAAGTTAGCGCATGACGGCGTGGATCACATCAAAATTCTATCGAGCGGAGCGGTGCTGACCCACGGCAGCAATCCCAAATCGCAGGAATTTACCCTCGAAGAGCTCGAAGCCGCGGTCGATGAAGCCAGCCATTTCGGTCTTCGCGTGGAATCTCACGCGCACTCGCCCCAGGGTATTAAGAATGCAATCCGCGCCGGCGTCGCCTCCGTCGAACACGCCACCATGATTGATGAAGAGGGTATCGTGCTGGCAAAAGAACGCGGCACTTATCTCGATATGGATATCTACGACGAAGAATGTATTGAGGAGGCAGGACGCGCTGGCCATATGCCGAAGGATTTTCTGGAGCATGATGCGCAACTGGGGCAGATTCAGCGCGACAATTTCCGCAAGGCTGTGCAAGCCGGAGTGAAGATGTCTTTCGGCACTGATGCGGGTGTTTGTCCGTACGGCATCGCCGCCAAGCAATTCGCCATGATGGTGAAGTACGGAATGACGCCCATGCAGGCGATTCAATCCGCCACGATCAACGCCGCAGACCTGTTGGGCAAGCGCGAATTGCTGGGATCTTTCAAGCCCGGGAAGTACGCCGACCTCATTGCGGTGAGCGGAGATCCCCTAGCAGACGTTTCAGTTCTCGAAAATGTTGAATTTGTGATGAAGGATGGCAAAGTTTACAAGCAGAAATAGGTGGCCTAAGCAGGGCTGCGAACTGAGCAGCGCGTCCGGTCAGATACTTACCGGGATTGCGGAATGCTACGGCGCCGCTGTGATCGAGTACTTGAAGCCGATCTGCCTCCTTGCTTTGATTGCCGGCCATTTGTTGTCTGGCGCCATCTCTTTCGGACAGTACATTCGTACGGGACATAATGAGGACGCACCCACAACTCCAATTGCCGGCTTTGCCCTGATGGGCGGAGGGTCGGATCTGGAGCCGGCTTTCAAATGGCTATGCGACCGTGCCAGGGGCGGAGATTTTCTTATTCTGCGCGCGCGCGGCGATGACGCCTACAATTCGTATATCAACGGGCTCTGCCACGCGAATTCAGTTGCCACTCTGATTATTCCCGACGCGACCGCTGCGCGTGATCCAAGGGTTGCGGAAATCATTCGTAACGCCGAAGCCATCTTCATTTCCGGGGGAGATCAGGCCCGCTACATCAAAGGCTGGATGGATAGCCCGGTTCAACGTGAACTGAATGATGCTATCGCACGCGGTGTGCCGATCGGCGGGACCAGCGCTGGTCTGGCTGTGCTAGGCGATTACGTGTACTCGGCTGAAAATGACAAGCCGAACGAGCCCAACCTCAGTTCCAACCAAGCTTTGGCTGACCCTTTCAATAATCGGGTAAAAGTTCGGAGAGAATTCCTTCAAATTCCGCTCTTCCGGCATGTCCTTACGGACACTCACTTTAAAGCCCGGGATCGAATGGGTCGGACCATAACATTCCTGGCGCGTATTGTCGAGGACGGCTGGTCTCGCAACCCGCATGCCATTGCGGTCGATGAGAAAACCACAGTGCTGGTGGACGGAAATGGCAAAGCATCTGTCGTGGGCTCGAGCAGCGCTTATTTTTTGAGCGTGAATGAACTACCGAAAGTGTGCGTCTCCGGAATGCCTTTAACCTTCAACAACATTTCAGTGTACCGGCTTAAGGCCGGTGGCCGGTTCGATGTCTCCAACTGGAGAGGGGATGGGGGCGTTGCATATTCAGTTTCCGCCGAGCAGGGAGTGATCCACTCGAGTCAACCGGGCGGCGCGATCTACTAATCGGCTTTGGTTGAGATTGTGGTTGACTTCGGATATTCAAGTCTGACAGCATTTGGCGCATCGTTGCCGCAACTGACAGGGAATGCTTCGATGACTCACAACACTGAAATCCTTGCGTTCCAGGTTGAGCCTCTCGCTCACCTTATTGATCCCGGGAAACTCGAAGCCGGTTTGTAAGACTGCAGAGCTACTGCGCCGTTTCAGGATAATTCGAGCTTTGAGAGTCCCAGGAGATTTCAATGAAATCCTCGCGCGCTTTGGTACTGTCGATCGTTATGTTGCTTGGGCCGGCTTCCAGTTGGCCGCAGGAGGCGACGGGAAGAATTGTTGGAACAATTACCGATCCGACCGGGGCAGTCATCCCAGGGGTGCAGATTACGGTCACCAACACGGCCACGCAGGTGAGCCGCACAGCGAATACCAACCAGGACGGATACTTTCAGGTTCTGGCGCTGCCGATTGGCAATTACACCATCGTAGCGGAGCACGAGGGGTTTCGAACGGTCGTCATTGGTCAATACAAGCTGCTTATTAATCAAGTGCTGCGCGTCGATATCCAGCTACGGGTCGGCGCGACGGCGCAAACGGTCGAAGTGGGAGCGCAGGCGTCGACGGTAGAGACGGTGAACTCAACCCTTGGTCAATCTGTGACAGGGCGGACGCTGACCAATATGCCGCTCAATGGCCGGGACACGCTTGACCTGGCGTTGCTGCAACCTGGCATCACTGAAAGTAACGATGACAACGGAGGCGCAGGCAATTACAGCATTGCGGGCGGCCGCACGGACTCGGTGACGTTTCTGCTCGACGGCGGGAACAATAACGACCTATTGGACAACAGCAACCCGCGCATCGGGCAGATTGCAGCACGCCTGACGTTTTGATCTCGGCGGGGATTGGCGCGAGTGAACGAAGGCCGCGGAAGGACCCCCCGAGTCCGAACCGCGTTTGCGCTTACGAGCAGGATGCTCCCACAGCGCACATCGTGGGGAAACAGCAGTCACATCAGGATACTAGCTGGTTACCAAGGTTCCTTCCCTGTGGT
>Ga0187784_10004748_pt1 | contig 11002 bp, 11 predicted proteins | sample 1015_SJ02_MP15_2_FD_132964 | JGI IMG/M metagenome (GOLD analysis project Ga0187784, IMG submission 132964) | Tropical peat soil microbial communities from peatlands in Department of Meta, Colombia - 1015_SJ02_MP15_20_MG | ecosystem: Environmental > Terrestrial > Soil > Wetlands > Peat | place... | reverse complement strand
GACGTGGGCGTCGACGTCGACAATAAAATAGTCGTGGCGCTTCTCTTTGGCGGCGTGCGCGAGGATGTCGCGCGTGTCGGTGTGGATCGTGATCTTCGGCAGTTCGCGGACTTGCGGCGGCTTTTTGCCATTTCGGATGCCGCTACGATCGGCTTTCTTCCCGTTCTTGCGGCCGTTTTTGAGACGCGGCGGCGTTCGCTTGAGCATGGATTTCCTCCACCGACGGGAGCAGGCGGATTTGCACCTCGTCGTATTGAAAGAAAGCCTATCAGAATCACATGCACTTGACATGGCCGACATGGCGTTGCGATGAGCGGCGCCAGCGCCCCGCCGTTGACCATGTTTCACTGTGGCGTTACGAAAATGCCTAGAGTTTTCTGCTGCTTCGGCGGCTCGAAGCGGGCCGCGGCCGCTGTCTAAAGCTGCCGTCGAACGCCACCGTGAAACGCTCATGAAACTCCCGCCCTTCGACTATGCTTGTCCGGCGACAGTTGCCGAAGCCGTTGCGCTTTTGGCGGCGCATGGCGGTGAAGCAAAGGTGCTGGCCGGTGGCCAGAGTCTCGTGCCGATGCTGGCCTTTCGGCTCGCTGCGCCGGCGCTGATTGTCGATCTGCGCAAGCTCGATGAGTTGCGGCACGTCAAGATCGCGGCGGAAGGCGTCAGTCTCGGCGCCATGGTGCGCTGGAAGGCTATTCTCGAACACCCGCGGTTGCGACGCGCGCATCCGCTTCTCGTGACGGCGGTCGAGCATATCGCTCACTATCAGATCCGCAATCGCGGCACCGTCGGCGGCAGCTTGGCGCATGCCGATCCCGCCGCCGAGCTGCCGGGCATCGCGGTCACCTGCGAAGCAAAAATCGTCGCGCTCGGTATAGCCGGCCCGCGTGTCATCGCCGCCGCGGAATTTTTCCGCGGGCCGCTGATAACCGCCCTGCAGCCGGACGAGATCGTTTCGGAAATTCGCTTCCCTGCTTGGCCGGAGGACCGCCGCTTCGGCTTTCGGGAATTCGCGCGCCGGCGGGGAGATTTCGCCCTGGCCGCCGCCGCCATAGTTTTCGACGCCCGCGAGCAAAAATTTCGCCATGTCCGCGCCGGCGCGGTCGGAATCGCCGACCGTCCGCTGCGGCTTGCCGCCGTCGAGGATCTTTTGGAAGGCTGCGATATCGGCAAAGCGGCAATCGCCAAGGCTGGCGCGGCGGCGGCCGCGGCCGTCGATCCGCCCGACGATATCCACGCCAGCGGCGCCTATCGCAAGACATTGATCGGTGTCATGATCGAACGGGCGCTGTACGACGCCATAAACCGTGGCGATGGTTGAGGTCGCGGTTTGGCGCAGAGCATGATCTTTTTGGGAAAACCGGTTTTCAGCGCCGGATCGGCGTCCGGGGCAGGCTTTTCACCGATCATGCCGTAGGCTCGCAGCGAGCAGGGAGTAACCGGTCATGAGCGTTGCACGGCATCCGCGCCCCAAGGAGCTTGAGGGCGTTCCGCTCGAAGAGATCATGAAAAAATATATCGGGCGTTTCAAGGAGAAGAAGTCCGATTGGGCCGCATTCGCGGACGCCAGGACGGAAGGTTATAAGCGCGTGCAACACCGGTTCATCGGCGCCGGCGGGTCCGGCAAGCATGACGATCCTGACGCCATTCCAGCAGGCAACTTCACGCTCTCGATCATGTATGTCGAGCCGGGGCAGGGAAATGCGGCGCACACGCACGAGGTGGAGGAGTGTTTCTTCGTCCTGCAAGGCTATCTCGACGTCTTCGTCGAAGACGAGTCGGGTAAGCGCGTAACGACGCGGCTCGGGCCCTGGGAGTGCATTTCGTGTCCGGCCGGCGTCATTCACGGTTTCCAGAACGACTCGCTGGAACCGGTCTATTTTCAGGTCATGCTCGGGCGCGGCAGGCCGGAACCGATGGGTTACGCCGATGACGAGCTTTTCAAGCGCAAGGACGCGCACCTGAAGGCGGTAGAGCGTTCTTAAAGCGGCGCCGTTCCTGTTCGGCTCGAATCGGAGCGAAGTCGGGCCGACGACCTAGCCAAATGTCGGCGCGAACAGCGACTCGATCGGAATAGGCTGCGGGGTCAAGCCCTGTTTGGCCATATAGGTCGCCAAAGGTTCGAGCGTCGGCCGGTTCGGCTCGATGCCGTAGGGCCAGCAGTCGCCGCCGAACAGCGCGTCGAGCTCTTCGATGTCGGCCGGCAGCCACGGCAGCATGTAACGGAGCGTGCCGGGAAACCGCATCTTCTCGCGCGCGCGGTCCTTGGCGGCGCAGAAGGCGTCGTAAAGGCTGGTCGCGACGAATGGATGACGCTCGTAGATGTCGTTGCGAATGACGATCAAATGCATGATCGGAAAGATCCGGGTGCGGCGGAAATAGTCCTGCTCGCGGGCGCGATAATCGGGAAAAAGCCGCACGACGTCGGGATGCCGGTTGAGCGCCCGCGGCAGATTGGAGCCGATGATGGCTTGTATCTCGCCAGTCTCAAGGAGTTCGCTCAATGATTTGCCGGTCTGGTTTGGCACGATATTGACCGGCCGCAGCAGCGGCATCACGGCAGGATTGCCGTAGCTCCCCCGCTCGTTGACGGCGCCCTGCACCCATTCGATGCCGGATAGGTCGATGCCGAGATCGTGCTGCATCAGGCCGCGGATGAAGATCGCCGCTGTCTGGGTATAGAGCGGGACTCCGATGCGCTTGCCGGCGAGATCCTTGGCCGAAGTGACGAACCGGCGGTTGACCACGATGAAGCCGTGGCGAAACACCCGCGAGGCGAATACCGGCAGCGCCACGAAGGGCAGTTTCTTCGCGGCCAGGCGGCTGACATATTCCGAGCTCGACATTTCGCAGGCGTCGAATTCAAGCCGGTTCGACATCCGGTCGAAAATCTCGCGTGGGTTGTCGATGACGAGAAAATTGAGGTCGATGCCGTCAGGTTTAATTTCCCCGGTTTGCAACGCCAGCATGCGGTCGTAGAGGCCGCAGGCGAAGGTCATCGGCAGAGCAGTCATTACGGCGCCTCACGGAAAAGTTTGCGAAAAAACCTTCCTACTATTACACAGCCCTAACCGCGACGTCCTTTTGACGGCGCTTTGCAAAGCCCATTCACCATGGACGACGCCAAATGACAGACAAAGAATTGCTCGCCCGTTTCGACGGTCCCATCGTGATGGTCGGCTTCGGTTCGATCGGCAAAGGCACTTTGCCGCTCATCGAGCGGCACCTTGCATTTGATCGCGAGAAATTCGTCGTCATCGCGCCCGACGATACCGACCGCCGTCTGCTCGACGTGCGCCAGATCCGTTTTCTGCATCTGGCGATCACGCGCGAGAATTACCGCGATGTGCTCAAGCCGTTGCTCACCGGCGGTCCCGGCCGCGGCATGATGGTGAACCTCTCGGTTGACACGTCCTCGGTTGACTTGATCGAATTCTGCAAGGACGTCGATGCGTTCTACATCGATACGGTGGTCGAGCCGTGGCCGGGCCTTTATCTCGACGGCAATCGTTCGCTCTCGGAGCGCTCGAACTACGCGCTGCGCGAGGGCATTCTCGATCTCCGCCGCCGCCGTCCCGGCGGCGTCACCGCCGTGAGCTGCTGCGGCGCAAATCCGGGCATGGTGTCCTGGATGGTCAAGCAGGCGCTCATCGACATTGCCAAGGACTTGAAGCTCGACTTTGTCGAGCCCGGTACGCGCGAGGAGTGGGGACGCCTGATGCAGCGTGTCGGCGTCAAGGGAATTCATATCGCGGAGCGGGACACGCAGCGGGCCAGTGCGCCGAGATCGCGGGGCAAGTTCATCAATACCTGGTCGGTGGAAGGGTTCATTTCCGAAGGCCTGCAACCCTCGGAGCTCGGCTGGGGCACGCATGAGAAGACGATGCCGCCCGGCGCCTATCACCACGATTTCGGATGCGGCGCCGCCATCTATCTGACGCGCCCCGGCGCCAATACGCGGGTGCGTTCATGGACGCCGACGGCGCAAGCCCAACTCGCCTTTATGGTCACCCACAATGAGTCGATCTCGATCGCGGATTACTTCACGCTGCGCGAGAACGGCAAAGTGGTTTACCGGCCGACGTGTCACTACGCGTATCATCCGTGCGACGACGCCGTGCTGTCGCTGCATGAAATGGCCGGACGAGGCTGGGTGCCGCAAAAGACCTGGCACATTCTGTCCGAGCACGACATTGTGGATGGCATCGACGAGCTCGGCGTGCTGCTCTATGGCCACGCCAAGAATGCCTACTGGTACGGTTCGCAGCTCTCGATCGAGGAAACCCGGCAGCTTGCCCCTTATCAGAACGCCACCGGCCTGCAGGTGACCTCGGCGGTGCTCGCCGGCATCGTGTGGATGCTGGAGAATCCGGATCGCGGCATTGTCGAGGCCGACGAAATGGATTTCCGCCGCTGCCTGACGGTCCAGCGGCCCTATCTCGGGCCGGTCATTGGCCAATATACCGACTGGACGCCGCTGTCGGAGCGCGGCCGGCTGTTCCCCGAAACCTTGGACAAGGACGATCCGTGGCAGTTCAGCAACGTGCTCGCCACCTGACGCGCCTTCCGGACGCCCATCGACCTCGGGATCGCCGCGCGGGAACGTCGGTCGATCGGGGTCTCACTTGAAGCGGCGGGCCGCCTCCTCGATCATACTGAGATCGGAATGCGCCTTGACGTCAAAGCTCGCATTGACGAAGCCGAGGGCGTGGGTCATGTCGACGTTTCTCTGCAGCGCGTCGATATCCGGCACCAGGTTGGGGTCGCGGTAATAATCGTTCTTCGTGAATATCCAGCCGAAGCGATCGGCTGGCTGCTTGGTCAGTTGCGAGGCAATTTCAGCCGCGGCGTCATGGTTATTGGGGTCGAGGTACCAATGCATGATGCGCAGCGAATCCTCCAGGAAATCGACGAGCGCGGCGCGATGCGCATCGATGAACGGCTTGCGGGCGGACCACATGACAAACTGGGATCGGCCGATGGCCGCTTTCATATCGAAGAGCGATACCGCCATTTTCCTCAGCTCGGGATCGAGCTTGAACGGCAGCACCGCCGGAATCAGATCGACCTTCTTTTCCGCCAGCATGGCCTTCATGGCCGGGAACGGCGCCTCGATGATCGTATAGTCGCGATTGGCTTCGAGACCGTGTTTGCGCAGCATGGCGCGCATAGCGACGTCGACGCCACTGCCCGCGGCGTTGGTCGCCACGACCTTACCCTTGAGATCTTCGAGTTTTTTGATTGGACCGTCGGCGAGAACCTCGTAATCGTTCGAGGCGTAATCGTCGACACCGTCCTGGAAGTCATCGCTGATGACACGAATGTCATCCATGCCAGCGTTCTCGATCGCGATCGGCAGCGTGGAGAAAGCAAGGTTGCCGATTTCGAGCTCGTTGTTGGCAATGGCCGTGATCATTGGCGGAGTGCCGGCGTAGCGCGCAGTCTCGAAGACGTAGGACTGCCCGAAATGCTGAGCGAGATCCTTCTTCTGCAGCCAGACTGAGGCCAGGTTGGCGAGCGGGGCGACCCAGGCGCCGCGAATTTTCAACGGCTCCGCCCGCGCCAGGCCCGCTCCCAATACAAGGAGCGCAATACTGACCGGTATGACTCTCCCACGCATTATCGTCCTCCCGAAATCAAGTTCTTTTTAATGCGACGGCGCTCGCCGTTGCCGCGCCATGATTGTGGGCGGAAACCGCGACGCCGCGCAAGCCTGCGCCTTGCCGCGCTATCCGTTCGGCGCTGACGCCTCAACCGATATTCACGAAACCGTCAATCCAACGTTTGCTTAGCGACGAGGGTGGCCACGATTTGGTACTTGTAATCTATGATGGCCAAACGCTCACCGTCCCGACGGATGAAAGCGAGACACCAGATCGAGAGCAGGTGCCCTTCGCGCTCTTGTTGATGGCAACGTCATGGATGCTTTCCGCGCACAAGAGACTTCAGGTCAATCCAGCCAAAAGACTCCGGCGTTGCCCGGCCGAGTCGTCCTGGTGCTGCAAGGCGGCGGCGCGCTTGGCGCTTATCAGGGTGGCGTTTACCAGGCGCTTCACGAAGCCGGTATCGAGCCTGACTGGGTTATCGGCACCTCCATCGGCGCCATCAACGGCGCGATCATCGCCGGCAACGAGGCAGGGCAAAGGCTCGAGCGTATTCGCCAATTCTGGGAACGGATGGAGCGCAAGCCGTTCTGGGGCGCCGAGCCATTTGCGCCGTTTGGCGGCAATCTCGCCGCTCAGCTCATGACGATTTTTGGCGGCATCGCGGGCTACTTCGCTCCCAATCGCGCGCTGGCGTGGGGACTGTATGCCTCGGTCGGCGTGGAGAATGCGGGGTTCTATACTATCGAAGCCTTGCGCGAGACACTGCGCGCCGTCGTCGATTTCAATTGCATCAATTCGAAAGAACCGCGGCTGACCGTCGGAGCCGTCAATGTGCGCTCAGGCAAGATGCACTATTTCGACAGTCGCGCCATGCCGATAGCGCTCGAACACGTGCTGGCTTCCGGCGCCTTGCCGCCGGCTTTTCCGGCCATCCGCATCGATGGCGATCCCTATTGGGATGGCGGCATCTACTCCAACACGCCGATCGAAACGGTGTTCGACGACTCTCCACGGCGCGACTCCGTCGTGTTCGCGGTCCACATGTGGCACGCCGAAGGGCCGGAGCCCGAATCCGTGTGGCAGGTCCTCAACCGGCAGAAGGACATCCAATATGCGAGCCGCGCCGACAGTCACATCGCCCGCCAGGAGCACATCCATCAGCTTCGCCACATCGTCCGCGAACTCGTCAGCCGGATGCCGCAAGAGCAGCGCGAGCGTTCGGAAGTGAAGGAAATGGCCGGTTACGGCTGCGGTACCCTCATGCATATCGTGCGGCTGAAGGCGCCCCGGCTCGACAACGAAGATCACTTGCGCGACATCGATTTCACCAGCGCCGGAATCCAGGCGCGCTGGCAGGCCGGCTATGCCGATACGATGCGCATGGTGCGACGCCGCCCGTGGGAAGCGCCGATTGATCCGATGATGGGGGTCGCGGTCTACGAGTCGGACGCGCCCGATATGCGCGGTCCGTGACGTTATAAACGCGGCTAAGGCATGATCCGTGAAGGTCTGAACTCGGGGAGATCCCGGGTGAGGACCTGTTTCCCGAAAGGATCACGCTTATCACAGACCGAGAGCCGCGGGCGATTCAGTCCGAGGCGATTGCGATCTAAATGTGCTCGGCCGTTTCCTCATGCCACACCAGAAGACGGTGGCGGATGACCGCCATGGCCTTGATGAGCGCGTAGCCAACGATCGCGATCTCGACGATGCCGGCGAAAACGCCGCGCGAATCGGCAAATCGCGATGCGCTCATCATGGCGCCGCCGAGCCCGTAGCCGCCCATCGCCATTTCGGCGATGATCGCGACGATGAGAGCAATCGGCAGCGCCACCTGCAAGCCGGTCAGGATTTGCGGCAGCGCCGCCGGCAACGCGACTTGCCACAGCAATTCGCGCTCGCTTGCGCCCATGTTTCGGCCCGACCAGACGAGCTCCTTGTCGACACTGGCGATGCCGGCAAGCGTCGCCGTCACCACGGGAAAGATCGCGTCGAACACGACGATGCAGATTTTGGAGACGTCATAGACCCCGAGCCACAGAATAATGATCGGCAGGAACGCGATCTTCGGCATGGGGAATCCGACCGAAATGATCGGATCGAAGAACCAGCGCGCGATGCGGTTACGCGCCATGGCGGCGCCGAGCGCGATCCCGCCGGCGGCGGCGATGAAAAACCCAGTCATGGCGCGGAACATCGTGACGCTGAGATTGCGCCACAGCTCGCCGGAGATCGCGTCGGTATAGATGCGTTCGGCGACCGCGGTAGACGGCGGCAGCATGAAGGCCGTCACTTTGCCGCTGCGGGCGAGCGCCTCCCAGGCGATCAAGAGCACCGAGATCGAAAAAATGCCTGCGCCGCCGCGAAAAGCAGTATCGAGCCGGCGCGCAGCGTCGTGCGATATTTCGGCCTCGGCGGAAGCGAGCGAGGCAGTGTCTTCTACTCGCGCCATCGCAGCAGCCATTGCATGAAAAGCTGATACAGCCGGTCCGCGGCGAAGCCGAGGAAGGCCACGGTCAAAACGACCGCATACATGCCCTCGTAGGATCCGGTCGATCCCAGATAGCCGATCAGATAGCCAAAGCCTTTTTGCGAAACGATCAGCTCCGAGCTCACCAGCAGGATAAAGGTGAGAGCCAGCGCGGTGCGGATGCCGTTGAGCAGTTCCGGCAACGCGCTCGGCACGACGACATCGAGCATCATGCGCAGCCGGTTCGCACCCATGCTGCGCGCCAACCACACCAGCGCATGATCGCTGCCGCGCGCGCCGTTATAGGCGCCGATGGTCACCGGAATCATGCAACCGAGAAAGATCAGCAGAATTTTGGAGCCGTCGCCGAAGCCGAGCCAGAGCACCGTGACGGGGATGAGCGCCGACTTGGGCAGCGGATAGAACAATTCGACCAGCGGATTGACGAAGACGTCGAACAGGCGCCATCGCGCCATGCACAGGCCGAGCCCGCCGCCGCCGACAATGGCGAGAAGGAGTCCAGCCGAGCCGCGGTAGAGCGATGACGCGCCGTTGTCGATCAGCTCGCCGTCGCGCACCAGGTCGACCCATGCACCCGCGACCTTGCTCAGCGGCGGCAGCGCAGAGCTGTCGGCGAGGTTGAGGCGCGCGACGGCCTCCCACGCCAGCGCCAGAAGCAGCAGCGGCAGATAACGGGAGATGGCTTGCGTGATACTTGGCATAAGGCGTTGCGACTTTCGGGCCTCGTATCAGGTCATCTTATATTCTTAATCATATTCTTTAATCGTTCTCGCCTTGGCTCGTTTTTTGGCTCTTCTCTTGAGCCTTGATTGCCTCTTCGCGCACCAAATTCCAAATCTCGTCGACCTTCTCGACGAATTCCTTGCTGCGGACAATCCCGGGATTGCGGTCGCCGAACTTGGTATCGACGATCGCCTTGATATGACCGGGCCGCGCTGACATCACCACGACGCGCTCGGCGAGGTAAACCGCCTCCTGCACGTCGTGCGTGACGAAGATCACCGTCTTCGGTGTGCGCTTCCAGATATTGAGCAATTCGGTTTGCATCAGTACGCGCGTCTGCGCATCGAGTGCGCCGAACGGCTCGTCCATTAGGAGAATGTCGGGATCGAAGGCAAGCGTCCGAGCGATCGCGGTGCGCTGCTTCATGCCTCCGGACAGTTGCGAAGGATAGCTGTCCTCGAATCCACGCAAGCCGACGAGATCGATAAAGGCTTGCGCGCGCTTTTCGCGCTCGGCGCGCGGCATGCGCTGCCGTTCCAAACCGTAAAGGATGTTGGCGCGCACGGTTTTCCATGGAAACAGCGCGAAATGCTGGAATACGATGCCGCGGTCCGGGCCCGGCGCCGAGACCGGCTTGCCTTCCACCAAGATGCGGCCCGCCTCGGTGGGAAGAAATCCGCCGACCAGATAAAGCAGCGTGGACTTGCCGCAGCCGGAAGGACCAAGGAGCGCCAAAAATTCGCGCTGGCGCACCTCAAGGGAAACATCGGATAAAGCAAGCACCGGCCGACCGCGCGACGGGCGATAGGTGTGGTTCACCCGCTCGATGATGATTTGACTTCGGCCGTCCATCCGCGCCTACGCAATTTACGGCAATTGCCCCGATCCCGTCCGCGGCACCCTAAAGCATGATCCGGAAAAGTGGAAACCGGTTTTCCGAAAAGATCATTCTCGAACAACAAGCTAAAGCGAAATACCGGAATCAACCTAAAATCATTTCGCTTTGGCCGGACCCAAGGATTAGACGAGGATGCGCGGCCAGGAGCGCTCGCCAAGAGCGAGACAAGCACCGGCGAAGGCGCGTGCGGGGCGGTTTCTCGTTTGCCTGCCGCGCTTGGTCGGGTTCGGCAAAAGCCGCTATATGTGGCCGAAAGGCAACCTCGGAAACAGCAATGGAACGCTCCTTCAAGAAAGAGGTGGATGCGCTGCGGCTCGGCGCCGGCGAGACATTCCGCGGCGAAGGAATCCTCGCCGTCACCAAGGCTCTTTTGCAGTCGGGCGTGAGCTATGTCGTCGGCTATCAGGGGGGCGCCGGTTTCTCATCTGCTCGACGTCATGGTCGACGCCGAAGATTTGCTTGCCGATCTCGGCGTGCATCTCGAAACCTGCACCAACGAAGCCGCCGCCGCGGCCATGTTGGGCGCCAGCGCGTGGCTTGCCTCCGAAAGTTCAAATCCCTTTTCCACCATATGCACGAAATGTCTCGCCGGATGTCTCGCCGGGCTCTCACGGACGCCGGTCCGCGCCATCGCCGCCGAATAGCCCGCGCCGCGCTGGAACCAGCCTGCGGCAGCGTCATTGGTTTAGGGCATGATCCGGAAAAATCGAGGCCGGTTTCCCGAAAAGATCATGCCCGACAAAACTAGAAACCCACCTCTTGCGAGGCCGCGGCAATGAGTCAAGTCCACTTGCAAAAATCCGCGCGGCGCAAAACCGCCGCAAGCAAAACCGCCAAGCGCGGGACGAGACGCAAACAGATGACGCGGGGTTCAAGCCGCTATTGGTCGGCGCGCGTGACCCGCGAGAGCGATGCGTTCGATCTCGAATACGGCGTCTTCACCAAAAGCGATCCCAAAGGGATCGCGGCGTCGCTGAAACGCTCGGCACTGCAGAGCCACCGGCGCAAGGCCGATCCCTATCGTTCGGCGCTGTCGATGCTCGTCTTCTACATCAACCGCGCCGGCAAGAACCTGCCGGCCGCGCGGCGCAAAATCCTGCAGCGAGCCAAAGGCGAATTGCGCAAACAATTCGGGCGGGAATAGGCGGCGCTTTTCCGCGTGCGACTTGCTGGCTGCCGCTCGCCTTGGCTATGCTGACGGCGAGCGCGGGCGTAGTTCAGTGGTAGAACGACAGCTTCCCAAGCTGTATGTCGAGGGTTCGATTCCCTTCGCCCGCTCCAGGACTT
>Ga0187784_10004747_pt1 | contig 11003 bp, 8 predicted proteins | sample 1015_SJ02_MP15_2_FD_132964 | JGI IMG/M metagenome (GOLD analysis project Ga0187784, IMG submission 132964) | Tropical peat soil microbial communities from peatlands in Department of Meta, Colombia - 1015_SJ02_MP15_20_MG | ecosystem: Environmental > Terrestrial > Soil > Wetlands > Peat | place... | reverse complement strand
GGATGGCGGAGAAGTGGACGAAAACGTCCTCGCCGGACTGGCGCTGGATGAACCCATAACCCTTGCTGGCATTGAACCACTTCACTGTTCCTTGTTCTCTCACTGATGTACTCACTTTACTTGTAAGCTATTTGCGCTTCTCGACCGCCTCCAGCCGTAAAGCAAAAGGGGCTGCGAGTTTGTACTCGCAGCCCCTTCAATCGAATCTGAAAAGGTGAAACAAGAGCAACAAACGCAACCTCAATCTAGCATACTTTTGCGCCGCCGAAAAGAACAATCTTCCTCGACGTGACTCCTTTGAGCAAAAGCAAACTGGCAACCCCCGTCAAGAGGAGCAAGAGCGCGCCCGGCTCAGGCGTCTCCACAATGAATTCCTGCGGGTTTCCGCTAGACTCCGGTGTGTAAATCAGAATGTTCGGAAACTCACCCACGTAGTAGGACTGGCTCGCCGCCATTGTCAGCCAGTAGTTGACACAATCCTGAGATACGGCGCCGAAGCACGTCGAGGTTGCAATTGCGGAAGGATCGAAGACGTCCCAGATCGCAAACTGCAGCGCATCAGCCTCCGCGTTGTTGGTTCCATCCAGATTGAACAGAATGTTCGCGAGATAGGCTACTTCGTCGTAGTTTTGTGTCTCGCTCGAACCGGTGAATCGAACGTCCGTGAGACTGGGAAACGACGATACGTAGGCGTTCCACGTTTCGCCAACGTAGGAATCATGCGTGTAATCATCGCAGATCACTTGCACGGAGCCGGGGGTTCCGGAGATGGTTGCCGTGTACGGCCCGATGTACACGCCATCGGCAGTGTTCGATCCTGCGCTGGTAAGAGTCAGCGTTGCCGAATCGGCCAGAGCTGCGGGGGCGACCGCGAGGAATAGAGCAGCAACCGCGAACAGAGAAATCCTGCACGCCTTCGTCATTAGGGCCTCATTCAAGACTTCGCGCGGATCGTCAGCCCCTCAGATATCTGGCGTGCCCGCCGGACAGTGTGAGCAGGTACACTATCCCGCTCACACACGCAAATCTACAGAGCGCTGGAAATGCTGTCAACAGGAAGGTTTTTGCACAAATGGGACACTGCATTTACCGTCTAAGTTTTTGTCCTATATAGACTTAACCCTGAGTGATCATCTGTTTCCGTTTTTTGGAAGCTTGGCCTCGGCGGCTCTTTGCCCATGAGAGCCCGTATCCCCGGCGGAAACGCTGGGCGCTCTCGGGACGATTTTCGGTACAATCACCGAAAGTGAACGAATCGCGGAGTGCGCTCTCCGCGAGTTTTCAAGATGAGCCGCGCAGGCGTCGAATAAGGCCAATATGCAAAGCGAGCGCGAAAAACTGCTGCGGGCCGTACGCCGCGTAGTGATCAAGGTCGGAACGACTACCGTTACCGGCGCGGAGGGCGAACTCTGCCGCGAGCGCATCGAACCGATTGCGCACTCGATTGCAGGCCTGATGAAGGCGGGCCGGCAAGTCGTGCTCGTGTCTTCCGGAGCGGTCGGCCTGGGCCGGGGCTGGCTCGGGCTTCACCGATCGCGACTGGACGATCTGGTCACCAAGCAGGCGTGCGCCGCGGTCGGGCAGAGCCTCTTGATGGATGCCTACAAGGACCTGTTCTCGAAGTGGGAAGTCAAGATCGCACAGGTGCTCTTGACCGAAGAGGATTTCAGCAACTGGCGCCGCTACTCGAATCTCCGCCAGACGATGGAAAAGCTAATCGGATTCGGCGTGCTGCCCATCGTGAATGAGAACGACACGGTTTCGACCGCTGAGCTCGAGTCCGTATCGCAAGGAACGCGGTCCGTCGCGTTTAGCGATAACGACCGGCTCGCGGCGCTCGTGATGAGCGGGCTTGAGGCTGACGCGCTGGTGCTCCTCACGAACGTCGATGGCCTGATTGGTCCGGCCCCGGGAAGCCGAAGCGGCGATGTGATTCCGCTGGTGGCCGAGATCACGCCGGAACTGAAGACTTTCGCAGCGGGTCCTTCCGGCGGAGGGCGCGGGGGGATGCGCACGAAATTAGAAGCCGCTGAGATCGCGATGAATTGCGGCGGCGCGGCGGTGATCGCAAACGGAAATCATGCGGACACCATCGAGCGAATTTTCGCCGGGGAAAATGTCGGGACTGCGTTTTTACCGGCCCGGAGAATGCGTGGCAAGCGTCGCTGGATTGCGTACGCAGCGGATGTTCGCGGGCGCGTGATGGTGGATGCCGGAGCGCATCGCGCGATTACGCAAAAGAAGGCGAGCCTGCTTGCATCCGGGATTGTCCGCGTGGAGCACCATTTCGCGCCGATGGACGTCGTCAGCATTGTAGATGCCGAAGGGCGCGAATTCGCGCGGGGAATTGCCAACTGCGCGAGCGAGGAAGCCGAAAGATTTTCGGGCAAGAAGGGCGGCCGCGGCGGTGAGGGCGCAGCATCTTCGCCTGTTCTTGTCACGCGAGACAATATTGTGCTATTGCAGAATCCATGAGCCGGCCGACCACAGGCGCATTGCAGACGAGCGAAGGAACCGTTGCGTCGATCGCGCGCAGTGCGCGAATCGCCTCGCGCGCCCTGGCCAAACTTTTGCTTAAGGCACGCAACGAGGTGTTGCTCGCTGCCGCAAAGGCCATCGAGGACGGCGGTAAACGAATCCTCGAAGCAAACGCCCATGACTGCGCCGCGGCCGAGCCAGAGGTGGTGGCTGGAAAGATGTCGTCCGCCATGTTTGCCCGCTTGCGCGTGACGGAAAAGGGCGTGGCGCAGATGGCCACGCAGGTCCGCGAAGTCGCTCGCCTTGCGGATCCATTGGGCCGCAAACTCGCCTCTACGGAACTCGATGACGGACTCGTGCTCTACCGGGAGTCGTGTCCACTGGGCGTGATCGGTGTGATTTTTGAATCGCGACCGGACGTAGTGCCACAGCTTGCCTCGCTGGCTTTGAAATCCGGAAATGCCGTGGTTATGAAGGGCGGTTCCGATGCTGCCGAGACCAACGAGACGCTCGTATCGATTTGGCGCGAGTGTTTATCACATTTTCCGGCGGTGCCTTTGGATTCGATCAACCTGCTGCAGTCGCGCGCCGACGTGATGGACCTGCTGGCGCAGGACCGCGACGTCGATCTCATCATTCCTCGCGGATCGTACGAGCTGGTGCATTTCATCATGAAGCACAGCCGAATTCCGGTCCTCGGGCACGGTGAAGGAATTTGCCACGTGTACGTCGATCGAGCGGCGGACCTCAAGAAGGCGATCGATGTTACATACGACTCGAAGGTGCAATATCCCGCCGTATGCAACGCGGCTGAGACGCTGCTCGTTCACGAAGCCATTGCGCCGGCATTCCTGCCGAAGGTTGTCACCAAGCTGAAGCAAGCGGGAGTCGAGATTCGCGGCGACGCGAAGACACGCGCGCTGCTGCCGGGCGAGGCCATCGTGCCCGCGACCGAAGAGGATTGGGCCACCGAGTACGGAGATCTGATTTTATCCGTCAAGGTGGTCGCCGATTTGGACGAGGCGATCGAACACGTCAATTCCTATGGGTCTCATCACACCGACGCGATCGTGACCGAAGACGCGGGCGCGGCCCGACGGTTCATGAACGAAATCGATTCCGCGGGCGTATTTCAGAATGTGTCCACGCGCTTCGCAGACGGCTACCGCTACGGATTCGGCGCCGAAGTCGGGATCAGCACGAGCAAGCTCCACGCGCGCGGGCCTATGGGCCTCGAAGGACTGACAACCTACAAGTACAAGCTCTACGGTCACGGCCACACGGTGGCCGAATACGCCAAGGGCGAGAAGAAATTCAGGCACCGCCAACTGCCTTCGTAGAGTTCGCCAGCGAACCGGCCACGCCGTTGTTCTGACACCACCTTCCATGTAAGTAGCTGTTTTCATTAACCTTACAACGAGTATGAACATGTTCAAAATATGGCTTGACAAATGCAGCTGCAGCGCCTAATATTTGAACATGTTCAAAGAAAATGCACCAAGGGGCAAGAGTAAGGAAACCAAGGCAAACATTCTCGGACACGCGATTCGCCTGTTTCGGGAACGCGGGTTCGACTCCGCGACGATGCGCGATGTGGCGAATGCGGCTGGCGTCGCGCTGGGCGCGGCGTATTACTACTTTCCGAGCAAGGAAGCGATTGTCCAAGCCTACTACGAGGACGTGCAGGCCCAGCACGCGCAGCGGGTCGCCGCCGCATTGGCCGAAAAGCGCTACGGTCTCGAGGATCGGCTTCGCATCGCGATCGAGAAGAAATTCGACATTCTGAAAAATGACCGAAAGCTGCTCGGTGCGCTGTTTCGCTACACGGCCGATCCCGAGCATCCGCTCTCTATTTTCAGTGCGGCCAACCGCGCAGTGCGCGAACAGAGCATGAAGGTGTTCACGATGGCCGTGGGCGATGAGAAGCTACCCGACGATATTCGCGCGATTCTCCCGATGGCGCTGTGGGCGCTTCACATGGGCATCCTGCTCTACTTCATCTACGACCAATCAGCCGAACAGGCTCGCACGCACAAACTGATCGAAGGTGCGACTCGGATGTTCGTTCGAGTGCTCGCCGTGGCGAAACTCGCCGTCATGAAGCCTGTGCGAGGCAGTCTATCTTCCTTGCTGCGCGAAGCAGAACTTTTTCCAGAACTCGATCGTCCCGTTGCATCAACTCGATAGGAGCGACGACCATGACCAACCATCAAACCAACGAACCTATGCAGCCGTTCCGCGTGCAGTCGGACTTGCTGAAGCCGAACCAGACGGTCGGCTCGGAACAGCCGCCGCAGAAGTCAGGGTGGCGATGGGCCGATGAGGCCAAGTGGCTCGCAATTCCGGCCTTCGCAGTGATCTACGTCGCAGCGCAACAGCGTCTGGAGTTTCGTCCGGCCACAATGATCGTGTTGCTCGCTTGCGTGTTGTTTCGCATGGAAAAGCGGCACCGGCAGCTCGCCAGCGTCGTGCTGACGATGGCCGCGATTAGGCTTGCGTATCAAATGGCGTCCCACTCGTGCTCGCCGTCCGGCGTGGCGGGCCCACCGCAGTTCCCAGACACTTTCGTGGCCATGCCGTGGTTGCCGATGTTCTTCGCTGCCTGCGTTTTCTATCTGCCGCGGTTCGCAAGCGTCACCGGCAAAATCATCACGATCGGCGCAATCGCGATGCTTGTATCCGGCTTGCTGCCAGGTGATGGGTATGTAGTAATTTTCGGGATGATTCAATATTCGCTGTTTCTAGCGGTGGGAATCGGGCTCGCCGTCGATTATTCCACGCGGACACACGGGAACGGCAACCGAGCCGCAGTGCGCGCGGCCTAGCCGCTCAATTTGGCCGCACGACAAAAAGAGCGCCATGGCGGCGATGTTGTCATGGCGCTTTCCTTTCGAGGCTGAATCGAAAGCCGAGAATGAAAAGGAGCGAAACCAGCGACATGGAGCCACCCACGATGCGATCTTTGGTATGTCGAAGATGCACGTCGACGCGATTACTTCCCGCCGGGACAGGCACGAGGATTTGTTGAGTTTCAGGACGGGTGCCGAACTCCGCGTCGCGTCCGTTGACTTCGACTCTCCACGCCGGATAGTTCACGAGCCGCACTGCCAGAATGAGGGCGTCGGCTGAATCGGCCGTGAAGTTCCGACGTTCCGACGTCCACGCTTGCACGTGAATCCTGGCGCCTGCTGCCGGAACGATGTCGCCCGATTCGGGGTCGAGTTTGGCGATGCGGGGCGCTGGATCGCGCGACACGTCTGTGGGCCGCTCCTCGTCATCGGGATTTCCGGGGAGCTGGTCGCGGTCGCAGCCGGTGGGGGCGTATTCGTCCGTGCCTTCGTAGCCCCGCCCTGAGTTGATTGAGGCGGCGACATCGGAAATGTCGCTGCTATCCCAATTGGCATTTCGTGCCATGAAAGCGCCGGCCAGTCCGATCGCAACGAAGATGAGGGCGATTACCGACCACGACGCAACGCGATTTCGCAATCCGGCGATCGCCGCGGAGACGAGGAATGCGAACGCGACGCCCAGAACGTCGAGCCATCGCCAGGGGAACTGTATGAACCACAATCGCGGCAACAGACGCCAGAGCGGCAGACTCGGCGGCAGCATGAGCGCGACCGAAATTGCCGCAAGTATCGAAAGAGTCCACCACGGCGTGTGGATCTCCCGTCGTTTTCTCCATGTCGGTAACACGGCGATTGCAGTCAGGGCGATCAGGCCGACGGCGACCCACGAGACCTTCCAATTGAATGCCACAAAGTCAGGGTCGTTCGCGCGTGTGAAGACGAAGTTTGCCGAGGGGCGAAGGTCGTCCGATACGACTTGGGAGATCTGAATCCACTTTTGCTCCCATGCTGCGGGAACGACATAGAACGCGGCGAGAGCGAAACCAGCCATCACGCCGGTCGCGCCCTGCACAAACGGCCAAAAGCTGCGCCGCAATGCGCAGACAATGGCGATCAAGAAAGCGAGCGAGTAAGTTGCGATAACGGCGGCGGGCGCGTTGGAAAGCCAGATACCGGCGAACGTGAGTGCGAGGGGTGGTACGCGCCGCCATTCACCGCTTGTGGCGCGCAGAGCAGCCCAGATGAGCAATGGTAGAAGCGCGGCGGCCAGCAGCTCGCCAAACGCACTGCGGTAGTACACGATCACGAGGTGGTAGGGGTTCACCGCGTACAAAACTGCTGCGACGGTTGCGTAAGGCCGGGAAAGCCAATCTCGCGCAAGCCGCCACATCGACATCCCGGCCAGGATCAGCGTGAGCCAAATGAAAACAGCGGGCGCCATCCGCCACGGCAGCACCGAGCCAATCGCAGCGCCAGCGAGCCACGACAGGGACGGGTAAAAGACGAAACGCGGTTCGCCGAACCCCCAGTTTGCCCATTCGGCCCACCGCGGGAAGAGGATTCCTTCGCGCCACTGTCCCGCAACGTCCATCCACGATTCGATGTGAAATCGGAAGTCATGTCCCGACACATTGCCCAGCAAGATCATCGGGGCAACGACTCCCGTGGCCGCGACGCACACCCAGAAGAGCGCAGAATGCCATGAAGATTGCGCCTCGATGGGTTGCGAACTCGGCGCTGAGCTGGTGGGTGGCAAAGTCAGCGGATGGCTCCAAGGATTGCTCGTTTGGTCGAGGATACAAAATCAAGTCGCAACCTGCCAGTGCTCGGCTGGATTCGTGCGATTCAGGAATGCGCTGGCCGCAGACGTCTTGCCACGCGCGAGTCCAGCAGATAGAGTGAAATCGGGACTGCCAGAGAGCGTTACTCCAAAATTCCGTCGGTCGAATCCGCAGCCTCTGCGCCGCGAGGAACCTTGGGATGACAAGCGAAGAAGAGAGGCTGTATGCCTCCGAGAAGCGCGAGGTTCATTGGAGGCGCTGGGGTCCTTACCTCTCCGAGCGGCAGTGGGGCACTGTCCGGGAGGACTATAGCCCCAATGGCGATGCCTGGAACTACCTTCCGCATGACCACGCCCGGTCACGCGCCTACCGTTGGGGCGAAGACGGCATCGGTGGAATCTGCGACCGCCGCCAGCATATCTGCTTCGCCATCGCTCTCTGGAATGAAAAAGATCCCATCCTCAAAGAGCGCCTCTTCGGTCTGACGAACCGGGAAGGGAACCACGGCGAGGATGTCAAGGAGTATTACTACTACCTGGATGCTACGCCGACGAGCTCGTACCTGAAATTTGTCTACAAATATCCGCAAGCAGCCTTCCCATACGATCAACTGATCGGCGAAAACGCCAAGCGCACGCGGAAGGACCCCGAGTACGAGCTGATCGACACGGGCGTGTTCCACGAGAACCGCTACTTCGACGTGTTCGTGGAGTACGCGAAGGCCACTTCCGAAGACGTGCTGATTCGAATCACGGCGTGGAACCGCGGCCCAGAGCCCGCGCGACTCCGTCTTCTGCCGACCATCTGGTTTCGCAACCGGTGGTCGTGGGGCGATTTTGACGACCTGCCGGACGCGACACGAATCGATGGTCCCGGTGGAACGGCGTTGATCCACCTGACGGAGTTTCACTACGGTCAGCGCTGGTTGTTGATCGAAGGCTCGCCGGAACTCCTTTTTACGCACAATGAAACGAACATGGAGCGTCTCTTCCAGACCAAGAGCCGCACTCCCTATGTGAAAGACGCATTTCATCGCTACGTGGTCGATGGCGACCATGCGGCGGTAAACCCCGCCATGACCGGCACGAAGGCGGCAGCACATTTCTCATCCGAAATCGCGCCCGGCGCGAACTGGAGAATCCGCCTACGCCTGCTCGATAGCAACCCAAGGGAGAGCGGCGCGACTGCCCGAGAATTCTTTGGCGCGTTATTCGACGCCGTGTTCGATCAGCGCCTGAAAGAAGCGGACGAGTTCTACGAACAGCGAATCCACGCAGGTATGACCGACGATCCTCGTTTGGTACAGCGCCAGGCGTTTGCAGGCCTTTTGTGGGGCAAGCAAAGCTACCACTACGACGTGAACCGCTGGCTCCACGGCGATCCCACGCAGCCCACGCCCGATCCGATCCGATTCCAGGGGCGCAATCACGAATGGATCTATCTTTACAATTCAGACGTTATCTCGATGCCGGACAAGTGGGAGTATCCGTGGTACGCGGCCTGGGACCTGGCGTTCCACTGCGTCGCGATGGCGTTGATTGATCCCGATTTCGCGAAGGATCAGCTGATCCTGTTCCTGCGCGAGTGGTACATGCACCCGAACGGTCAACTACCCGCCTACGAGTGGAACTTCTCCGACGTGAATCCGCCTGTGCATGCGTGGGCGGCGTGGCGCGTTTACAAGATCGCGGCGCGCATTCAGAAGAAGCCGGACCGTATGTTCCTGGTGCGGGTCTTTCACAAGTTGCTGCTGAACTTCACCTGGTGGGTCAACCGGAAGGACCCGCAGGGAAAGAACGTCTTCGAAGGCGGTTTCCTCGGCCTCGACAATATCGGCGTGTTCGACCGCTCGCGCGAGCTCGGTCCCGGGAGTTTCATCGAGCAATCCGACGGGACGAGCTGGATGGCGATGTTCTGCCTGGACATGCTTTCAATCGCGATGGAGTTAGCGCGCGACGATCCCGCCTACGAGGATGTGGCTAGCAAGTTCTTCGAGCACTTCGTTCACATTGCACAGGCGATGAACGACATGGGAGGCGAAGGCATCGGCCTCTGGGATCCGAAAGACGGCTTCTACTACGACGTTTTGCACAGAGCCAATGGTTCATCGCACATCCCGATGAAGGTGCGCTCGATGGTCGGGTTGACCCCCCTGTTTGCCGTCGAAGCGTTTCACCCAGACGACCTGGCGCGCATGCCTTCCTTCGTGCGGCGCATGCACTGGTTCCTCGACCATCACGCTGACGTGGCTGAACACGTGGAGATGAGCCGGATCACGCCGAAGGGTCCGCACCTGCTGCTCACGATCGCCAACCGCGCCAAGCTCGAGCGAATTTACCGCTACGTTCTCGATGAGAGCGAGTTCCTTTCGCCGTTCGGCATCCGGGCGCTGTCGAAATATCACGGCGCTCATCCCTACATGCTTGCGATCGACGGCGAGAACCATTCGGTGAGTTACGAGCCGGCAGAGTCCACAACCGATCTCTTCGGTGGAAATTCCAACTGGCGAGGTCCCATCTGGTTTCCGATGAACTTTCTTCTGATCGAATCCATGCAGCGGATTCACCATTACTATGGCGATGACTTCAAGGTGGAGTTGCCGACCGGTTCGGGCCAGCAGAAGACGCTCTGGGAGGTTGCGGCAGAATTGTCACGGCGTCTCTCGCACATCTTTCTGCGCCGCAATGGCTGCCGCCCAGTGTACGGTTCTGAAGAACTATTTCAGAAAGATCCTTATTGGCGCGATCTGATCCTGTTCTATGAGTATTTTCACGGAGAGACTGGCGCGGGACTTGGGGCGAGCCACCAGACCGGCTGGACGGCGCTCGTCGCAAAGTTACTCGAACAGAGCGGCGAATAGCGGGCTGCTGCCGAGCTACGTTCCTCCGGAGGGCTCTACGAGTTCGACCAGGCACTTCTTGCCTTCAGCCACAGAGACAAGGAAGAAGTTCACACGCGTGCCATCCGCGCCCGGTCGCGTCGCGGAATAAATTGGCGCGACGCCGAATCGCGTGCGTAAGATGTCCGTGGCGCGGTCGACGTCCGTTACGTTCACCTCAATCTGCTGAATCCCTTCACCAAGCTTCTGCAGAAATCTAGCGATAGCTCCCGCCCCACCGGGCTGACGGGTGGTCAAGATGTCGAAATGACAAGAATCCGCGAATCGCAGTTCGAACTCTTTGGCGTCCTGGTCCGGCGGAACTTCGGAGAGGCGCGGAGAGCCATTTGCGGCTCGGATTCGCTCGAAATGATGGGGTTCGACGGCGATTCCAACCGTGTAGGCCGGGTTTGGTTTCCCTTGGTTGTCTGTCGAGAGGCTGCGCATCAGTTCGCGGAGCTCCGGGTCTTTGAGCCATTCATTCAAGATAGGACTAACTAGGGCCACCCCCGCGCTGTGGAGGCGTAGTGCAGATGCTTCGCGCGCCGAAGGATCCGCATCCGCGAGGTCAGCGACCCACTTAGCGATCTCGTCTTTCTGGCCTGTCATGCGCAGTGAATCGGATCAGGGAGAGGATCGCGCTGGCTGTACGGAGTTGACGTTGGAGAGCGCCACGTATTCCGTTTGGCCGGGGCGTACGGTGACGGGCACATCCCAGAGGGGACGCACGTCGCCGACCACGGCAGCGACATCCAGCGTGCTGATCCAGTACGCACCGGGCGCAATGCCGCGAAGAAATCCCTGGCCTTGCAGGTCTGTTTGTGTGCGCGCCACGAAATATTTCGATTGGGCCAATTCCAACGTGCGCTGGCGAATCTCAGGAGGCCGTTTGCCGAGCAGCACATTCCATTTGGGTCCCGGATCGATGTCTGAGAGGCTCAAATAGACTAGTTCAACGCTCTCCGGATGCATTTCGATATAACGGCGGATCGCTTCCGTATATTCGGCCGAAAGCTT
>Ga0187784_10004746_pt1 | contig 11004 bp, 11 predicted proteins | sample 1015_SJ02_MP15_2_FD_132964 | JGI IMG/M metagenome (GOLD analysis project Ga0187784, IMG submission 132964) | Tropical peat soil microbial communities from peatlands in Department of Meta, Colombia - 1015_SJ02_MP15_20_MG | ecosystem: Environmental > Terrestrial > Soil > Wetlands > Peat | place... | reverse complement strand
GTGGTGCGTCCGCTCCGTTCTACCCGGGACGCGAGCTCCGCGGCGTAGGCGTTCAGGAGCCCGACGTCCGAGAGCCTTCCCAACTCGTACTCTCGTCGCAATCCCCGGCTCAGCGGCGGCAGCGCGGCATGGACACACTCCGGGCCGCCCCGGCAGCGGACGTTCAGTTCCGCCGAGACCGGGAAGTCGCTCGAGGGGTCCGGGCCGGCCGCCCCGTCGGAAAGGGTCGAGAGGAGGTGTCGGTCGTCCTTCGTGCATCGACGGCAGACCCGGAACACCGTCGTCCCGCCCGGCCACCCGACCTCGAGGTACGGTCGGGGCTCCCCCGCCTGGAGGTGGACGCATTCGAACCGGTGAGCGCCCAGGTTTTCGATGAGCCGGTACGGGAGTTCGGCCACCTTCTCGGCCCGGAACTCGGAGGGCGGGTCGGCCGCGAGACCGGAGCAGAAGAGGACCCGCCGGGTCGCGAAGAAGTGGAAGCCCTTCCGCGCCCAATCCAGGTAACCGAGCAGGAGCCGGTCCGGCTCGTCGGACTGCTGGACCGCGACCTCCGCTTCCCGGTCCGTCCGGGCGAACGGGGCATACGAAACGGTTCCGCTCGGAAGCTCGAAGGAGACGACCGACGGCGGCTTCGGGTCGAGGTAGAACTTGAGGAGGCCGGCGTACGCCCGGGCGAGCGAGTCCCCCCAGCGGGATAACCGTTCGAGACGTCGTTCGTCGTCCCGGGCATCCCGGACCTCTTCGAGGTCCGAACGGCGCCGGTCAAACCGCTCCGTGGGGCATTGCGGACCGAGACGGGGCAGGAGAGGGTCGACGGTGCCGCGGAGGAGTTTCGCTCGCGCGATGAGGTCTCGCTCGCGGACCCCGGACGCCTTGTGGATCCGTGCCACCCTACGCCTCGACCGGGGAGCGGTCGGCGGTACTTATTTCCGGGGGGTTCAGCGATGGCAGGCGTCCAGGAAGTGCCGGAACATCTCCCGGCCTCCCTCGGTATGCTCCACCTCGGGATGGAACTGAAGGCCCCAGATGGGGAGGGAGGGGTGGGACATCGCCTGGACCGGGCACGCGCTCGAGTGGGCGAGAACGGTCCAGCCGGGGGGAGGTACGGCCACCTGGTCGTTGTGGCTCGACCACACCCTCAGGTGCTCGGGCAGTCCGCGGAAGATCGGGTGGTCCGCCCGGTCGACCGTGAGCTCCACCGAACCGAACTCGGGCGCCGGTGCGTGCTCGACGCGTCCCCCAAAGTGCCGACCGAGGAACTGGTGGCCGACGCAGATGGCGAGGACGGGCACCTTTCCGAGGTCGATCCACTCCCCGACGCGCCCGAGCGGGGCGTTCGTTCCCTCGAGGCTGAGCGCTCCTCCCGAGAGCACGACACCGTCCGCGTCCATCTCCTCGAACGGGGTCGTATTCGGAAGGATCCGGGTCTCCGCACCGAGGTCCCGGAGCACGCGCCACTCGCGGTGCGTCCACTGCCCACCGTTATCGAGCACGGGGATCTTCACGACCCCTCCTTCGGGCGGCCCGGGTCGGTCCGCGCGGTCGGGTTTCCTTCCGCGGGACCGCGGAGGTCGGCGAGGTCCCGCTTCATCTGCTGGACGTCCGCGCGCATCCGGAGCATCTCCTCTTCGAACGGCGTGAACCCGGTGGGGCTCAAGAGCCGGTGCGACAGGTAGACGCCGATGAAGATCGCTCCCACCAGCGCCACGAGCGTCGTGAAGACGAGGGCGAGCACGACGGCGAGGGGGTCCCCGATCACGTTCTGGATGGGCACCGTGAACACGTGGGTGATCTCCGCGAGCTCCACGACGAGGAGGATGACGATGAGTCCGAGCCACATGAGGGTCGCGATGCGGTTCGGTTTCATGGTCCCCCGGTCGGCCCCGCGTTTCGCAGCACGACGTCGAACGGCAAGGTGGTGTTGGAGACCGTGATGGGAGAGGGCACCACCACCCCCGAGGTGTCGGAGGCCGAATAAAGGCTCTCGGTTCCGGGGAACGGCGCGCCGACGATGAAGAACGCGAAGACCCCCACGTACCAGGTGCTGCCCGAGGGGCTCACGTAGTGCGCGGAGATGTTGAGGGCCACTGGGTTCGCAGGCGCATTGAACAGCACGGCGAGCACGTTGCTTTGGTTATCCCACGTTTCCCACGTGACCGTCGTCCAGTTGACCGGCGTGAGGCCGTCCCAGCTGAACGAGGTCGCGACCCCCAGGGAGATCTGGTCGTAGCGGATCGTCTCCCCGAGCGCCCAGACGTAGAAGTGGAGGGAACCGTTCGTCGGAAGCTTGTCGACCACGAGCTCGGCCTGGGTCAGGATGCCGGGGCCGGGCTGGTGCCCGTTCGACTCGAGCTCCGGAGTGAACACAATGAGGGCTACGAGGAGCAGCGTGACCCCGACCAGAGGCCACGGCGCGTAGACCCCAAGTTTCCCCGGAGGGCGCCATCGGAGCCAGTCGTCCCGTCGCTCGGGCGTGCTCATCGTTCGTCCGCTTTCCATCCCCGGTACAGTTGGTGGGTGACCCCGAGGTGGTCGAGGACCTTGCCCGCGAGGTAGTCGGTCATCGCATCGACCGACTTCGGCCGGAGGTAGTACGCGGGAGACGCCATGAGCACGACCGCCCCGAGCTCGCTCAAGGAGGTGAGGTGTCGGAGCAAGAGGGTGGAGAGGGGAGTCTCCCGGGGCACCACGATGAGCCGCCGTCGCTCCTTGAGATGGACGGCGGCCGCGCGTGTGAGGAGCGTGTCACCGAACCCGAGGGCGATCTTCGCGGCCGTGTTGGAGGAACACGGTACGACCGCCATCCCCCGGGTCGGCACCGAGCCGCTCGCGATCGGGGCCGAGAGGTCGTCGTCGGCGTACATGGCCCGCGCATAGGGGCGGAGGGACTCCGGCTCGAGGTCGCACTCTTCGCGAAGCACCGTTTTCGCCCCGTCGGAGACGACGAGCGCCACGGGGAGGTGGGCTTCCGAAAGCGCCTTCAGGACGCGGAGGGCGATCGGCGCTCCGCTCGCCCCGGACACCCCCACGACGATTGGTGGCTCTTCCATCGGGTTGGGTCCCTGCCCTTAAGAGAGTCCTACGAATCGGTCGGTACCATAAGACGGTTCGCGGGGCAGCAACGGTGACACATCGAGCAGCCATCGTGGGCGCCGGTCACACCCGGTTCGGGGTGCGGGAGGAGGGGCCTCGCGCGCTCCTACGGAATGCGGTCGACGCGGCGTTCTCCAGCGTCGATCGGGGGGCAAGCCGACGGGACGTCGGGGAGGCGTTCTTGGCCACCCTCGGATTCGGGGGTCATCAGATCGGGAACTCCTCCGCGGCGCTGGCCGAGGAGGCCGGGCTCGTCGGCGTTCCGGTGACCCGGGTGGAGAACGCGTGCGCTTCGGGCGGGTTCGCCCTCCGCTCCGCCGCCGGAGCGCTGAGCGCGGGGGCCGGCCCGCTCGTGCTGGTGGCCGGAGTGGAGAAGATGACCGACGTCACCAACGCACGTCGGCGCTACTGGCTCGGCGTCTCGGGAGACACCGAATGGGAGCGGCTCGCCGGTCTCACCTTCGCGGGCGTGTACGGCTTGATCGCCTCGCGCTACTTCGCAGAGCACGGTGACGCCTCGGAAGCGCTCGTCGAGATTGCGCACAAGAACCACGAGAACGGGGCGCTGAACCCGAACGCCCATTTCCAGAAGGTCGTGACGCGGGAGGAGGTGCGAGCGGCCCCTCGCGTCGCGCGTCCCCTCGGCCTCTATGACTGCTGTCCGGTGAGCGACGGGGCGGCGGCGCTCCTCCTCACTTCCCCCGAACTCGCCCATCGCTACACCGACACCCCGGTCTACCTCGACGGCATGGGCGCGGGGACGGACTACCTGGCCGTGCAGGAGAGGAAGGACCTCACCCGGTTCCACGCGACCGAGCGAGCGGCCCACGAGGCGTTCCGCTCGGCCGGTTGGAATCGGTCGGACGTCTCGTTCCTCGAGGTCCACGACTGCTTCACCATCGCGGAGCTGCTCGCTCTCGAGGACCTCGGCTTCGCCGCCCCCGGAGAAGCGCCCGCCCTCACGCTCTCGGGGGCCACGCGTCGCACGGGGCCCCTCCCAGTCAACCCGGACGGCGGTCTCAAGGCCAAGGGCCACCCCATCGGCGCGACCGGAGTGAGCCAGGCGTACGAGATCTTCGTGCAACTGAGAGGACAGGCCGGGGCCCGCCAGGTCGCTCACGCCGGGCACGCCCTGGCGCACAATGTCGGGGGAGCGGGAGCCACGGCGACCGTCTCGCTCTTCTCGGTGGGGTGAGCCCGTGCGCCGGGTCGTTCGTCTGGCCGCGTACCTCCCGAGCGGCCGTTCGGAGGGGCGAGCGGTGGCGGCCGTGGACGAGGATGCGTTCACGCTCGGAGCGACGGCCGTCGAGCGGGTCTGGGTCGGCCGACCGGAGGAGCCGGGCAAGGTCCACGTGCACCTGCTCGGCGAGTTTCCCCCGATGGCCGACTGGGGGTTCCCGGCCCTGTTGGGACGGGAGGGGGACGTGGTTCGACACGCCGACACTGCGGAGGAGCTTCAAGAGGCGCTCCGTTCCCTTGAGGAGGGAGACGATGGCCCGGCCCTCGTCGTGGCATCCGAGCTGCCCGAGCGAGCCGTGGGCCGAGCCCGGCCCCGGGCCGCGGGTCCGGGAGCCGCCTCGGTCGCCTATCTTCTCGAGCGCACCGAAGAGGCGAGCCCGCTCGACATCGGGAAACCGGCGTCCGGGCGTAGGGCCGTTGCGTCGACCCTCCGGCTTGGTGGGCCCCGCATCGAGCTACCCAGGTTCGTGACGCTCGTAGGCGACTGGGACGGACCTACTGCCGCCGAGCCGACGGCTCCGAACACCGCCGGACGACCGTGGAAGGAGAGCACCCTCTCCGCGGTCTCCGAGGGGGCGTACGTCCCGCGAGCCCGCTACCTCGAGAACCTCCCCAGCCGATGGCGGTTCCTCTCCGAGACATGTCGAGGGTGCGGGGGGACCACGTTCCCGGCCCGGGGGATCTGTCGCCGGTGCGGTAGGTCGGATGCGCTGACGTCGCTCGCGCTTCCCCTCGACGGGGGACGTGTCGTCGCCATCACCACCGTCGGCAAGGGTGGACAACCCACGGAGTTCGATTACCAGGTGGAGTCGCTCGGTCCGTACGACGTCGCTCTGGTCGAGCTCGCCCGAGGGATGCGCGTGACGTTGCAGGTGACCGATTGTCCCCCGGGGACCCTGAAGGTCGGCGACCGCGTGAACACGATGCTCCGCCGGCTCTATCCCATGGAGGGGGAGTGGCGGTACGGCCGGAAAGCCGTGCCGGCTCCCTCTTCGACGCTCCGCCGCTCACCGGGTTAGGCGGGCCGGGCCGGGGCGGTCCACTTCTCACCGACCCAACTCTCGTAGACACGACGGGCGACCTCCGGAGGGTCTTCGAGCGGAGTGAACTCGTAGCGGGCCGGGGGCCGTTTTCCCGTGACGAGGGGGATCCGCCGCAGGTACCCTCGCCGGAAGATGGTGAGCTCGGCAGTCGTCCCGGAAGGGAACTGCTCGAGCGTCTTCTCGAGGTTCGCGAAGGTGACCTTGCGACCGTCGATCGCCACGATCTCGTCCCCGGGCGTGAGGCCGGCGTCGAACCCCGGCCGGCCGGCGAGGGCGTTCCGGACGCACGCGAGGCCTCCGGAGTCGTCCACGACGACGCCGAGGTCCCCCGGCTCGGTCTGTTCCAGCTCGTCCGGACGCTTCGGCTTGGGTGCGAGCCGGAGGCCCGCATAGCGAGCAAAGGCCGGAAGGTCGAGCTCCCCGGTGCCCCGAACGTATCGCTCAAAGAACGCCCCGAGGTCAAGGCCGGTGGCCCGCTCGGCCACGGGCTGGATGCCCCCCTCGTCCAGGTCGACCCGCGGACGGCCGTACTCCTTCCAGAGGAGCCGGAGGACGTCCTCGAGCGACGCTCGGGCCTCGGTCCGGTGGCGGATTTCGAGGTCGAGGCACATCGAAACGAGGTCCCCCTTGAGGTAGTAGGAGACCGACTGGTTCGGGGTCTCCTCGAACGGGCGGTAGTGGTCGCCCCAGGTGATCGTCGACAGGTCTTCGAGCGACAAGCGGTCCCGCCCCGGGGTCTCGAGGTACTGCTTGATCGCCGTCGCGCGTTGGTCGAGGAACTGGCTCGAAGTATACAGACCCGACCGTCGCAGGATGAGGTAGGTGAAGTAGTCGGTCGTCCCCTCCATCCACCAGAGCAGCCCGGTGTTGCTCTCGCGCGTGTAGTCGAACGGTTGGAGCGCCTTCGGCCGGATCCGTTTGACGTTGTAGAGATGCAGGTACTCGTGCGCGATCAGGCTCTGGACCCGACGGTACATCTCGACGGGTCGGAACGCGTCCCGCTCGACGACGCAGGAGGCCGACGTCTCGTGTTCGAGACCCCCATCCCGTAGGCTCGTGAGATGGAAGAAAAACGTGTATCGGGAGAGCGGAGAGTCCCCGAGCATCGCGATGGTCGCTTCGACGATCTTGGTGACGTCCTGCTCGAGAGTCTGTGCGTCGTAGTTGCCCCCCTCGCCGCAGAGGGAGATTCGGTGAGGGATTCCCGCCGGATGCACCGTGAGCACCACCGGCCGCCCGACGTCACAGGGGGAATCCACGAGCTCGTCGTAGTTCTTGGCCCGAAATCGCGGGGGGGCTGTCCCGACCGGTTCGAGCTCGGTGATGACGGACCAATCCGAAGGAACCTCGAACGTCACGGTCACGGGGTCCGACACGTGGCCGTCGACGAGTGGGAGAGCGAGGGCGGCATTCAGAAAGAGATGGTCGGTCGTGAGGTCGAAGCCCTCGGTGATCAGCTCGTGACCGTAGACGGTGTACTCGACGTGGACCCGAGAAGCACCCTCGGTGTGGACCCTCCAGCGCGCCCGAGCGACCGATTCGACACGGAGGGGGGGCCCGTCCGGCGCGCGCCGGGCTTGGAAGTCGCGGAACCCCCGGCTGTAGTTGCGGACCACATACGAACCCGGCACCCAGGACGGGACGACGAGGTCGAGCACGGGACCGGTAACGCCGTCGAGGTCGATCGAGAAGCGGCCGCGGTGTCTCGCTGGCTCGTCCGCCCGGACCGTGTAGTGGATCTCCATGGAGTCCTCTCAGGCGAAGCCCCTCAGGTCGCGGTCGGACGACCGGTCCGCGTCTTTCCGGACGTACGGCTCGCTGCTGATTCCCAGGTGGGCGGCCAGGACACGGAACGTCTGCAGCAACTGGCGGATCGCTTGGGCCATCTCCCTTTGCTCCGCGCGCAGTTGCTGAAGTTCCTCCCGGAGACTCCGGAGTTCCACCTCCCAGCGCGCTTCGTCCGAACCGATTGTCACAGTCCACCCCTCGGTCAGCCGAGGGGCGCTCGGTGATTATTACCTTGACTTGAGCGGACGCCCGAAGACGGCCGTTTCCTCGCCCCGGAGCCCGGGACACGGCCGAACAACGCGGGAGTTCACTTCTCGTGACTGACCGTTAAGGGGCCGGTGCTCCGTTTCGACCCAGGGATGACGATGTTCGAACCGGAATCACGCACGAAATCAGCGGATGAGTGCTCCTCTCGCTGGCCATCCCGCCACCCATCACGAAAGCGCCTTGAACTCTCGATTTTCGCGGAAGGGTAACCGGAGCATGACGGACGCGATTATCGCCGAGGGACTCTCGAAGACGTTCAACGGGACCGTGAAAGCGGTCGACGGGGTCTCCTTCACGGTGAAGGAAGGGGAGATCTACGGGTTCCTTGGGCCGAACGGAGCCGGCAAGACCACCACACTCTCGCTCCTCACCGCGGTGCTCGGTCCGACGGGGGGCCGCGCCACCGTCGACGGTCTGGATGTCTTCCGTCACCCCCACGACCTCAAGCAGAGGATCGGACTGGTGTTCCAGGAGTCGACCGCGGACCAGGACCTGACGGGCCGCGAGAACCTCGACCTGGCCGCCGCACTATTCGGCGTCCCGCTGCGCGACACCCCGCGGCGGGTGAGCGACCTCCTAGAACGGCTCCAGCTCGCCGATTCCGCCGACCGTCTCGTCAAGACCTATTCCGGCGGGATGCGCCGGCGGCTCGAGCTGGCGGTCGGCATCGTCCACTCCCCACGGGTCCTCTTTCTGGACGAACCGACGCTCGGGCTCGACCCCCAAGGGCGCGCCGGCTTTTGGAAGATTATCACCGAGCTCCGCAAGGACACGGGGATGACCGTGTTCCTCACGACGCACTACCTGGACGAGGCCGACGGGATGTGCGACCGCATCGCGATCATCGACCACGGCAAGATCGTGGCGACCGGGACGCCCTCCGAGCTCAAAGACCGGGTCGGAGGGGACGTCGTCACCGTCCGTCCCCTCGGGAACGCCCCGGGCCTCGAGTCGGCGCTCGCCGCGCTCCCGGGGGTCCACGCCGTGACGCCCCAGGACGGAACGCTCCGGGTGAAGTGCCCGAGCGGGGACGTCCTGATCCCGAAGATTGTCATGGCGGCCACCAGCCTCGGCATCTCGCTGGTCGGCGTTTCCCTCCGACGCCCGAGCCTCGACGAGGTGTTCCTCGAGTTCACGGGACGCGAGTATCGTGAGGACGAAGGCCCGACCGCGACCGACCGGGCCGTGTTCCTGAGCCGGATGCAGGACGCGCGGAGGGCCCGGCGATGAACGCCCGACGGTGGATGGCGCTCACGAAGCGCGAACTGCTGAAGCTCGCCCGGAACCCCGCGGCGCTTGGCACTTCCCTTCTCCTTCCCATCCTGTACCTGCTCCTGTTCGGTCAGGGATTCAGCTTCACCTCCTTCCTCAACGGGCTCCCGCCCGCGCGGCGGACGGCGGAACTCAACCAGCTCGTCCTTGGGGCGCCGGACTACTTTTCGTATTTCGCCGCCGGGATGGTCGGGTTCGTCAGCGTCACCGCGACGTTGTTCGTCGGCGCGAACGTCATCTTCGACAAGCTGTTCGGCACGCTGAAGCGCACCGCCGCAACCCCGGCGACCGCGACCGACATCTTCGGTGCTCGGCTGGTCGCCGGCTCCATCCAGCCGGTCGGCCTGGCCTTCCTCGTCCTCGGTCTCGCCATCCTGATCGGGGACGTCGGTCTCTCCGGTCTCCACGTCACGGCGACCGTCACGGTCGTCGGGGCGCTGGAGGTGGTCCTTGCGATCCTCTTGCTTTCCCTGATGTTCGCCTCCCTCTTCCTCGCGCTAGGATTCACCATCGAGCAGCCGCAGACGTACTTCGCCGTGGTGAACACGATCAACCTTCCGGTGCTGCTCACCTCCGCCGCCCTCTACCCCTGGGGCCAGATGCCGGCCTGGCTCCGAAGCATTGCCTCCTACAACCCGGTGACCCTCGCGGTGGAGGTGCTCCGCATCAACTTCTTCGGCGGGTCGCTCTACCCGTACTCGGCCGCGGTGTATCTCCTCGGCCTTCTCGGCTGGGCCGTCTCCCTGTTCGCGATCGCGACGTTCCTCGTCCGGAGGGCGCTCGCTCCCAAGACCTAGGGGCCCGGACCGCTCGAGGAGCCCCCGGGACCGAACGGGGAGGAGGCGGTCCCCTTGTCGACGAACGGGACCCACGCACCCTTCTCCGGAGAGTAGTCGACCCGCTGGAGCTCGAGCACGAACCCCTTCAGGAGTTCCGCCGGCGCCGGCCGGACCGAGATCGCATAGACGTAGATCCCGAATCCCATGAACTCCATCACCCGGTGAAGAACCTCGGGAAGGGCCTCGCGCGGCACCGTGACCCGGATCGAGGTTTCCCCCAGCAGGGAGGAGAACTCGTCCACGTCGAACGGTCGGTCCAGGGTGATCAGGGGCTGCGTCGGTGGTGGGGTAGCGGCGGGGGGAGCCGTGGGCGCCGGCGCGTTCGTGACCGGGGCGGGGGAGGGAGGGGACGGAACGACCCGACCCGTCGAAGGGACGGACCCGGGAACCTTCGGCGGGTAGTGGTCGAGCACCGGGCTCGCATCCCGCCCGACGAATCGCCCGCCGCGTGCCGCGGAACCCGCCCGGGACTTCGCCGGGGCGCGCTTCTTCGGCCGAGACCGCTTCTGGGTCGCCATGAGGGATGGGTGGCCCAAGGAGGCGTCCCCACCCATAAGGGGTCCCCCCTTCCGTCATGGCCCGGGTAGGGCTGTATAACGGGGGTTTGTAGCGAGGGGAACCGTGCCACTCCTCGTCATGGGGTACCGATTTTGTCGTTCCCGCGACGACAGATGGATTATGTAGACCGGGATGGGTGGCCAAGCTGGACTTGGGCCCGCAAGGGGTCCGAGCGAGGAACCACAATGCCCGCACGCGTGATGAAGGAATTCCAGGCACCCCGCGGTCTTCCCCGCAAGACCGCGTCGGTCTGTCCCGAGTGCATCAAGGTCATCCCCGCGATCGTTCGCGAGAAGGAGGGCCGGGTCATCATGGAGAAGACCTGCCGGGCCCACGGGTACTTCTGGGACATCATCTCGAACGACGTCGACTTCTACCTCCGGATGGAGGCGTACGCCCACGACGGCGTGGGGTACGAGAACCCCTACTACGACAAGTTCCGCGGCTGCCCGACCACCTGTGGAATGTGCAGCCATCACAAGTCCCACACGGGCCTGGCGTTGGTCGACCTCACGAACCGGTGCAATCTCAAGTGCCCGGTCTGCTTCGCGAACGCGAACGCCGCCGGCTACGTGTTTGAGCCGACGCGCGAGCAGATCCACTTCATGCTGAAGACCCTGCGGGAGCAGAAGCCCGTCGGGACCGTCGCTGTCCAGTTCTCGGGCGGCGAGCCGACCCTCTCCCCGCTGTTCCTCGACGCGGTCTCGATGGCGCGCGACCTCGGTTTCAAGCAGATCCAGGTGGCCACCAACGGGATCCGGGTCGCCTACGAACCGGGCTTCGCCCAGGCGTGCCGCGACTCGGGCCTGCACACCCTCTACCTCCAGTTCGACGGGCTCGACGACGAGATCTACCGAAAAGTGCGCGGCGTGCCGCTGCTCAAGGTGAAGCAGAAGGCGATTCAG
>Ga0187784_10004745_pt1 | contig 11005 bp, 10 predicted proteins | sample 1015_SJ02_MP15_2_FD_132964 | JGI IMG/M metagenome (GOLD analysis project Ga0187784, IMG submission 132964) | Tropical peat soil microbial communities from peatlands in Department of Meta, Colombia - 1015_SJ02_MP15_20_MG | ecosystem: Environmental > Terrestrial > Soil > Wetlands > Peat | place... | reverse complement strand
TGCCGGTGCCGTAGGCGGTCTCCTCACGCACAAGGAGAGGCGGCGCGATTTCGGCATAGCCGAACTCTTGCGTGTGCAGGTCGAGCATGAATTGGCCGAGCGCGCGCTCCAGCCGCGCCAGCGCGCCCTTCAGCACGACAAACCGCGAGCCGGACAATTTCGCGGCGCGGGCAAAATCCATCATGCCGAGCTTTTCGCCGATCGCTTCGTGCGGCAGCGGCGCGAAGTCGAGGCGCGGCGGCGCGCCGACCGTGCGCCGCAGCACATTCGCGGTCTCGTCCAGCCCTACAGGCACGTCGTCGGCCGGCAGGTTGGGAAGCGCGGCGAGGAGGTCGTCGATCTGCTTGCGTAGCGCGGTGGCTTTCGTGCTCGCATCAACTTGGATTTGCTTGGCTTCCGTACTCCGACGCTTTAGCTCCTCAACTTTCGGCGCACCGACTTCAGCCCTCGCCTCAACGCCTCTAAGCACAATAGATATTTCTCGCGAAACCGTGTTGCTCACGGCCTGCGCTTCCTGGGCCTCGGTCTCGGTCGCGCGCCACTCTTTGTCGAGCGCTAGCACTTCCTCGGCGCGCGGCGGCAGACCGCGCTTTTGGAGCGCGGCATCGAACACTGCGGGGTTATCGCGAATGGCGCGCAGATCGTGCATTTAGATGTTCTTCACGTGGGTGACTACCAGTTATAGCGGCTGTGTCGCCTCGGCGAAAGCCGGGACTCACTCACTCCCCGGCAGCGGGGTTGCCGCCGCCCGACAGCTCGGCCTCTTCCGCCGCTTCGCGTTTGGCGCGCTGGCGCTCCACCCATTTGCACGAATAAATCGACAGCACGTAAAGCAGGATCAGCGGCACCGCGAGTGAGGTCTGACTGACCACGTCGGGCGGGGTCAGAACCGCCGCCACCGCGAACATGCCGACCACCGCGTAGCGCCATTTCGCGATGAGGCTCTGCGAGGTGATGAGCCCGGCGCGCGCCATCAGGGTCAGCAGTACTGGCAGCTGAAACGCCACGCCGAACGCCAGCAAGAGCGTCATCACCAGCGATAGATATTCGTTGACCTTGGGCTCGGCGACGATCGGCAGCGTATCGGGGCCACCCGCCGTCTCGAAGCTGAGGAAGAATTTGAAGGCGTAGGGGATCACGACGAAATAGGCGAGCGAAGCGCCGAGAATGAATAGGATCGGCGTCGCGCAGATATAAGGCAAAAAGGCGCGCCGCTCGGATTTGTAGAGACCGGGGGCGACGAATTTCCAAATCTGCACCGCAATGACCGGGAAAGCGACGCAGCACGCCGCCCAGAACGACACCTTGACATAGGTGAAGAACGCCTCGGTCAGCCCGGTGAAAATCATCTGGCGGCCAGGCTGCCCCTCGAGGATTTTCGCCAGCGGATAGGCGAGAAAGCGATAGATCGTTTCCTTAAACTGATAGCAGGCGATAAAGGCGAGGAGGATCGCCGCTGCCGACCAGATCAGACGGTTGCGCAGCTCGATCAGGTGATCGAGCAGCGGCATCCGTCCCGCCTCGAGCTCTTTTTCCCGTTCGTCTTCGTCGTCGTCAGCCATCAGCGCTTTGAACCCGCCAGAGTCACGGCTTTGACGGCTCGGCGGCGCGCGCCGGTTCGGGTTCGACGTGCGGCGCGCCGGGCAGCGTCGCGGAAATGGTCAGCGGCAACTCGGGCTCCTGCGGCTCAGGCAAGGCCTCCGCCGCGACAGGCTCGGCCGGAACCGCCGGCGGGGCCGGCTCCTCGATCACCGGTGCCGGCGTCGTCTCGAAATGATCGGGGATCGCCGCGGCCGCCTGCGGGCCTGCGGCAGGATCCTTGGCCGGGTCCATGATCTTGTTGAAGTCGCGGTCGAGGTCGATCTCGGTGGCTTTCCTCAGCTCGGCCTGCACTTCGTGCAGCTCGACTTCGCGCATCATCTGCTCGACGCTCGAATGGAACTCGCGCGAGAGGCCCCGCGCCTTTCGCACCCAATACCCGGCGACGCGCAGCGCCGCCGGCAAGTCCTTTGGCCCGATCACGACCAGCGCGACGACGCCAATCAGCAGGAATTCGGGCCAGCCGATGTCAAAAAACATACCGTCGTACCTGGCGCTGACGGCCGCGGGAACAAGGGGGACACGACAACATAAGGCGGCTCCGCAAGCGGCGCGATAATGTCAGAAAGGCTACGGAGCGGCAATCGCGCGGGACAGCGCAGCAGCGTGAGCTAGTCCGCCTCGTCCTCCTCGGGAGCTGCTTCGCCCTCTCGTAGAGCAAGAGCCTCGCCGAGCACCGCAGGGCCGATATCCAGCAAACCCGACTGGCGCAGCTCCTCGACCCCGGGCAGCTCGTTGAGGCTTTCGAGCCCGAAATGCGCGAGGAATTGCGGCGTCGTCACCCAGTTGAGCGGACGGCCCGGGGTTTCGCGGCGGCCCCTAGGCTGCACCCAGCCCGCCTCCAACAGCCGGTCGAGCGTACCGCGCGCCAACCCGACGCCACGGATCACCTCGATCTCGGCGCGGGTCACCGGCTGGTGATAGGCGATGATCGCCAGCGTTTCCACGGCAGCGCGCGATAGCCGGCGCAGCACGTCGCGCTCGCTTTTCAGCGCGGTGGCGAGGTCGGGCGCAGTGCGAAACGTCCAGCCACCGGCCAGCGCCACCAGGTTGACGCCACGTCCGGCATAGGTCTCGGCCAGTTCGCGCAGCAACGCGGGGGCGTCGGCGTCCTCACCCAGCCGCAGCAACAACTCCGCTTCGGACAGCGGCTCCGGCGCAGCGAACAGCAGCGCCTCCAACAACCGCAGTTGTTCGTTCATTTCGGTTGCGCGTCCGTCGCGGCGCCGCTGCGCAGATAAAGCGGCGCAAAGGCGCGATCCTGGCGCAATTCGAGCCGACCGGCCTTCGCCAGTTCGAGGGTCGCGGCGAAGGTCGCGGCGAGGGCGGATTTGCGCAGCGGGCCGTCACGCAACTCGTCGGGGAGGAACGCCATCAGCTCGCGCCAGTCGGGCACATGGCCGACAAAGCGCTGCAGATGCTCCATCGCGTCTGCCAGCGACCGGTAGGCCGAGGGCAGGATCGTCAGCACTTGGCCGTGCTGCCGGCTATGGCTCGTGCCGTAGGCCTTGAGCAACTCGTAGAGGCTGAGCTCGTAGACGGGCTGATCGACCGTCGCGAGCCCTTCGGGCGCGCCACGACCGAAAACGTCGCGGCCCAGAAGCGGTCGCGCCATCAACGACGCGCCGGCGCGCTGCATCGCCTCCAATAGGCGCAGCCGATGCGCCAACGCCTCGGCAAGCTCGATCGCCGACGGCCCGGTCTCATCCTCGGGCGGATCGGGCAGTAGAAGCCGTGATTTGAGGTAGGCGAGCCATGCCGCCATGACGAGATAATCGGCGGCGATCTCAAGGTGCAGACGACGCTGCTCGGCGATAAAGGCGAGGTACTGATCGGCCAACTGGAGGATCGAGATGCGCGCGAGGTCGACCTTTTGTTCGCGCGCCAACGAAAGCAGAAGGTCGATCGGGCCCTCATACCCGTCGAGGTCGAGGACGAGGCTGGGGCTGTCCGCCGCCGCGATCATGCGCCCTTCCCTAGCCGCCCTGGCCGGTCACCACCAGCACGAACCGGATCAGCGCATTGGCCGGCACCGCGATCAGCCAGTAGAACGGGTTCAGCGCGTAACCTGCCTGGGCGCTGAGATACGACAGGAAGAACAGCCCCATGAGGATCAGCATTCCATAGGGCTCGAGCCGCGCCAGCGGCATCGCCAGCGCGCGCGGCAGCAACCCTACCGCGACCCGGCCGCCATCGAGCGGCGGCAGCGGCAGCATGTTGAAAACGCAGAGAATCGCGTTGAACTTGAGCGAATTGACCAGGTTGAGCGCGAGCCATTCTTGGCCCGCTGTTGGCGCCAACCCGACCCCGAAAAACAGCAGCGACGAAATGATCGCGAGCAACACGTTGGTCATCGGCCCGGCCAGCGCGACAAGGATCATTCCAAGGCGCAGCGGCTTTAACCGGCCGAAATTGACCGGCACCGGCTTGGCATAGCCAAAGAAGAACCCGGCCCGCATAAACAGCATCAACAGCGGCAAAACAAGGGTACCGAAAGGATCGATGTGATTGAGCGGATTGAGACTGATACGCCCGGCGCGGCGCGCCGTGTCGTCGCCGAGCTGGTACGCGACAAGACCATGCGCCGCCTCGTGCAAAGTCACGGCGAAAATCAGCGGCACGATCCAAGTCGTCGCCGTCTTGACCAGATCGGCAAGCTGGCCGCTGGCGTTCATGTCACGAGCGTCCCGATCATCGCGTCGAACCGCGCTTCGGCGTCGCGCCGGTCAAAGTCGCGGCGCGACGCGAGCCGCAGGGCTTCGCCACGCGCGACCCGTGCCGCGGCGGCCGGAGTCAGCGGGGCGGTGACTGCCGCCGCCTCGCGCATCTCGCCGAGGACGCCGCTGCAATGCAACACCGCGTCGCAGCCGGCGGCGAGCACGCCCGAGACCTTTCCCATCATGGTCCCGATTAGCGCACCCATGTTGATGTCGTCCGACACCAGCATGCCGTCAAAGCCGATATTGCCGCGGATCACGGTGCCGATCACCTTGCGCGACAAGGTCGCCGGCTCGACGGGGTCGATCGCGGTGTAGACGACATGCGCGGTCATCGCCCAGGGCGTGTCATGGAGCACGCGGAACGGCGCGAAATCGGTCTCGGCCAGCACCCGGGCTGGTGTCTCGACGCGCGGCAACGCCTTGTGGCTGTCGACCCGGGCGCGTCCATGGCCGGGGATGTGCTTGACGATCGGCAGCACGCCACCTTGGAGCAGCCCATCGCAGGCGGCGCGGCCCAGCCGCGCGACCCAAGCGGGGTCGCCGCCATAGGCGCGGTCGCCGATCACATCGCTTGCCCCGGGGATGGACAGATCAAGCACCGGCATCGCGTCCACCGTGATGCCGAGGGCGGCGAGATCGTCGGCGATGAGCCGCGCCCCGAGCCGCGCGGCGTCCACCGCATCGGGGAGCGCCGCCAGCCGTGCCGGCGCGGGATAGCGCCGCCACGCCGGCGGCTTGAGACGCGCGACGCGGCCGCCTTCCTGGTCGATCAACACCGGCGCGTCGCCACGGCCGACACAATCGCGAAAATCGGCGATGAGCGCGCGCAACTGCTCTGGCGCGAGACAATTGCGCTGGAACAGGATCAAGCCGAGCGGATCAGCGTCGCGAAAAAACGCACGCTCGTCGTCGCTCAGCGTTTCCCCCGCGCAACCGAACAGGATTGCGCGCGGCTCATTGAACAAGTTGGCACCCCAGATTGCGGTCCTTGAGGGCCTTGCACAGGCGTAACGCGGCGGCGCGATCGCCGACCGGCCCGACCTCCACCCGATACCAGATGCCGCGATCGCCAAGATCGGCGCGCACCGCGACCGCACTGAACTTGCCGAGCAAATCATCGTTCTCGCGTTTTATGCGCTGCCATTCGTCACGCGCCTCGTCGGGCGTGCGCAGCGAGGCCAGCTGCACCTTGATCGGCGGCCCGGCGGCTGCCGGTGGAGCGGCGGGCGCCGGCTTCGGCGTGGCCGGCGCCGGTGCGGGCTGGGCGGCAGACGCCGCGGGAGGCGGCTGCACGGCGGCGACCTGGGGCGGCGCTGGCGGCGGCGCAGCGGGACGCGGAAGCGGCGTCTCGGGCGGCCCCAGGATGTGTTCGGCCTGGTTGGGGTTCGAGCGCATCGCGTAGATCGGGTCGTCGCGGTCCGGGATCGCCATCCCGCCGACTTTGTCGGGCTTGATCTTAACCGGGCTGGTGTCGGCGCGGATCAGCGGCACTTGCGCGTTGGCCGCGGCGGCCGAGGAAGACGGCGCCGCGGGTGACGATTGGGCGGCGGGGTTCGTCGGAGGGTTGACCACCGTCGTGGTCTCGCCGTGCTTGACCCCGGCGTGATAGGCGGCCCACAGCCCGCCCGCGAATGTCACCATCAGCCCGATCACCAGCAGCGCGCCCGGCAAGCTTCGCCGTGGCGCTTCGTCTTCTCCAGGCGCTGGCTCCTCGGCATAGTCGAGCCGCTCTTCAGGATCGACGTGCCCGAATTGTTGATAGGACATGCTCACATCTCCTCCGCCGGCGTCACCCCAAAGACGGCCAGCCCCGACGCGACCACGGTCGCCACCCCGCGCACCAGCGCGAGACGGGCCACGGTCAGACCGGGATCCCCCGAAATGATGAAGCGCAACTGCGCCTCGTCCCTGCCCTTTGTCCACAATAGATGGAACTGCGCCGCGACCTCTTGAAGGTAGAACGCGAGGCGGTGCGGCTCATGTGCCTCAGCGGCGCTTTCGACCAGGCGCGGCCAGCCGGCCAGCAGCCGAATCAGCGCCAGTTCGGCCGGGTCGGACAGCAGCGCGAGGTTCGCCCCGGCCAGCGCCGCATCCGACAAATCCGCGCCAGCGAATTCCTCCGCCGCGTGGCGCATCACCGACGCCGCGCGGGCGTGCGCGTACTGCACGTAGAAGACCGGATTGTCCTTGGACTGCTCGGTGACCTTGGCAAAGTCGAAATCGAGCGCCTGGTCATTGCGCCGGGTCAGCATGATAAAGCGGAAAACATCTTTGCCAACCTCGTCGACCACCTCGCGCAACGTGACAAAAGTGCCGGCCCGCTTTGACATGCGCACCGGCTGGCCGTTGTCGAAGAGCGAGACCAGCTGGCAGAGCTTCACGTCGAGCGAGGCGGCGCCATTGGTCAGCGCCTGCACCGCGGCGTTGACGCGCTTCACGTAACCACCGTGGTCGGCGCCCCAGACATCGATCATCGTGTCGCCGCCGCGGCGATACTTGTCGAGGTGATAGGCAATATCGGCCGCGAAATACGTCCACGAGTCGTCGGACTTCTTGAGCGGCCGGTCGACCTCGTCGCCGAATTGCGTCGCGCGGAACAACAGTTGCGGCCGCGGCTCCCAATCATCGGGGAGCTTGCCCTTGGGCGGCTCGAGCACGCCAGTATAAACGAGCCCGCGCTCGTCGAGCACGTCCAGTGCCTTGTCGATGGCACCGGCCTCGACCAGCGCCTTTTCTGACGAGAAGCGGTCGAAGCTGATGCCGAGCGCGGCAAGGTCGTCGCGGATCAGCGCCATCATCTCGGCGACGGCGAACTCTTGCAACGGCTGGAGCCACGTTTCGTCAGATATCCCCTTGAACACTTTGATGTGTTCGTTTTTGCGGTACCACTTGTCGCCGTCTCGCTCTTTAAGTTTTCGGGCAGTATCGATCAGGTAATCGCCGGGATAAAAATCTTTTGGATAGTCACCGACATCATCGCCAAACAGCTCCAGGTAACGAACATATAGTGATCGCGCGAGGGCATCGACCTGGGCGCCGGCGTCGTTGATGTAATACTCGCGCTCGACCGCGAACCCGGCCTTCATCAAAAGCGCCGCCAGCGCATCGCCGACCACCGCGCCGCGCCCGTGCCCGACATGCATCGGCCCGGTCGGATTAGCGGAGACGAACTCGACATTGACCCGCCGTCCGCAACCGATATCGCTGTCGCCATAGGCCGTGCCCGCTTGCAGCGCCGCGCGCAACTGCGCGTGCCACGCCGCCGGTTCCAGCCGGATGTTGATAAACCCCGGCCGCGCCACCTCGGCGGTAAAGCCGGAACCCCGATAGTCGGCGGTGATCAGCTCGCGCCCGGCCAGCGCCGCGGCGATTTCTTCCGCCAACTGCAATGGGTTCTGTCGCGCTTGGCCGGCCAGCACCATCGCCGCGTTGGTCGAGAGATCGCCATGGGAAGGATCACGCGGCGGCTCGACCGCGATGCGCGCAATATCGACCCCCGCCGGCAACGTGCCCGCCGCCGCGAGGTCGCTTAATGCAGCCAGAACGAGACGGCGAAAATCGCCGAAAATATCACCCATCGAAAATGTCGCTATACGGCCGCGTAGGTATCGAACAAGCGGCGGTGCTCGTCGAGGGCAAATCGGTCGGTCATCCCAGCCAGGTAGTCGGCGACCGTACGCGCCCGCTCGGTCGGATCGCCGCACGCCGCCGAGCGCCATTCGCTCGGCAGACATTCCGGCTCGGCGAGGAACAGCTGAAACAGCTCGTGCACCACCCGACGCGCCTTGTGAGTCATGCGGTTAACCCGATAGTGCCGATACATCCGCTCGTAGAGAAAACGCTTCAGCGCCCGGTCGTTATCCTGCATCGCGGCGGAAAACGCGGCCACCGAACGGCCAAGCGCGCGCACGTCGTCAGCCGAGCGCGCGCGGCTGTCGGCGAGCCGGGCACGTGTCTCGGCGACCATGTCACGCACCATCCGGTCGATCATCCGGCGAATCGATTCGTGAATGAGGCGCGGCTCGTCGATCCCGGGGTAACGCTGGGCGACATCGTGAAACACCGGGCCGACCAGAGGCACGTCGGCGAGATCAGCAACCCCGAACAGTCCGGCGCGCAATCCGTCGTCGATATCGTGGTTGTTGTAGGCGATGTCGTCGGCGAGCGCGGCGACCTGCGCCTCGGGGCCGGCATAGCTGTCGAGCCGCAGATCATGGCGCGCGTTGTACTCGGCGATATAGCGCGCGAGCGGCGCCGCCAGCGGCCCGTTATGCTTCACCGTCCCTTCGAGCGCCTCCCAGGTCAGGTTGAGACCGTCGAACTCGGCGTAGCCGTGCTCGAGCTTGGTGAGGAGGCGCAGGGTCTGCTCGTTGTGCGAGAAGCCGCCGTACTCCGCCATCTCGGCGTTGAGCGCTTCCTCGCCGGCATGGCCGAACGGCGTGTGGCCGAGGTCGTGCGCCAGCGCCAGCGCCTCGGCCAGATCCTCGTCGATGCCGAGCGCGCGGCCGATCGAGCGAGCGATCTGCGCCACTTCGAGGCTGTGGGTCAGCCGCGTGCGGTAGTGGTCGCCCTCGTGATAGACGAAGACCTGGGTCTTGTGCTTCAGGCGGCGGAACGCGGTCGAATGGATGATGCGGTCGCGGTCGCGCTGAAACGGCGAACGCATATCGTGCTCGGGCTCCGGGTGCAGCCGGCCGCGGCTTTCCTCCGGCCGCGACGCATAGGGCGCGCGCTCCACCCTCCAGCCCATCGGCATATTGGCGATCTGATCGGCCACCACACGCAAATGGGGCGTCGCAGGCCCGATCGTCAACTGCCGAGTCACTCCCACCCCCTGAACGGCAGTTCGAGCTTTCCCGCCGCGCGGGCGGTCGGCCAAACGGTCACGTACTGCTTGCCCCGTAGCTGGGTGAGATAGGTCGCGGCGAGCACGTTCTGTCCAGTCGCGTCGAATTTGACGCCGTCATAGCCGACGATCAGCCCGTCGGGTTTGAGGTCAGTCGCCTGGAGTGCCTCGCGGATCGCCGCCGCATCGGTCGAGCCGGAGTGGTCGATCGCATCGGCCAGGACGAAAAGTCCCTGCATGATCCGCGCGCCGCGGTCGTCGAGGTCGTGGCCGCTTTTGGCTTTGAAGAGGTCGTTGATGATCGCGGTCGGGCTGCCCTCCTTGCCGGCGCTCCACACGCTGCGGTCGATCAGTCCCTGCGCGAGATTGCCCACCGCCGTCACAAAAGCTGGGTCGGAAAACCCGGCATCGTCGCCGATCAGCAGCGGCGGCCTGTAGCCGAGCGTATTCATCGTCGTGACGAGGAGGCGCGCGTCCGCCAGGTCGGCATCGATGATCACCACATCCGGATGGCCGGCCTTGAGACCCATCACCACCGGCGAAAGATCGGCGGCGCCGAGGCTGTAGCCGAGCCCTGCGGCATAGGTGAAGCCGGCCGCCTTGGCCGCGGAGCGCATTTGGGTGTCAAAGGCGCTGCCCTGGTCAGTCGCGGGAAAGACCGTCGCGACCGCGACGATTTTCGTGCCGGCGATTTTCAACCCGCTGAGAAATTGGATATAGGCCCTGGCGAAATCGCCCGCCAGTGGGGTAGTACGGAACACCCATTGGGAGCCGCGGCCGGTGACGCTGGGTGCCTCGGCATCGGGCGCGAGGAACGGCACGCCGTGGCGCTCGGCGAGCGCGCTCGCCGCCAGCGTTTCCACCGCGCCGCCGGCGCCGATCAGTGCCGCGACATGATCCTGGGTGACCAGCCGCAGCGCCTGTCCTGTGGCGGCCGAGGGGTTGGCGAGATCGTTGGCGAAATCGACCGTGATCTTGGCGCCACCGAGATGCGGCAATCCCTGTCCGGCGCCGAGCAGTAGGGTCTCCAGACCTGGATGTGGTGTATTGACTATCTCGGCGGCGGTCTCGATCGCGGCCCTGTCGTCAGGGTCGAGGCCGAGCGGATAGATCGCGCCGACGGTCACCGTATCGGCGGCATGCGCAATACTGGCCCAACTAATCAGCAGCGCCGCCGCGAGCCCCCGCCTCACGTCGAGTCTCGCGACGAGGTAACGAGAAACACCAGCATGTCCCACGCGTTGCGGCTGCCGGCGACGAGCAGGACGAAGAAATTCTGCCAGGGGGCGAGCAGCGGTTCCGCGGACACTCGTTACGCGGCGCGCAGCTTCGCGGTCGCCGCGCGATCGACGCCGCCATCGGCGGCGAGCGCGACGCGATAGGCAGTGCGCGCGGTCTCCGCGTCGATCAGCCCGTCGGCAACGTCGACCGCGACCTGATCGGGGTCGCGCATGACGGGATCGCCGAACCCGCCGCCGCCCGGCAGCTCAAGACGGATGAAATCGCCGCCGGCGATGGTCGCGCGGCCCTTCGAGCGGATCGCCTTGCCCGAAACCAGCGACACCTGGCCCGGCGCGCCGAGCCCGCCGCCGTCGCGGCCCCGCGCCGGATTGTTGATGCGCTCGAAATTGCACAGCATCGCCACCGGCATGCCGTCGGCGCCGCCCAACTCGATGACCTGGCCCAGCCCGCCGCGGTATTTGCCGGTGCCGCCCGACCCCTCGCGGAATTCGCGCCGGCGGAACAACACCGGTGCCACCGCTTCGGTTGCTTCGACTGGGATCGTACGAACGCCGGACGGAAAGGCCGTGACATCGAGCCCGTCCTTGCCCGGCCGAGC
>Ga0187784_10004744_pt1 | contig 11007 bp, 4 predicted proteins | sample 1015_SJ02_MP15_2_FD_132964 | JGI IMG/M metagenome (GOLD analysis project Ga0187784, IMG submission 132964) | Tropical peat soil microbial communities from peatlands in Department of Meta, Colombia - 1015_SJ02_MP15_20_MG | ecosystem: Environmental > Terrestrial > Soil > Wetlands > Peat | place... | reverse complement strand
GGCGTGGGCTTTACGCGGAATCCCGCCACGGGCACGAACGAATTCTACGGCGAGTTTCTGCTGAACGCGCAGGGGGAAGACGTGGTCTCGGGCGTGCGCACGCCGGTGCCGATCCTCGAACTGCACAAGATCATGCCTGAGGTCTACAACCAGCTTCGCGATACGACCACGCGGCTGGAGAAGCACTACAAAGACATGCAGGATTTCGAGTTCACCATTCAGGACGGCAAGCTCTACATGCTGCAGACGCGCAACGGCAAGCGCACGGGCTTGGCTGCCGTACGAGTTGCAATTCAGATGGTGGAAGAAGGCCTGATCACAAAAGACGAAGCGATTTTCCGGGTCGAGCCCAACCAGCTATATGACTTCCTGGTTCCGCGGCTGGATGAGAAGAGCACGAAGGTTGAGGTCCTGGCGACCGGACTGCCCGCTTCCCCCGGAGCGGCCGTCGGCCAGATCGTTTTCACCGCGGATGCTGCGGTGGAAGCGGTTCGGAAAGACAGCAAAGCGTCGGTCATTCTAGTGCGCGGGGAAACGACGCCCGAAGACATTCACGGCATGGAAGTGGCGAAGGGTATTCTCACTTCGCGGGGCGGCATGACCAGTCACGCTGCCGTGGTTACGCGTGGCATGGGCAAGTGCTGCGTGGCCGGCGCGGGCGACGTCGATGTGAACGAGAAAGGTCGCGAGATGCGCGTCAAGGGCCAGGTCTTCAAAGAAGGAGACTGGATCTCGCTCGACGGCACGACCGGCCGCGTCATCAAAGGCAAGCTGAGCTCGATTCCTCCCAACGCGGACGATCCCGAACTGCAGAAGTTCATGCAGTGGGCCGATCCGCACCGGACGATGAAAGTCCGCGCCAATGCCGACATTCCGCGCGATGCCATTCAGGCGCGCGCGTTTGGTGCGGAAGGCATCGGGTTGTGCCGCACCGAGCACATGTTCTTTGGCGAGAAAAAGATTGGCCACATGCGCGCCATGATTCTCGCCGACAACGAAAAAGATCGCCGCGCGGCGTTGAAGAAGCTGCTGCCCCTGCAACGGGCCGATTTCGCCGGTGTCTTCAAGGCGATGGACGGCCTGCCGGTGACGATTCGCACGCTTGATCCGCCACTCCACGAATTCCTGCCGCGCCGCGAAGACTTGATGGTCGATATCGCGCTGCTTTCCTCGTATACAGCGAAGCAGAAGACAGAGCTGGTCGCAAAATACAAAGACTACGGCGTGAAGGGCGTCGGCGATCTCAAGAAAACGTTGCCCGCGCTGCTGGCACGCGTGGAACAACTGCACGAGTTCAACCCGATGCTCGGGCATCGCGGATGCCGTTTGGGCATCACGTATCCCGAGATCACCGAGATGCAGGCGCGGGCCATCTTTGAAGCCGCAGTCGACTGCACGAAGAAAGGAATCAAAGTACATCCTGAGGTCATGATTCCTTTGGTGGCAACGCTGAAGGAAATGGCGAATCAAGGGGCAATCGTGCGCCGCGTGGCCGAAGAAGTTTTCCAAGAGAAGGGAACAAAAATCGACTACCTGGTCGGAACAATGATCGAACTGCCGCGTGCGGCTCTAGTGGCGGATGAGATCGCCAAGGAGGCCGAATTCTTCTCCTTCGGCACCAACGACCTGACGCAGACCACGTTCGGCTTCTCGCGCGACGACGTCAACAAGGTGCTGCCGACCTATCTGGCGGAAGGAATTCTGAAGCAAGATCCATTCGCTGCGCTTGATCAGGAGGGCGTAGGCCAGCTAGTCAGGATGGCGACCGAACGCGGGCGCAAGACGCGCTCCAATCTGAAAGTGGGAATTTGCGGCGAGCACGGCGGCGAGCCGTCGTCGGTCGAGTTCTGCTATCGCACCGGCTTGAACTACGTATCCTGTTCGCCATTCCGCGTACTGACAGCGCGGCTGGCAGCGGCACAGGCGGCGGCCGCCGAAGCGCTGAAGGTGGAGGGCGGGCGGACCAAATAAACACCGCAGAGGACGCGGAGGACGCAGAGGGATTGGGGGGCGCTGTGGATGCTACCGCGTCCTCTGGGGTTTTGGCTTGACTTACTGGACTTTGTGCAGCCGCGCGATCAGTTTTTGCGCAAGATTCTCTCCCGACTCGGACCAGAGATGGCGCGACGTCGCCCGCGTATGCGACTCGGCGTTTCTGGTGAACTCTACTAATTTGCGGACGTTGTCGCGAATCTTCGCCTGCGTTTCCTCCGTCAGTTCGACGCCTTCCGGAACGAACAGCGAGTCAAGGCCGAAATCGATCAAGATGTGGCCCGACTCACGGTATGCTTCCTGTTCGAAGTCCTCGCCCTGGGCGATGATCTTTACCCGGCTGGGCGCAAGTTGCCACGCTTTTCCCAGCTCATCCGGCGTCCAGAGGTCCCAGTACGCTTCAAACACGTAGGCGTAGTCGTCGTGAATCAGGTCGGCGGCCACCACCATGGCCTCTTCAGGCGCGATGCTGGCGGAAAAGCGGCGTTCCAGCACGCTGGCCTCATTCCACGAAACCGGCTGCACGGCGAGGTATGTGATGCCTCCACGAGGTTGAGAAAAAGGAAATTGCTGCAGCACCGCGAGCATGTGGGGCAGCATCGCCGGGCCATTGAAATCGGGGAACCAGAGGCTGAGATAAAGCGGGTCAGGCATTGTGAAATCGGCAAGTATCGAAACAACAACTCTGCACGAGGATCATTGTAAATGCGTCTGGGAGCAAGGAGCAGTGAGCGATGAGCTATGAGCCGTGAAGGTTCTGCCCAATGCTCATCGCTCACTGCTGGGTAGTGGTTCAGAACCGCTACCCACTGCTGTTGCCTTTTGACAGCGTTGAACGGCCGCTGTTACCATAAATTGTTCCGCGGCACGCCTGCCTGGAGTCGTCCCCGTCGTCTAGCCCGGCCTAGGACATCGCCCTTTCACGGCGGTAACACGGGTTCAAATCCCGTCGGGGACGCCATCGAATCAGGGACTTACCCGGCATCCGGACGAATCTCTCTACAACGTGCACAAGAATCATGCATGACCGACTTCTCCCGCGCGTCCGTCATCGGGATGGTGGGGACGAACTCCAGCGATTGGAGCAAGGGATCGGAATCGAAAAAGAATTCTGGGAATCGCTTCAATAATCGAATCTATTGCAACCGACCTATGGCTGGTTCGTGAAATCCGCCGTTCCCAGCCGTACGACGGTTCCTCTTGGCCGTGGTTTGGCGTTCTTGTCGTCTGCCGTGCTGTTGGTTTCCGAGGGTTTCTCCGTCCAGACTCCGTAGACGCGGCCAGCGTAGGCAGCGAGGCCGCTGTAATCACCGAAGAACACGCCGCCTGCCTCGAAGGGTTCGTCGGTCCAAGCGTAGTTGGTAAACGTGCGTCCGCCGTCGGTTGAGCGCGCCAGCACCACGATCTGTTTGCGATTGCGCGGGTCGCGGCGCCGGTCATAGAAGATTACATTCACCGATCCATCGATCGGGTCGACGGCGAGCCATTGAAAAAACTGCTCCGCCCCGTTGTGAACCGGATCGTTGTTGACGCGCGTGGGCGGGGACCAGTGCTTGCCACGATCGCCGGAAGTCGAGATGAAGACATCGAGATCGCCGTTGCGGTAGTCGCTCCAGGTCACGTAAAGGCGGTTGCCCTTTGGGTCGACGGCGATCTGCGGAAATCCATTGGCGCGGTCGAGCGTGTCGATAGCGAACATGATGGGCGCGGTATGAATGATCGGCCGCGCCTTGGAAAACGTTCGCCCGCCATCGCGCGATGAAGTCAGCATGATGTCGTTATCCTGACTCCAGATCGCGTAGAGCGTTCCGTCGGAAGTGACAGCTCCGTCGAAACCTTCGGCGGCGCCGTTGTCGTCGCGCGGCAGGCCGGGATGGGCATCGATCTCGATGGGCTGCGACCAGGTTTTGCCGTCGTCGGTGGAGCGCGATAAAACGATCTGGGAATCGGTCAAGCGCCAGCGCGTCCAGCCGATATACAAATTTCCCGCGTATTTGCTCCTGGTGTTGTCGGCGACAATGTAGGGTTTGTCCTCGAACGGGATGCCGGGTGTGGAAGGCTGCTCGGCGACGGGGATGTGCTCGGCCTCCCAGGTCTTTCCGCCATCGAGGGAACGGCGCACGAAAATGCCGTTGCGCGTGGCGCCGTGCGCCCAATAATTGAAGGTGCCGAGCCGGTCGAAGGCGATGTAACAGACGAACGCGTGTCCCTGATTGTCGAACGCAGTGGAAACATCGCCGGAGGTTCTGTAGTTCTTGGGATCGACGCCTTCGGCGGCCGTCCAGCTACGGCCGGCGTCCTGCGAATACGACGCGTGCACATTATCTTGAAACACTGCAGCCACCTGCTGGGGGTTCGCCGGATTCACGGCGATGCCGGGCTCGGTGAAGAACCCGGGAGAAGGAGTGAGTGTGAAAACCTGCGCCTGGGGCGCTTTGGGCAGGTCTTTCAAGAGATCCTGCGCGCACAGGAAAGGTGGCACGAAAAGGAGTGCGGCGAGCGAGAGTCGGCGTTGTGAGATTGGCATGACGAGTCCTCAAAGTTGCGATGTGTTCAGCGTAGAAAATTTGCCTTCGATCACTGTTCCCCAGTTGCCGCTTGCGGCATGCCGGCGAACTGAATTTTGATTGCCTTGATCTCGTATGGTTTTGTGGGCACCGAAACCACGCCATCATGCAAGCTCAGACTTCCGATTGGTTTCTCCATCAAGTCGGTTTCGGCGGCGGACACGGCTCCCGCCGGCAGATGCAGGGCAACATCACCCTGCTTGCCAGCCCATTCGTAGAAATGCAAAACCAGAGCGTTCTCATCTTCGGCTTTTTTCAACGCACTGACGATGACATTGTCGGAGTCGGTCCGCAGGAATGAGTAATAGGGCGGCAGCGTGCCTTCGTGTCTTTCCGTGGGCAGGGCCAGCAGCTTGTAGTTCAGTTCGTAACCCAGGCGAATGGTGAATGCTTGCTTCCAGTCGCCCGCGTGCGGATACAGCGAGTAGGTGAAATCGTGCTCGCCTTCGTCGGCGTGCGGATCGGGCCATTCCGGCGAGCGCAGCAGCGACAGCCGCAGCACATTGCCCTTCGCATCGTAGCCGTACTTGCAATCGTTGAGCAAGCTGAGCCCGTGTTTCGCGTCGGAAATGTCGCCCCAACGCTGCGCAGGAACTTCAAATTGCGCCTGCTCCGCCGGAGTATTGCGCGTGGTCGGGCGCTCAACGGAGCCGAAAGGAATTTCGTACGTCGCTTTGTCGCTATGCGCGCTGACGGGAAACGCTACTTTCAGCAGAATGTGTTTCTCGTGCCAGTCGGCGTGCATTTTCACGTCGACGTGTCCCGCGCCGTCATAGAGAATGATATCCCGAACGAAAGTTGAATTCTGAAAGTGATTCTTGATGCGAATTACTGCGCGAAGCGGCCCGCTCTCGATCAGTTTTACTTCATCAGCTTGGTCGAGGTCCCAATGCTGCTTTTCAAAATCGGCGTCGATGTTCCATGCGTCCCACTGCTTGGGCTTGTCGACAAATGCCTGCAGCAGATTGCCACAGATGCGGTCTTTCGGGCCGGCGGTGTCGGTTTCCGCGGGAGCTAGAGTTTCAATCCCCCACTGCTTATTGAACAGGCTGGTCATGCATCCGGTCTGCGGATCGATCTTGACGCGAATGACTGCGTTCTCGAGCGTATCCGCCGATACTTTCAGATTGCTGTGGGGCAAAATGGTGTGTGGGTGCGACGATTTCTCCTTCGGCGTGGCGGGAGGCGCGGTCGGGAGCGGAGCCGCGTGCACAAAAAACGTCTGATAACCGAGCGACGGAACGTCCACCAGCACCAGGAAGCGCGCGCGGTGAGTGTCTTTGTCCATGGACAGCAACTGCGTTTCGAGGCGTCCCCCACCATAAGGCATCACCTCAATCCGTTCGGCCAGTGAGGGAAGCTGCACTTCCAGTTCGACGACTTCGCCGGGGCGCGGCCAGGAGAGAGGATTGAAAAGAATGATCGGCTCGCTGCCCGCTATGGGGCCGGCCGTGCTGACATGCGCCGCGATCTCGCGCAGAGAGCCATCCGTAATGTCGTTCGCGGCTCGATCCACGGCTTCCAGATTGCGCTTGGCATCGAGATAATTCACTGCAATGCCCGATCCCGGCATGATGTCGTGGAAGTGATCGAATAACAGATTCTTCCAGATGTCCAGCATCTCAGCCTGCGGGTAGCGACGGCCATAAAGCGACGCCAGCGAAGCAAATTTTTCCGCGTTCAGCACGATTTCTTCTGAGCGCCGGATTCTGCGTTTGGTCTCGGCCTGAGTTGTGAATACGCCGCGGTGATATTGAAAATAAAGTTCTCCATCCCAGATGGGAACTTGCATCGTGGGCAGCTTCTTTTCGAGATCGGAGAAAAAGTCGCGGGCAAAGCTGAATTGCAGTCTGGGGAACACGGAGTCTGGTGCGCGAAGCTGATCGGCGTGATCGAGCATGGTGCGCGTCGGGCCGCCGCCGTGGTCGCCCACGCCGTAGAGGTGCATCATCTCGGGGCTGTCAGAAAGCTTCGAGCCATAGATCGAAGGCATCCAAATCGACAAGTCTTTGGCCAGGGGCTCGGCATCAATTCCGCCAGCATAGTCGTGCGGAAAATAAGTCAGCAACCGGCTGCCGTCGGGCGACTGCCACCAGAAAAGCTTGTAAGGGAAGGTGGTAAATTCGTGCGCCCAGAGCAGCTTCTGGGTCACGAAATAATCCATGCCCGACTTCTTGTAGATTTGCGGGAGCTGATAGTTGTAGCCGAACGAATCCGGGTTCCAGCCGATCTTCACATCGACGCCGAAGTTCTTTTCGAAATAGCGCTTGCCGACCAGGATTTGCCGCGCCAACGATTCGCCGTCAGGCATGTTCAAATCCGGCTCGACCCACATTCCGCCGATCACTTCCCAGCGGCCTTCTTTGACGCGCTGCTGAATCTGCTGGAACAGGTCGGGATATTTCTCCTGCATCCATTCATAAGTGCGCGCCGACGACATCGTAAATTTGAAATCGGGATACTCACGCATCAAGTCAAGCACGCTCTGAAACGTGTTGCGCACGACTTCAACCGTCTCGGTCCATGGCCACAGCCAGGCCATATCGATATGCGAGTTGCCGACGACGCGAATCGTGAATTGCTGCATCCAGGGCTTGAGGGCTTCCAGCTTCGACTGAGCGGCGCGAAGCGAAGCGTCGAACGCAGCCTGATCTCCTTGTTCGAGCGGAGAGAAATCGATGGTGTGAACAGCCGCGTCGAGTTGTTGTTCGCGTTCCGCTTTGCCTTCCTCGTATGCATCGATGATGGGACGCGCCGCCAGCAGTTCGGTGCGCAGAAAGTCAGGATCGGGGCGCGACTGCGGCGGATCGATGGTCAATTCACTATGAAAGAACTCGGCTTGCACTGCGTCCTTCGTCACCACCCGCGCCGCCACTAGAAACCTCTGGCCGGGTTGCGCATTCTCGGTCAAGAGCATGGGGATAATGTTGTCGTCGTCGCCACGGTAGAGCAAGGCGCCATTCGAGAAGACGGTAATCATCAAGCTATCCGGGCTGCCAAAGCGCAAGTCGATCCACACACGGGAACCTTGCGTGGCGTATCCGTTGATCTTTTCGGGAACCTCGATCCAGCGCCGAAAAACCTTTGCCCCCGACCAATGATCCTCTTTGGCATTTCGCCCACCCGGGCCGGAAACGTTCTTGACGGTCCAAACACCCCAATCCCGATGGTCGAGCCGCGCATCTTCGGGATGAGGAACGTCATCATGAAAACGCCATTCGGCTTCCTTCTGGTGGGTAAGAGAAGCGAGTTTGTCCAAGGTTGCCTTGGACGGATCTGCGGGAGCATTTTGCTGGCTGTGGCCAACACTGGCAAGAAGCAGAATCACGAAAATCAATACGAGACGGGAACGATGCATGGTCAAGTGTGCCTTTCGGAACAGATCAATAACAGAATGTCGGGAAAGCGAACCAGAGATTATCGCTCAAGACTTGTTGGGATGGTAAGGGGCGGGTGCGTGCGCTCAAAGAGGGTCGGAACTTTCGGGGACGCGACGCTAGCGCTGCCGCGCGGCAGACTCAACTTGCTCGAAGAACTGCGGCATCCTTTGCGCGTCGGCAACGGAGTTTCGGAAGCGCACTGACTCATACACATCGGAGAAGCGGGCGACGGGAATCTGCTGAGCGACCATGGGCGCGTGCTCGTCGCGAGCGGCCTCGACGCGGTTTCGTCCGGAGCGCTTGGCGACGTATAAGGCGGTATCGGCGAGGTGCAGCAGGGATTCCAGGGGGCAACCGGAGGTGTAGACGGCAAAGCCGGCGCTGATCGTAATTCTGATCGGCTTTTCATTCACTGCCAGGCAACTATCGGCGACCGTGGTGCGGACACGTTCGCTCAATTCGCGCGTCTGCGCCTGGCCGCAACCGGGGGCGACGATCAGAAACTCTTCGCCGCCAAATCGTCCCAGCGAGTCGTAGGGACGAAGAACGGAAGCGACCTGCTTGACGAAACTCCGCAGCACGGCATCTCCACCGCGATGGCCATGGGTATCGTTGACAGACTTGAAATCGTCGACATCGATCATGATGACGCCCAGCGGCTGCGCCTGGCGTTCCGCGCGCAACGTCTCCCGCTCCAGAATGCCCATAATTCCCGAGCGATTCCAGGCTCCGGTCAGCCCGTCATGCGTGGCTTCCCGCCGCAGGGCCTCCTGCATCTCCTCGACGGCGGCCAGGATCATGCCGAAGGCGACAAACATTTTGGGCACGTTCCACATTTCCGCCGGGATGTGCACTTGCGGGATGAACCGGCCGGTCAGCATGCTGACTGGGAAGACCGCTCCCCAGAACAGGAATCCAACAATGACGGTGAGAACGCCGGGGGTGGTGCGGTACTGATTGCGGCACATGATCACGCCCGGCAGCGCAAAACCCAGGCCCAGAAGCGCAGTGGCGCCGGGGTCGAACGATCCCTGCAGGGCCGCGTGAATCGTGTAGAGGCCGGTACCGGCTACGACCATTGCCAGAGCGGCAGATGCGATCGAAAACCTCCTAACCACGCAAAACATGAATCCGATTCCACCCGCGAAGCAGGCCGTCAGGCACGCGATATATGGCCATCGCAGGTTCACGTCATAGGAGCCGACAACCGTAAAGGCGACGGATGGAACACCGGTGAGAAGAAGTAACCAAAGGCGTTTGACACGATCTTCGACCACGGAAGATGCCGCCACCACAAACACGACCGCCGAGGCTTGCAAGGCTCCCCAATCGAGGATGGAAAGGATGGGGTTGACCGTACCATTGGCGGGCTCGAAGGCTTGCGCTAAGAAGTGGATGAACACCAAGAGCCAGGCGAACGTCCAGAACCGCGTCCGGGCCGAGCGGACTTGCCGCTCCAGGCAGGCAAAGATGATGGCCAGCACGGCAACAGTAATCAGAGTGGGGGCTTTGTCCAGCAAGTTCATAGAATGCGATGTCCAGTGTGATTTAAGCCGTTCTGCGGAACAAGGTCACAGTGGTTACGGTTGGCGGGTTATCGCAGTGTCTGGACAACTCGGCAGTAACGTTTGGGACGTTACCGATTACTTCGACCGCGCGGCGAGGGCTACTTCTTGGTAGAGGGCTGGCAGTCTCAGCGCGTCGTCGGAGGAGTTTCCGAAGCGCGCGGACTCGTAGACGTTGGTGAAGCGGGCGACGGGCTCACGCAGGCTGAGATCTTCAATCCTGCGCAGAAACTCCTGCGGAGTTTGTGCGGCGGGCTTCTGCAATCCGCAGCGCGCCAGAATGCGAGCCATGCGTTCATACCACATCGCGGCCGCCTGCTGGGGCGAACGTTCCGGATGCGCGCTCAGCCAGCGTTCGTGCAAAGCTCGGGCGATACGCGCAAGGTTGGCCAGAAGCAGCAGAGCTACAACGATGCCCAGGCCGAAAAAGGTCCAGCGTCCGGGTGAAACCTGCACGCGCTCCTGGCTGCGCCGCGCCCAGCGCAGCATGGCTGCATAGCGCGCGCGAGCCCATGCGCGGGCTCCCTCCCACATGCCGCGCGATCCGGTGATGGCGGCTTTGCCCAGCTCGAACTGATGCGAGCTGTCGTAGCTGACAATCCACTCCCGCCAGAACGACGCCATGGCGTCGATGTAAAGCGCGATCCGGCTCCATCCTTGCGGAATTCCTCCGTTGCCCGAGGGAGTGGGATCGAAAGTCTGCCAGCCATAACCGGGAAAGTACGCCTCGACCCAGGCGTGCGCGTCTTTGGCGCGAATTACGTAGCTGCCGGTGAGATCGTTGAACTCGTCGCTACGAAATCCGTTGACCACGCGCGACGGAATGCCCAGGGTTCGCAGCATAACTGCCATGGAGGAAGCGAAATATTCGCAATGGCCTTGTTTGCGCTCGAACAGGAAGTTGGCAATGGGATCTTTCACCTGCGTTTGCGGCAGTTCCAGCGTGTACGTGAAGCGAATGCGCAGATACTGCTCAATCGCCGAAGCCTTGTCGTACTCATTGTCGGTTCTGCCGGTGATCTGGCCGGCCAGTTGGCGGATTCGCGGGTCGGTCCCCGGCGGCAAGCTCAAATAAGGCGCGGCGACTTGCAGGGGATAGCGGCTTCCGGCGGCGCGCAATTCTGCCGCTGATGGAGTAGCGATATCGGACGTCGCTTCGTAACTCGTGATGGCATGTCGCGAGTCGAGATTGTAAACGGCGCCGCCGAGATCGCCCCTGAGGAAACGGTAATCGCCGCGAATGCTGTGGGCCCAGGGAGCAAGAAAAAAAACGTTGGTGCCGATCGGCTCCATCAGCACGTGATAGTGGATGATTTTTTCGCGTTCCCGGCTGGCGGAGTCATACAACCTTGGGGGCGCGCCCAGCGGCGGCACTCCAAAGCTGGTATCGGGCTGGCGCTGCAAGGGGAACTGTTCCAGCGGTCTCGACCAGGCGCGGCCGTCGAAATCCGACAAAGCCACGCCGCGCCAAAGCAGATCATGTTGGCCGATCGTGTCGCCGTC
>Ga0187784_10004743_pt1 | contig 11008 bp, 10 predicted proteins | sample 1015_SJ02_MP15_2_FD_132964 | JGI IMG/M metagenome (GOLD analysis project Ga0187784, IMG submission 132964) | Tropical peat soil microbial communities from peatlands in Department of Meta, Colombia - 1015_SJ02_MP15_20_MG | ecosystem: Environmental > Terrestrial > Soil > Wetlands > Peat | place... | reverse complement strand
GGGGTGTAAAGTTCTACTCATGAGAACAGCCTAACGGTTTGGTGGAGATTTTACATTTACCCACTGATGGTAGTGCTAGACGAGCAACCCATCGACGTAATGAATGCGTAGACTTGGACTACGACCATGCTTCCGTCGACTGTCACGTTGCCGGATTGCTCTTGCCCCAGGGGGTCCTTCGGGAGTATCGAGTAGTTGTAGGTTCCATTGGGAAGAGAAAACAAAATGGTCGAATAGGTGCTATTGTCAGTTAGACGGGTTGTGCCATACGATAGCGACAGAGTTGCGTTTGGGGGTTGAGCGACCGTCTGGTGATTAACCATTACGCCCCAAGGTACTAACCATGACCCGTAGGGGCAGTTCGATTCCTGAACGAACTCCAACTGATACAGGTGAGGTGCCGCTCCGCTTTGGCTAGAAGTGCCAATAAGATAGCCCACCGCCGCTCCTGCGAGTATCGCTACCACCAGTAGAACCGCAACCACCCCGTTCCTCATACCCTCAGAGGGTAGTCTCTGAGGGTGTAAAGTTCTACTCTCCAGAACGCCCTAGCGATTCTGGTGGGGCTGGACACGGTCACGAAAAGAAGACAGAGGTTCGGAGACCTGCTTACAGGTGCAAACATCTGAAAGGCGTTGCAGACACCCTAAACCATGACGACTTTGAAATAGGTGGAACGAGACAGACTCATAGTAGTTGAAAACCAAAAACAGATCGAATGCAGTCGTGAGAGGCAGACGGGCATGGTTCCTTCACCATCCCGGGGACGACTGGCATGAATATCACGAAAGGCCCCGGTCCACTTTTCACCTACCCACGACAGACTAAAGGGCGAGCGAAGGCAACACTATTCGATGGAGTCACGAAGCTATACCACAGAGGAGTTGTCGCAAAGAACATGGGGGGATTTTGAGCAGCTCTTTCTGAGGAAGAGCAAGTGGGGTGGTTGCTGGTGCATGTTTTTCCATCAGTTGGGAACGCTCCCTAAGGCCCAGAAGGGAGGGATGACAAGAAGCAGAGTCGCAAGGAGTCGTCGAAACAAGAAGGTCTTGGTGGAGGAAGGGCGTTCCCATGGAGTACTAGTCTACTCCGAAGGTGAGCCGGTCGGTTGGTGTCAGTATGGGCCAAAAGAAGAGTTGCCACGAATTGACGCGGGGAACATCTACAAGAGGCTCACCCTGAATAACGATGGCAAGAGGCTCTGGAGAATCACCTGCTTCTGGGTTGACAGAAGACACCGCAATCATGGGGTCGCCGGTGTTGCGCTGAAGGCAGCCTTGGGCTCAATCAGGAAGAAAGGAGGCGGGTTTGTTGAAGCTTACCCCGCACTCCGCAAGGGGTTCCCCGCCGATTGGACGGGAACACTTTCGATGTTCGAGAAGGAGGGGTTCAAGGTCGTCGCACCGTTTGGGAAGTACAACGTTATTGTGCGACGACGCGTCTGAGGCTGAGGACAGCCCCACTTGGGGCTGCAATCGGCGTTCCGCCCCCATATGGGGGCTGTTCCCTCCGTCCACTATAGAACTCGTATCAACATTTTCAGGGACATCACGTGTACCGCCCCAAGGCATGGGCCATTCCGTTGCGGTCTACTTCCGCCCGAATGGGGACCCATTTGACATCATGAGCATGGTGGATTTGTTCTGGGAGTTAGAAAATGGCTTGCAATTGGTCGTAAGGGAGAGGATTACACATATGGTTAATACGAGATTGTCAGCATACCGGAAGCGCAAGGCTTGGGTTTCGCAAAGACTGCCAACGGTTCAGCCCCCGGGTCTTTCCGCCCTCATGCCGTGAGCCGTGGCCTCCACAGGAGAACCAGGAAGGTCGCCAGCTTTGCAGTCCTCCTGATGCTGGGCATTTCCCTGTTCGGCTCGGTAATCCTGCTCAGCCCTCCTGTTTCCGCTCAGAGCACCCCGATAGCTGGGATTAGCGACTGGGTCGAGTCGACTGACTATGGGTCCTCTTCGGGGACAACTGGGTCTACTGGCCTAGCTCTCAACCTCCTGTCCTGCGCCGCCTGGTCTGGTTACGTCTACTGCGTCGGCGGATTTGGGGCTCCCAATCCTCCGTCAGAGATCACCAGCAAGGTGTTCTACGCTCCGTTGACACAGGCTGGCATAGGCGGTTGGACAGAGACTACCGACTATGGGGCCAGCAGTGGCTCCTCCGGAAGCGGAGGTATTTTGATCAATGCGGAGTCTTGCGTGGCCCAGAACGGCTACATCTACTGTGTCGGGGGCCAAACGTACTCGAACGGGAACTTCGAACAGCTGAGCGACGTCTTCTATGCCCCTGTTTCGCCGTCAGGGGTCGGAGCTTGGACCGAAACCACAGACTTTGGCGCCAGCTCTGGGACCACGGGATCGGGGGGAGTCCAGGTCTACCAGCCGTCATGCTTCACGACGGACTCTGATATCTACTGTGTGGGCGGGCAGCTGGCCGGGAGCAAGACCTTCTACGCTCCGATATCCTCAACCGGAGTCGGCGCCTGGACCGAGACCACCGACTATGGCGCCTCGTCAGGGTCGACCGGAACAGGAGGGGTCTCCCCTCAGGGAACATCTTGCTCTGTAAGTGAGCTTCAGGGAGTCTTCGTGTACTGCGTGGGTGGATACAAGAGCGATGTATTCTTCGCACCTCTGAGCGCCTCCGGGATTGGCGCCTGGACGGAAACTACGGACTACGCAGCGGTGAGCGGGACGACAGGCTCGGGCGGGGTACAGGTCGACGTCACTTCCTGCGCGACCTATTCCGGGTATATTTTCTGCGTGGGCGGGAGGAATGCCACTGCCCCCGACGACACCGAAATGTCCAATGTTTTCTATGCCCCGGTCTCCTCCACAGGTGTAGGGGCTTGGAATGCGACCAAAGCCTACGGGGATAACCCGACCGACATCTCGAACGCACAAGCCTGGGCTTATCAGATACAGCAAAAATGCGCCAAGCTTGCCGCCGCGGGATCAGGGAGCAGAGGTAACGGTGGGAGCAGGACATTCACAGCCACAATTAACCAGCCGGGATCGACCTGCTCGACGACCACTACACCGACTAGCTCGACTTCCAGCTCATCTTCCACGGCTTCCTCGTCTAGTTCATCAAGCTCTACCACTCCTTCGACCAGCTCATCGTCGAGCAGCAGCTTCGTCACTACATCTGAATCGACATCCACGAGCGTAACGACAGTCGGCACCTCTTCTTCTGTTTCGACGTCGTCCACCTCTGGCTCGTTCCCATCACTCACCGTCGCCGTGATTGCGGTGATCTTGATTGCCCTCCTAGTGGTGGGCGCGGTAGTCCTGAGGACTAGAAGAGGCAGGAGACAAGACAAGGGAGAAGAAAAGGAAGACAAGACAAGGGAGAAGAAGCCGCCTCAGCCCCAGGATAAACCGCCGCCTCCACCTCCCCCGCCACCACCCCCATCGAGTACTTCCGTCGCAGCAACGGACACTGCGGGTTGCGAGGGGAAGACATGCGTGGCGAACAAGACCCAACTAGAAAATCCGAATCTGATCAATCCATTCGGCAAGACGGTGATGAGCACGAAAATTGCCGGATACCAAGAGACGGTGAGAAATCCAAACTCAGATATGACGATGACCTTGGAATCGGGAATTGACGTTGACTCCGGAAGGAAGGCCGCCGGAACTGAAACTTTCTCCGAAAAAACATACGAAAAGGCAGTAATGAAGATCAGGGAGATGGTGAGGAATTCGACCCGCTGGACCGACACCTGTCCCAACGGGTGCAAATGTGTCGTTGACCCGAAGGATTGGAAGAAAATCGCGTCCAACAGGGTCAAGACAGATCCAGTCTACATCGTCGTTACCGTCACAGTAGCGGACGAACACGGGAAAGTCACCGCGAGGAGCGAAAACAACTACAAAGTGGTCACAACGGTGGACAAGGTAACTTACCAAGCTTATGGAAAGTGTACTTCAGGCACCAAGCCTAGCGGTGGAACCAGCGGCGTGACAACGGGGAAGAAACCTGTCGGTCCTATACCACAGGGTTGGTCGCAATGGGGAGATGACCAGAATAACATTCACAATGATGCCACGCCAGGAACAGGATCTGAGGGGTCCCAAGACGCCTTCTGGGACGAAATAGGTGGCGAATGGCTCGATGGCAATACCGGGCAGCCCATAGGCGCGAAGTGAGCGCATGGAACGACGCTATGCCGAATGGTCGATTTTCTTTGGTAGCGGCGGTCTTACCTTCCTGAGAACCCTGTAGCCACAGTTCTTGCATTTTATTTCCGGGTACCTGGACAACTCTTCGAGGCTCTGCCTAGTCCCACAGCGTTCGCATTCGTAGATTATGGAGCCGAGGTTGCTCATTCCCTGTAACCCCAGGCCTCTGTGCTTCGCATAATACCTTCCTGCTGACTTCGGCCTAGACAGGAAACTCCCCGTTTGCTACGAACTGAACCTTCCCTCCTACGTTAACATCGATGCCCTTCGGGTTTTCCTGTGCCCGGAGGAGGAGCAACGACCTGCGGTTAATCTCGTACCCCTGCTCGACCCTTAGGTTGATGCTGTCCCCGCCGAGGTAGCGCTCCTTGACGAGGTACGCAGCGAGGCAGCCGTTTCCTGACCCGGTAGCCGGGTCTTCGGGGATGACGTCAGGGAGCCCAAGCACACGGACGTTCAGGTCGTTGTCCTTCGAATAGGTCTCAGGGCTGAAAAGCAGGATCACGGTGGTGTCTGTCTCCTCGAAGAGCCGCGCCAAGCCTGTCCTGTCGACCTTGATCCCCTTGATCGCCCTCAACCCTGTGAGCGGCACGACTACGAACGGCACCCCAGTGGAGACCAGCCTGACAGGAAACTTCGGGTCTATGTCCGAGGCCTTCAGTCCAAGTATCCTCGCAATCCGTTCTCGGTTGAACGTCCTCCCGAAAGTGGGGCTCTTCTGCCTCATCCAAAGGATATCGGGTGCACCGTCACGATAGGAGAACGTCACGGGAATCTGCCCGACCTTCATGTTGAGTACCACCTTCTCCGCCGGTTTCCCAATGATTTGTGATTGGACGACGTAGGCGGTACCGAGTGTCGGGTGGCCTGCGAATGGAAGCTCGTAAGCCGGAGTGAAGACTCTGACGTCGTAGCCCCCATTCCGCGGCACTTCTGAAGTAACGAAGGTGGTCTCGGAATAGTGCATCTCCTGCGCGATTCTCTGCATCGAAGCTGTAGACAGCTCCGCGCAGTCCCTGAAGACTGCTAGCTGGTTCCCGGACAGCCTCGATTCTGCAAAAACATCGACGATATAGAAGCGCAACTGTACGCAGTCTCCGTCGTGCCGCTATTTGTACTTCCGCTTGCGGGCAGCGCTTCTCAGGAACGGTGGAGGGCTTCGACAGGGGTAAGCCTTGACGCCCTCCAAGCGGGGATTATCCCGCCAATGGTCCCCACGGCCAGGGCGATTGCCACGGCAATCCCAATAATCTCAGGCGAAATCGCAGGTGTGATGGTGAGAGTAGTTGCGGACGAGGCAGCGCTCGCTCCACCCCGTACAAAAGCTCCGCCCCCTAATGACAATCCTCCAATGCCTAGTGACCCGCCCAGGAAAGAGATGACGACGTAGGAAAGCGCGACCCCTGCTGCCGCCCCTATTGCCCCGCCGAACAGCCCGGTCACCGAGGCTTCCGTTATGAAGGCGAACATGATGCTCCTGCTGCTTGCCCCCAGCGCCTTCAGTATGCCAATCTCGGTGGTCCTTTCCAGGACGGATGTGAGCATGGTCGTCATGATTCCGATGAAGGCTACCACGACGGAGGTGCCGGCGACAGCCTCAAGGAGGGTAGTCGCTCCCTGGCTCACGGACTGAATCGTAGAAAGGAGGGACGTGACAGATGTCGTCCTAACGCTCTGGCCGAATTCTGCGTCGAGTTCGTTGATCACCCCGGTCACGTCCGACGCACTGGACGCGACCACGACCACCCCGCTGTAGGTCGAGCTGTGAAGGAGCTCCTGGCCCGCAGACTGGCTGATGAACACGGAGTCGTCAGGGTTAATCAAGAAGCTCTGGCCGAAGGTGTTGAAGACCCCGCGGACTATGAAGGACCGGGACGTCCCGCTACCGCTACTCCCGGCGCTGGCGGAAACCGCGCCCCCTCCCGCGCCTCCTGTGAACGAGATGAACGAGAACCTTCCTATCCCCGAGACAGTAAGGACCTCGTTGATGGTCGTGTTTGCGGCCCCCTGGATGTTCGGATGCGCTATCGAGTATCCTACGGCGGCGCCGACGGGGTCTGAGCTTGACGGAAGGGAACCCTGAGCGAGGCTCAGGGAGGGAAGAATGTCGTTGAGCTGGCTCAGGTCGAGCGCGTACACTGTGACACTGACCGTGCCGCCGCCCTGGCTAATTTGGCCGCTAGCCTGCTGGTAGGGGACAGCGTATTCGACACCGGCCAGGCCCTGGATCTCCTGGACGGTCGTGGTTGTGAGGGAGAAACCTCTCCCGACGGGAGAAACGAACACTGTGTTTGCCCCCAGTGTCTCGAAGCGTGTGGCTGTCGCGTTGCTGTATCCCTGGGTGGCCCCGACCAGCGCGACGATGGTGGCCGGTCCGATTACGATCCCCAGTATGGTCAGTGCGGCCCTCAGCTTTCTTTCCCCGAGGGCTTTGAACGCGAACTTGAACAGGTCAGAAGCTCGCAACTCTCTCGACCTCCGATCTCAGATTACTTTGTCCTCTTTCGCAGGTTTGGCGGACGACCTGGTCTTCCTGATGTAGATGGCAGCCCCTGCTACGGCGATGATTATGACGGCAATGAAGGCGTAGGAGACCAGTGTCAGCAGGTCTCCGCCTGAGGATGTTGAACCGGAAGTTGTCGAGATGCTCCCTATGAGAAGCTGGGTCACCGACTGAAGGTTGGCAGTGACCGGGGTCGTGTAGTTGGCGGTGTTCCCAAAGCTGTCCCTGTAGGTCACCGTGAGCATAATCTGGACTCCTGTCTGTGGACTCGAGGGGGCCGGGTAGGAAAGCGTCAGCGTGAAGGGTGTCGGGGTGTTAGGGTCGACCTCTCCGACATAGGTGGAATTCTGGGCTTGCTCGCGTCCTACGTGCCCCGAGACCTGGGCATAGTAGGCATCCGTGGCACCCTCATTGAGAAGTGAACCGCTCACCGTGACGCTTGTCGTCGTCTGTGAAACTATGGCGTCTTGGACGACGAACTGGACCTGGCCCAGCAGAACGAAGCCGACGGGGAAGGTCTGAGTGTGCTGTCCGCCGTTCGCGTCAGCGTAAGTGATTGTGACTGTGCCTTGGTAGATGCCCGGGGTCGCGCTGGGGCTGCTTCCTACGACAACAGAGAACGCTGCGGTCTGGCCCGGCTGGAGTTGGGACACGAAGCCTACCCCCGAGCTGTTCGTCACTACCATGGGGGATGAGGCCGTAAGGGAAAAGGCCGGAGAATAGATAGCCCCTTCCCCGAGGTTCTTCAAGATGAAAGCGAAGTTAGACTCTGTGCCGACGACGGTGCTATCATTGACTTGGGTCAGCCCTACCGACAGAGGGGGAAGGCTCTGAGTCAGGGAGACGACGAAACCGAACACCCGACTCGCAGAGCCCGCTGCTGAGTATGGATCTAGATAGTTCGAGGTAACTGTCAGGGAGAGTGCAGATCCCGACATTGAGGAGGGAACGTACACTTGTATTTGTTGGCTGATTGTCCCTCCTGGCTCAAGGGCCTTTACGGTGGACGGCTGGTTGAGGATGCTCACCTGGGAAGGGCCTGTTACGGTCGTCGAGACCGAAGTGGCCGTCCCTGTCCCCTCGTTCGAAATCGAGAGGGTGAAGTTGTTGATTGTGCCGGGGGTGAACGCCGCGGCAGCGCTCGCGGCAAGGTCGATTTTTGCTGAGCCCTTCAAGGATATGGTCACGTTCGTCGATTGGGAAAATATGCCCGCGAAGTCGCTCGTGTTGTACCCGATGTAGAGAGGCAGTGTGTAGGTTTGCAGCGACGCGTTGGCACCGATGTCGACGTAATAGGTCTCGGTCAGGGTCGCTTCGGTTGCGACGTTCACTTCGTACGTCGTCGATTGATTCAATCCGTCCACGGCCGCGAATGGTTGTGTTAGCGTGAGCTCGAAGCCTGCGGCGGTGAGGGCGCAACCGCCTGCATACAACAACGTGACGGTCAGCGGGTCATTCTGGTCCCCTGGGCCCGCGCTGACAGGGGAGGTAAGCGTTCCCCACGTAGCGCCGGTCACCAGAAAGGGCTCGGCGGCCGGGACACAGGCGGTTGTCGATGTGGCGGCCGGCGCCCCGATGGCATAGGAAACGGATCCGTAGAAAGTCGCCCCCAACAGGAGGGACATTATTGCCAGCGTCGATAGCACCATTGAGAGCTTCATGTCATCAGTTCTCCACTATGCGTTCCACTAGACCGTCCCTGATTACTATCGTCCTCTCTGCCCTTGCGGCAGCGTCTAGGTCGTGTGTCACGACCACCAGGGTCTTGGCGAAGTCGGAGTTGAGTTTCTCAAGGAATTCCATTGTCAGGCGCGCGTTCTCGCTGTCGAGGTTTCCCGTGGGTTCGTCCGCGAGAATGATAGAGGGGTCGTTTGCCAGCGCTCGAGCGACGGCTACGCGCTGCTTCTGACCGCCACTGAGCTGCATGGGGCTCCTGCTTGCTTTGTCAAGGATTCCGAATCCCCGTAGGAGGGTCATCGCACGGAGGCGCCTTTCCTTCGGAGGAACTCCGTCTATGGAAAGGGGTAACTCGACGTTCTCTATCGTCGACATTCTTGAAATCAGGTTGAAATCCTGGAAGACGAAGCCGATCTTCCTATTCCTGATCCGGGCGAGTTCGATGCTCCTAAACCTGGAGATGTCCTCGCCATCCAGTAGGACTCGGCCTGAAGATGGCCTGTCTAGGGCTCCGATCATGTTCAGGAGGGTGCTCTTCCCCGATCCAGAGGGGCCGCTGATGGAAACGTATTCACCGCGCCTGATGGCGAAGTTGACCCCTCTGAGGGCGAGGATCGATTCGGGTCCTGAGCCGTACTTTTTCTTCAGATTTACAGCTTCGACCGAATTCAGTATGGACGAATCGACCGTCTCCGTCCGCATCAAGGCTGAGTCGTCCCGTAACTGGGCTGTGTAGCGGAGGCCGTCTTTCCCTGCCACAGGACTATGAAAAGGACTTCGAGAACGAGACCTACCGCGACGAGGGCGATGGCGATAAGTGACTCAACCTGGCCATTGGTATTGACTGTCCTTGATACGAACCCCCCTGTCCCTCCGAAACCTCCTGCCCCGCTACCGGGGGTAAAGGTTATCGTCCTGTTAGAGAAGGTGAAAGTACGGGTAGTGTTGGTGCCGAAGACGGTTCCCGGTCCGCCTCCGAGACTGAGTCTCGCGAGGGGGTCGGCATAGACAAGGACGACTAGGCCGGCTACGACCAGGACCGTGCTTAGAATCAGAATCTTCCTGTTCATCGGGAGTGGAAAGACCCCCTCTGCTTTCTATATAGCGGATTTCCGAGAACTATCCTGAATCGTTGCAGAATCCCTCCCAAATTGCGACGCATAGTTCTCTTGGACTGTCTCATTTGAAATAGTTTACTCCAGACTGAGATACAGGAAGATGGTGTACGCCACAATCGTGAAGATATCCGCCGTCGAGAGGTTGAACCCGAACCCGACATAGATCCTTCCCACCCCGAGGAGGATCGGGTACTGGAAGAGTGATTGCAGCAAGAGGGCGAACATTACAATCAAGATTCCTAGTGCGAAACGAGCGCCAGTCGCGGCGTAGACTCTCGCGTACACCAAGATGAGCGCTACAAGAAGCGCGATGGCGACCGTAGACAAGACCATGTGGAGGATGATTAGATCCCGCAGTCTGTCGGCGAAACCGAAACCGAAGGGGCCAGGACCGTACGGCAGAGGAACTAGATACGACAGGGCAAGACCAGTCAACGCCCCGACGGCCAGGACGAGAGGGACCAGGAGCTTGCTGGGTCCCTTCGCTTTCTGCGGCGCAGCGGTCACAGTCATCTTCGCTCCCTCCTTCTCGCCTTTTCAAGTATCGCTTCGAGGGCGGACCAGTGCGCTTCCATGGAGTCCGACAGGAAGTAGAGTCTCCCGTAGGTCTCTCCCTCGGCAATCACGATGTGGTTCTGCTCCAGGACCTTCAGATGGTGCCGGATAGTGGTGTAGTCGAGGTCGAGAGACTGGGAGAGCTGCTGGGCGTTCCTCGGCTCTTCCCTTATCGCCTTCAGAACCTGCGCCCTGGTTGCAGCTCCTGCACTGCCGGCAAAGAGCCACCAGAGGAGCCGTTCGAAGGCGTCCAAATTGTGCGCGGCGGCCGACATCGGACGCAATAACACTATCGTCTTGGTACGTGATGCATGCTTGGTCGGAGTTGACCTGAGAGCCCGTGTTTTCGTTGCCCCCGATTCCTTTATTGCGAGAGGCAAGGATTTCACACCCCTACTGGCTGCCGAGAACGACGGTCACGGTGATGAGGGTTCCCGACCTGATTATACCGACCTGGACGGACTCCCCCGCAGTGGTATTCTCTTCCAGATAGCTCGCCAGGGCGTCCATGTCCACGACCTTGACCCCGTTAATCGACACTACGATGTCTCCGCCAGTAAGGTAGCTCTGGCCCTCGACCGTCACCGTTTGAGTTCCACCGCGGATTCCCGCTTTGTCGGCCGGCCCTCCACTTGTCACCGCTTGGACCAGGACACCGTATGTGACGTTTGTCCCCATTGCCTGAGCGAGCTGATATGTCATGTCCGCGGACGAAGAAATGCCTAGGTTTGGATGCAGGGTGTAGTTTCCTGTCGTCAGGAGGGAAGGAAGTTCTCGAGCGAGTGTACTGGCCGGAATTGCAAATCCCAGCCCCTCGGAGCTGCTGACGGCGGCGGTTGTGACGCCCACTACTTCGCCGCTAGAATCGAGTAGCGGACCTCCGGAGTTCCCCGGGTTGATGGCGGCGCTGAACTGAATCACGTCAGGAATGGTCACCTGGGTACTCGATTCCGTAATGGTTC
>Ga0187784_10004742_pt1 | contig 11010 bp, 9 predicted proteins | sample 1015_SJ02_MP15_2_FD_132964 | JGI IMG/M metagenome (GOLD analysis project Ga0187784, IMG submission 132964) | Tropical peat soil microbial communities from peatlands in Department of Meta, Colombia - 1015_SJ02_MP15_20_MG | ecosystem: Environmental > Terrestrial > Soil > Wetlands > Peat | place... | reverse complement strand
GTCGCTGTTGAAACCGAATTCTGGATTTTTCCCGAAGAACCAGCAGTAACAGATCAAAAGAGGCGAATGAAAATGCACGATTTCGGCTCTGGGCAGAGAGACCCGTCGAGGGGATTGCCGTGCCTCAGAGAACAGAAATCACCGTACACAGGCTTCCCCCAAATAAAACTAAACAAGGAGAAGGACGATGAACACAACAAGTACCCAAAACCGGCTATCGGCGTTCGTGTCAAAACTGGGGATACCGACAGCTGTCAACTCTCACCATCAACCGGCGCGGCTTGCACTTTTGGTCGCACTGACGCTCGGCGCGGTGGTCGCCAGCCGCATTCCCGCCAACGCTGCGGTAATCCAGACAGAGTCGGGTTTACCCATCCTGTGCGTGAACGTCTTTGGCGACGAGACAGCCAACGAGACGAAGGTGATCGCTTATTACTGCTCTGCCGACTTCAATAACCAGTGGAACTGGATCGAGGGCCAGTTCATTGGTGTTGGATCGACGGCCGCGGGAAACAAGTGCCTCGACGTGGCGGGAGACTCCACTGCGGTCGGAGCCAAGATAGACCTGTTTACCTGCAACGGCAGCGGGGGCCAGCAGTGGGAGGTTAGGAACCCGAAAAACCTGCCCGGCGAAATCTATAACCCGGCGAGCGGGCTGTGCCTTTCCTGGATAGACGGCGAAGGTGCGCAACTGACCCTGCAGGTTTGCAACGGGGGGTCCCACCAGAATTGGACAATCAACTAGTTCTGGTTTTCAGCGGAGCGGGTGGGCTCGGAGACTCCATCCGCTCCGGGCCCAGCCTGGCGCGACCCGCTGTCATCGACTTGCCTGCTCCATCAACGTCCACTGCTTCCGCCGGGCAGTGATTTTCTGGACTTGCTGGCGGCTGAACGTGATTACCCCGAATGTCGTCGGCAAGAAGTCTTCGTAGTGCCACTGCGGCTGCATAATGCCCGTTGCCGAATGAGCATTCGGGCCGAGCAGGAGATGCCCCAACTCATGGGCCATCAGGATGCCGAGGATTGTCGCTTCTTCCGCGCGCGGAAAGCGGCGGTGCATTTCCAGGATTCGGTCATAGAAAACGTCGCAGTGTGTTCCTCGCCCGTCGTCACCGATGAAAGCCACCCCGTAACCGTCGGGAGTGAGCATCCCGGTCTGATGCTCGATGTTCAGGAATAACTCGCCTGCTTCTGTTGTCTTTCCGCAGCGGTCGACTTCCGGCTCTGCTTGGGACGGGCAGTTCCTCCAATCAATATCCATCCCTGCCTGTTCGTAAGTCTTGGCCGCCGTTTTCTCGGCGGCGAGAATCGTGGCCTGATCGACGCCGGCACGGTTATTGACCAAAACGATGATTTGCAAACGGTCTGTCGCCTCGCGTCCCTGGGCCACTGCCGACAACACAACAAGTCCCGCCACCACCCCAACCCGCAGTAACTGGCTCCTCATGGTCCACCTCCGCGGGTCAAAATCCACCCGGCGGACGCGTACCTCAATGCCAGGCCGGTTCTATTGCGCTCTCACCGATCGCACATTTTCCTCGCAGGTGGGACACGGGGTAATTCGCTGATACTGTGGGACTTTGGAGCTGTGGATAAACGGTGCTAGACTGGCAGGTTCTGATGGAGCAGCCTCCGGTCAAGAACGAATCACGGCCGAGGACTCTGCGGTTCGGAGGGTTCGAGGTCGATCCGCGCACCCAGGAATTGCGCAAGCAGGGAATTCGCGTCCGCCTTCCCGCCCAATCCATTCAAATTCTGCTGATGTTGTTGGAGACTCCCGGAGAATTGGTTAATCGGGAGGAACTGCGCAAGAAACTATGGCCGCAGGACACATTCGTGGACTTCGACCACGGTGTGAACGCGGCGGTAAATCGGCTGCGGGAGGCGCTGGGGGATTCTGCCGAGGAACCCAAATTCATTGAAACGCTGCCCCGCCGCGGCTACCGGTTTATCGCGCCGGTGGACATCCCCAGCACGCCGGCGGCGCCCGCCCCAACCGACTCGGAATCAGGAAAGACGCCAACCACGGGCGCAGCGGCAGTTGCACACACTGCATCGGCAAAGCCAGCGCGCTGGCTGACGTGGAGCGCGGCCGCGCTTCTTGTCCTTTGCACCGCGCTGTTTGGAGTTTGGCTGCGTGCGCCGCTTCCACCACCGAGAATACTGGGGTCAAAGCAGCTCACCAATGACGGGATTCCCAAGACGGGCAGCTCCGTGACCGACGGGACTCGGATCTATTTCAATGAGTTGCTGCCTAGCGGAGTAAGAGTGGCACAGGTGTCGAGTCGGGGAGGTGAAACAGCCCTCGTCGCTCTCCCCTTTCCCTTCGGTTTCGTATGTGACGTGTCGCCGGAGCAGTCCGAGCTGATTGTCTTGGAGTTCACGACCATGCCAGACGAGGGACCTTTTTGGTCGGTGCCTGTTCCCGCCGGACCGCCACGCAAGCTGGGTGACACATTTGGGCACGACGCCAAATGGGCGCCAAACGGGAAGCTGATCTTCGCGAAAGGGAATGATATCTACGTCGCAGAGCATGATGGCGCAAATCCTCGGAAGTTGATTACTGCACCAGGCTTTCCAGATGACGTTAGCGTCTCCCCGGATGGGAACCGGCTTAGTTTCCAGGTTTGGGACGAGAACCGCACATCGGCACTCTGGGAAGTGCGCGCTGACGGCAGTGACATGCATCCTTTGTTTCCGGGCTGGCACAATCCTCCTGAAGAGGATCGCGGCAATTGGAGTCCGGATGGGAGATATTACGCTTTCGAGAGCTTTCCGGACCGGCAATCGAACATCTGGGTCGTCCGCGAGCGTTCCCCATGGTGGGGGAAGCTTACGCGCGAACCGGTTCAGCTCACGGTCGGACCGTTACAGTTTTTCAACCCAGTCTTCAACAAAGACGGAAAGAAGCTGTTCGTAATCGGCATGGAATTACGGGCCGAACTGGTACGCTACGACGCGAAATCCGGCGAGTTCGTTCCGTTTCTTGGCGGCGTCTCAGCGGGCGATGTAGAGGTCTCCCGCGATGGCCAATGGGTGACTTATGTGAGTTACCCTGACTATGCGCTGTGGCGCAGCAAGGTGGACGGCAGCGACCGTCTTCAGCTTACGTACCCCCCGATGCAGGCAACCGATCCTCATTGGTCTCCCGACGGGCAGCAAATCGCATTTTCCGGCATTGTGTCGGGCAAGCCGAGGAAGGTATATCTAATTCCCAAGGATGGCGGCAGTCCACAGGGGCTGACGGCGGATGAGATTGATGAAACAGACCCCACCTGGTTGCCAGATGGCGGGACGCTCGCCTTCGGGCACTGGGACCAACGCCATTCCGAGCAGACATTCGTCCGGCTGTTCAACCTCCAGACACGCCAGATTTCGGAACTGCCCGGCTCCCGGTATATCATGGGTCCCCGCTGGTCGCCGGATGGGCGGTATATCGTCGCGTTTACGCACGAGAACGACAAGTTGATGCTTTACGATGTCGAGATTCAAAGATGGCGAGAGCTGGCTGCCCGCCTTAAGGCTCTCCTCGGAAAGGTGTTCTGGTCTTCAGACAGTGCCTACGTGTATTTTGACGCACATTCGAGTGGGGATACAGCATGTTATCGGCTGCGAATCAGCGATTCCAAAATAGAAAGGCTCGTTGACATGAAACGGATCAGGCTGTTTAACGACCCGCATAGTGGCGGCCAAACTCTGACCGGCCTCGGGCCGGGCAACACTCCCCTGTTTGCGCGCGACACCAGCGTGCAGGAGATTTACGCGCTCGACGTGCAGCTGCCTTAGGCTTCCGTTCGCTCCAAAACCGTGGGCATGTTGGCCATCAGCCGGCGCAGCCTCCAGGCGGCCCCGCATCGGCATCCATTCAAGGCTAGCTTCTCGCCGAAGGAAGGGATGGGCCGGCCGGCGCAGGGCCGAGGGTGAGTCGGGCGAGCGAAAATCGAACCCGACGATTACGACTCCCCGGTGCTGTCTGGAAATTTCCCCTACCAGCGATCCCGCTGCCCACCGCCGCGGCCACCGCGATCTCCGCGGTCCCGTCCTCCGCCACCACCGCCGCCGGCGGCGCGCTCGGTCTTGGGCCGCGCCTCATTGACGTTGATGGTGCGTCCTCCAAGCTGCGAGCCATTCAGCGCAGCAATCGCCTTTTCGCCGTCTTCATTATTGGCCATCTCCACGAAGCCAAAACCCCGGGAGCGGCCGGTGTCGCGGTCGGTCAGAATGCTCACCCGGTCCACCTGCCCATAAGCTTCGAAAGCCTGGCGCAGATCTTCTTCAGCGGTATTGAAGCTGAGATTCCCCACAAAAATATTTTTCACGCGTCATCCCCTGTTTTGAGCTGTCGCGCGTGCGAGCTCGCTCGGCGGACTGGCAGGGCGGGAGGGCCGTGCCTGAAAATCGAACCGGAGCTGGCGGACAGTCAAATGTGCCGAGCAGTATAGCAGGTTTATGCAATTGGGTGAGTCCGGGCCAAGAGCCCAGCTCCCTGCGACCCGTCTAGCATTCGTCCACCTTCCAGTAGCCCTCGGGATGGAATCCCATCTGCAACAGTCGATTCCTGGGATCGTGCCGCTTGCCACAACCGGGGCAGACCAGATAGCGGCTCCAGGCGGTGCCCTGATGGTCGTAATCCTCGGCCACGGCAAAAGTTGTCCCGCAGCTGCACGGGATCAGGAACATGCGCATGGTTGTGTTGAGTTTTTCGTTTTTGGCGAGGTCGGATTTGAGATGGGCCTTCACGACTCTTCTACAGCAGCTAATGATACCTTCTTGCGCCGGTTCGCTGGCAGGACTTTTTTGCGCAGACGAAGCGACTTGGGTGTGACTTCCACATATTCGTCGTCGGCGATGAACTCGATGGCTTGTTCCAGATTCAGCGCGCGGAAGGGCACCAGGCGAATCGCTTCATCGGCCGTCGAGGCACGCATATTCGTCAGTTTCTTTTCGCGCACGGCATTCACGTCAAGATCAGCGTCTTTGGCGTTTTCCCCGATGATCATGCCCTCGTAGAGCTCGACCCCCGGCCCCACGAAAAGCTCTCCGCGCTCCTGCAAACCCCACAAGGCATAGGCAGTCGAAAGGCCCGGCCGGTCGGCAACCAGAGCGCCGGTGAGGCGGTGCGGGATCTCACCCTGCCACTCGGTATATCCATCGAAGAGCGTGTTCATCACGATGGTCCCGCGCGTGTCGGTCAGCAGCTGGCTGCGCAGTCCGATGAGCCCGCGGCTGGGCACGCGAAACTCGATGCGCACGCGGCCATAGCCATGATTGTGCATGTTGGTGACTTCGCCCTTGCGCGAGCCGAGTTGCTCCATGACCACGCCGACAAATTCCTCGGGCACGTCCACGGTGAGATGCTCGACCGGCTCCATCAGCTTGCCATCTTGCTGGTTGCGCCGGGTGACGATTTCGGGCTTCCCCACCATGAGTTCGTAGCCTTCGCGCCGCATCATTTCTATGAGGATGGAAAGCTGCAGTTCGCCGCGGCCCAGCACTTTGAAGGAATCGGTGGTGCCCGTCTCTTCCACCCGGAGTGAAACATTGGTCAGCAACTCTTTATCCAGCCGCTCCCGCAGATGGCGCGAGGTGACGTAGGCGCCGTCCTTTCCCGCGAAGGGCGAGGTATTGACGGTGAAGAGCATGGCGATGGTCGGCTCATCAATGGCAATGGGCGGCAGGGGCGCGGGATTTTCCACGTTGGTGATGGTCTCGCCAATGGTGATGCCTTCTACGCCCGCCACCGCGACAATGTCGCCCAATTCGGTTTCCGTGATATCGGTTCGCTTCAGCCCGGAGAAAGAGAACAGCTTGGTGATTTTGGTTTTGTGCAAAGCACCATCGAGTTTGGCGATGGCTACTTCCTCTCCGGTCTGCATTTTTCCGTTGAAGACGCGGGCGATGGCGAGGCGACCGAGATAGTCGCTGTAATCGAGATTCGCCACGAGAATCTGCAACGGGCCCGAGGCATCGCCACCGGGCGGTGGAATCGTGTTTAGAATCGCATCGAACAGCGGCCGCAAATTTTCGCCGCGCCCGCTGATCTCGGTTGCCGCCGTGCCCGTCTTGGCGTTGGTGTACAGCACGGGAAAATCGAGCTGCTCCTCTTTGGCGTCGAGATCAATAAAGAGGTCATAGATTTCGTTGAGGACTTCCTGCGGGCGGGCGTCGGCGCGATCAATCTTGTTGATCACGACAATCGGCGGCAGGTGCGCCTCGAGGGCCTTGCCCAACACGTAACGCGTCTGCGGCAGCGGGCCTTCGCTGGCATCAACCAGCAGCATGACGCCATCCACCATCTTCAGGGCGCGCTCGACTTCGCCGCCAAAATCACTATGGCCGGGCGTATCCACAATGTTGATCTTCACGTCGTGATAGAAAATCGCTGTGTTCTTGGCCAGAATCGTGATGCCGCGCTCGCGCTCCAGTTCGTTCGAATCCATCACCCGGTCGATGTGCTGCTCGTTGGCGCGAAAAGTGCCGCTCTGTTGCAGCATGGCGTCGACCAGCGTGGTCTTGCCGTGATCGACGTGCGCGATGATGGCGATGTTGCGGATGCCGGAGGTCAAAAAGGGGACCCTTTCTGAATTAAGGTCTACTACCACTTTACTATGTGCGGCGGCAAAGAAACACGAGGTTGGTACTGGCTCAGGTTGCTTTGGGTGAAAAGCCTTACTCAGCGCGCTCTGCGAAATCTCGGCGTCCTCTGCGTTAGGGGCGTTGGTTTTAACCGCCGAGGTCGCGGAGAAATGCCCGCAGAGGGCGCCGAGGAAGCAAACCCTGTCTATCCTCTTTCAAGTCGTCTGGTCTGTTTTGATGATTTTCTTCTTCGGGCGCGATTTTATCCACTGCGTCCGCGGGACGAAGCACGCTCGCTAACAAAATCTGCCCGATCACTACCCCACCACCGCCGTCTCTTTCGCCGCCGGCGTTCCCGCCAGCCTTGCCTCCGCCTGCCGCACGGCTCTCCGTGCGGCGACGATGCCTTCCGGCGTGCCCGACACTGGCCCTTCCGAATCGGTGTTGGCGAAGAAAACGCGATCCATCGGCTGGCGCGTCAGTGGCTGCACGTTCGTATAAAGGCCGGGCGTAGACATATACATCGGATGCCCGCGGCGGTAGATGTGCACTTCCACCGGATCGACATTGGTTTCGGGCATGAGCTTCTGAAAATCGCGCAGCACATTCGCGGCGATTTTGCGCGCCCCGATCTCGTTCAATAAATAGCCGCGGTCTTCTTCCTTCATGGGCGTGTAGCAACTCAGGATGTTGTACTTCTGCTTGTAACCGGATTTCTTGCGGACGACCCAGTCCGCCACGATGAAATCGGTGAACGTGTTGCCTGGGCACCAGGTGTCGTATCCCCGGTTGAACACCGGCTTGTCGAAGATCAGGTTCACCACGCAATAGGGGGCATAGCGAATCTGCTGCATGGCGCGGCTTTGCCGGTCAGGAAGGCCTTCCACAATCCGCCGGGTGATGAACTTCGGCGTCGCCATGATGACCGCCTTGGCGGACACGGTCTTCAACTCGGCGCCCGACATGTAAGTCACCTGGACGTCTTCTTTGCCCGGCACCACGGCTACGGTGGTCGCGCCCAGTTGCATGCGGTCGCCCAGTTTCGGCTGGAGAACTTCGGTGAGCTTTTTTGTGAGCGCGCCAATCCCTCCGGGCCAGGTCAATCGATGGTCGGCGGCGCTCATGGCCTCCATTTCCTGCACGGTGTAGATGCCGATGGCAGCCGCCGTGTCGTCGCTGGCCGCGCCCCAGTTGGAGGGTCCGAACGTGTCCCAATATTGCTTAACTTCGCCGGCGTACAGCTTCATGAAACTGGAGAAAGGGACGTTGAAGAGTTCCGTGGCGCGCTCCTCTACGTCAATGGCCAGCATTTCTTTCTTGAACTTCTTGAAGCTCTCGCGTGCGATGGGCGGATAGGGAAGCTTGTTCAGCCCGGTTCCCCACACGTCGGGGACGAATACGCCGTTGATGATGGCTCCATCGGAACCGTCGTTGACCGGAAGCGGATCGAGGCCGATTTCTTTGGCCAGGTGAACGGCTTCGGAATCTCCCTCAAGAAAGGCGGAGCCGGTGGCGTAAGCGGCGCCTTCATAATCCATGGCGAAGGCGTTGCCGCCCCAGTGCGGTTCCTTTTCGAGCAGCAAAATGTCGCGGTGCTGCAGTTGATACGCGGCCGACAGCCCGCTCACGCCTCCGCCCACAATCACGACGTCGTGCTTGGCCGAAGCTGGAGGACGAGAGAAGATCTTGCCGTCGCGCACCTGGTGGCGGATGCGATTGTCCTCGCCATCGACAGCAGCGGCACCGGGATGTGTCTCTCCGGTTTGCGCCGCCACCAACGAAAGGTCGACCGGGCATCCTGCGGTTACCGCGCCGGCCACCACGAACTTGATGAAGTCCCTGCGATTCGCGCTCACCTCAAGCCTCCTCCGAAGTCGGTAATGGTGCAGTTTCATGAGGAAGCGAGCCAATCACGCGAATGTTGTGTCGCAAAAGGCGCGACACATCGCGCGGCTCGCCCAGGTCCCTCGCCGCGCAAAAGCGCTGGCTGGGGATGACAATCAAACTGCACCACTACCCAGAAGTCTCCTGCAATTCCGCGCCCAGGTCAGCGGCGCCCTCGCTGCGCAGGCGCAGGCGGTACCAGAAAACGATGGTCACCAGCGAGAAGACGAAGATTATGGTTGATACGGCGTTGATCTCCGGCGTGATCCCGCGGCGCAGGCGCCCCCAGATTTCCAGCGGCAGTGTATTGTCACGGCCGATGAGGAAGAAGCTGACGGCGATCTCGTCCATCGAAAGGGTGAAGATCAGCAAGGCGGCTCCGATGATCGACAGCTTCAGGTTCGGCACGGTCACCCGCCAGAAGGTCTGCCAATAATTCGCGCCCAGGTCGAGCGACGCCTCTTCCTGTGCCCGATCCAGTTTCTGCAAGCCGGCGAATACTTCCGTGGTCGCCACCGAAATCAGCGCTGTGCCGTGGCCCAGCGTGATGGTCAGCAGGCTGAGCTGTTGTCCAGTAATCGATTTAAGAATTGCGCTTACGATGCCCACGTTGAACAGCATCAGCAGCGAGAGGCCGGTGATAATTCCCGGCAGGATCAGCGGCAACAACACGAGTCGGCGAAACAACGCTTTGCCGGGAAATTGTGCGCGGTCGAGAGCCAGCGCGGCCGGAATCCCGAAGATCAGCGAAATTGCCATCGCCGCGAAGGCGACTTCCAGACTGTTAAACACCGAATCCCAGATCGCTCCGTCGGCGAACAGCATGCGATACCAGTCGAGAGTGAGATTGCGCGGCGGAAATCCGCCGACTCCTTGCCCGTTGAAGGAATACAAAATGAGGACCGCGATGGGCAGATACAAGAACCCGAACACCACCGTGGCATGTGCGAGCAGCCAGCGTGAACGCGGGACGTTGACGGAGTTCGATGCCGGTGTCATCGGAAGATTCCCCCAACCCGACACGCAACGCGGCCGTGAAGGGACCGCTGCCGACATGCTGGAAAGGACCAGCCGCGAAGCGGCGGAATGGAGTAGCCCGGCACGTAAGTGCCGGGTTGACGCGCAAACCGAGTGTGAGTCCCGGAGGGACGGTACTCGTGTAACCCGCTCATGAGAAGCTCCATTTCTTCTCCAGCCGCTCCGAGAAGAACAGCAGGCTCACCACCAGCACCAGCATGCCCAGCGAAATCGCCGCGCCGAGCGGCCAGTTATAAGCCGCGCCGAACAAGCTGACCACGATGTTCGAGATCATGATGCCGCTCGGCCCACCCAGCAGCAGCGGCGCAAGGAAGTCGCCAAGGCTCAGCACGAAGGCAAAAGTTGCGCCGGCGAGGACGCCGGGAAGCGACAGCGGGAAGATTACTTTCCAGAAGGTTTGCGCTGGAGTTGCACCGAGGTCATGCGAGGCTTCTACCAGATTCCGCGGAATATGCTCAAGCGCCGCATAGATGGGCAGAAAAGTGAACGGCGTATAGATGTGGGTGAGCGTCAATACGACGGCAAACGGGCTGTAAAGCAGAAAATCAAGGGGATGGTCGATCAGATGCGCGTATTGGAGCGACGTGTTGAGCACGCCGTCCGCGCCGAGGATCGTCTTCCAGGCATACGCCCGCACCAGGTAGCTGACCCACAGCGGAATGATCACCATCTGATACAGCAGATCTTTGCGCTTGCCGGCATAGAAGGAAAGAAAATAGGCCAGCGGATATCCCAGCAACAGCGAAAACAGCATGACGCGCGCCGCGATCCACATGGAACGCAGCAACGTTTGCCAGTAAACCGGCTTCTGCAACAATTCCCGATAATTGGCGAAATTCCAGGAATGGATGATGGTCTGTGCCGGCGAGACGGACCAGAAGCTGTAACAGAACATCAGCAGATACGGCGCCAGCAGGAACAGCGCAACCCACGCCAGCGGCGGCACGGTCACAACCGTTTTGTAGGCGCGGGAAAACATCAGATCCTTTCGGGAGATTCACGGACCAGCACGGCATCCGAGGCAGAGAACTCAAGCTCGATTTCATTTTGCGGTGCATTCCCGCTTGCGGTCCTCACCACCAGAGCCAGATCATCGGCGCATTGCACGCGAATCAATTCCGTCGCACCGTGAAACGCCTGATGGAGCACCCGGCCGCGCACCCTGATCGCGCCGCTCGCGCCGGTGCTCACGCGAACCTGCTCGGGCCGCAGAGAAAAAAGCGCCGGGCCATCCGGCAACGAAACCGTCCAGGAAAGCGCTCCGCAGCGCACTACTCCGGCGCGTACTTCGCCCTTGAGCAGATTCGTATGCCCGATGAACTGGGCCACGTAGGCCGTGGCGGGACGGCTGTAGATTTCGCGCGGAGTGGCGACCTGCTCCAGTTCGCCTGATCGCAGCAGCGCGATCCGGTCGGACATCACCATCGCTTCCTCCTGATCGTGAGTGACGAACACAAAAGCGATGCCCACCTCGCGCTGCAGGGATTTCAGCTCGACCTGCATCTGGCGGCG
>Ga0187784_10004741_pt1 | contig 11010 bp, 13 predicted proteins | sample 1015_SJ02_MP15_2_FD_132964 | JGI IMG/M metagenome (GOLD analysis project Ga0187784, IMG submission 132964) | Tropical peat soil microbial communities from peatlands in Department of Meta, Colombia - 1015_SJ02_MP15_20_MG | ecosystem: Environmental > Terrestrial > Soil > Wetlands > Peat | place... | reverse complement strand
ATCAGCTTCATACATTTTTCATAGCGTTTCATGGTATTTTCCTTTTCCAATCTTGGTCTTTAAGTTCGGTGCAAAGAACTTAGGGCTTTCTGGAGTTCTTCCCTTCCTTGCCTCTAACAGCGCAAAATCGCGGCGGTTAGTCACCTGCTGCTGAGAAATTTGTTTGAGAGGTTCTCTCTCAGGAGCGCTTCCCCGCTTTTGCCCTCTAATCATGAAAGCGGAAATGGCAGGCAAAACACGACAGGTATCGCGGGAAACTTCTCTTGGTCGCTGGCAGGCAGAGCTAGTTATCTGTTGAAGCTGCGTCCGCTATACGTATTTTCTCGGCGGGAAGATGGGCCAAGTCATGTTCCTACAACCACCAGTTCACGGCAGAGCCCTTTTCTCGAGTCATTGAGAAGCGTAAACAATCGGCTCGTGTTGGCTCTGCCTCAACTCCTCTCACATGCGGCACCAACGGTTGCAGGCCAAAAAAAAACGATAGGGCGCGGTTCGAATTCCGCCGCGCCCTATCGGAGATCAGCCATCACTGCGCTCTGACTCTCCCCAGCGAGGTCAGGCGAGCCGCCGTGCTTGCGCTTTTGGAAACGGCACCGCTCGTGCCGCAAGAGGTGACATCGAGGGCCACACCGACATAGGTGTTGCTCCCTCCGAATCCTGAAGGCGCATCCCCGTACCCTTCCCAAACGTCGACAAGGGTATTCGAATGGACCTTGCTGGAACTGATGCTGTTGCAGTTGAGTTCGATCGCTGTTCCTTCACTGTCGGGAGGATTTACGGTCTTGATGGTGTTGCTCTCGACCACAGAAGCTTCGAGACTGGGCGCCTGTATGTCGATACCGTTAACTTGGGTGCCATAGACATTGTTTGATGTCACCGTTGGGCCATCTACCGATAGCTCAATTCCATACCGGCTGCCGAAGACCGTATTGCCGCTAACCGATCCCGATGGGGCACCGCAGAGACAGATTCCGTAGAGTCCGCCACTCACGAAGTTTCCGGTGAACGTGGGGGTGCTGCCCACCTGAAGGTCGACGTCATACGTCGTCTGGGAGGAGAAATTAGAAATTACGTTGTTCTTGATTGTCGCAGTGAGATCCGGGGCGCCGTCCGTCGAGCCGATAACCATGATGCCGTTCGCACTAAAATCATGGATACTGGAGTTCTCAACTGTGACCGATGGATTGGAACTACTGCCCTCGATCCAAATTCCTATTCCGGGTTGTCCCGGTCCCTGAAGTGGCGTCGGGTTCTGCAGCGATGCGACCACCTGGTTGACTGTGCCAGAAGACCCCTGGTAGAGGATCCCAATAAAATATTGACCTTGCCCGCTTTGGTACAGGCCCTGGACATCCAGGTTTGTCAGATTTACGTTGCCGCCGCTCACGTTGTCGACGTAAATCTGAGCACTTGCGGTTGCGGGTGAGCCGCCATTCTGAAGGCTTATTACGTTCATGGAAGCGGGCGGCACGATTTGTGCCATGGATCCATTGCCTGTTCCCCCGAAAATCCCGTTTTGGTTCCCAGTAATGCCTTCGAGCGTGACAGGCTTGGTAATGGTGATCTGCTCAATATACTGCCCAGGACAAACCTCGACTGTGGTAGGGGCCGGAGAGGCATCGAGCGCAGACTGGATAGTTGAGAACTGGGTGCCGCTCGCGCAGGTTCCGACGATGTAGGTGGTGGAGGCGCTCATCTGCTGGGCGCCGAAGGCCAATGCCAACGCCGAGAACCAAAGCGCGAGACTGAGTTTTGAGCATGTGTGCGTGCAGGTCATAAAATCCTCCATTGGCTGGCATTTAGCGCCAGCTCCTTGAATTTTGGAGGGAAGAAAATCGAGTTTCTGAAGTTCTTGCCTCTGATCATGAAAGCGGAAATGGCAGGCAAAACACGACAGGTGACTTCGAACATTTCTGGGGCGCACCGAAAGGGCAGGATCGATCTTGACTATTGACCTCAAATACGAGACGCTGTCTGCCGTGTTCCAGAGGGTATGGAGACATCCAAAGCTAACCTCTCTGCATTGATAGACTTGGCGGACCAGGGGGACGAGGTTTCCTCGGACAAGCTTTTTGTCCTTCTTTACGGGGAACTCCATCGGCTCGCAAAGTGCCAACTCGCGCGTCAAGGTGAAGTAAGCATCAGTGCCACGACACTTATCCACGAGGCCTATCTCGATATGGCTGCGCGAGACGGGGCATCATTCCCTGATCAGGGCCGCTTCATGGGCTATGCTGCGCGGGTTATGCGGGGACTCATTATCGACCATGTACGAAATCGACTGGCCGTCAAAAGAGGTGGGCAGTTCGAACTTACTTCTTTCACGACCAACGTTGAAGATGCAATCAAGAGCGATGAGGAACTCACGCGGATTAGCCAGGCCCTCGACGAATTGGCCCGTGTGGACAGCTCACTGTCCCAGATTGTGGACCTCAAGTTCTTCTGCGGGTTTTCTTTTGGCGAGATTGCCAATATGAGGGGCCTGTCCGAACGAACTGTGCAGAGGAAGTGGGAAAAAGCACGGATTTACTTGCATCGTAGTTTGCAGGCAGATTTGCCGCAGTGAGAAATCGATGTCCACGCTTACTCCTGAGCAATGGGAACAAGTAGGCCCATATCTAGACGAAGCACTGGAGCTCTTTCCTGAGCAGCGTGCCCAATGGCTGCTCTCTCTAAGCCAGAAAGATGCAAAACTGGCGTCCATGGTGCAGGCCCTTCTGGATGAGCAAGAACAAGTGGAACGAGAGGGGTTCCTCGAAAGACCGCCGTTGCAGACCGGCAGCCGACTTGCGGGCCAGAAAGTCGGATCCTACACGCTGATTTCGCAAATCGGACAAGGAGGGATGGGTAGCGTATGGCTGGCCCAACGGAGCGATGGCAGGTTTGAGCGAAAGGCCGCAGTCAAATTCGTAAGTACCGCGCGCACGGGCCGCGTAATGGAAGAACGGTTCAAACGTGAAGGCAACGTTCTTGGCCGGCTAATCCATCCTCATATTGCCGAACTTCTTGATGCCGGCATCTGTTCCGATGGCACGCCATACCTGATTTTGGAGTACGTCGATGGGGAAGCCATCGACCAGTATTGTGATGAACAAAAGCTCAGCGTAGAAGCACGCATTAAACTCTTCCTCGATGTGCTAAGCGCCGTGGCCGAGGCGCATGCCAACCTGATCGTGCATCGCGACATAAAGCCTTCCAACGTGATGGTGCGCAAAGATGGCCAAGTTAAATTATTGGATTTTGGAATTGCTAAACTGCTTGCCCCGGACGGGGCGGCAGCTACCCAGTTGACGGTGGAGGGCGGCGGGGCGTTCACCCCAAGATTTGCCGCGCCAGAACAGGTCACAGGTGGAAACATAACCACAGCGACTGATGTGTACGCACTCGGAGCAATGCTTTATTTCCTCCTCACGGGAAGCCACCCCGCGCAGACAAGTCGGCAATCCACTGCCGAACTACTCCAAGCGATCGTTGAGCGCGAACCACCGCGAGCATCAGCACTCGCGTTGACTGCAAAAGATGCAGCGGAGAAACGCCACAGTACACCGGAGAAACTGAGCCGGCAGTTACGGGGAGATTTGGACACGATTTTATCGAAAGCTCTGAAGAAGAATCCCCAGGAACGGTACGCCTCGGTGAGCGCATTCGCAGACGATCTCACACGCTATCTCAAACACGAAGCGATCAGCGTAAGACCGGACACATTTGCTTATCGCACCGTGAAATTTGTGCGCCGCAATCGCGTCGTGGTCGCGCTGGCGACGGTGGCATTCGTGGCTACAGCAGCCGGTCTTATCGGCACAATCTTGCAAGCGCGAACTGCACGCCAGCAACGTGACCTTGCTATTCGTGAGCGTGATCGCGCAACCGACGTAACCGATTTCGTGACAAGGATTTTCAAGGTGTCTGACCCGAGTCAGGCGCGTGGAAACAGCGTGACCGTACGAGAAATTCTCGATAAAGCCGCGAGCGATCTCCAGGCGGGTGCCGCCAAAGATCCTGAAACGCGAGCCCACATGCTGTTTGTGTTGGGAACCGTATATGACAGCATCGGAATAATCGACAAGGCGAAGCCGATGCTCGAACAGGCGGTTCAGCTACAGCAACATTTGCTCGGGCAAGAGAATCCCGAGACACTTAGATCTGCAAGTTTTCTGGGTGTCGTCCTCTTGGAAGTTGCGGACTACGAGGGAGCAGAAAAGCTTGACCGTGACACCCTCGCGATCCAGCGTCGCGTTCTGGGGCCGGAACACGTCGACACTCTGACGACGTTGGCCCGACTCGGGGCGCTCATAAGTTATCAGGGACGGTTTGCAGAAGGAGAAAAAATACAGAGAGAAGCTCTTGACATAGCTCGCCGGACCTTGGGGCCGGAAAGTCCGTTGGCGCTGACCTTGACGACTAGCCTGGTGGGGACCATGGTTGAGGAGGGAGACGAAAGCCGGTATCCAGAAGCCGAAAAAATGCAAAAGGAAAACCTGGCGGTCGAACGCCGCATTTTTGGGCCAGATCATCCGGACACGCTTGCCGGTATGGCTCACCTCGGTTGGATTTTGTTAAATGAAAGGAAGTACCCGGAGTCGGAGCAGGTGCTGCGTGAAGGACTCGCTACCGAAATTCGCGTTCTCGGGGCAGAGCACCCAGACACATTGGACTTGAGGAATTATCTTGCGACTGTCCTAATGAGGCAAGCTCGCTATCGCGAAGCGGAGCAGCTCTTCCGGGAGACTCGCTTCGCGCAACAACGTATTTTCGGACCCGAAAAACCCCAAACTGCGTCCTCCACCTACAATTTGGGCTGCCTTGCAGCGCTTCAGGGCAAGAGCGTCCAAGCTCTGACACTCCTTCGTGAAGCAGTGGACCACGGATTGAATTCACAGACCGCACTGGACATGGAAAACGACGAAGATTTGAAGTCACTCCGAGGGAATCCTAGCTTTACCGCCTTAGTCGCATACGCCAAAATCCGAAATGGCTCCTCGCATGAAAAACAGTAAGCAATAGGGAAAACTCGCGACTTCGGAATTGTGTCTTTCCGCGCCCATTTGCCCCCCAAACTCACTTCGCGCACAGGACGTAAGCAAACAGGTAATAAAAAACGCTGCCCAACTGACGGGCTGCGCTGGACATCGTTCCCAGTGATGCTCTCTTCGAGCAGGCGTTTTCGGAAGTGAGGGTATAGCCGCCTTCGCGATTTCCGTTCTTACATGAGCTTCTGTCAATTTTGACGAACCTTTGAGACGACCACCGGCTTGTTGATTGTCTCGTGCCCGTCTTCTGACAACTTCCTTCGATCGCGAGGCCATTCGAATCCGGTTGTAATCATTCCACCCGGCAGAGCGCCGATGCTTGCTCAGGATGACCCGAAGAGCTTCCTCTTCGCTAACGTCGAGTTCCACGCACGAAAGAGTTGAAATGCCCAAACTGTCTGCGTACTCCTTCCGAGCGTATCCGTCGATGATGACGCCTTGTCGCGTAACTAGAAGTGGATCTTTGAAGGCAAACTCGCCCAAGCGCATGATTGAGGCAAGCTGTGCTGGCGACACTGCCAGCTGAAGTTCGGCGTAGACCGGATGCTTCTGAAGTTCGTTCGTGGAACGCATCACCAGCCCTTTGGCAGAAGCCCGATCCGACGCAGAGCAAAGAGATTCACAGGGGGTGATATCAGAAGGGCCTTGCATACTCTTTCAACGTGATTTAATAGCGGCTTTGTTCTGAGCTAGGTGTGGCGGTACTTACGGGAACGAGATGTCCAATTTGCCGCGAGTCTGTACCCAATTTGGCAAAGCTGACGCGGCGGTCGCAAATGCAATCAGCGGGCAAATACCCAGGAGTTTCCACCTTGTCGGTGACCTGTATCCATGTCCATGTGACGTTTTCGCATTAGGATTCGTGGCAGCGGCTCACTGGCCCGCCATGCGCTTTTTCCTCTTTGGGCCGGGTGTCATCTCCAAGGCTCGAAGCCACTCAACCACAGCGGCACGCCTGTATAGAGTCCTCCGACCGATGCGGACATAGGGCGGCCCGTCGCCAGTCAAAGCCCATCGGTCCACACTGCGGACGCTGCGGTGAAGTTGGGAGGCCAGTTCTGCTTTGGTGAGGTATTCGTTGAGGATGTTCTGTTCTGTTCCGGTTTCCATTTTTCTGCTCCAATGAAAAAGGCCGCGCGTGGCGGCCTTGTGGGTTGAGTTATTCGGAGATTACGTCATAAGAAAAAACCCGCCTCGCGGCGGATCGTCAATAGTCGACTCTAAATCAATTTGTGCGGATGGCGCTGACTCTGTCGGATACAGCGCTAAGATTTCCGGATTATGCTACTAGTGCGTTTTCTGAGTTTTGTTGGTAGCGGCGTCACGAGAATGAGTACGGAGTTCGTCCATGGCCAATCTGGGAAATTCAACAATCTCAAACGGCGGTTTCCCTCCCGAATCGATAATGGCCTGGCAACGCCTCACATGGTCGCTGATCGCCCTCCAATGGGCTGGGGCGAGTCGTAACTTGGAGATCCATCTTGGCAGACGGTCGGCCCAATATGCGCGGTTCGCCACCTGCACGATCCAGCCCACGTCTCCGAGTTCGGGGTCGCGATATTGAGCCAGAATTCGGTCGGCAAATCGTGCATCCTCGGTTCGCTGAAACAATCTTCTTCTGGAGATATGCCTATGATTTCGGCAGTCTGGCTCGATTTTGCTGACGCGCTTATCGTCCCACTCCCACTCGTTGAGTAGGCAAATCATACCCTTGTTGTTTTTGGACATACTTATCGTGTCGGGCCACCGAATCTGTGAATTCGCTGGGGAAGCAAGCCCTGAGGCGGCAACGGATTAGATTTCCGGCCTTATCCGATGGCCGGCGGCATCTCGCGGAAGCTCGTTGTAGCTCTCTCGGGCCGCAGATTTTTCCTTGCGCGTTATCCATCTGCAGAAGCATGACTAGATGCGGCATGCCCAGCAGTCTACCCCCAATATATAGACAGCTCTGACCAGAGTCAAGCCAGTTGGAGCCGTCCGGCGGGGCCAGCTGGCCAGGACGAGATCGAACGGCGCAGTAAGTTGACCCTCTATCCCAAAACTGGTCGCACAATAACGAATGTTGTCCCAGAGCGGACATGGCACGGACACGGATCCAGAATGGGGTTCTTAGGCGAGGTGCGCCAAACTGAGCTAAACCCCAGTGATTACGCCGGCTATCAGGTTGGTGAGCGCGGTAGGAATCGAACCTACAACCTACTGATTAAGAGTCAGTTGCTCTGCCAATTGAGCTACGCGCCCTTTCGATGACTTACGTACGGCAACGCGAGGACGGTGTCAGTTCCGGTATCAGTTCCTTTCGCGTCTGCCGACCGTTCGAGGGCCTGCTGGTTCGAGGTGTCAAGCCGTGCGGTCGCCGGGGCCACCGTTTGCGAAGACGGATGCACATAGCGCTTTGAGGTGGTCACCGATGAATGTCCAGCAATTCGCATGATGATGAAAGCATCGACGCCATTTTTCCCTAAGCGGGTCAACGCCGCGTGCCTTAATGAATATAACACGAACTCATCGGGCGGTTTGAGCCGACGCCGCACGGGCAAGCAGATGAGCGAGAGAGCCTGGCAATAAGGGCTTCGAGCTTCCGACCGCAAACACGAATGCCCGGGTGGAGTCGCGTCAGCGCTGTTCCAACGTCGCGACAGCGTGCAAAGTGCGACTCACCTAGCGGGCACGGGAACGGGTCTTCCCTTCCCTGACGTGCAGAAAATTACGCTGGATATCCGACCACTGAAGACCAAGTGCTTCTGCAGGCCCCCAAACCAGTATCCAACATCAACAAGGCCACGTCGCGCAGAGTCTACGGGCAAAACTCCAAGTAGATCCGCTCTTGTTCTCGATTCAGGACAGTGGGCTTGGGCTGCAAAGACTCGTCTTCAATTGCGCCCAGGGAGAGATTGACTCCGGGATTTACATATCCGACTCATCCAAATACGAAAACGTCTTCAGGACGGGCTTTTCAGGGAGGTACCACCGTTCCTCTCGCACCACCAATCTAAACCGATGTCGGTTCGGTTGACAGTTACGTTGCACACTTCGCATCGAACGAAGTCGAGCCACGCTCACCGACCTCTGGGCTTCCAAAAAGGTAATCGCCGCGCCTGGGCGAAGTCATGGATCCTGGAGTTCCGAAATTCCCGGATTCTTGAGTTCCGGAACCACTGGTTTTGGAATCCGCACCCCGGTTTCCACGTAGCCAACAATCGGGGAATTGATGGCGAGAAAAGGGAATTCGTCAGAGAGACAAAACTCGGTGCCCGGCTATTCCAAGAAGAGGCCTTAGAATTTCCTATCGGCGATGCCTTAATCGGCTGTGCGAGGGGTTCCTTTTCGCTGGAGCGCAATCTCTAGTTTCTTTAGCGTGGCCAAGGAGTATGCAGCCGAGTCGCGTTCCTCAATGTCAGTTGTCGACTCAAGCAATTCACCGAGGCGGTCCAAGACAGCCTTTTTAGCTTCTTTGACACGCTCTGAAAACTCATCGGTGGGTATGTCTACGAGTCCGGCTTCCGAAAGTAGGCTCCGAACCTGTTGTTTCCCAGATTGACCAGATTGATAAGTTTTGCCCATCACATAGCGCTCCGCTTCTTCTCCGACCTCAGTTGGGATCACGCGAATCTTCATGTCCACTTAGGATCGGACGGTTTATGCCGAGCCTCCTTGAACCTGAGATAGGTATACGCCAGATACTGATTCAGTTCGGCACGGAAGAGCTGTTCCTCATCGCGCGGATCCAAACCGGCGTCGGCCATCGAAACGAGCCGTCGTTCCCAAGCCTCCCTTTCCTGTTGGCTAATGTCCTGCGGCTTGCGCCAGACTGGCGATTCATGCTCACCCAGAATCTTGTGCTCGGGTATAACACGCCCATCCTCAAGAATGAAATCTCTCCACACCAGTCCCCATCTCACCTCTTTCACGACGCCAGTTGCCGAACCACCGCGTGAAGTGAAGGTGATGATTTGGGCTTCCTCCGAAGGCCATTTCGGATGAACATCCGGTCGGTTTTCCGTGGGTCTCATCAACAGCTGTCGGCGTTGCTTTAGTTACGTTCTTCTGGTTGCGGTTTCCGGCCTACAATTTGAGATCCCTGCACAACCGGTCTGGGCCACGAGTGCCGGGACAATACGCGGTCCACCATTTGCTCCACCATTGAAACAAAGCTAGGGTCCCCGGCTTCAGTTGACCCGACCAACACCACATTCAGTGCACTGAGATGCTCGGCCTGCTCAACCCCCAATATCGATTCGCTTTGACGCCTCAGATAGACAATCCAGAGCACAGTAACGGCATTGTATGCTGAACTCTTGGTTAGACTGACAATCGCAGCCGGACCATCACCCAAATACATCACAACGCTGACCAGCACCATCTCGATGCATGCGAAGATTCCGAATCCTAGCGCAATTCCGAATACGGGCTGCCGCCAGCAATTTCTGAGAAACCGGCAAAGAATCATCAAGAGTATGCAGAGCCCACATTGCATGACGCGCTCACTGCGATCGAACGCCAGCACCGCTGACACGACACGGTCGGCACTAGCCTGCTGCGTGGAGAAGGCATTCACGATCGAGAGCAAGATAAGTAGCCCACACGCCCACCTGAAGATGACGGATGCCAACTTCTGAATGCCTCCATATTGTTTCAACAGGTGCTGCAAAATTTCGTCCATCACCGCGACACCTAGCAGCACGCTAATCGCGTTCCCCGCCCAGTACGCGTCGAAGTAGTTGTCCGCAGAATAGCGATATACAACAAACAAAATGCCCGACTTCACAATCTGAAAAATGATGTAGGAGAAAAATCGTGGAAAAACTCGGTACCATTTACGCCGGAACATGAAGAGAAGAAGCGTAATCTGCAGTACCGGGCCCGCAACCCAGCTCGCATACATCAGGATACCCTTCATTGCTTCCACCCCTCCCCCAGAGGTCAGAAGCATACTTCTCCGCAAGCATCCTCGCAAGTTCTTTATCGAGGCCGCTCAGTCGCTGACTTTCACTTCACGCTCGTTACTTGCAAACTTTTCCGCGGCACAACGGCATCGGATCGCTGCCGTCGGCTACTAACACCACTTGTTCTGCCCGTATCGTGGCGGCACCGCTCTGGGAAGTGTTCTTTGGAATTGCGGAGTAGATTGCGGCCAATGCTAACGCCGCGAGCAGGATTTCGCCTGTCGTTTTCATGGGGGAGGCTCTCCTAGGCGCAAATTTCGCGCCCCGCGAAGTATATGCCTAGGGGGTATTGAGAAGCTGTGGAAAACTACAGGTTTCGCCTCGAGGGTAGAGACGAGCGAACTTGGTCCGGCTTGCAGGGCCCCTGGTTTACCTGCCGGGCCTGCCAAGGGCGATTGGCGTCAGAAAACGATGACAGAAAAAGAGGGGAAATCGATAAGACATCCCCGGTGTGAACAATAGTCGGGAGCACATTTATCCACCTTCCCCCGAAAAGGGCAAGCCCGTCCTCCACTGCCGCGGCACCGACAACCGTGGTGGCCTATGATGAGCGGCGACTGGAAAGTTAAGCGACGTGTAACCGGCTAGGCGTCTACGACCCTGATTCCAAATTTGTTCTCGGGAGTGCAACGTCGCATTGTCAGACGAGCGGAGCATTGCTGTTCGCTCTCCGGGATGGAGCGACATCGAGCCGCGCCCTGAAGGGCTATGGACGCTGCCGCGCCTCGGCAGCCAGAGTACCCGTCTCCCTCGCGACAGGATGACGTGGCGGTAGCGATTGATTTGAGGGACGACGCTCGATTGTGCCGATGATAGGCGCTTCGTCCATGCCATTGACAGAGGCGATCGATTCAAAATGTTGTTCGCTGCACATGCGGTCAATCATGCGCTGCTGCCGTCCGTTGAGCACCGCGTAAGGAAGAATGGCGAAGTTGCGAAACATCCACAACAGATAAATTCGCTGGCGGAAAGATGGCATTACATATCGCGGACCGATCGGCGTCTGAACACCCACAACACCGCCTGCCAGTTTT
>Ga0187784_10004739_pt1 | contig 11013 bp, 10 predicted proteins | sample 1015_SJ02_MP15_2_FD_132964 | JGI IMG/M metagenome (GOLD analysis project Ga0187784, IMG submission 132964) | Tropical peat soil microbial communities from peatlands in Department of Meta, Colombia - 1015_SJ02_MP15_20_MG | ecosystem: Environmental > Terrestrial > Soil > Wetlands > Peat | place... | reverse complement strand
GCTATAGGTCTGGCGGGGCTCTGCTATAATTTCCTTTCTTGCATCAAAACCTCTGTCCTTCATTCCATAGAGAGTTTCAGGGTTGAGCAAAATCTTCGTCAGTCTGGTGATGCTGGTCGCAGCGGCGGGGGCCATTGTTTCTTGCGGAGGAAAATCCCCCGCCAGCCACGCCAGCGGGCTTGCCTATCGTGCGTTTGTTTCCAATCCGTTGTACCCCAGCGGAGCCACCGAAACTCCGGTGCTGAATATCGTCGATGCCATCCACGACCTGCTTTCTCGTTCGGTGGTCGGGCTGGTGGGAAACAGCACGCAGCCGGGCTTGATGGCGCTTTCCCCTAGCCTGCAGTACACCGCAGTTTTTAGTCAGGCAGGCAACACCGTCACCATAGTGGACAACGCTACGGAGGGAATCGCATCGATTTCTGGGGCTGGTCCAGTCCCTCCGATTGGTCTGCCGGGCTTCACGGAAAGCATGTTCATCGCGAATGACAACGCAACCGCCTACGCCGCGGTTCCAACTGCGGCCGTCATCGGGCAGGCTCCGGGCGCGGTGGTGGTCATGGACATCACCACGGGGAAGATCACCGCGGCCATCCCAGTCCCCGCAGCACACTACGTCGTTGGAAGCCCCGACGGGAGCACAGTACTGGTTTTCAGCGACCTTTCTGATTCAGTGACGGTGATCTCGCCTGTACTCATAGGGACCAATGAGAATCCGGTCACGGCAGTGGTTCCGGGGTTCGATCGTCCGGTCTGGGCAGTTTTCAGCGGGGCCACGGCCTACGTTTTCAACTGCGGAGCGGAGTGTGGCGGAACGAGCGCCAGTGTCAGCACGTTTGTAGTAGGAACGTCCGGGCCGGGGGTGACGGTTCCAGTGAGGGGTGCGACCTACGGGATTCTTTCGGGGAATAATCTTTACGTGGCGGGCACGCCGCCGGGGACGCGCTGTAGCTTAGGTTCGGGCACGTGCGGAATTCTGACCACCATTGACACTCACTCAATGACTGTGAGCCTTGCTCCACTCCTGATCACGGACGGTTACCACAACCGGATGCAGATCAGCGAGGACGGCCAGTTGTTCATCGGTGCGCGCTCGTGCACCAACACCAACACGACGACCGGGATTCCGGGTTGCATGAGCATCTACAACACTACAAATGGCAGCGTTGTGTTGCCCACTACGCCGGGCGATGTGACCGGCATCCAGCCAATTGCCGGACGCACTGTAGTGTATGTTTGCCAGGGCGGGGCATTTGAGATTTTCGACACTACTACGGATCAAATTCTGGTGCAGACCACCCCTACCCAGATCGTGGGGCAATCCTATGATGTGAAGCTGGTCGACCCGCCGCCCTCGCCCATCTCGCCCTCACCCAACTGATATTAAGCTGCCACATCAGGGGAATCACAACCAGCTACAACGCTCCAGGCGCGGGCGTCAGCTGGAACACAGCTTCTCTCCAGTTGCCTTCCTCCTTTACATAGACGAAAGTCGCGCGGTAGTCCCCGCGAACCCGTGTGCCCTGGATCGTCGCTTCAACCGAGGCTGCGGAATTCACAATAGCCGCCTCAGGATAGGTGTCGACCCGCACATCGCGCTCGTTGATCGACTCGTACCTGATGCTGCCGGACTTGCAGGCCTCAATCGCCTCCGCCTTGGTCAGCAAGCGTCCATCGGCGACGATTGCAAAGTATTGATCGGCTAGGTGCGCCTGCAGAAACCCGGCATCACCCCTCAACGCCGCCTGCCGGCCTTGCTCGTGGAGGGCTCGGATTTGCTCCTCGACCGTCCCCTGGTAAGTCTGTTCCACAGCGGTCATACCATGCCCTGAAGTTGCGCCGCTCGCCGTGGTGCTGGCGGGCGGGTTGCCGCCTTGCGCCCAGGCGGGCAGCGTGCCAAGAAACAATATCCCAGAAACCAATACGCGAACTGTCCAACCGTCCGAACTCTTCATACTTTTCCTCCTTGTCTGCAATTACCCTTCCTGTATATCATATCATGAGACGATATTATCGTATACAGATATAACTCTGCACGGCCAGACCCAGGCTGTCAGTTGATGCTCTACAGCACGCGTCATCCTAGCTGGGAGTCTGCTTCCCCCGTCCAAGAGCGAACCATAGACGCGGCGGCAGAACGCGTTCGCGGCGGCGCTCGGCATCGAGCGTTTGCGCCCGCGCTTTGAGCAGGTCGCCGAGCGAAACCATCCCCACCAGCTTGTTGGACCCATCGCGCTCCACCACGGGGAAGCGCGTGAGTCCGGTTTGTGCCATGCGATAGACAACCACGCGCAGCGGCTCATCGGGATAGGCGACCTGGGCATTTTCGCGGAGGACTTCCCGCAACCCTCGCCCCTCAACGGACTGGAGGAAGCGCTGCAATTCGTTCCGGGGGAGAACCCCAAGCAGCTTGCGGTCGGCGTCGACCACCGGATAAAGCCGCTGCCGCCGCAAGCTCTGCCCGTCTTGCAATGACTTGGCCAGCGCCGCGACGGGCATGTCCGCAGCAATGGCGGCGACATTCGACCGCATGACCTCGCGCACGAACAAGATTTCCAGGGGATCGACCGAGTATTCGCGACTCAGGTGATAACCGCGGCGGGCCACCTTTTCCGTCAGGATGGACCGGCGCAGAGTCAAGACGGTGAAGGCGTGCGCCACGACCGACGCCAGCAGCAGGGGAAGAATGACATTTATGTCATGCGTCAGTTCCACCGCGAACACCACACCCGTGAAGGGAGAGCGCATCGTGCCTCCCAAGATCGCGCCCATCGCGATCAACGGCCAAAAGCCCAGCCCTTCATTGGGTAGAAACGAGCTCAGCAAACCGCCGAGCGCTCCGCCCATCATCAGCAGCGGAGCCAGCACGCCGCCCGACGTTCCCGAACCCAGCGAGACGGCCCAGATCACCGATTTCACCAGCAAAATACCGGCGATGGTGACAATTAACACGTGCCCTTGCAAGAGCGCTCCAATGGTGTCGTAGCCCACGCCCAAAGCCTGCGGGAAGACCAACCCGCCCACGCCCACCACGAAACCCCCAATGATCGGCCACCACATCCAGTGGATCGGCAGTTTGAGGAAGGCGTCTTCCGCCGCATACACTGCGAGGGTTAGCAGCGCCGACAGCGCGCCCGCTAAGATCCCCACTAGGATGCAGCCCAGAAGTCCTTCGGGCCCGAGAAACGCGGCATGAGGGGGTGTCGGGAACAACGGTCCCATGCCCATGATGTAGCGCCGTGTGGCGGCCGCCGCCGCGCTGGCCAGCGCGACCGGAATCAAGCTGCGCGGCTTCCACTCGAATAGCAACAGCTCCACCGACAGCAGTACTGCAGCCAGCGGCGAGGCGAAAGTGGCGGACATTCCTCCCGCTGCGCCCGCCACCAGCAGCGTTCGTCGCTCGGCGCTGGTCAGGTGGAAGAACTGAGCGATCATCGAGCCAAACGCGCCGCCCGTCATGATGATTGGCCCTTCGGCTCCGAAAGGACCGCCCGAGCCAATCGAGATGGCCGAAGAAATCGGCTTTAAGAAAGCCACTCTCGGTTCGACTTGCCCGCCCTTCAGCAAAATCGCCTCAATCGCTTCCGGAATGCCGTGTCCGCGAATCCGCTCCGAGCCATAACGGGCCATGAAGCCGATGATGAGGCCGCCGACCATGGGCACGAAAACTTCCAGCCAGCCAAGGTGATTGCCCGCCGGAGAAACCAGCGTGGTCCCCCAGCGCTGGAAGAAAAACAAGTTAGTGAAGATCCCAATCAGCCACAGCAACGCGAGAGCGACGAACGCGCTGAGGATGCCGATACCGGTCGCCAGCGCAGTCATGGGGAGAACATTCCAGGTTGTGGTAAAGTCACCGAGCGGAGGTGAGACGTGCTCGGGCCTGGGGCCGTTCGACACACGCGCAACGTTGCTCCGGAGTCTCACGGTCGACCCGCCCGTTTCTTGATTCCTGTCCTCGCAGCGCCAACGGCTGGGCGGCGTGCGGGGGCATACATGGCCGGCTTTTTGGGCGTAGCCACATTTCGCAGCGCGGCGACCAGTGCGGGCGCGGCCAGGCGGAGTTCGGCTCGGGTGTGCAGAGTCAAGTCGCGCAAGATGCGGTCACCGCGCGGGGTGAGCTTTACATGCACTTCCCGCCGGTCGAGCCGGCCGCGGGTCCTGTGGATGAGGCCTTTTCTTGCCAAGCGGTCCACCAATTCCACCGCGCTGTGGTGCCGGATTTGCAACCGTTCCGCGAGGTAGCCGATGCGCGGTTCCTCACCCGCCGGAACTCCCTTCAGCGCCAGCATGAGCTGGTGATGCTGGGGCTCGAGACCGGCCTCGCGCGCCACCTCCTCGCTAAAACGGACGAAGCGGCGGATCTGGTAGCGAAACTCCGCCAGAGCCTGGTAGGTTGCGGTTTTCAAATCGTTGGTGCTCGACAGGGGCAAACCCATCCTTTTACTATCGTACTACGACATAGTGCCGGCCGAAAAGGGGTGTCCCGATTTTTTCGCCGGGAGGATGGCCTTCGATCCCGCGACAAGAATTGGGCGCCGGCAGCGTTCCCCTATGCAAGCGTCAGCTACGGGCGTGGGCGGTGTGCTTCTTTTGCGCATACGGCTGCCAGCGCCGCCACACAATCCGCAGCGCGGCCATGACCGGGATGGAAAGATAAATCCCCAAAACGCCGGCGATTTCGCCGCCGGCCAGCACGCCGAAGATCGCCGCCAGTGGGTGCAGTTCCATACTGTTGCCCATGACCCGAGGCGACACTACGTAGTCAACCAGCACGCGCCACACCACCAGAAACAGCACCAGCGCCACCCAATGTGGGTAGCTGGTTAGCGTGGCTACGACGATCATCACCACGGCCGTGACCAATGGCCCTACCAGCGGAACAAATTCCATCAGGCCACCGGCACTGGCCAGCACCAGGGCGTAGGGCACGCGCATCAGGCCCAGAAAACTGATGTACGCAATAAAAGACAACAGCACCATGGTCAGTTGCGCCCGGATGAACTGAGCCAGCATCAGATTCAGGTCGCCCACAACCTCCTGGACGAGCTCACGACGACTTTCGGAAGGCACAAAGGCTAGCAGCGTCTTGCGAAACGCAGGGCCGTCCTTCAAAAAGAACACCGCCAGGATGGGCACAATGATCAGAAGCCATGCTTGTTGAGCGACCTCGGCCACGCGCAAGCCCACACGTTGAGCAATGTCAACCAACTGCCCGCGATGGCTGCTGAGGAACGATTGCAGCATCTGCTGCGTAGGCTGGCTCCAGCCGTGGCGGGAGCCGATCTGTTCGGCAATCTGGCCGGAACCGATATTTTCGACGAAGCCCGGCGTTGCCTGCGCCAGCCGTTGCGCTTGCCGCGCTAATCTCGGCCCGACAAAGACAAAAAAGACAACCAGCAGGACAGCGACCCCAGCGTACATCACAGCGATCGCCACTCCTCGGCTGCGAGTCCACTTTTCTATGTGTGAAACCGCAGGGTTTATCAGGTAGGCAAGCAGAATGGCGAATAGAAATGCGATGAGGGTGTGGTACGTCAGGTAGAGGAAACCCAACCCCAGCACGAACAACAGAGATGTAACTAGAATCTTCGCCGCACGTGAGTCAAGCAATGCCATCGTTCTCCATGCGGCAGATGCCGCCATTGTCAATCAGCCAATGCGCGATGAATAGCAAATGCGCGAGGCTCAACTGGACTTACCCGGGCCGCGCCAGCGTCAGAGCCAGTGTAAACCAGGGCCTCACGGGCTGAAGACCGAACTCCCACATCGTTGCCTCATGGCATGACTGAAGAGGGTGCGGAAAAACCATCCTATTGTCATCCGAGCCGCTCGGAGCCGCGCTTGCGCGACGAGAGCGTGTCGAGGAATCCGCAGTTTTCTGCGGCAAACCGCGATCCCTTGCCTTGCTCGGGATGACAACTCATGGAGGTTTTCCGAAGACTCTGAAGTCCCGCCCTTCCCGGTTCGTCCGCGGTCCATAGCAACGCTGAAATGGTCTAATCCCGGATTACCTCAGTGTTTTCCGCGGGCGCCAGCATCCGTTGCAGCTTCAGGCTATCGTCCAGCCAGAGGCTCCAATCGCCGGAATCGGCACTCATGTCCAGACGAATCAGCTCCTGTTCGACCCCGCGAATTTTTACCTTCTCCCGGCCGGCGTAGGCCACACTCACCGATTGCGAGGCCCGGACATGCGGGTTCAACGCGCCCATTTGCTGTTTCTGTTTGAGCGGACATTCGATCGGCCCGGCCTCGTGCTTGCAACTCGTCGCCAGATATCTCCAGGCCAACACTTCCCATTGCACGAAGAAGTAGTCGTCCAGGATGTTGGTGGAAGCCGGTAACAGGAACGGCTGCTCCAGCGGTTTTTCCGCGGACGTAGTCCAGACGCGCTCGATCAGGAAATTTCCGTCGATCTCGACTACGGCATGCGCTTGCCCGGGGCTGAGTTCCTTCCATTCGTAGTGGTACAAGTCGCCGTTGGCGCTCAGTTCCAGGTCGGAGGTTTGCTCGGCCTTCTGCGCGCCGGCTTCACTCTTGAAGCGGGAGGTGATAGAACTGCCCCGGCCGTCTTGCGAAACAGAGAAGGTTTCGGTGGCGACTCGCTGTCCTCCCATGATTACGGAAAACGAGCCGGAATCCACCGGCGTTGCCGCTGCCGGCTTCTTGTCAGCGGCTGCCGCCAGGGCAAACAAGAGCGCCATCCCCGCCGTGATAATGAGCAGCCGGCTGCGCGGTCGGACCAGCAGTTGTTTCAGTCCAGATTGCATTAATCCATCCCGAGACTGCATGCGACCTCCGCAGCAATCAATTCCATATCCTTGTTTTGCGTATCAATCCGGCAAGCGGCACTCAAGTAGCCAGGCCGGCGCGCTTCATACAACTGGCGGAACTGGGAGGCATCGCGGCAAAGTGGCCGGTTTTTCTGTTGCTGCTGGCAGCGACGCAGCAACTCGTCCACTGGAGCATCCAAAAACACCGTGTGCGCTGTCAATTCCTCGATCAAGGCCAGATTCCCGGGCTGCACGAACGCCCCTCCGCCGAGTGCGACCACCCTTGCGGACTGGCGCAACTCTTCACAAAGATTGCGCAACGCGGCGTGCTCCATTTCCCGAAAAGCAGCTTCTCCCAGCACCCGAAAGATCTCCTCGATGCTGCGTCCAGACTGTTCCTCAATGCGGTCGTCCAGATCTTCAAACGGCCAGTGCAAACGCCGGCTCAAAGCCTGCCCCACACTGGTCTTTCCCGCGCCCATGAAGCCGACCAAAAAGATGCTGGGCTTAACCTCCCTCCGGCTTCTGGCTTTACTCTGCCAATCAGGGATGGACGTCATTTCGCGCAGCATCTCTCTGCACCCCTTGCTTGCAGCCGGATCTAGGGACGTTTCTTGAGGTGGATTTTACCACTGAAGGAGAGAAGCTTGACCGAAGATGCCGCTTTTCCGAGGGTGCCTGCAAAGGCACTCCCTGCTCGTTCGACAAACGAGCTGTGGGCCGGCTGCAGAGAAAAGTCGTTGACCACCTTGCCCTTCACCGATTCTGCTACTACGTCGATGGAAGCAAGAGCGGGAGCAATGGCCTCGATGTTGCCAGAGTTAGTAACCAGCAGGTACTGGCCGCCGCCGCCGAAATCCCCGTCGTAGGCGATGTTTCCTTTATTGGAGTTCACCTGCACCAGTGGCCCGGACACCGACTTCATCGCGATCTGGCCGCCCACCGAGGTGATCTCCACGTGTCCATCGGTGACATTCGTCAGGTTGACGGGGCCGTCCAGAGTTTTTATGTGGACATGCCCCGAACTGACGTTGCGCACCTCGACCGTGCCGGTATTGCCCACCAAAACAATATCGCCCCGCAGTCCTTCCGCGTACAGCGGTCCGGTGGAAGAATCAAGGGTCACACGAGCGTCGGCGGGCAACTGGACGTCGTAGTCCACCTTGCCGCTCTCGGCAGTCGCCCCGGGAAGGAGGTGGGAGACAATCTCAACCCGGCTTCCGCGTTGATTGGAGTCCACCGTAACCCTGGCGGAATGCAACACAGCGTTCACGATGACCTGGTGTCCGGATACCGGCCTCACCGAAATCGGCCCGTACTCGTTGAGGATGGAAACGCTGGAGTGGCGGTGAACCTTAAAATGGAATTCTTTGTGAGTCAGCTCCGCCGCAAATGCCGACCCCGCCAAAACTACAACTGTGGCTAGAAACGTTGCACGTTCCGCACGTCCGCCCATAACTTCTCCCAAGCTCTAGCCGATTCGGCTAGTCCCCAAGCAATACCATTATTGCAAAGAACGGTCCATTGCCATTTCGTAAATCATGGCCCGTTGTCCGTACGCACTCATCAAATGCTGCCGTGCTGTTTCGTCCTGCGGATTGGCGCGCGCCGAGCTTTCGGCTTCACGAATGTAGTCATTGACTGCTTTCAAGTCGGCCTCAAACGCCGCGCCAAGCGCGGGCATTCGCTCCGCTACCAGCCTTACCATCTGTTCTTCCTCAGGGTTGGCGGTGCTGTCCTGCGACTGCGCAGGCGCGACCGAGGCCAAGTCCGTTGTGTGGGCGCTTCCTTGGCGGCCATCACTATACTCGAACATCACTATCCCTAGAATGACCGCCGCCGCCGCCGCCAGCGGCGCCAGCCAGGCCAGTTTCCAGCTCGGCGATGCGTGACGGATGCGCGGCCCCTCAACCTCCAACTGGCGAATCAGACCTTCATTCCGCAAAGCAATCTCTATGGAATTCCACACTCGCGGGCTGGGTGTCTCCCCTCCTTGCAGAAGCCGCGCCTGCTCGGAAATCGCGTCTAGGTCAGCCCGTACAGTGGCGCACGGTTGACAGGATTGCAGGTGAACCTCGTCTTCCAGCGAGTGAGCCTCTAGGGCGGGCATCGCGATGCCTCCACGAATCAGGCCTTCGTTCCGTAGAGCAATTTCGATGGAGTCCCAAACCTGCGGGCCGGGCTCATCCGAGGCTTGCAGATGTCTGGCCTGGCGCGCGATCTCATTCAGATCGGCCAGCAGTCCCGCACACTGCGAACAAGAGCGCAGATGCGCCACTCGTTCCAGAGAATTTCCGCTCCCGAGTTCCGGTAGCACCCGGTGGAACTCCTCGCAGGTCATACTATCTCTCTCCTAGAAACTCTTTCCTCTGCTCCCTCACGGCCTAGCGGCCTTTTCGGCTCTGCTCGTGCGAAGCAGCTCGCGCAGCTTCATGCGCGCCTTGTGCAACTGCGACTTGCTATTGCCAATCGAGCAACCTACCATGTCTGCGATCTCGTTATGTTCGTAACCTTCCACGTCATGCAGCACGAACACCATGCGATACCCAGGCGGCAAAGCACTCACTGCTTCTTCCAGCCGTAACCGGTCGATCGCCCCGATCAGCCGAGCATCGTCTCCACCCGGTTCTTTGCGAGGCGACTCTTCCTCGGCTTGCATGGTCTCGTCGAGGGGAGTCAGGGCAAGACCCTTCTTGCGCAACTGCATCAACACCACGTTCACCGCCATGCGGTGCAGCCAAGTGGAGAAGGCCGACTCGCCGCGAAACGTCCCGATCTTGCGGAACAGCTGCAGGAACGCCTCTTGGGTCAGATCCTCCGCCATCGCGGTATTGGCTGTCATGCGTAAGCACAACGAATACACCCGGCGCCTGTGCAGGTTGTAGAGGGTTTCGAATGCCTCTGCATCCCCGAGCTTTGCCCGCTCAATGGCCGCTGCCTCAGCTAGCTTATCGCCCTGCGATTTCTTCGCGTCCGTCAAGTCGCCTTTTCCGGCCGCACTCCTTGGGATGCGGCGTAACTATCTTTTTGTTGTATCGCTTGCGGCAATGTTGCCGCCGGCCAGCGCGGCGGTACCCTACGTGCCAGTTACTACAGTTTCTAAGTTCCGCACCCGCCCCCGGCAACAGTTTGATCCACCTGACCTATCCAACTCTCGCCTCACGAACAGTTTCGTGCAGGGCACGACTTCAATAGCCTGCCCTGAGCGCCGCCCAAGGGTGCCTCCCAAGCCCGCAAAAAGTCTTAGCCCCTGAGGGCTACCCTTCAGCGCCCAACCACTTATCGGACCAGTTCCAAGAAACACCAGCCCTCTCCAGCCCCAAAATCTTCCAAGCTTAATAACTCATAATAATATGAACGACTTAACGCATGAGCGACGCGGGCCTCCCGGCGCTGCCTCAACGCCACGCAGAGCGGCCAGCCTCACGACGCCGACTTCGTCGTAATGGTTTCTAACCCGTGGCCGTGCGGTCCAGTTTCTCTCTCATGTAAAAGGAACGCAAAAAATACCCCCGAAAAGCCCAAAATTGAGAAAATCCACATTCCCAGGCGGTAGCCTGTGGGGTTGGCCACACTGGCATGGCTGTAATCGTTGGCCCACCCGATCATGATGTTGAACCCGAACAGCCCAATGTTCTGGATCATCGTCATCAACCCGTAGGCCGTACCCAGCTTCGCCTGGTCCACGATGTACGCCACCGACGGCCACATCACCGCCGGGATTAGCGAGAACGCCACGCCCATTATGGCCATGATTCCCAGCAGCAGCAGCGGCAGGTCCCAAGTCCCGAAGAATGGAATATGCAGCACCACGTGCCGCGCGGAGTGCAGGTAGGCCATCATGAGGTAAACAGGAATCAGAAGCATGGAACCGAGCATCATCAGAATGGCGCGCCTGCCCACGCGGTCCACCAGCAGGCCGAACAGCGGCGTGGCGAACATGGCGAACAGGGTCAACAAGCTGGACAAGAATCCGCCCACCTCGCGCGAGGTGCCGTGCCCCTCAATAAAAAATTTCACCGCAAACGTCTGGAAAGGGAAAATCGCCGAGTAGAAGGTCACGCACAACGCAACGATATACCAATAGCTCAAGCCAAACTTGAACAAATCTCCGAAAACCACTTTGTCGGTGGAGGCTTCGCCCAGATGGTAATTCTTTTCGGCGTGTACCTCCATGATCCAGTAGATCAACGCGCCCAGCACGCACAATGCAGAAAACGCGAGGGCAATCAGGAATGGCCAG
>Ga0187784_10004738_pt1 | contig 11013 bp, 12 predicted proteins | sample 1015_SJ02_MP15_2_FD_132964 | JGI IMG/M metagenome (GOLD analysis project Ga0187784, IMG submission 132964) | Tropical peat soil microbial communities from peatlands in Department of Meta, Colombia - 1015_SJ02_MP15_20_MG | ecosystem: Environmental > Terrestrial > Soil > Wetlands > Peat | place... | reverse complement strand
ACCCTTTGCCAGGCCTTCCGTCTCCTTTTTCACTTTCTCCATCTCCGGATCGATTAGATCCGCAGGCCGGCACGAAATCGGTTCCTCTCCCCTCTTATAGCCTTTCAGCACCAACTTTTTGATCTGGTCAGGGATAGATACCGGGGGTCTTCCGTAAAGGCCGTAGACGTAGTCTTGCGTCTCCTTCGAGACCATCTTATACCGTCCGAATAGAACGTTGAGAACTGCCTGAACTCCCACAATCTGGGAAGTGGGGGTCACCAGCGGAGGATAGCCAAGATCTTTTCTCGTTTGAGGAAGCTCGGAATAGACCTCATCCAACCTATCCAGGGCCTTCTGTTGTTTAAGCTGACTCGCCATATTCGAGATCATGCCGCCTGGTAACTGGTGTCTCAGCACACTCGTATCAATCACTGCCATCTTCGTCGTATCCAAAAACTCCCGGTACTTTGGCGCAATGCTTTCGATATAATCCCCGAGCTTCAAGAGCTTGTCGAGATCCAGCTTCGGATCCCAGGGTGTTCCTTCCAAAGCCACGACCATCGGCTCCACCGCAGGCTGTGATGACCTTAGTGCAAAAGGCGCCAGGGCTGTGTCGATGATGTCCACCCCCGCCTCAATCGCCTTAAGATACGTCATTGATCCCATGCCGCTCGTATAATGGGTATGCAGCTGAATCGGGAGCTTCACCGTTTTCTTCAAAGCTTTAATCAATTCGTAAGCATCATAAGGAGCCAGTAAACCCGCCATGTCCTTGATGCAGAGGGAATCCACTCCCATCGCCTCCAATATTTTCGCCTTCTCCAAATAATAGTTGAGATTATAAACCGGGCCTCCCATCCGTCTTTCAGTCAACGAATAACAGATCGTTCCCTGAATATGCTTTCCAACCTTTTTGATCACCTTGAAGGCCGTCTCAAAGTTTCGCTCGTCATTGACCGCATCGAAACAGCGAAAGATGTCGATGCCCACTTCTGCCGATTTCTCGACGAATGCCTCAACCAGATCATCCGGATGGTTCCGATAAGCTACCAGATTCTGACCCCGAAGAAGCATCTGGAAAGGAGTTCGCGGCATGAGCTTCTTCAGGACTTTCACCCTGTCCCAGGGGTCCTCTCCCAAAAACCGGTGGGCGACGTCGAAGGTAGCCCCTCCCCACATCTCCACTGAATGAAAGCCCACCTTGTCGAGCCCTTCCGCTATGGGAACCATATCCTCCGTCCTCATCCGGGTAGCCAAGGTTGACTGATGCCCATCCCGAAGGGTCGTATCCGTTATCTTTATTGGTTTCTTCGGTATCTTATCCATTCCTTCCATCTGTATATCCCTCCTCAATAAACCTTTTGCAGCAACTCGGTGAGTTTTGTCCACAAACCCTTGCGAGGCTATCTGCAAATTCGTTAACATACTAAGGATTTTTTTTCAAACCAAAGCCTTTGCACTCCGCCAAACCCTAATTCCTCTTGACAAAAAATTTTTTTTTTATATATTTATTTGTTTAATTTGACGTAAAGAATCGAAACGAAATGTTTGCTTTGAAATTAGATGAGATTCCTGAAGAGGGTCTGGATCTAAAGTGGAAGGAAGAAAAGGCCTCGTTGTTAGCCTACCTGAAAGGCCTTTCAAGAATCGACTTCGACTTCGAGACCCCGCTCCAATCGGAGGTGAAAATAAGGAGGGTAGGTCGATCGGTTTTGATGACGGGGAAAGTCCAAACCACGCTTCGATTGCAGTGCGTAAGGTGTTTGAAAGAATTCTCCTACCCTCTCTCCACTACCTTTGAACTCACTCTCCACCCCCTAAAAGAGGCTCCCTCTGAGGGAGAGACCGAACTTGGGAGTGAGGAGATGGAGTCGAGTTTCTTCGAGGGAGGAGAAATTCACCTTTCCGAGATCGCCTGCGAACAGATTTTTTTAGAAATTCCTTACCAACCCGTCTGTCAGGAGGGATGTAAAGGGCTTTGTCCGGTATGCGGAAAAGATCTCAACATTTCATCCTGCGAATGCGTAAAGGAAGAATTGACATCAGGGTTTTCCGCTCTTAAGAAATTAAAGCTTGATTAATACGGCTGCAATCTGTTATGTGGAAAAGATAAGGCCGTTGGGTGAAATTCCTAATTTAACATCTGAAAATAATTTCAAAGGATGAGAAAGGATGCGCTCGAATGGGAGTTCCGAAAAGGAGAACATCAGCAGCCAAAAGAGGTCAACGTCGAGCCCATAATAAACTGGCTGTTCCTAATTTTTCTCTGTGTCCTCAATGTCATGAGCCTTTACTCCCCCATCATGTCTGTCCCCATTGTGGGACTTACAAAGGGAGAGAGGTGATCAAGGTGGAAGAAGAGAAGTAGGGCATAGAGGCATAGAGGATGATGTTAGGAGAAAGCGTAAGATGAAGATTGCGGTCGATGCGATGGGAGGGGATTTTGCCCCTCAAGTGATTGTGGAGGGAGCCGTCTTAGCGGCAAAGGAATACGGGGTCAAGGTGGTTTTGGTGGGGGACGAGGATCAAGTAAGCAAGGAACTTTCGAGATACCCTACGTCGAAGCTTCCTATCTACATCCACCACGCTCCATTCGTGGTCGCCATGCATGACTCTCCATCGACGGTCATCCGGAGGATGAAAGATACCTCTATCAAGGTTGCCCTCGATCTGGCAAAAGAAGGTCAGGCAAATGGGGTCGTCTCCGCCGGAAATTCGGGAGCGGCCATGGCCCTGGCGATGTATACTTTAAAAAAATTGGAAGGCGTGGAACGACCTGCTATCGCCACGATCCACCCCACCATCAAAGGCAGCACGGTACTCATCGATTCCGGAGGCACTGTGGATTGCAAACCCTTTCACCTTGTCCAGTTTGCGATGATGGGGGACGCCTATGCAAAATATATTCTGGGAAAGGAGACCCCTCGAATCGGCGTATTGAGCAACGGAGAGGAGGAAGGGAAGGGGAATGAGCTGACGCGAGAGGTGCATGATATTTTATCGGAGACCGATTTGAACTATATCGGTTATGTTGAGGGCCGGGATCTCAACAACGGAGAAGTGGACGTGATTGTATGCGATGGTTTTGTTGGAAATGTGGCACTGAAAGTAAGCGAAGGGCTGTGGGAGACCATTCATGCGATTCTCAAGCAGGAAGCAGAGGATAATGTTCGGGCGAAGACGGCCTATTTCTTGATGGGACGGGCGATTCGTCGCCTGGAGAAAAGGTTGGACTATTCGGAATATGGAGGGGCACCTCTCTTGGGGATTAACGGCAACTGCGTGATCTGCCACGGTTCGTCGAATGCGAAAGCCATCATGAATGCCATTCTTCTGGCCTCGAACGTGGCCAAGAATAAACTGAACGAGCATGTCATTGAAGAGCTTAAGGAGAAAGAGGATCTGTTTCGTCTGGGCCAAAAACGGCCGGAGAGGGTGAATGGGGAGGTCAAATTGATACGCTGACGTCCTTTAAAAGGACGAGGAGGAGAGACTGTTGGATTATTTTCTCACGCCAGAACAAAAGATGATTCGAGATTTAGCGAGGAAGGTCGCCCAGGAGAAAATGCTGCCCGCACGGACCGAATTGGATGAGAAGGAGGAGTTTCCGTGGGAGATCGTTAAGATCAGCGCGGAAGCGGGCCTCATGGGTGTCTCCATGCCAGAGGAGTATGAGGGTTTTGGAGGGGGAATTTTAGAATATTGTTTGGTTGCAGAGGAATTGAGCCGTGTGTGTCTCGGGATCGCAACCAGTATTGTCGCAAGCGGACTGGGCGCTATGCCCATTCTGCTTTTTGGAAATCCTGAACAGAAGAAAAAATATATCCCTGATATTGCCAAAGGGAAAAAATTGGCTGCTTTCGGGTTGACCGAGGCGGATGCTGGAAGTGACGCAGGTGCCATACGAACGACCGCTACCCGAAAGGGAGACGGATACGTTTTGAATGGAACGAAGCAGTGGATCACCAACGGGGGTGAGGCGGAAACCTACTCTGTGATCGCGATGACCGATCGATCAAAGGGTCCCCGAGGGGCGAGCGCATTGATTGTGGAAAAGGGAACCCCAGGCTTCAATTTTGGGAAAAAAGAGAAGAAGATGGGGATCCGGTCCTCCGCAACGCGGGAACTGGTCTTCCAGGATTGTTTTGTTCCCAAGGAAAACCTGATTGGAAAAGAAGGAATGGGATTTATCGTCACCATGAGGACCTTTGATCGGACTCGACCTGGGGTAGGTGCCCAGGGTGTTGGGTTGGCCCAGGGGGCACTCGATGAGGCGGTCCGTTATGCCAGAGAACGAGAGCAGTTCGAAAAGAAGATCATCTCTTTTCAGGCGGTTCAGCACATTTTAGCCGACATGGCTACTCTCGTAGAGGCCGCGAGGGCATTGGTCTATTCTGTCGCCCGCTATATTGATCAATCGGAAAACCCCAAGGAGATTTCAAAGGTCTCCGGAATGGCTAAAGTCTTTGCAAGTGATGTGGCCATGAAAGTAACCACCGATGCGGTTCAAGTCTTCGGAGGCTACGGGTATATGAGGGATTATCCCGTGGAGAAGATGATGCGGGATGCAAAAATTCTCCAGATCTACGAAGGGACGAATCAGATCCAGCGGAATGTCATCGGTTTGGAATTGAGCAAGGAATATGCAGGGAAGAAAGGAACGTAGGTCGGCGAGGGCAAGGAAGCCGGTTTCGTTCTTGGTGAAGGGGTTAAGTGTGAAAGGTTCAGAACGAACGACTTAACCTCTCGGCCAAAGGGGCTTCCTAACCTTAACCGAGAAATCCTATATGAAAAAGACAGCTTTTGCCTTTCCTGGACAAGGGTCCCAATATGTGGGAATGGGAAGAGAACTCTTCGAAAATTTCAGTGTGGCAAGAGAGATTTTTGAAGAGGCGGATGATGCCCTTCATTTCTCCGTATCCGGCCTCTGTTTTAAGGGCCCTGAAGAAGCGTTGAGGTTGACCGAAAATACCCAACCCGCCGTGCTGACAACGAGCGTTGCCGCACTGAGGGTGCTTCAGGCGGAGAAAGGTGTAGCCCCGCAGTTCGCGGCGGGGCATAGCCTCGGAGAATACAGCGCTTTGGTCGCCTCTGAAGCGCTCGCCTTCTCTCAGGCCGTAAAGATTGTCCGTCTCCGCGGAAAGTTTATGCAGGAGGCTGTCCCGGTGGGAGAAGGGGCGATGGCAGCTGTCCTCGGTATGCAGCGAGAGCAGGTTGAAAAACTTTGTGAAGAGATTTCCTCCGGCGAGGTTCTCACTCCTGCGAATTTTAATAGCCCGGGTCAGATCGTGATCGCAGGTCATTCGAAAGCGGTCGAGCGGGCCATTGAAAGAATAAAGCAGGAAGGAAAGAAAGCGGTCCTCCTTCCGGTCAGCGCCCCGTTTCATTCTCCTCTCATGAAACCGGCAGCGGAGCGTCTGGAGAAGGCGTTGGAAGAGGTTTCTGTTAACGATCTGAAGATCCCGGTGGTGACAAACGTGGAGGCAGAGGCCAATACTTCGAAAGATAAAGTGAAAAGATTGCTGGTGGCTCAGGTATCAAGCCCTGTTCGCTGGGAAGAGTCCATGAGGAAGATGATCGAAAAAGGGATTGAGCAGATCTTGGAAGTTGGCCCTGGAAAAGTTCTCTCACGTCTGATGAAACGGATCGATAGCCGTGTGGAGACTAAGAACATAGAAGATCTCAAAACTTTAAGGAGCTTAGAGCACGGCGCATAGAGCATAGCGTGATCCCACGGTTGCCTCATGGTTTAGAGGAGAGATCTTGATCTTATGATTTACGCTTTGCGCTATGCGGGTAGCGCTTTGCGATTTCTTGATTGACGGAGGAAGGATTGAAGCTGACTGGGAAGGTGGCTTTGGTTACGGGTGCAGCTCAGGGGATTGGAAGAGGGATTGCCCTGCTTCTTGCTCGAAACGGAGCCGATATCGTTGTCTCCGACATCAATCTTGAGAAAGCCGAGGAGACGGTAAAAGAGATTAGGGCGATTGGCCCCAAGGCGACGGCGGTCAAAGTGGACGTGTCTAATCTGAGCGATGTAGAGCGGATGGTGGAAGCCATCATAGAAAAGCTTGCCAAGATCGATATTTTAGTGAATAATGCTGGCATTACTCGTGACAAACTCATCCTCAGAATGACGGAAGAGGATTGGGATGCCGTCCTCGGCGTGAATCTGAAGGGAACGTTCAACTGTACCAAAACGGTCATTCGACACATGGCGAAACAGCGAAGCGGCAAGATCGTCAATATCGCCTCCGTGGTCGGAGAGATGGGGAATGCCGGACAGGCGAACTACTCAGCCTCAAAGGCTGGCGTGATCGGTTTGACCAAAACCATTGCAAGGGAGTACGCCCAAAGGGGGATTAATGTCAATGCCATTGCCCCCGGATATATCGAAACCCCGATGACCGATGCCCTCCCAGAAAAAGCGAAGGAGGAATTAAAGAGGCTCATTCCCATGGAGCGGTTAGGGAAACCCGAAGATGTAGCCGAAGCCGTACTTTTTCTGGTTTGCGAAGAATCCAGTTATATCACCGGTCAGGTATTGAATGTGAACGGTGGCATCTATATGTGACGAATCAAAACAAGGAGGTGATTCCATGTCTATTGAGAAGAGAGTCAAAGAGATTATCGTAGAGCAGTTAGGTGTCAATGAAAACGAGGTGACTCCAGAGGCTAAATTCGTTGACGACTTGGGAGCGGATTCTCTCGATTTGGTAGAATTGGTCATGGCCCTGGAGGAGGAATACAATATAGAGATCTCCGATGAAGAGGCAGAGAAGATCCTCACCGTTGGAGATGCCATTGATTATATTCAAGCCCATGTGACGCAGTAAAGGTTTTCGCCGGGCACATGCCGAAGGAGGTGTGAGGTTTTGGGAAGAAGGGTTGTTGTCACCGGCATAGGGTTGGTGATCCCCACCGGAATCGGAGTCGAAACGGCGTGGAAGAATGTCTGTGAAGGAAAATCGGGCATCGGTCCTCTCACGCGGTTCGACCCAAACGGATTCGAGACGAAGATTGCAGGGGAGGTGCGAAACTTCAACCCAGAGCTGTACATTGATAAAAAAGAGATCAAGAAAATGGATCTCTTCATTCATTATGCCATTGCGGCCACGAAGGAGGCCCTGAGCGACGCCCGGTTGGCTATCACTCCCGAGAACTCTGAACAGATCGGCGTGATCGTGGGGACGGGTTTGGGAGGATTGCCCAGCATCGAAAAATATCACAAAGTCCTTTTGGAAAAGGGACCGGGCCGAATTACTCCATTCTTCATCCCAATGCTCATTGCCAATTTGGCATCTGGGCAGATTGCCATTCAGTTCGGCCCCAAGGGGCCGAATACGTGTGTGGTCACCGCCTGTGCGACAGGGGCTCATAGTATAGGAGATGCTTTTCGCGCCATTGTTTATGGGGATGCGGAAGCGATGATTGCGGGCGGGACCGAAGCCAATATCACCCCACTCACAATCGGCGGGTTCAATGCGATGAAGGCGCTTTCCACGAGAAACGACGAGCCGCAGAAGGCCTGCCGGCCTTTTGAGAAGAATCGCGACGGTTTTGTCATCGCAGAGGGTGCAGGAATTCTGGTCTTAGAAGAATTACAGTTTGCGTTAAATCGAAAAGCAAAGATCTATGCGGAGCTGGTAGGATACGGCTACACGGGCGACGCTTACCATATCACTGCCCCATCCCCGGACGGCGACGGGGCAGTACGATGTATGAAGATGGCGATCAAGGATGCCGGGCTGAAGCCGGAGGACATGGATTACATCAATGCCCATGGGACCTCCACTCCGCTCAATGACTTGACCGAGACGCTTGCCATTAAAAAGGTATTCGGTGACCATGCCAAAAAGGTCCCCGTGAGTGCAACCAAATCGATGACCGGCCATCTCTTAGGGGCGGCCGGAAGCACCGAAGCCATTTTCACCATTTTGTCCATTCGGGATGGCATCATGCCGCCCACCCTCAACTATGAGGAGCCCGACCCACAATGTGATTTAGATTATGTCCCCAACGTGGCAAGGCGAAAACCATTGAGAATTGCCATGTCCAACGCCTTCGGGTTTGGTGGCACCAATGCCGCCCTCGTCTTCAAGAAATTTGAAGGATAACGCATGCAGATCGGTTTGGCCTGTGACCATGGGGGCTTCGAGCTCAAAGAAGAGCTGAAGGCCTTTTTGAAATCACTCGGTTTCAAACCCATAGACATGGGCACCTTCAACGAAGATTCAGTGGATTATCCGGATTTTGGGGTCCTCGTAGCAGAGAAGGTCTCCCGGGGAGATCTGGAAAAGGGGATTCTGGTCTGCGGAACAGGCATTGGGATGTCCATCGTGGCCAACAAATTTCCGAGAACCAGAGCGGCTCTGGCGAACGATCTTTATTCTTCCCGTTGCAGTCGAGAGCATAACGACGCCAATATACTCATTGTCGGCGGCCGGATCATCGGGAAGGAATTGGCAAAAGAAATCGTGAAGGTTTGGTTGGAGACCCCTTTTGCCGGCGGCAGGCACAAAAGACGATTGGAAAAGATCGAGGCCCTCGAAAAAGAAAAATTTAGGGAATAAGCACCAAACACCAAGCACCAAATACCAAATAATTTCCAATCGCGAAAATTCAAAGTTTTAAACAAACATTTTGGCTATTAGCGATTGGAATTTATGAATTGTTTGGGATTTGGAGATTGTAATTTGGAATTTGGACACCTCTTCTGAATGGCTCATCCTTGAAAAGGAAAGAGAAAAAAAAGCTTTCTTTTCGTCGGCCCTCCTGGGAAGAATATTTCATGGATATTACTCACCTCGTTGCCAAGCGATCAACCTGCCTGCGAAGGCAGGTAGGAGCTGTCCTGGTCAAAGATAAGAAGATTTTGGCCACAGGCTACAATGGAGCTCCTTCCCGACTGGAACATTGTCTGGACATCGGTTGCCTCCGCGAGAAGCAAGGAATCCCATCCGGGGAACGACACGAACTCTGCCGCGGTCTCCATGCTGAGCAGAATGCGATTGTCCAAGCTGCCTACCATGGAGTGGGAATCCGCGGAGCTACCCTTTACTGCACAAACCACCCTTGTATGATTTGCTCGAAGATGATCATTAATGCCGGAATTGAGAGCGTCGTTTATGAGGATGGCTATGCGGATGCCTTGGCCAGAGAGATGCTAAAAGAGTCAGGGATTAAAATTGAGAAGTTTAGCAGAAAAAGGAGGGTAGAGGGTGGAAAGGTGAAGGTGGATACAAAACACCACGTTCCACCTTCCACCCACCCCGTTCGAAAAATATGAAATGTCCTTTCTGCAACCACCCTGAGAGCAAAGTGGTCGATTCCCGATTGGGAAAAGATAAAGACACCATTCGACGAAGAAGGGAGTGTCTCGGCTGCCATAAACGATTCACCACCAGCGAGAGGGCGGAGGACGCCCTTCCATTGGTCGTCAAGAAGGACGGGAGAAGAGAACCTTTCAATCGCCTTAAAATCTTCAACGGCCTAAAAAAAGCTTGCGAGAAGAGGCCGATCAGCATCAACGTGATCGAAAAGATCGTTAATCGCCTTGAGCTTCATTTCCAGGAAAGAGGGGAAAGAGAAGTAAAAAGCTCTGAGATTGGGGAGCGGGTGATGGAGGAACTCCACCGTTTGGACGGGGTGGCTTATGTGCGCTTTGCCTCTGTATATAGGCAGTTTAAGGATATTCAAGAATTCATGGATGAGCTGAAGGACCTCCTTGGGAATAGGGAAGAGGCCAAAAAGAAATAACGACCCCTCACCATTCCCCTCTCCCCTTGGGAGAGAGGGCGGGGTGAGGGGATTGGTTGATTGAATGGACGATGAACACTGGATGAAGAAAGTACTGCGCCTCGCAGAGAAAGGGAGGGGAAGAACTTCACCCAATCCCTTGGTGGGTGCCATCCTGGTGAAACATGGCAAAGTGGTTGGAGAAGGATACCATGCGAGAGCAGGAGAGGCTCATGCCGAAATCAACGCACTCCAACGGGCCAGGGAACAAGCCAAAGGAGCCACCCTTTATATCAATCTGGAGCCCTGCACGCATTATGGAAAAACTCCTCCCTGCGCTCCCCAGGTGATCGAAGCAGGTGTGAAAAGCGTGGTCATTGGCATGGAGGACCCCAACCAGTTGGTAAGGGGGAAAGGAATCGAGGCTTTAAAAAAGGCGGGCCTCAACGTCCGTGTAGGAACTTTGAAAAGGGAATGCTGGAGATTGAATGAAGCCTTCTGTAAGTATATCATGGCAAAAGAGCCTTTTGTTATTCTAAAGGTTGCTGCTACCCTGGATGGAAAGATAGCAACTCGGGAAGGTGATTCCAAATGGATTTCCGGAGAGGTCTCACGACGTTTCGTCCATAGATTGAGGGATGAAGTCGATGGAGTTCTTGTGGGCATTGGGACTGTATTAAGAGATGACCCACTGCTTACAACCCGAATCAAGGGAGGGAGAGATCCCTACCGAATTGTTCTCGACAGTCGATTGAAGATCCCGGAAGAAGCGAAAGTGGTTGGAGACTCTCCCACAAAGGTAATCATCGTCGCAACGGAGTTAGCCCCTAAAGATAAAATGGAAAGACTGGGGAAGAGAGGGGTCCGGATCCTAACCCTCGAATCCAAAGAGGGGAGGGTTAATTTGAAGTCATGTCTTTCCAAATTGGGGGAAATGGGCATGATGAGTCTTATGGTTGAGGGAGGAAATCAGGTCAACGGATCGTTCCTCGACGAAGGTTTGATAGACAAACTTCTACTCTTTCTCACTCCCAAGCTGATCGGCGACCCTCAGGCCCCAGGAATCTTTGGAGGGAAGGGAGTATCCAGACTTCAAGAAGCCATTCCACTGAAGGAGATGAAAGCAAGAAGAATTGGAGAAGATATACTCTTAGAGGGCTATTTGGAATAGGGAACAAAGCAATGTTCACCGGAATCATAGAAGACAGAGGAAAGGTGATGAGGGTGGAATATCGGGGGCAAGAAAAGAGGCTCACCATAGGACTGCCACCTCATTTGACAGAAGTGCAACTT
>Ga0187784_10004736_pt1 | contig 11014 bp, 8 predicted proteins | sample 1015_SJ02_MP15_2_FD_132964 | JGI IMG/M metagenome (GOLD analysis project Ga0187784, IMG submission 132964) | Tropical peat soil microbial communities from peatlands in Department of Meta, Colombia - 1015_SJ02_MP15_20_MG | ecosystem: Environmental > Terrestrial > Soil > Wetlands > Peat | place... | reverse complement strand
GCTCCGGCGTCTCCGCGCTTGAGCACATCCTTGGCGACCGAGCCACGATGCCTGCCGACGCCGGTCTGCTGATCGACAAGACCTGGCGCATGCACCCCGAGCTGTGCCGCTTCACCTCAGAGACCTTCTATGACGGCAAGCTGACCGGCGTCGATGGTCTTGACCGCCAAGAGATCCTCGGTGACGTGGCAGTGTGCGGCGCTGGACTGCGCGTCATCGAAGCACCTCACGAAGGCAACTCGAACTCCTCGCCCGAAGAAGCCACGATCGTAGCCGAACTCGTCAGCCGTCTCCTGGGCCATCGGTGGCGCACCCGCGATGGCGAACTCGCTGCGATCGGCGTCGAGCAGATCATGGTCGTGACCCCTTACAACGCGCAGATCCGGGCGATCCAGTTCGCGGCCGCCTCAGCCGGACTCCCCCGCCTCCAGGTCGGCACCGTCGACAAGTTCCAGGGCCGCGAAGCGCCCGTCGTCATCTACTCGATGGCGACCTCATCCGCCGAAGACGCGCCCCGAGGCATGGAGTTCCTGTACGACCTGCACCGCCTGAACGTCGCCACCTCTCGCGCCCGCGCCCTCGCCATCATCGTCGCCAGCCCCGACCTCGTGCGCGTCGCCTGCCAAACCCCTCGGCAGATGCGCCTAGCCAACGCCCTCTGCCACACCTGGGAGTGACGCAGGTCCCGATTTATGATCGGGCTGGCTGCAGGGCAGGGAAGGGCGGCGGTATGGGTGAGCGGGAGCGGCCGCGGCGGAGCTTGTGGATGTTCGGCCTGGAAGCGGAGGAACCCAGCTACGAGCAGCGGAGGTCGGCTGCGGCGCGGCTGTCGCAGCAGCTGGGCGTGGAGCTGACGGCCCCGCGCATTCCGCCGGCCGAGGCGCTGGAGCTGCGCCCGCCGCGGATCTGGCCGCCTGATCACCTGGCGGCGTTCTGCGCCACCAGCACCCGGGAGCGCGCCTACCACTCCTACGGTGCCGAGCGGTCGCTGTACGGCCCGTTCGGCCGCTACCCGAACCCGCCCGATGTGGTCGCGCATCCGCGCACCGAGGCGCAGGCCGAGGCGGTCCTGTCCTGGTGCTCGGATGCGGGCTTGTGCGCGATCCCCTACGGCGGCGGCAGCTCGGTGGTCGGCGGGGTGACCCCGCCGGCCGATGCCGGGCCGGTGGTCACCATCGCGCTGGATGAGCTGGATCAGGTCCTTCAGGTCGATGAGGTTTCCCGGGCTGCGCTGATTCAGGCCGGTGCGTTCGGCCCGCAGCTGGAGGACCAGCTCCGGCCGCGCGGGTACACGCTGCGGCACTTCCCGCAGAGCTTCGCCGGGTCGACGCTCGGCGGGTGGATCGCGACCCGGTCCGGCGGGCACTACGCGACCGGCCCCACCCACATCGACGAGTTCGTCGAGACGGTGCGGATGATCACGCCGGCCGGCTGGTGGGAGGCGCGGCGGCTGCCCGCCTCCGGCGCCGGCCCGGACCCGAACCGGCTCGCCATCGGGTCGGAGGGCATCCTCGGGATCATCACCCGGGCCTGGATGCGGATCCAGGCCCGGCCGAACTTCCGCGCCACCGCCGCCATCAGGTTTCCCGCCTGGGAAGCCGGATATGAGGCCGCCCGGCACATCGCCCAGGCCCGGCTGTGGCCCGCCAACCTGCGGCTGCTCGACCCCGCGCTGGCCGCCGCCAGCGCCGGCCTGGACGGCGCCCAGGCCGTGCTCATCGTGGGCTTCGAGTCCGCCGAGCTGAGCCAGCGGGCCCTGCTGGAGCAGGCCGTCGGCATCGCCCGCGACAACCGCGGGACCATCGCCGACGACGAGCTGAGCATCGACGACGGCACCGGCGTGCCGACCGGGCGGTCCGGCGCGGCCGGCGCCTGGCGCAATGCGTTCATCCCCTCCGGCATGGGCCTGACCGCCGGCCTCGGCCTGATCGGCGGCACGTTCGAGACCGCCATCACCTGGGACCGGTGGCCGGAGTTCGACGCCGCCGTCCGCCAGGCCACGGAGGACGTCCTCGTGCAGGCCTGCGGCGGCGGGACCGTGAACTGCCGGTTCACCCACGTGTACACCGACGGCCCCGCGCCCTACTACACCTTCGCCGGCGCATACCGCCACGGCGCCGACCCGGCAGCCACCCTCGCCGAGATCAAGGCCGCGGTGTCCGACGCGGTGATGGCAGCCGGCGGCACCATCACCCACCACCACGCCGTCGGGCGGGAGCACCGCCGCTGGTATGACACCGAGCGGCCGGAGCCATTTGCCCTGGCGCTGCGGGCAGCCAAGAAAGCACTCGACCCCGCCGGCGTCCTCAACCCCGGCGTCCTCATCGACCCCTGACGCCAGCAGATCCCACGCCACGGTGCAACCCTGCCGGTAGATCGAGCCGTGTTCTGCCCGCAAGTCCGCTTAAGCCGCGCCACGGCACACCGAGCCCTACGCTTCTGAGCAGGCCCGACCAGCACGCGCAGCGCCGTGCAAGGCGCTCCGCTCCCCAATAGCGAACTTCCGGGATGACGAGTTGAACTTTGATGCAGCCGTTGGGCTGGTGGTTGGCACCGTGGCGGCCACCCCGTTGCAGTTCTCGGTGGCGGTCAGCCCGGACCAGTATCTGCAGCTCGACGACGTGGTCGTGACCCAGCGGAGCCTGCCGGGGCAACCGGCGGTGCAGGTGTCCGGCGTCGTCACTAACGTCGAGGCGGTGCACGAGGGGGCGCGGTTCGCGTCGGACGTATTCCTGATCCAGCAGGGCGCGTTGCCGGCTGAGGTCGCCGAGGTTGCGCAGGTGACCGTCACCCGGGTCGAGCCCGAGGTGTACGTACCGCCCATCCCCGGCGCGCCCGTCACCAGAGCTACCGGGCAGCAGCGCGACGCCGCCCTGTACTTCGATGAGATGGGCGAGAACAAGGTTCCCGTCGGGTTCGGCAGAGACGGCCAGCCGGTCTACCTCAACTTCGAGTTCGTCGACGGCACCCGAGGCGCCCACGTGTCGATCTCCGGGGTGTCGGGGATCGCGACCAAGACCAGCTTTGCCCTGTTCCTGCTGCACTCCATCCTCGGCTGCGGCGTGCTCGGAGCGGAGGCACCCAACACCACGATGCTGGTGTTCAGCGTCAAGGGCGAGGACCTGCTGTTCCTCGACTACGCCAACGCGCGGATCGGCCCCGATGACCGCAAGAACTACGAGGCACTGGGACTGCAACCAAGCCCGTTCCCCAATGTCCGGGTCTTTGCTCCGCCGAGAGCCGGTGATCCGGCCGGGACGCCAGATGTGACCGCACGGGATCAGGCGGTTTCGCCGTTCTACTGGACACTCGAGGAGTTCTGCCGGGACGAGCTGCTGCCGTTCGTGTTCGCCGACGCCGAGGACGAGCGGGCTCAGTACACCATGCTCATCGGCCAGGTCGCCGCCCGGTTGCGCCGCGACCACGTCAAGGCCGGCGACGATGGCGCCGTCCGCATCCGGGGCGTCGACCCGGCGAACGACATGATCATCCGCGGCTTCGGCGACCTGGTCACCATGCTGGAGGCCGAGCTCGGCGACGACGCCACCCGCTCGCGGTGGGTGGCCGGCAGCGCCGTCACCGGCAGCATCAACGCGCTGCTGCGGCGGCTGCGGTCGGCGGTCAAGCCGCTCAGCCCGATCATCCGCGGCGACCTCGCGCACCGGGGCGAGCGGTCTATCACCACCAGCCGCGCCCAGGTCACCGTCGTCGACCTGCACAACCTGCCCGACCGGGCGCAGCGGTTCGTCGTCGGCGTCACCCTGCGCGGCGAGTTCGCCCGCAAGGAGCGGCAGGGCACCGCCCGGCCGCTGATGTTCGTCGTCCTCGACGAGCTCAACAAGTACGCTCCCCGCGAGGGTGACAGCCCCATCAAGCAGATCCTGCTCGACGTGGCCGAGCGCGGCCGCTCCCTCGGCGTCATCCTCATCGGCGCCCAGCAGACCGCCTCAGAGGTAGAACGACGGATCCTGGCCAACTGCGCCATCCGCGTCGCCGGGCGGCTCGATGCCGCCGAGGCCGAGCGGCCCGAGTACGGGTACCTGCCGCCCGCGCAGCGAGCACGGGCGATGATTGCCAAGCCGGGCACCATGTTCATCGCCCAGCCCGACATCCCCGTGCCGCTGGCGGTCGATTTCCCGTTCCCTGCCTGGGCGACCCGGCCCGCGGAGAAGGGCGCCTGGGCCGGGGTCGACAACGGGCCGACTGCCCCTGCCGACCCGTTCGCCACCATCCCCGGCGCGCGCGACGACCCGCCGCCGTTCTGACGGGCCGCGGCCGACCGCACATCCATTCCTGAGGATTGACTCTGGACTTCCTGATGGCCGAGTGCGCCAATAGGTGTTAACCGCGAGCTAACCCGTCCGGAATCCTGTCGTGCTCTGTCGGGCAATGCGGCCCGAGGGGGGAGCGGACTATGTTGCCAGCAGCAAATACGGCCTGGGGGGAGAACCCAGCGCTGTCCTACGGCAACCTGCGAGCGATCATCGGGTACATCGCACTGACTCTGCCGGTGGTACTCCTCGTCTCCGGTGCCGTAGATGGCCATATCGAAGGCTCCATGAGCGCGTACTACTACACACAGGTTGGCGACGTTTTCACCGGAGCGCTGTGCGTCATCGGCATCTTCCTGGTGGCGTACCGCCTCGCTGCGTGGACGTTAGACAACATCGCAACGACACTCGCCGGCATCGCCGCCCTCGGGGTCGCCTTCTTCCATTCCGCTCCGGCACATGCCACGCTGAGCCAACTCCGGCTGGCCGACGTGCACCTGAGCTGCGCAACAGCGCTGTTCGTTCTCCTCGGGGCCATCTCGCTATTCATCTTCCCCAGAACCGATATCGAGCTAGAACAGAGGTGGCACGCCGCCTGTTACATGGGCCTCGGCGCGCTGATCTGGCTGTCGATCATCCTCATGCCGGTGCTCAACGCGCTGGCCAGCTCGTTCTATAACGACAACGACATCTTCTTCGTCCTGGAGACCATTTGTGTCATGGCGTTTGCGGTGTCGTTCATCCTGAAGGGGCACGGCCAGCCGACCGACCGAGAATTCGCGCTGCAGGCGGGCCAACCACCGGCCGCCCTGACGCGCGCGCTAGCCGACCGGCACGCCGTGCCTGCTAAGACACCGCCGGAGCCCACAGTCCAGGCTTGACAGCACGACTACCCCTGGCCACCAGGCAGGTCCGGGGGCCCGGCGGTGAGGCGCGTTACTGATCTCGCTCCTGGCGCAGTAGCTCGAGAGCTCTGTCGGGACTCTCGGCCGTGGCCCGGATCATCGCGCGTACAGCGTCCACCAGAGCCACCCGCGGCACATCGAGCGCTATCGCGGCTGAAGCGGCCCACTGGGTTAGCTGCCGATAGAGCTCGGGGCTCAGGTCCAGGGTAATCCTGACCGGCTTCGACCGGATCGCGGTCCGGCCCGGCGGTCGTGCATCAGGTTCTGCACGCCTCGCAGCGGCTGCTGTCATATGCGCTTTGCGCTGCTCTCGCTGGGTGCTCATGTGCACGCCGCGTGGAGGGGAAGGCACCGATCCATGAGTTCGCGGGCCACGCAGTGCCAGATATCACGGCCAGGATGTCCAATCGGCATGCCGAAGCTCTGAGCGTAGACTTCTAGCCGAGGTACTGCGGTCCCCAGCACGTCATAACCGAGCCGTTCAAACGCCTGTCGGGCGTCGTTTGTCGAGTGCGCCCGTGCGATGCAGCGGTTCAGTAGCACGGCTGAGCGGGCAGGCCTATCACGCACCGCGCTCATTTCGTTGATCTCGTCGCGCACCGGCGTGGTGCGGTTGATCTCTATAGGGCTCGGTGCACAAGGGATCAGGATCTCATCGGCATACCGCAGCGCCGACCGGGCGATACCCGGGTGGTCCTCCAATTGCGGCGTGTCGATGATCACCACGTCATCGGCGAAGGCGATCTCGGGCACCCGGCGGTGCAGTTCGCGCGACGGCAGAGCCACGATACGGAAGGGGAACGCCGCCTCCGACGGCGTCAGCCGTGGGTCCATAAATGCGAGGTCGGACCATTCCAGGGCACTACCAGAGGGGTCAGCGTCGACCAGGAGCACGCTGTTCCCGGCTTGCGCAAAAACATGGGCCAGCCAGACCGCTGACGTCGTCTTGCCCGTGCCCGGCTTGAGGTTAGCCAGGGCGACTCTCAGCCCCCTCATCTGCGCAGTATCGCAGCGTCTGACGGGATTGGGTAGCCGTGCGGGCAACGTTGGCGCGCGGTGTACTGCCGAGAACTGTGGGTTAACACGGCGGGACGTCTCCCTGGGGTGGTGGTGACGCGCATGGAAATGGGTGGGGCTGGCTAGCAAGGCAACGCAGCGAAGCGCCGCCTCGCCCGCTCGGTTGCAGCAATACTGCGTTACTGCATTACTGCAACTCGCACGCTGCACGGTTGTGGACGCTGGCGTACCCACGACCAGGTGTGTTGACAAGTTACGCACAAGTCTGTGGACGCCAGCGCCGGAACACGGCTGCGTGAGCGCCAGGTTTCGACATGCGTCACGAAGGAGAACCGGTCCGGCCGCGCCTCCAGCGGTTAGACTGGCACGCCACGACCCCGTTCCCAACCTCTACGTTCACGAGGGGAACGGGCTGGTCTCCCACCTCGGCCGTAGCACCGACCCGGCCGATCACCCACGGCCGCGGGTAACGCGGCTCGCCTGGGCGGCGCTAGTATCAGGCTTTAGAGTTTGCAGTACTACGCGGTTAATTGCCTGAGAATGGCAGGCACCGCCCTTCCATTGCGGCCAGGAAAGGGCACGCCAGTGACAACGGACGAGACGTCGGCGACGGCCCACCGCCCGACGAGTACGCACAGCTCGGAGCAGAGACCGACTTTCGACACCAGCGTGGCCCACATCGCCCGGGTGTACGACTACTGGCTGGGCGGCAAGGACAACTACGCCGCCGATCGCAAGGCCGGTGATGCGGCACTCGAGGCCTATCCGTATATCGCCGCTGGCGTCCGGGCCAACCGGGCGTTCCTGGCCAGGGTCGTGCGGTACCTGGCCGGCGAGGCTGGCATCCGCCAGTTCCTCGACATCGGCACCGGCATCCCGACCGCGAACAACACCCACGAGGTCGCCCAGGCCGTCGCGCCCGACTCCCGGGTCGTCTACGTCGACAACGACCCGATCGTGCTCGCCCACGCGCGCGCTCTGCTGACGAGCAGCCCCGAGGGCGCCACGGCCTACCTCGAGGCTGACTTCCGCGATATCGACATGATCCTCGCGGATGCGGGGCAGACCCTGGATTTCTCCCAGCCCGTCGCGCTCATGCTGATCGCGATCCTGCACCTGGTCGATGACGACGCGGATCCGCATGGCACCGTGGCGAAGCTGATCAACGCTGTCCCGTCAGGCAGCTACCTGGCCATTTCTCACTTGTCCTCCGACATCATGGCGTCTGCCGCCCGGACCGAGGCACACGACCGGCTCCGGGAACTCATGCACGAGAAGCAGACGCTGCGCAACCGGGATGAAGTCGTCTCGTTCTTCACGGGACTGGAGATGGTCGAGCCCGGGCTGGTGCCGATAACCCAGTGGCGACCGGACTACGAGGCCCAGGCCAAAAGCCCCACGGCCCTGTGGGGTGGCGTAGCCCGCAAGCCCTGACTGGTCCGCGCCCGCAGGATGGACCAGCCGGTGGTGGCAGCGGGCGGGCGGACGGGCTCGGCGCCCGAGATCGCCATCGTCGGCGGCGGAATCGGCGGCCTCGCAGCGGCCGCGTTCTTGCACCGGGCCGGGCTGCGCAGCACGGTCTACGAGCAGGCGGCGGAACTGCGGGAGGTCGGCGCCGGCCTCGTCGTCGCGCCCAACGCGGCGCGGCTGCTGCGCCGGCTCGGCGTGCTCGATGCATTCGCGCGGCGTGCGGTGCGGCTGGACGTCGGCTGGGAGTTCCGCCGCTGGCGGGACGGCACCGTGTTGTCGGCGGAAGACCTCGCTGCAGCGTGCGAGCGGCTGTACGGCGAGCACACCTACACCGCGCACCGCGCGGACCTGCTGGACGTCATCACGTCGGCCGTGCCGGCCGCCTCGATCAGCCTGGGCCGGCGTTGCACCGGGCTGGACACCGCGGGCAGGCGGCCCAGGCTCCGGTTCGAGGACGGTCGAACGGTCGAGGCCGACGTCGTGATCGGCGCCGACGGCACCCACTCGATCGTGCGCGGCACGCTGCACGGGCCGACACCGGCGACGTACTCGGGCCTCTGCGCGTTCCGGGCCCTGGTCCCTGCCGGGCAGGCACCGGCCATCGCGCGGCGCCCTGCGCAGACCCTGTGGATCGGCCCGGGTCACCACCTCGTGCACTACCCGGTGTCCGCGGGCACGCTGGTGAACCTGGTGGCGTTCGCCCCGGCCGGCGAGTACTCCGTCGAGTCGTGGAGCGCGACCGGCACGGTCAGCGAGTTCCTCGCCGAGTTCGACGGCTGGGATCCGAGGCTGGCCGGCCTGATCCGGGCGGGCGGAACGCCGGGGCGCTGGGCCCTGCTGGACCGGCCGCCGCTGCAACGCTGGAGCGTGGGTCCCGTCACGCTGCTCGGCGACGCCGCGCACCCGATGTTTCCCTTCTTCGGGCAGGGGGCGGCGCAGGCGATCGAGGACGCCGCGGTGCTGGCCCGGTGTCTCGCTGACGGCTGCGCGGATCCGGTCCGGGCCCTGCACCGTTATGAGGAACAGCGGATCCCTCGCACCAGCCGGCTACAGGAACTCAGCCACGCGCGGTCGGACCTCAACCACCTGCCCGACGGACCGCAGCAGCAAGCCCGAGACCAGTCCTACGGCCAGGCCGACCCGCTGGTCGCCAACGGATGGATCTACGAATACGACCCGGACACCGCGGTTACGAGCCCGGTTGTCTCGTAGCTGGCGCCGCTGAGTCGCCGGGCGACAGCCGAGGTCAGCTCGCAGCTCGCCCAAGATGGGCAGAACCACCTATGGAGGCGCCCCGGTCGTGACTGGCACGATGACCGGGTGACCGACCCCGGCCGCCTGTTGCGGGAACTCGGGGAGCTGGCCACTTCCCTCGGTCCGGCCATCCGACCAGCCGGGTCTGACGAGGTGCTGCGCTCCCTCATCGAGACCGCGCGTCAGCTGTTCGGCGCGGCGGCGTGCTCGCTGGCGCTGCTGGGCGATGACGAGACCGAGCTGGTGTACACCGTCGCCGCCGGCAAAGGCGCGGACAACGTCGTCGGCATGCGCATGCCCGCGTCGCGCGGCATCGCGGGCTGGGTCGTCCAGTCGGGGCAGCCGATCGCGGTCAGCGACGTGTCGCGCGAGCCGCGGTTTGCCGCGAGCGTGGCAGCGCAGACCGGATACGTGCCGACGAGCATGATCGCGGTGCCGGTCGAGGCGCCCCAGCAGATGCTCGGCGTGATCAGCCTGCTGGACCGCGATCCGGCGCGATCGGACGCGCAGCACGACATGACGCTGCTGGCGCTGTTCGCCGACCAGGCCGCGCTGGTGCTGACGGCCGTGGACAGCTTCGCAGCGCTCGGCCGGGTCCTGCTCGCCGCGCTAGCGGAGGCGGCGGCCGGGAGCGACCTGGTCGCGTCGCTCCGGCAGGCCGCCGACCGCGGGCCGACCCCCGACCGCGACCTGGCAGCGCTCGCCGCCGCGTTCGGCGCGCTGGCCCGCCGCGGCCCCGCCGAACGGCGCCTGGCGCTCCGCGTCCTCAGCGACGTCGGGGACTACGCGGGGAGGCGGTCGTCACGACCTCGCTGAGACCGGCGTGGAGCGAGGCATTCGCGCCGGATGCACTCCGCCCTGTGCACCGGATAGACCTGCCGATCGACAAGGACTGGGCCTGGGGTGGCGCCACCGGCCAGGGGATCACCGTTGCCGTCGTGGACAGCGGCGTCGACGCGGGCCACCCGGCCGTCGGCGCGGTCGACCGAGCGGTAGCCCTGCAGTGGGACGCGGACGCGGACGAGGTCACGAGCACCGAGGGACCGCATGAGGACCTGTTCGGCCACGGCACCGCGTGCGCCGGCATCATCCGGCGGGCAGCCCCCGACGTCACGCTCTGGTCGGTCCGCGTCCTCGGCAGCCGCATGACCGGCAAGGGCGCCGTGTTTGCCGCGGGGCTGCGCTGGGCGATTGCGCAGGGCGCGCAGGTGGTGAACGTGTCGCTGAGCACCCGCAGGGAGGACTACTTCGGGCTGTTCCACGAGATCGCCGACGAGGCCGCCTTCGCCGGGGTGGTGCTGGTGTGCGCGGCCAACAACGTGCCGGCGCCGACGTTTCCGGCCCAGTTCTCGTCGGTCATCTCCGTCGCCGCGCACGACGGCACGGACCCGTTCTGTCTCGACGCGAACCCCGCTCCGCCGACCGACTTCGGCGCTCCCGGCATCGATCTCGAGGTGGCCTGGCTGGCCGGCTCTACCATCGTGTCCACGGGAAACTCACTTGCCGCGCCGCACGTCACCGGGCTGGTAGCACGCCTGCTGAGCAAGCACCCGAACCTCACGCCGTACGAGGTGAAGACGGTGCTACGGGCCGTCGCCAGCAACGCACAGCCATCCGGGGTCCGCTGATGCCGACCGACCTCGTCGGCGTTCTGCGCCAGACCGACCTGTTCCGATCCGTCCCGGCCTGCGAGCTGGAGACGTTGCTCGCGTCGTCGCGGCTGCGGACGCTTCGCCGCGGCCAGCTCGTCTGCGCGACGGGAGATCCCGGTGACACGCTGATCGTCGTCGTGTCCGGCCAGGTGAAGGTCGTCGTGCGCGCCGCCGACGGCGCCGAGTTGACCCTCACGGTCGTCGGGCCGGGCACCGCGCTCGGCGAGGTCAGCGTCGCGGACGGCGGTCCGCGCTCCGCCGACGTCGAGACGGTGGGCGAGGCGCAGCTGCTGTTCCTGCCGCGGGAAGCCGTGCTGGCCGTGTGCGGCCGGGTGCCGTCCGCTGCCCTGGCCCTCACCGGCGCGATGGCCGCGACGCTGCGGCGACTCACCGAGACGACCTCTGACCTGGTCTTCCTGGACCTGCCGCAGCGCGTCGCCAAGAT
>Ga0187784_10004735_pt1 | contig 11014 bp, 9 predicted proteins | sample 1015_SJ02_MP15_2_FD_132964 | JGI IMG/M metagenome (GOLD analysis project Ga0187784, IMG submission 132964) | Tropical peat soil microbial communities from peatlands in Department of Meta, Colombia - 1015_SJ02_MP15_20_MG | ecosystem: Environmental > Terrestrial > Soil > Wetlands > Peat | place... | reverse complement strand
GCGCCCCGGCCAACGGATGCTCGTCCAGGGCGCCTCGGGTGGGGTCTCGACTGCGCTGATCCAGCTGGGCCGGGCCGCCGGGATGACGGTCTGGGTCACCGGCCGGACAGAGGAGAAGCGTGCCCTCGCGGTCCGTCTGGGTGCGCACGAGGTGTTCGAGCCAGGCGCACGTCTGCCCGCCAGGGTGGACGGCGTCTTCGAGACCGTGGGTGAGGCGACATGGGCGCACTCCATGCGAGCGGTCAGCCCGGGCGGTGTCATCGTCTGCTCCGGGGCGACGTCTGGACCGCACGCCGATGCGGACCTGCAGCGGCTGTTCTTCCTGCAGATCCGCGTGGAGGGTTCGACGATGGGCACGAGGCACGAGCTGATCGACCTGCTGGCGTTCGTCGAATCCAGCGGGATCGAGCCGCAGATCGGGCTGGTGCTGCCCCTGGAGCGGGCCGAGGAGGGATTTCGGGCGATGCTGTCGGGTGAGACGGCCGGGAAGATCGTGTTCACGCGATGACCGGAGCAGACGCTCGCCGACCACGTCCCGTATCGGACACCCGTCCGCCGACCGACCCGCTGGGAGTGGACTTCGCCGCACCGCCCCGGCGCCCCGAATCGGTCCGGCGAACGACGACGCACGATTCGGTGCGTCCAGACGGCCTGCTCGGTCCGGTCACCGTCTTGGCGCGGGGAAGGGATCTGTTCACCGGCCGGGACGAGAAGGTGGCGGTGCTCGACGAGGCTTCGGTCGAGTTGCGCGCTCTGTACCGCGAGGGATCCATCATCAGCCTCTCGAGCGACCCGGCGGAGCCTGCGCTCGAGTCGCTCGTCGGGTCGACTCCCTTTTCGGGGTTCCGTGCGTCTGTCGAGGCGCTGCTCCCGCACGAGCAGGTCGCGCACACGGTGCGGTTCCGGGTGCTCTGCGACCTGCCGCCTGCGCTCCTGGTCAGTGGGCGGGCGCTTCGCGTGGCCGGCGTCCCCATCGAGATGTCCGGGAGGGCAGGCAACCCGGTCGGGGTGTGCGCCGGCTGGGTCGAGGGTGGGACGCTGCTCGCCGGGCTGACCGAGGCGGGCCCTCCGCTGCACGTCGGCCCCGTCGCCGCCCCCCTGAGCCCGCCCGCCGACCCGCTCGCCTGGCACGTCGCCGCGCCGTTACCCGTGCACGGGACGCGGCGTTCCCGTCGACTCGACCTGTGGGAGGACAACGGTTCGGTCCGCCTCGAGGCCTACTTCCGCGACAGTCACGTGGACGCGCGCAGTCGTGAGACCGTGGTGCACGAGTACGGCGTCCGTGCGGCCCTCGACCCGGAACAGGAACGGTTCCTCTGGTGTGCCGCGGTCCCGGGGGCGCTGCCCTATCCGGAATGCCCGAGTACCGCCAAGAGCGCGGGGCGACTGGTCGGGGTGCGGCCGGGCGACCTGACCGCGTTGGTCCGGCGGGAGTTCGTCGGTCCGAGCACCTGCACGCATCTCAACGACACGTTTCGGTCCCTCGGGGACAGCGGTGCCCTCCTGCGGCTCCTCCGCAAATCGGTGTCGGCCACCTGAGGTTCGTCTTGCCGCCGGTCTTCGGCGGGCTCATCTGTCGTCCGACGTCTTCGAGAGCAGGTCGATCACGCGGGGCTTGCTGATCTTCCCCGACGGCAGCCACGGTGCCTCCTCGTAGGGCACGACCTTGACCACGCGCGGGATCTTGTACGTGGACAAGAGAGTTCGGAGCTGCTCCGTGAGCTCGGTCGGGACGATCTCGGTGTTCGGCTCCGGGCAGACGAGGCAGCCCACCAGCTGGCCTCGCTTCGCGTCGGGCAGGCCGACGACGAAGGCGGCCTGGACCCCCGGGAGCGACTCGAGCACCAGCTCCACCTCCCGCGGCGCCACGTTGGCCCCACCCGTTTTGATCATCTCGGTCGACCGCCCGGTGAAGAACAAGTAGGAGTCGCGGAAGAAGCCTTTGTCGCCCGTGCGGTACCAGCCATCCTCGTCGAACGTCTCCGACCGCTCCTTCTTGTACAGGCCGTCCATCAGGCTGTAGCCACGGACCAAGAGATCGCCTTCCACCCCTTCGGGCAACGCCACGGAAGGGTTCTCGGGATCGACCACCTTGTGCTGCACGCCCGGCACCGGTGGCCCGAATGAGCCTCGCAGCCGCTCGGGCAGGTCCACGTCCTTCTCGGCCGCGGCGGCAGCGGTGTGTGGGCCGCCCGTCTCCGACATCCCGAGTGAGTTGTGTCGCAGGCCGGGGTCGGGGGCGGAGCCGGATGCGTCGAGCTCCACGAGCCACGACAGGTCGCGGTCGGCGAGGACGGGGTCGGCGGTGATCCGGTCGAGGAGGGTCCATCCCACGATACGAGTGGCTCGCTCGCGTTCGATGAGTTCGAGCATGGCAGGCGGGTCCATCCGCTCGACGGTGAGCACCGCCGCGCCCACGTGCAGATGGCTCAGCAGGCAGACCGTGAGCCCGCCGACCCAGAAGAACGGCATCGTCGTGAAGGTTCGGACGTCTTCGGTGAACCCGTAGAGCTGGGCCAGTGACCAGGCATGTCTGATCTGGGCACCGTGTGTGTGGACGACCGCCTTCGGGTCGGCCGTCGCTCCGGAGGTGTGGATCATGACCATCAGGTCCGACGGTCGTACCTCTGCTTCGATCTGTTCGAAGATCGCGTCGCTGACGTCGCCCTCGTCGGCCAGGGAGTCCAGCTCCGGGGTCGCCGTCGCCCAGGGCCGATCGGCCCCGCTCACGAGCCAGATCCGGCGGAGGTAGGGCGCTTCGGTCAGGTACAGGGTGCGGCCTTGAGTGTTCCGCAGCTCGGGCCACGTGATCTCGAACTGCTCGTAGAGATCCTGCCCGAGCAGGGACCGCGGCGCGATGAGCGTGTCCAGGTCCGCATGCCGCACTGCGCGCGCCAGCTCCGGCGGACGCAGGAACGTGCTCAGCAGCACGGCGACGCCACCGACGCGGGTGATGGCGAGCAGCGCGGTCACGAAGTCGGGCCCCTGGGGGAACAGGACGCCGATCCGTGTCCCCTTGCCCACACCGGCCTTCAGCAATCGCTTGGCCAACCGGCGGGATTGCACCTCGGCGGACTCGAAGGTCAACCGCTTGTCCTGTGTGACCACGTAGTCGCCAGCCGCGAAGCGCTGCTCGGCGTGCCGGAGGAGATTCCCCATGGTGGGGGAGAAGGGCACGGAAGGGGAGTTCATGACCACCTGCCGGCAGGGGGCGTCATGCCCACGGGCGCTCAGGAGCTGCCTCGATCCGCTCGCGAGCTCTCCAGGCAGCCATGCGCACGTGATCTTACGCCCGTACAGGTGCTTCGATGCCGTTGGTCACCGGTGAGGACAGACGGTCGTCCGTGTCAGTAGACTGACAGGAGCTTCAGGGGCACTCTCGGGTGCGTGCGCCTGGGGCACGACGGTCACGGTGCTGTGCCCACCGGGCGTGTGCAGGGCACGGACGGACAGGAGCTAGACGATGGCGCAGTTTGAAATCAGAGATCTCACACCGGCGTTCGGCTCGGAGGTCGTGGGGTTCGAACCCGTCGAGCTCGACGCGGACTCCCGCGCCGTGCTGCGCCGGGCCTTCGACGAGCGGGGATTGTTGGTCTTCCGTGATCTCGACATCGACCGGGCCTATCAGACCTCGCTGGTGGACGGGCTGATCGCGTATGACCGGCCCGCCGATGGGGACCTGAACGACAACTACGTCGTCTCGAACAAGGAGCCAGGTGGATACGCCCCTTATGGTCGGCTCCTGTTCCACTCCGACATGATGTGGGCGCCCGAGCCCTTCCAGGTTCTCTCGCTCTACGGGCTCGAGGTCGAACCCCCGTCGGTGCCCACCGCCTTCGTCTCCACCACGAGGGCCTGGGACACCCTGCCGGACGACCTGCGGGCTCGGGTGGAGGGGTTGCACGTGGTCAACGTGACTGGCCAGCAGCGCCGTGGTGGCGACGATGACGAGGACCTTCTCGACTCGATCCGAGAGCACGAGCAGTCGATCACTACCCCGATCGGGTACCGCCACCCGCGCACCGGTCGCACGCTTCTCTACGTCAGTCAGATGAACACGCGCGAGATCGTCGAGCTGCCGCACAACGAGAGTGAGGAGCTCATCGAGGCCCTCTTCGCCCACCTGTACGATCCCGCGCAGGTCATCGACCACGACTGGAGGCAGGGCGACCTGGTGGCGTGGGACAACTTTGCCGTGCAACACGCCCGCAAGACGGTGCAGACGGATGGACCGGTACGTACCCTGCGCAAGGTCGTCAGCCCGATCCCCTCACTTGCCGGCATCGCCGAGACCCCCAGGTTCTCCAAGGTCGGCTGAAGCCGACCGCGCGCTCTCGGCCAGACCCGGAGTGGCGGCCACCGTCTCACCGAGGTCGAACTGAGTTCGGTGCGCCCGGATGTTCCGCGGACGGGCGGCCGCGGCGGTGCGTTCAGGAGGAAGCCCGGACGTTCCCTCCGGTCGAGTCCTCGGGGATGACGGCGACCATCCCCCCGTCGACGAGGACGTCGCTGCCGGTCATGAAGGAGGCCCCATCTGAGGTCAGGAAGGCGACGACGCTCGCCACCTCCTCGGGACGGCCGCGGCGGCCTAGCGGACCCGCCTTGATGAACTCCTCCATGACCGGGTGGTTCTGCTCGTCGAGCCGGTTCATCGGTGTGTCGTTGATGCCGGGCGACACGGACATGATCCGGGCGCCACGCGCGCCCCAGGCCGGAGCGAGACGCCGGACCAGCCGGTGCACACCGTGCTTGGACACCGGATAGGCGCCCCGTTCCTCGAGGTCGAAACCCAACGCGGCGAGCCGGTCGAAGAACTCATCGGACAGCGGGTCGTCGAGCACGGCCTGGAGCTCGCGGTTCTCCGGGACGCGGTATCCCGACATGGAGGCGAAGCAAATTCCGACCGAGCCTGGTCGGAGGTAGGGCTCGACGGCCGCCAGCGTCCTGGCCGTTCCGACGAGGTTGACCTCGAGGATGCGACGCCCATCAGCCATGGATCCCGAGAGCCCTGCCGAAATGACGAATGCGTCCAGGTCGCCGAGCTCGGCGATCCTGGCCATCAACGCCTCAATTTGCTGAACGTTCGTGATGTCACAGGCCATCGCCTCGACGTCGCCGCCGATGTCCTCGGCCACGGCTTCCACGCTGTCGAGGTTGAGGTCGGCGACGATCAAATGTCCCCGCGGGGCGAGCGCATGGGCCACAGCGGTCCCCATGCCCGAGCCTGCACCGACGACAACATTGGTCACCTGGGCCTCCTTCGTGTCTTCGCTCTCCGGAGTTCTGCTCGGCGTGCACACCGGCATGCACCCGGCCAACTGGTCCGACCTTCGAGAACCTATGTCCGACCACCGGGAGTGTCAAAGGACGCGCACCTCCGCGCTGCCGCGCGGTTGACACTTCGGGGTGCGGGTCAGTGGGCCGTCCAGCCTCCGTCGACAACGATGTGCTGCCCGGTGATGTAGCGGCCGGCGTCGCTGACCAACAGGAGGAGTGCGCCGTCAAAGTCTTCTGGGTGTCCGTGTCGGGGGAGAAGGGTGTTCCGCAGGATCCAGTCCTGCACCTTTGGCATGTGGATCACCGTCGAAGTCAGCTCGGTCTCGATGAATCCTGGAGCCAGACTGTTGACCCGGATGCCGTAGCGGCTCCACTGCGTCGCCCACTCGCGGGTGATCGCCTCGAGGCCACCCTTGGTGGCAGCGTAGACGGCCTGGGGGAAGCGCCCGTTCCCCGCCAGCGCGGAGATCGAGGTGATGTTGACGATCGAGCCGCCGCCCGCGAGCTGCATGCCCGGGAAGAAGGCTTGTGCCAGCATGATCGGCGCTTCCAAGTTGACCGCCAACGTACGCCGGATGTCGTCGTGGGACTCGTCTTCGGCCTTGACGCCGGCGGCGATGTATGCCGCGTTGTTCACGAGGATGTCGACGGTGCCGTCGAGCGCATCGAGACTGGTCTCTGCCGCGTCCCGAACTTGGTCGCGCTGGGCAAGGTCGAACGTGAGGGCCGTCAAACGTCCCGTCTTCGACGCCTCGTGGTCCAGCTCGGTGCGGCGGCGCGCGATCGCCACCACCCTCGCCCCTGCCAGGACCAGCGTGCGTGCCAGCCGTGTGCCGATCCCGGCGCTGGTGCCGGTGACGACAGCGGTCTTCCCTTCGAGGTCGAAGATGTCGGTGGCAGAGGTGCTCATAGAGGGATGTTCCCGTCACCACGGGCAGCTGTCCAGTTGCTCGCGGCCGCCCCGGGTGAGGTGGCCCGCCGACTGGGGTGTGTGCCGGGACTTAGGAAGCCGGCCTCGGGTCCCTAACGGAACTCCGTGGCGAGGATCTCGAACTCCTCGGCCACTCTGGCGCCCAGGTCGATGTTGCCGTCGTCGATCCAGGCGTCCAGCGCCCGCCGGTGCACCATGAGCGACACCGCCCCCAGGAGGAAGCAGGCTTCATCCGGCGCCGCAATGCCCCGCCGGACCGCCACCGCCCGGGCGATCTCTTCGATGTCCTCCTCGTGTCGGTCCTGTTGCCGGCCGCGCAGCGTGGTCGACGAGGCCAGGACTCGGGTGTAGAGCTGCAGCGCCCGGCGCTTGGGCAGGAATTCGGAGGCCAGCTCGACCAAGGTTGCCTTCAGGGCCTCGACGTCGTTCAGCGCGCGTGGTTGGCCGAGGAAGGTTTCGGTCAACGACTCAAACCACAGGCGCTCGTGGAGGTACAGCACCGACTCCTTCGTGGGGAAGTACCGGAAGAAGGTTCGGGCCGAGACCCCGGCTTTCTCCGCGACCTCCTCGATCGTCGTCGTGTCGTACCCCTGAGATGCGAAGAGCTTGAGCGCGGCATCGCGCAAGGAACGTTCCGTGTGCGCCTTGTGCTCGTCTCGCAGGGAGAGAGCTCGTTTGAGGGTGTTCTGAGCCAACACACATCCCGACGGCTGAGTGACAGGTTTGGCCAACCTTACTTCTGGCTGCTCGGGGCAGACGCGTTGTGGAGTCGACCACCCGGGTGGACCTGCGCCTTGACGGCCCGAACCCGTCTGTCTATGCTGTCAGTGCAGTGACACTTGTACAGCAGGCTGTCACGTAACAAGGGACCCCACCAGGTGGTCCGGAGCACGAGGCGGGCCGGTCGGCGACGGCCGACACGCAGGATCACGGGGGGTTCGTTGGTCCAGCCGATGGTGCAAACAGTGGAGCTGGTGCCGGTGTCGGCTGAGGTCGTCTCGGTGGCCCTGGCGGACCTCAGCGTCAGCACTTCGTTCCGCGAGAGCGGGCTCAACGATGAACACGTCCAGAGGCTGGTCGCCCTGGCGGGGCATTGGCCACCGGTGCTCGTGAACCGGGCCGACGGCCTGGTGATCGACGGCGCGCACCGGGTGGCGGCCGCCCGGCTCCTCGGGCTGGACCGGATGGAGGCGTGGTACTTCGACGGCCAGCCCGACGACGCGCTGATCGAGTTCGTCCGCCGGAACGTCCACCAGGGTCTTCCGCTGACATTGCGCGAGCGCAAGCGGGCGGCCGAGCATGTGTTGGTCGCTCATCCGGAATGGTCCGACCGTCGCATTGCCGAGCTCTGTGCCATCTCGCCGAAGACGGTGGGACGTCTCCGGGGTACGAGGATGGAGCGTCCAACTGGAGGAATTCTTCAGCTGGACGCCCGGACGCGGATCGGACGCGACAACAAGTGGCGACCCGTGCACAGCGCCTCGGTCCGCTCCCGGGTGGCTGAGGCGCTCAAGGAACACCCTGGTGCATCCCTGCGGTCGGTCGCCAAGTCGGTCGGGGTGTCACCCGAGACTGTCCGGATCGTGCGCATGAACATGGACGCCACCGATACTCCCGACGTGGCCACGAAACCACGCCCGGTGCGTACGGCGACCGGGCTTCCCGAAAGGTCCGCATCGTGGCACCAGGATCTGGCCTTGGTCTCGTCGGACGACGGAGAGAACTTCGTGGCCTGGTTCGACCGGACGACCCTGACGGAGGAGGAATGCTGGCGCTTCCTCGACTCGGTCCCGCTGAGCCGCATCTACGAGATCGCCGACGAAGCGCGGCGGCGATCCGAAATCTGGATGCAGTTCGCGAAGAGCTTGGACGTCCGCTGGAGCAAGCGGAAGTAGACGTTTCGTCGAATCGACGGCGTCTGCTCATCGGACGCTCCGCCGATCGCAACAGCGCGCCTCTTGCGCCGGCGGTATTGTCTCTCGCCTGGAGAGGACCGGAAGTGCCGCTGATCGGCGCGACTTGTGAAGGCAGCATGACCTTTCAGACCATCATCGTGGACGTGTCGCCGGACGGTGTGGCGACCGTGATCCTGAACCGACCAGAAGTGCTCAACGCTTTCAACGACGCGATGTGCGCCGAGTTCTCACAGCTCTGGTCACAGGTCCGGGCCGATGACCAGATCCGCGCCGTCGTCCTGGCGGCGGCTGGAGACCGTGCTTTCTGCACCGGCGTCGACGTCACCGAACGTCTCGATTCGGACAGTCCATTCCTCGATCGTGCCCAGCCGTGGGCGGAGCACGAAGACCCGGGCCGAGACCTGAGCCCGCGCCGCAACGAGGTCTGGAAACCGGTGATCGCTGCCGTCCACGGTATGTGCGCCGGCGGCGCCTTCTACTGGATCGCCGATTGCGACATCGTGGTCTGCTCCCCGGACGCGACCTTCTTCGACCCGCATGTGACCTACGGGTTCGTAGCCGCCTTGGAGCCGATCGCGCTGCGCTATCGGATGCCGTTTTCGGACGTCATGCGGATGGCCCTCTTGGGCATGCACGAGCGCATGACAGCTGAACGAGCGTTGGCCGCCGGACTCGTCACCGAAATCGTGGAGCGCGACGCGCTGCTCGGGCGCGCCCGCCAGCTCGCTCAGGTGATCGCCGGGCAGCCCGCAGCGGCCGTGCAGGGCACCGTGAAGGCCCTCTGGCAATCGCTCGACGTGACACGCGGCCAGGCACTCGCCACGGCGCTCATGTACACGCAAATCGGGAACCCGATCGGGACAGAGCAGATCGACCGCGACGCGGTGAAGCCGGAAAAACCGTGGCGTCGGTAACAGCATCGGTGGAGTTGTCCGCCGCCGACGTCGACCACTACCGCAGGAGTTTCCGTTGCTGGCTCGAGACACACGGGTCCGAGCTGGCAGCCAATCCGGCGTCGCACGATCAGCACATCGCCGAGGGCCTGGCGCTGTCCCGCACACTGTGGGAGGCCGGGTGGAAGCGGTTCGGATGGCCGGAATCGCTCGGCGGCTTCGGAGGGGGCCCGAGGCATCGCGCCACCTACTACGACGAGTTGTGCCGCGCCGGGCTGGAACTTCCCGACACCGACCTGTCGATTGAGGTGATCGCTCCGGCACTGCTCCGGTACGCGCCCGCCCTGGCCGAGACCTACCTCCCCCGGTTCCTGGCCGGCGAAGAAGCTTGGGCGCAGGCCTTCTCAGAGCCTGACGCGGGGAGCGACCTGGCGGCCCTGCGGACCCGGGGGGTGCTCGAAGGCGACCAGATCGTCGTCGACGGCCAGAAGGTGTGGACCAGCCACGGACATCTGGCGACACGACTTGTGATCCTGGTGCGCACCGGTACACCCGAGAGCCGGCATCGCGGGCTGGCCGCGCTGCTGGTGGACACCGACACCCCGGGCCTGATCCGCCGTCCGTTGACCTTCGCCAGCGGCGTGCAGGAGATGTGCGAGACCTTCCTCCAAGGTGTGCGCGCCCCAGCCGACCGCGTGATCGGGGGCGTGACGGACGGCTGGGGCGTCGCCATGTACATGCTGCAGTACGAACGAAGCATGTACGCCGCACAACGCCAGGCCTTCCTGGGCCTGCGGCTGCTCCAGATCCGGCAATTCCTCGAAGAGCATGGCGCGGGCGAGTCTGCGGGGCCCGCACTGCGAGCCGCGTGGCTGCTGGTCCAGACCGTGCGCGCCCGAAGCATCCAGACGGTCCGCCGGCTGGACGCAGGGGAGACCGTGGGCCCGGAGGCGTCGGCAGACAAGATCCTGCTGGCGCGGGCGGAGCAGGCGGTCTTCGAGCTCGCCCGGCTGGCGGGGAGGGGGCACTTCGTCTGGGACGCGGCAGGTGAGCCCTGGCGGCACGGATGGTGGTACAGCCGGGCCACGAGCATCTTCGGGGGTGCCGGTGAGATCCAACGGTCGATCGTCGCGGACCGGATCCTGCGACTCCCCTCGGAATAGATGCCAGCAGAGCTCCACGACGACGACCTCACTGACGTGGTGCGCCAGTCGTTGCGTCAGGCGCTCGTGCAGTCGGAGGACGACCTCTGGGTGGTGCTCGCGACGTTCGGGTGGCCGGAGCTGGCCGAGACCGACGAGGCCTTCGCGTTCAGCGTTCTCTTCGAGGAACTGGGCACCCTGCCCTTCGGTTCCGATGCGCTCGACGTCGTCAGCGCCGCGTCCGTGGGCTTGCCCGGTCCAGCCTCCATCATTTGGCCTGCCGGTTTCGGTGGCTCGGGCGTAACCCCTTCCCGGACCGACCTGACGACGGAAGGGGTGGCCCTGCGGAGCCTCCGGGGTACTGGACGGACGATCCTGGTGCCGCTCGGCGATCGACTCCTCGTCCTCGAAGCGGACGAGATCGAAGAGGAACGGCTGGTCGGCATGGCGCGTGACTCGGGGTGGCGGCGCGTCCGGGCACACGGCGCTCGCGGGGACGACGTCGGTTCGTGGTCAGCGGTGGCGCGTCGAGCTCGACTGGCGCTGGCCAGCGAGCTGGTGGCGGTCGCTCAGCACATCCTGGACGTGGCCACCGACCAGGTGAGCACACGCCGCCAGTTCGGGCGCCCGATCGGAGCGAACCAATCGGTGCGGTTCCGGCTGGCCGAAGGGTTCGCCGAGGTGGCCGGTGCGCGTGCCCTCGTCGCGGCCGCCTGGGAGGACGGCTCGCCCGACGCGTCCGTCTGGGCCAAGGCGGTTGCGGGGGCGACGCACGACTCGGTGGCCAAGCAGGCACTGCAGGTTTGCGGCGCCATCGGCCTCTCCGACGAGCACGCGCTGCCAGGGCTCGTTCGC
>Ga0187784_10004734_pt1 | contig 11015 bp, 8 predicted proteins | sample 1015_SJ02_MP15_2_FD_132964 | JGI IMG/M metagenome (GOLD analysis project Ga0187784, IMG submission 132964) | Tropical peat soil microbial communities from peatlands in Department of Meta, Colombia - 1015_SJ02_MP15_20_MG | ecosystem: Environmental > Terrestrial > Soil > Wetlands > Peat | place... | reverse complement strand
TTCGACGCGGCGGTCGAGATCGCGAGCGGACTGCTGGTAGGCGTCCTGCTGGGCCTTCTGCTCAGCGGCTGTGGGTGGCGGGGGCGCAGATTCGGCGGCCGACGATGATCCCGGAGTGCTTGCAGCAGCAGCGGGCGGTGCGGCAGTAGACGTCCGCTCGGGGGTGGTTTCTTCTGGTTGATCCTCGATGGTCGAGCGGAGCTCGCCATCAGAGGTAAAGAGGCGGCGGTCGCTTACTTTGAAGTCAGTGTCTTTTTTCTTTTCGGCCATATGTTTTTAATCTCTGCGATGCCTATTGTGCATGTTCGCCAAATTCAAACCACGGGAAGGGATACTGGTTTGAGCGTTGCGGTTGCCGCTTGTAGACTCTTGTCCAGCGCCTCGCGACGAAGATAGCCCAACGCGACTGCCCGATCATTCTCGTGCAAGGGCAGGAGGGCGCTGCTGGTAATCTCGCCAACCTCTTTCTCATCGGCGTAAATTTTTGTGCCGGGTGCGGGCAAGGGGCCTTCGACCGAGAACGCCGTGAACTGACGATGGACAGCTCCGCGCGAGTGAATGCGTTCGACGATTTCCTGGCCGAGATAGCAGCCTTTGGTGAAGCTCAGGGCACGCATCTGGCCGGTTTCCTGGGGGAGATCCTTGTCGCGAATGTCCACAGCGAAGCGCGGCACACCTTGGCGGATGCGGTAGAGATCGAGTGCGTCCGCGCCTACAGACATTGCGCCAGCAGAAAGCAATGCGTGCAAAGTGGACTCCACGTGCTCGGGCGACAGCCAGATTTCGTAGGATGTGCCGGCGGGAGCGTCACCGCGGCCGTCGCCTTGGTCGCTGATTGGGGCTTCTCGGCGAACCAGGGTGCACTGCAGGCAACCGCAAGCGCAATCGCATTCGGGGGTACAGAGTTCCAACGGCGCGAGGTCGGGAACATGAATTCCGGCTGCCTGCAAAACGGAGCGAGCGTTTGGTCCGGTTATCCCGATGGCAGTGAGAGTTGAACTCTCATCCCTTACCTCGACGTCGTCAGAGATGATGTAGTGATCGAATAGCTGCAAGACCTTGTCGCGCTGAGTGGCGTCGGTATCTATGAGGAGAGAGTCTCCGAGGTTATAGGCGTAGAGGTCAGCCTGGATGTGGCCTTGGGCATTGAGCAAGAAAGCATAGACGCCATGTCTGGGAGCGAGATCGCGAACATTGTTGGTAATCATACCGTTGAGCCAGCGGACGCGGTCGGCGCGGGTGAGGCGAATCTTGGCGCGCGAGCCAAGGTCATAGACGCCGCAGCCGGAGACGAGGGCCTGGAATTGGTCGCGAACAGCACTTTGGTCGGCCAAGCTGCTCGTTACATCGGAGCTTAGAACAGGATGCATCACGACAATTTGATTATAGCGAAGGGCAATTCGCCTCATGGGAAGCCACGGTTCGTTCTTAGGGTGTCGGATTCTGGTATCTTCAATGCGCGTGAATCCCATGCGTGTGGATCTGAAAAAACGAATTGCAGTCATTCCGGGAGACGGGATTGGCAAGGAAGTAATTCCGCAGGCGGTCAAGGTGGTGCAGGCGTCCGGCGCGGAAGTGGAATTCACCGTTTTGGACTGGGGAGCGGACCGCTATCTTGCCGACGGAACGACGGTGCCGGCCGAGGGTTTCGCGATGCTGGGGCGCGAATTTGACGCCGTGCTGGTCGGTGCATTTGGCGATCCGCGAGTGCCTTCCAACATTCATGCTAAAGAAATCCTGCTCGGCATGCGCAGCAAGATGGATTTGTACGCCAATGTGAGGCCGGTGCGGCTGCTGGATGCGGAACTGTGTCCGCTGAAAGGGATTGAGCCGAAAGACGTGGATTTTGTGGTGCTGCGGGAGAACACGGAAGGCGTTTACGGCGACCTGGGCGGCGTTTTCAAGCAGGGGACGGCGGATGAGATTGCCATCCAGGAAGACGTAAACACGCGCAAGGGCGTGGAGCGGATCATCCGGTATGCCTTTGAGTTTTGCTGGAAAAACAAGAAGGCAGATGGATCGGCGCGGCAGCGCGTCTTGATGTGCGACAAGTCGAATGCCATGACCCATGCGGGTGGGCTTTGGCAGCGGGTGTTCAAGGAAGTGGGCGCGGAATACGCGCAGATCGAGAAGCAGCACATGTATGTGGACGCGCTGGCGATGCAGATGGTGCGCGATCCGCGCGGGTTCGATGTGATTGTGACGAACAACATGTTTGGCGACATCCTGACCGACCTCGCGGCCGCGCTGCAGGGCGGATTGGGGATGGCGGCAAGCGGCAACCTGCATCCGGAAAACACGCCTTTAGGGAGCGCTTCTCGGCGATTCATCGGGATGTTCGAGCCGGTGCATGGGTCGGCGCCGCCCATTGCGGGGAAGAATGTAGCGAATCCGCTAGGGGCCATTCTTACGGCGGCGATGATGCTGGCGCATTTGGGCATGACAGCGGAGGCGGAGAAGATCGAAGCGGCGGTGTTGGCAGCGGTGCGCGCGAGGAAGACGACCGCCGACGTTGGCGGGACGTTGGGCACACGCGAGGCCGCGCAGTGGGTGGCGGAGAAAGTGGCGGAGAAGGCGGCGAAGGGTTGAGCCGTTTTCCTGCGGCTGCGATAACCAAGCGCGAGACAGTCTCCTGTTATTCTCAGAGAATGTGCGGAGAATTTCTCTTCGGCTCCAGGGTGCCTTGCGGCCTTTAAGCGGTGGTTCGCTTCCGCGACGATCCGTTTTGCATGGCCATACTGCTCCGCTCGGGATGATATTGCATGAAGTTTCGTAGCTTCGCCGTCTTCTTTTTGTTCGCCGTGCTTGCGGCGAACATGGCATGGCCACAATCGGATTCGCCGCAACCCTCGCAAGATAGCGCCCGGAACGGGCAGAGCAGGACCGTTCAGCCGCAAACGCCTGCCGAGGGCGGCGCACAGTCCACGCAAAACCCGGCTCCGGGAAATGCTCCCGCGCAAACTCAGCTCCAAACTCCGCCGCAAACTCAGCCTCCGCAAACGCCGGAGAAAATCATCTCCCCACAGGAGGCCAAGGAACTTTTCCGCTCGGTCGATGAGTTGCTGAAGTTTGCCAGCCAGGATACCGGGCTGCCCATCAAGCACGAAGTCAAGCCGAAGCTGGCCGACCGCAAGGAGGTGGAGTCGTATCTGGAAAAGGGGATGAAGGACGACAAGGATGCGAAGCGGCTGGAGCGCTCGTCGGAGGTGCTGAAGAAGTTCGGCTTGATTCCGCGCGATTTTCAGCTGGGTCCGTTCATGGTGGCGATGCTGAAGGAGCAGGTAGCGGGATACTACGATCCGAAGAAGAAGTCGATCAACCTTTTGAACTGGGTCGACCCGGAACAGCAGAAGCCGATTCTGGCGCATGAACTGACACACGCCTTGCAGGACCAGTCCTTCGGCATGGAGAAGTGGATGAAGGCGGCGGAGACGGAAGGGGATAAGAAGAACGACCCGACGCCGGCGGACATTGATACGGATGAAGAATCATCGGCGCGCGAAGCCGTGGTGGAAGGGCAGGCGATGGTGGTGATGATGGATTACTCGCTGGCGGGAACCGGGAAGACACTTCTTGACATGCCACAGATCGGCGAAGCGCTCAAGCAGGGGATGCTCGACACTCCCGATTCGCCGACGTTTGCCAAAGCGCCGATTTTTCTGAAGGAAGAGCTGACCTTTCCCTATCGTTACGGGATGGACTTCACGCTGGCGCTGGAGAAAGCGGGCGGGGAGAAACTGGCTTTTGCGGGAGCGTTTCAGGATCCGCCGTCGACAACGCGGCAGATCATGGAGCCGAAGACGTATCTGGAGCGCGAGCAGATCGAGCCGCTGAAGCGGCTGGATTTCAAGGGAGATTTCGGCAAGTACGATATCTTCGACATCGGCGCCATTGGCGAGTTTGACGTGTATGTGCTGGTGGAGCAATACGCCGGCGATAAAGAAGCCGAAAAATTGTATCCGGCCTGGCGTGGCGGCTATTACTTTGCGGGCCGCGCGAAGGGCACGAAGACCGGGCCGCTGGGCGTGCTTTATGTTTCCCGCTGGTCCACACCGGAGAAAGCATCGGAGTTTGCGGCGGATTATGCCAAGTCGCTGGCGCAGCGCTATCAGAAGCGCGAGGCTCTGGGCGACGATGGCAAAGCGGCCGCGGATGCTCCTCCAGTAGATTCGTGGAAGATGCTGCGCGGCCGCCATGCCTGGATGACCGAGGAAGGCGCAGTGATGATCGAAGTGCGCGGCGACGCCGTGCTGGTGAGCGAAAGCCTCGACGACGAGACGACGAAAAAAGTGGAGACGGATTTTTGGCCGGTTGGAGCGGAGAAGAAGTAGTTTGCGGTCTTGTATAATCGCGAGTTTTGCGAGTATTTTCCGGCAGTTCAGGAGCGCAATTGCCACAGGCAGAAATAGGCATTATCGGCGGCAGTGGTTTGTACCACATGCCCGGTTTCAGCGATGTGCGCGAAGTGCGGCAGCAGACGCCGTTTGGTGATCCTTCGGACGCTTACATTCTGGGGACGCTCGAGGGGCGCAAAGTTGCGTTCCTGGCGCGGCATGGGCGCGATCACAAGTTGCTGCCCAGCGAACTGAATTTTCGCGCCAACATTTACGGCTTCAAACAGCTCGGAGTTGAGCGCATCGTTTCTGTTTCTGCGGTGGGATCGCTGAAGGAGGAACACAAGCCGCTGGATTTCGTGATTCCCGATCAATTTTTCGATCGCACGCGGCATCGCGTGGACACGTTTTTTGGGAACGGCATCGTGGTGCATATCGGGTTCGGCGATCCGGTGTGTGGCGAGCTCAGCCAAATCGTCGAGGGCGCATGCAAGAGCGTGGGCGTGGCCGGGAAGCGCGGTGGAACCTACGTGTGCATGGAAGGTCCGCAGTTTTCAACCAAGGCAGAATCGAATGTGTATCGCAGTTGGGGTGCGGACGTGATCGGCATGACGAATTTGCAGGAAGCCAAACTGGCGCGCGAGGCGGAGATCTGCTATGTGACGATTGCGATCGTGACCGATTATGACTGCTGGCATCCGCATCACGATGAGGTGACCGTGGCACAGATCGTCGCCGTGCTGACGAAGAACGCTGAAAATGCGGCAAAAGTTGTGAAAGCGACCGTAGGAGCGATGCCGAAAACGCGCTCGTGCAAGTGCGGTTCGGCGCTGGCCCACGCCATTTTGACGGATCGTGACAAGATCCCGGCAGAGACGAAAGAGAAATTGAAGCTGATTGTGGGGAAGTACTTATAAACATGAGCATACTGGTAGTTGGTTCGGTTGCGTTTGACACGATCGCCACGCCGTCGGGGCAGGTCACGGACATTTTGGGTGGGGCGGCGACTTATTTCGCTTTGGCGGCAAGTTATTTTACGAGCGTGCGAGTTGTTGCCGTAGTAGGGGACGATTTTGGAGCCGAGCACGAAGCGGTGTTTACGAAGCGTGGGGTGGATGTCCGCGGGATCGAAAGAACGGCGGGGAAAACGTTCCGGTGGGGCGGGCAATATCTCGACAATCTGAATGAGGCGAAAACGGATTTCACGGAACTGAACGTATTTGAGAGATTCCAACCGCGCATTCCGAAGGAGTATGCGGATACGGAATTTCTGTTTTTGGCGAATATTGACCCGGTATTGCAGGCGGCGGTGCAGCGCGAGATGAACGGCGTGCGGCTGACGGGCGGCGACACGATGAATTTCTGGATCAAAGGCACGCCAAAAGAACTGGCCGAGACGTTGAAGCTGGTGAATGTGCTGCTGATCAACGATACGGAAACCAAGATGCTGGCGGGGGAGAACAACCTTCCGCGAGCAGCACAGAAGGTTCTGGCGATGGGGCCGCAGGCTCTGGTGGTGAAGCACGGCGAATATGGAGCGACGATTTTCTTCCGGGAAGGGGCATTCGGGATTGGGAAGCATCCGTTTCGAGCGCCGGCGCTGCCGATTGAGGAAGTCAAGGATCCAACCGGCGCGGGGGATTCGTTTGCCGGAGGGTTCATGGGCTACGTTGCATCGCAAGGCGACATCAGTCGGGAAGTGCTCAAACGCGCCCTGTTTTACGGCGGAGTAATGGGATCGTTTGCGGTAGAACGCTTTGGGACGGCAAGGCTGCAGAATCTGACGCGCGAAGAGATCGACGAACGGTTTCAGGTTTTTCGCGAGCTGACCCATCTGGAGTAAAACGCCGCAGCTTTTCAAGCGCATTTTGAAAGCCTTGTTCGCCGCGTTCCTTCAGGCGGTAGCTTTTAATCGATCGTTTATCCTCAAATCATGGTGAAGCGGACGCTCGCCGGGACCGGCAGGGATGAAGACCGCAGCGTGGTTCGTGTCGGCGGGCTGGCGGTGCTGGCCTCGTTCAGTTCGTTCTTCTATTACTTTCAACGCGGCGAAATTCTCATGCACGGGGACGCGACGGCGCACATCAACATTGCGCGGCGCATGTTCGATTCGCTGACCCCAGGGCCGTTACAACTGGGAAGAGTCTGGCTGCCGCTGCCGCACCTGCTGATGATGCCGTTTCTTGTTCCGGACAAGCTGTGGCAGACGGGAGTGGGCGGATCGATCCCATCGATGATCGCCTATGTGCTTGGAGTGCTGGGAATTTTCCGGTTGGTGGGCGGGCTGCTGGAAGCGAATGCGCGCACGCAACCGTCGGCACGCGTGGGCGCAGGGCTGGCGGCGTTGGCGTATGGGGCGAATCCGAACCTGATCTATGTGCAAACCACGGCCCTGACCGAAACGCTATACCTGGCGTTTTTTATCTGGACGCTGGTTTATTTTGCGGAATTTCTCAGGGAATTGGGAGACGAAAAAGCGACGAATTCTGCTCGGACATCACTGCGACGCTGCGCCTGTTGTGTGGGCTGCGCGGAAATGACCCGGTATGACGGATGGTTTCTGGCAGGAGTGATAGGCGCCATCGTGGTTGTGCTCGTGGTGAGGCGATGGGAGGACGGGCAACTGCGGCGAATGGCGGCTATTTTCCTGCCCGCTATGGTTGTGGTTCCGGCGCTGTGGCTGATCTACGGCGCGGCGGTTTATGGGAACGCGCTAGATTTCAGCAACGGGCCCTACTCGGCCAGAGCGATTGAGATGCGAGTGGGCGCGCCGAATCCGGCATTCCACAATTTTGGGCTCGGGGCTCTGTATTTTCTGAAATCTGCGCAGATCACGCTGGCGGTCGGGAATTGGGGCCGGTGGTGGCTGTTGGCAGCAGCGGTTGCCGGGTTGCTTGGAGTGCGGATTCTACGAGGCCGAGGGTTGACGGTTTTGTTAGTTCTCTGGTCGCCGGTGGCGTTTTATGCCTACGCGCTCGCTTACGGATCAGTGCCGTTGCATGTGCCCCTGTGGTGGCCGTTTGCGGTATTCAATCAGCGGTTTGGCCTGGAGCTGTTGCCAATGTTTGCGGTGTCGGCTGGATGGCTGGCGTCATTGATTTGGGCATCATGGCCAAGAGTGACGTTGTGGAAATTGACGGTTGCTGCGGGCGTGCTGATGGTGGCCAGCTATGCCTTTGTCTTGAAGAGCGGGCCGCTGGATTTGGTGGAGGCATCACGGAACTGGGCCATGAGACGCGGCCTGGATGGATCGGTTGAGCGAGTCTTGAAAATGTTGCCCTCGGATTCGATATACCTGATGGATCTGGCAGAACACGTCAGCATCATGGAGCGGCTGGGGATTCCATTGCGGCGAATAGTGAACAGTGAAAATCATCGCGTCTGGAAGCAGCCCACGGATCCGGAAGGAATCTGGGAACGCGCGCTGGCCAATCCGGCGGGCTATGTGAACTATGTCATCGCTTTTGAGGGCGACGCGGTCGACCGTGGTGTGAACCGGACGGGCCTGAATCTGCTTGCGGTCATTCATGGGACGGGACAGCCAACGGCGAGAATCTACGAGACGGCGCGGCCTGTGAATCAATCCCGTTAACGCTGGTTACAGATGAGGAAGGAAAGCGCGAGAGGCCGGTGGTAGAATCCGCCGGGGCGAAGGCCCGAACATGAGCATGGGGCAATCGAGGAGCATCGCATTTACGAAAGCCACGGCCTGTGGGAACGATTTCCTGATTGTCCGCGCAGAGTCGTTGGGAAATGCGGCGGGGCGCGGCGACTTGGCGAACCTCAGCCGACGCATGTGCGATCGGCACAACGGCGTGGGAGCCGACGGCGCCGAATGGCTGTTTGCGGATGAAGAGGCGGATGCGCAGATCCGGCTTTTTAATGCGGATGGATCGGAGGCAGAGATTTCAGGGAATGGCATGCGTTGCGTCGCAGCGGAGATTTGCGCGCTCGGGAATAAGACGAAAATTGCCATTCGCACGGGAGCGGGAGTGAAGCTTTGCCGGCTGATCGAACGACGCGGCGCGGAGTTTGAATTTGAGAGCGCAATGGGGCAGGCGACAGTCGAGGGCGAACTGGCGATCGAAACGGCGGAAGCGCAGACAGCGGGTATGCGAGTTTCGATGGGGAATCCGCATTTTGTGGTCTTCGTGGATCGGTTTGAGGAGGGTTGGCAGAAAGAGGCGGCGCGAATTCAAGCACAGCCGCAATTCCCGCTGGGAACGAACGTCGAGTATGTGATCGTGCGTGGCGAAAACGAGATAGAGATTCGGCTGTTTGAGCGTGGAGTGGGCGAGACGATGTCGTCGGGAACGGGGTCGTGCGCATCGGCGGTTGCGGCGATTGCGCAGGGGCGGGTTAACTCGCCGGTAACGGTGATTGCGCCGGGAGGGCCGCAGACGGTGCGTTGGGAGGACCAGATTTATTTGCGAGGACCGGCGAGGCTCATTTGCCGCGGGGAGTATTTTTTCTAAGTACATGTGCGCATCCGCTCAGAAATCGCGATTAAAGCCCTCCGCGCTGCGACGGGGGGATAAGGTTGGCATTGTTGCGCCCGCTTCGAACATCAAGCGCGAGCTGCTGGAAGCGGGCTGCGACGGACTGCGCAGATTGGGTTACGAACCGGTTTACCTGCGTTCAATTGTTGAGCGCGACCTGTACTTTGCCGGTTCGATTGAGCGACGGGCACGGGAACTGGAAGAAATGTTTGTGCGGGATGACGTGCGCGCGATCCTGTGTGCGCGCGGAGGATATGGGGCAAATTATCTGCTGCGCGAGATCGATCTGGGGAAAGTTGTTGGGCATCCGAAGATTTTTGTTGGATACAGCGACGTGACCACGCTGCTCACGTGGTTTGCGGATAGGGCAAATCTGGTCACATTTCATGGACCGATGGTGACGAAGGATTTTGCGCTCGCGAACGGTGTGGATCTGGAATCGTGGCAGAGCGCGTTAAGCGGCGAAGAAGGCTGGGAGGTTGGCGGGAACTCGGGCATGAAGTCACTGCTCGCCGGCGAGGCCGAGGGCGTTCTTTATGGCGGATGCCTTTCGCTGCTGACGGCGGCGCTAGGCACGCCGTATGACATCGAGACAAAGGGAACCATTCTCTTCATCGAAGATGTGGCGGCCAAACCTTATCAGATCGACAGGATGCTGAGGCAGTTGAAACTGGCCGGGAAGTTTGAGGGCGTGCGTGGAATTGTCTTCGGCGAGATGATGGATTGCCGGCAGAGCGAGAACCAGGACTACACGCTGGAAGAAGTCGTGATACGAGTGGCCGGCGGTCTGGGCATTCCAGTGGCGTTCGGACTGCGTTCAGGGCATGTGTCACATGGAAACATCACTCTGCCTTTGGGGGTGCGAGCGCGGCTGGAGGTAGGCAGTGAGGCGCGACTCAAGATTCTTGAAGCCGCGGTGGAAAGGCGATAGGTGGAAGACGGCTGGAAGAGCTGGGCGTCAGCATAGAAACAGTCGCGTGCGAGTCACAATGAGCGAATCACGGGTCGAACGATGAGCTCGAATTCAAGACACATTCACCTGATGGGCATTTGCGGGACGGCGATGGCGTCGCTGGCGGGAATGTTGCGCGTGCGCGGGCATCGCGTGACGGGATCGGATGCGGCGGCGTATCCGCCGATGTCGACATTCCTGGAATCAATGGAAATTCCGGTGGCGCAGCCGTTTGCAGAGAAGAATCTTGAGCCGCGGCCAGATCTGGTGGTGGTGGGAAACGCGCTTTCTCGCGGGAATGTGGAACTGGAATGGGTGCTGAATGAACGACTTCCGTTCTGCTCGCTGCCGCAGATTCTGCACGACGAGTTCCTGGTGGGGAAAGAAGTTCTAGTGGTAGCTGGGACGCACGGGAAGACGACGACGACCTCAATGCTGGCGTGGATCTTCGAATCGGCGGGTCTGGCGCCGTCGTTTTTGATCGGAGGCATTGCGGAAAACTTCGGAAGCAGCTTCGGGCTGGGTTCCGGGCAAAATTTCATTCTCGAGGGCGACGAATACGATACGGCGTTCTTCGATAAGGGCCCGAAGTTCATGCATTATTTTCCCGATGCGCTGATTCTGACCTCGGTGGAATTTGACCACGCCGACATTTACAAGGATCTGGATGCTGTGGAGACGGCATTCAAGCGGCTGGTAAATCTGGTGCCGCGGCGCGGGCGGATTGTGGCATTCGACGGCGCTTTTGCTGAGGGCGTGAAGAGCGCGTCAAGCAAAGAGAGCATCGAAAGATGTCTGGAGAAGGCGTTTTCCCCGGTTGAGCGTTATGGCGTTTCGGAACGCGCCGGTTGGCAGATCGGCAATGTCAAGCTGAGGCCGGAAGCAACTGCTTGGTCAGTGGCGCGAAACGGTGAGCTGTGGGCGGATTTCGAATTCGCGCTGGGCGGAGAATACAACGTCTGGAATGCAACCGCAGCAGCGGCGATGGCGGCGGACTATGGAATCTCAAAGGAAGTAATCGGGAAGGCTCTCACGAGTTTTCGCAGCGTGAAGCGACGGATGGAAGTGAAGGCCGAGGTCAACGGGATCACGATCATCGACGATTTTGCGCACCACCCGACGGCGATTGGGCAGACGATTCGCGCGCTGCGAGCGCGATATGCAGGGCGGCGTTTGTGGGTGGTGCTGGAGCCAAGGTCGAACACGATGCGGCGCAACGTGCTGCAGGAT
>Ga0187784_10004733_pt1 | contig 11017 bp, 8 predicted proteins | sample 1015_SJ02_MP15_2_FD_132964 | JGI IMG/M metagenome (GOLD analysis project Ga0187784, IMG submission 132964) | Tropical peat soil microbial communities from peatlands in Department of Meta, Colombia - 1015_SJ02_MP15_20_MG | ecosystem: Environmental > Terrestrial > Soil > Wetlands > Peat | place... | reverse complement strand
GGCGATGTCGAGGCGCTCATGCCTTGGTTCGACTGGGCCTGGGAACAAGAGCGCGACGCGGCGAAGGCCACTTAACTAAAATTCGACGCGGAGGGCGCTGAGGAGACGCGTAGAACGCGGTGGCAACGCCGTGCCGCCGATCACGCCAGGGGGTATGGATGCCGAGAGTTTTGATCGCCGACGAGTTGAGCCCGCGCGCCGTCGCTGTCTTCGCCGAGCGCGGGATCGAGGCCGATGTCGCGATCGGTCTCAAGTTCGACGAGCTCGCCGCGAAGATTGGCGCCTATGACGGGCTCGCCGTTCGCTCGGCGACCAAGGTCACCGCGGCGCTCATCGCCGCCGCGCCGGCGCTGAAGATCGTCGGCCGCGCCGGCATCGGCGTCGACAATATCGACGTGCCCGCCGCAACGCAGCGCGGCATCGTGGTGATGAACACACCTTACGGCAACGCGATCACCGCGGCCGAGCACGCGATCGCGATGATGTTCGCGCTGGCCCGCCAGATCCCCGCGGCCGACCGCTCGACCCAGGCTGGGAAATGGGAAAAGTCGCGTTTCATGGGCGTCGAGCTCAGCGGCAAGACGCTCGGGATTATCGGCTGCGGCAACATCGGCGCGATCGTCGCCGACCGCGCGCACGGCTTGAAGATGCGGGTGATCGGCTACGACCCGTTTCTCTCCGAGGAGCGCGCGCTCGCACTCGGCATCGAGCGCGTGACCCTCGACGAGCTTTTGGCGCGGGCCGATTTCGTGACCCTGCACACGCCGATGACCGAGGCGACACGCGGCATGCTCGATGCCAAGGCGTTAGCGAAACTGAAGCCCGGCGCGCGGCTCATCAACTGCGCGCGCGGCGGACTCATCGTCGAGGAAGACCTTGCCGCCGCGCTTGACGAGGGCATCGTCGCCGGCGCGGCTATCGATGTCTTTGTCGAGGAGCCGGCGAAGGACAACCCACTCTTCGGCCGCGACAATGTCGTCGCCACGCCGCATCTCGGCGCCGCCACGGCCGAGGCGCAGGAAAACGTCGCGGTGCAGATCGCCGAACAGATGGCGGATTTCCTGCTGACCGGCGCCGTCAGCAACGCCGTCAATATGCCCTCGCTCAGCGCCGAGGATGCGCGCCGTCTCAAGCCCTATATGAAACTCGCCGAGCAGATCGGCAGCTTTGCCGGCCAGCTGACCGATAGCGGAATCATCTCCGTGGCGGTTGAATACGAGGGCCCGATCGCCGAGTTCAACGTGAAGCCGCTCACCGCTACCGCGCTCGCCGGTCTGCTCGCGCCGCAGCTCGCCTCGATCAATATCGTCAACGCGCCGGTCATTTGCCGCGAGCGCGACATCCGGGTTAGTGAGACGTTGCAGCCAGAGCCCGGCGACTATCAGACTCTGATGCGCATCACGGTGACCGGGGAAGGCGGGACAAGGTCGATCGCCGGCACGGTTTTCGCCGGCGACAAGCCGCGCCTCGTATCGGTCGAGGGCATGCCGCTCGAGGCCGAGCTGGGTGAGCATCTGCTGTTTGTGCGCAATCTCGACAAACCGGGATTTATCGGCGCGCTCGGCAACGCGCTCGGCACCGCGTCGATCAACATCGCGACAATGCATTTGGGCCGTACCGGACCGGGGCAAGACGCGATCTGCCTTGTCGAGGTGGATCAGCCGCTGCCCGCCGAATTGCTCGACAAGGTTCGCGCGTTGCCCAACGTCGTGCAGGTCAAGTCCTTGAAATTCTAGGGATTTGAAATGCGAAACCCCGACCGGGGGTAGGTCGGGGTTTCGAGCTCCGTCGACGTAGGCGGAACTGGGCTTGCACCGTCGAGGGTGGGGGAAGTGACGATGCAGGTTGCTATTCTGTAAGCAATCTCAAAAAGATGCAATACTTATCCGGCAATTCAACTGACCGATTGTAGTTAAGAAAGATTGATTCGCGTATCGCGAGCGCTGCATCGCGTGAAATCCGCGCCCGATCGCCGTTTTATCGGTGTTAGTTGCGATTGCAGTGCATGAAACGGTCGCGATTTCATGCGCGATCCGCAACCGTTTGTCCCAAGCCCCTGCCGCTGCCCGTCAATGGCCGGCCTCGCCGGCATTTTTTGCCGCAGAGCAATCGCTTTCTTCGGGCGGGCGAGGCAATATCGCGGCGATGAACGACATGCCGCCCATCGCCCTCTTGCCGACAGGGTTTTACGATCTGCTGCCGCCGGTCGCCGAGCGCGAGGCCGAAGTGGCGGCGCGGCTGATGGCGGTGTTGGCGTCGCATGGCTACGAGCGGGTCAAGCCGCCGCTCGTCGAGTTCGAGGAAACGCTGCTCTCCGGCGCCGGCGCGGCGATGAGCGGCGAAAGCTTTCGCACGATGGACCCGACCTCGCACCGCATGGTCGCGGTGCGCGCCGATATGACGCCGCAGGTCGCTCGCATCGCCGGCACCCGGCTCGGCCATTATCCCCGGCCGCTGCGCCTCAGCTATGCCGGCCAGGTGCTGCGGGTGAAGGGCTCGGAGGTACGGCCTGAGCGTCAGCTCGGGCAGGCTGGAGCGGAACTGATCGGCGCCGAAGGCCCGGCGGCGGATGTCGAGGTGATCGCGGTGGCGGCCGAGGCGTTGCTCGGCGTCGGAGTGCCGGACCTGTCGGTTGATCTCACCGTGCCGACCCTCGTTCCGGCGATCGCTGATGAGTTCGAGTTTCCGGCGGATAAGCGGGCAGCCTTGCGCTTCGCGCTCGACCACAAGGACACCGCCGCCGTCGCCGCGCTTGCCGGCCGAGCTGGACCTTTGCTGACCGCGCTCGTCGCCGCCGCGGGTGGCGCGGCGCAGGCGCGCCTGGCGCTCGACGCGCTTGATCTGCCGACGCGCGCCCGCGTCGAGCGCGACCGACTGGGCGCGGTGATCGACGGACTGACCGCGGCGATGCCGGGGCTGATGGTCACGGTCGATCCGGTCGAGAACCGCGGCTTCGAGTACCACACGGGCATCAGCTTTACGTTCTTCGCCCGCAACGAGACGCGGCGCGGCGCGCTCGGCGAACTCGCCCGCGGCGGCCGCTATGATGCGGGCGATCCGGCGATGCCCGAGCCGGCGACCGGCTTTACGCTGTACACCGACACGATCCTTGCCACTTTGCCCGAGGCGCCGGCGCGACGGCGGCTGCTGGTGCCACCGGGCGCCGATCGGGCGCTCGCGGCAGTGTTGCGGGGCGCCGATCAGGGCGGGTGGATCACGGTCGCCGCGCTCGCGCCGGCGGATGATTGGCACGCAGAGGCCGTTCGGCTCGGCTGCGGTTACGTTCTCGAAGACGGCAAGCCCGTGCCGGTGCGCGAGCGGCGATAGCGCCGCGGGGAGACAGTTATGGCCAATGTCGCGGTGGTCGGGGCCCAATGGGGCGACGAAGGCAAGGGCAAGATCGTCGATTGGCTCTCCGAGCGCGCCGAGATCGTCGTCCGCTTTCAGGGCGGTCACAATGCCGGCCACACGCTGGTCGTTGGCAATGTCGAATACAAGCTCAGCCTTTTGCCGTCCGGCGTAGTGCGCGGCAAGCTGTCGATCATCGGCAACGGGGTCGTCGTCGATCCCTGGGCGCTCGTCGCCGAGATCGACGCGATGCGCAGCAAGGGGCTCGACATCACCCCGCGCAACCTGAGGCTCGCCGATAATGCGGCGTTGATCCTGCCGTCGCACGGTGCGCTCGACCGGGCGCGCGAGGAGCGGCGTGGCGACAAGAAAATCGGCACGACCGGCCGCGGCATCGGCCCCGCCTACGAGGACAAGGTCGGCCGCCGGGCGATCCGCGTCTGCGACCTCGCCGATCCGCACGCCCTCGAAGACCGCGTCGACGAGGTGCTGCTGCATCACAACGCGCTGCTGCGCGGGCTCGATGCGCCGCAGGTGAAACGCAAGGAATTGCTGGCATCGCTGCGTGAAATCGCGCCCAAGGTGCTGCCCTATTCCGACGCGACTTGGCGCATCCTCGACGAAGCGCGCCGCGCCGGGCGCCGCATCCTCTTCGAGGGTGCGCAGGCGGCAATGCTGGATGTCGACCACGGCACCTACCCCTATGTCACCTCGTCGAACACGCTGGCCGGGCAGGTGGCGGCTGGCTCGGGGATCGCGCCGGCGGCGATCGGCTTTGTGCTCGGCATCTGCAAGGCCTACACGACACGGGTCGGCAGCGGTCCGTTCCCGACCGAGCTCACTGATGAGATCGGCCAGAAGCTTGGCGATCGCGGCCGCGAGTTTGGCGTCGTCACTGGAAGGCGGCGGCGCTGCGGCTGGTTCGACGCCGTGATGGTGCGCCAGGCCATCAAGATGGGCGGCATCGACGGCATCGCACTGACCAAGCTCGACGTGCTCGATGGCTTCGACGAAATCAAGGTCTGCACCGCCTATCACCTCGGCGACACGACCTACGACTATCTCCCGGCCGGCGTGACCGCACAGGCCGAGATCGAGCCGGTCTACGAGAAGTTTGCCGGCTGGCGCGAAAGCACGCGTGGCGCGCGCTCCTATGCCGATCTGCCGGCGAACGCGATCAAATACATCCGCCGCGTCGAAGAGTTGATCGGCGCGCCGGTGACGATGCTCTCCACGAGCCCCGAGCGCGAAGACACCGTGTTGGTGCGCGACCCGTTCGCGGATTGAGGCCAGCGAATTGACAAATGCTCACTATGAGCATAATTAAGCCTCTGCCGCATGGCTAAAGCAAAACCGCAACCGCGCGAGCGCGCCGGCCCGATGCCCGAGTTTTTTTCTCCTTACAGCCATCAGTTCGTCCGGCTCGCGACCTGCGTACCGCAGGTCGCCGTCGCCGATCCTGCGAAAAACGCCAACCAGGTTGTGGCGATGGTCGAGCGCGGTGCCAGTGACCGCGTGGCGGTGATGCTGTTTCCCGAGCTTTGCCTGTCGGCTTACGCGATCGACGACCTTCTGTTTCAGGATGCGCTGCTCGACGCGGTTGTCGGGCAGATCGGTCGGCTCGTCGAACTCAGCCGCGAGCGTCTGCCGGTGATTGTCGTCGGCGCACCGCTGCGCTGGCGCGGTCGGCTTTACAACTGCGCGGTCGTCATCCATCGCGGCCGCGTGCTCGGTGTCGTGCCAAAAATCTACCTGCCGAATTACCGCGAGTTTTACGAGCGGCGGCATTTCACCTCGGGCGAAGGCGTTCGCGGTCAGATGATGACCTTGGCTGGCCAGGAGGCGCCATTCGGCATCGACCTTCTGTTCGCCGCGACCGGCTCCAGCGCATTCACATTTCACATCGAGATTTGCGAGGATTTGTGGGTGCCGCAGCCCCCGAGCGCGCTGGGTGCGGCTGCGGGTGCCGAGATACTGCTCAACCTCTCGGCCAGCAACATCACCATCGGCAAAGCGCAGATGCGGCGTCTGCTCTGTGCGTCGCAATCGGCGCGCTGCATCGGCGCCTATGCCTATTCGGCGGCCGGCGCCGGCGAGTCGACGACCGACCTCGCCTGGGACGGCCAGGCGGGGATTTTCGAGATCGGCGACGGCCTCGCCGAGACCGAGCGGTTCAGCGCCGAGCCCGAGATCGCCATTGCCGACATCGATCTCGGCCGCATCCGCCAGGAGCGGATGCGCACCAACTCCTTTGGCGACAACGCGCGGCACCTCCTCGAGGCGGCGACGCCGTTCCGCTGCGTCGAGTTCGCCTTCGCCGCGCCGGGGGGGAGGCTCGATCTGTGCCGCCCGGTCGAGCGCTTCCCGTTTGTGCCGTCCGACCCAGCGATGCTGCGCGAGAATTGCTACGAGGCCTACAACATCCAGGTTCAGGGGCTGGCGCAACGCCTCGCGGCGACGGGGCTTAAGAAGCTGGTGATCGGCGTGTCGGGCGGTCTCGACTCAACCCAGGCGCTGATCGTCGCTTGCCGCACGATGGATCGGCTTGGCCTGCCGCGGCGGAACGTGCTGGCCTACACGCTTCCCGGCTTCGCCACGAGCGAGGGGACCAAGGCGAATGCCTGGCGATTGATGAAGGCGCTCGGCGTCACCGGCGGCGAGATTGATATCCGTCCGGCGGCCAACCAGATGTTCGCCGATATCGGCCACGCGGCGGGGCGCGGCGAAAAGCAGTACGACGTGACGTTCGAGAACGTGCAGGCGGGGTTGCGCACCGACTATCTGTTCCGCCTTGCCAACCACAACGGCGCGCTGGTGGTCGGGACAGGTGATCTGTCCGAGCTGGCTCTCGGCTGGTGCACGTATGGCGTCGGCGATCATATGTCGCACTACAACCCCAATTCCTCGGTATCGAAGACGCTGATTCAGCATCTCATCCGCTTTGTCGCGCATAGCGGCGATGTCGACGAGGAGACGACCCGCATCCTCGAAGACATCCTCGCGACCGAGATTTCGCCCGAGCTGGTGCCGGCAGGCGAGGACGGTGCGATCCAATCGACGGAAAGCTTTGTCGGTCCCTACGCGCTGCAGGACTTCACCTTGTTTTACGCAACGCGCTTCGGCTTCGCGCCGTCGAAGATCGCCTATTTGGCGTGGCACGCTTGGCACGACGCGGCAAAGGGCAATTGGCCGGCGAACACGCCCGAAAGCGCGCGCCGTGCCTTCGATCTCGCCGAGATCAAGCGCTGGATGCGGGTGTTTCTGACGCGCTTCTTCACCCAGAGTCAGTTCAAGCGCTCGGCGCTGCCGAACGGACCGAAAATTTCGTCGGGCGGGTCGCTGTCGCCGCGCGGCGACTGGCGCGCCCCTTCTGACTCGCACGCCGACACGTGGCTCGCCGAGCTCGAACAGGGTGTTCCAGACGTCTGAAATTTGGGCGCGCCTGCGAGAGCTGGCCGAGACGGCGGCGCGTCTTGGGCCGGCGTTGCCGCTCGGGCTGCTCCTTGCCCTGGCGATGATAGAGGCCCTGGTGTTGCCCCGGCGCTATTGGGCCAAGGGCGCTTGGGTTGTCGTCGTTGTGTTGTGTGGGACCGGCGCCGCCGCGCTGCTGCACTTCGATGAGCAGGCAAGCGGCAACGCCGCCGCCGATCAGATTGCCGCCCGGCTTGCGTCGGAAACCGCGGCGCTGCACGGCCTGTGGTCGCAATGGGACGATCTGTCGAAGACGCTGCCGCCACCCGCCGACGAAAGCCCGCCCGGCTCTTTCAGTGATGTCAACGATGCGCTCGCCTCGCTAAGTGCCAAGCTTGCCAGCATCAAGGAACAGTTCGCGGCGCTAAAGGCCGGGCAAACGGCGCGCTCGATCGACCCCGCGATGGCGGTGAAGCTAGCGGATTATCTGCGTCAGTACGGCAGCTATCGGGTCGTCGTGTCCTGCGTGCCGAGTGACGTCGAGGCTTACAATTATGCCAACCAGCTAGTCGACATCCTGAAAGCTGCCGGCTGGGACGCTTACGGTCCCGAGCAGTCCGCCAACGTCGTCGAACGCCCGGCGATGGGCGTTACGGTCCTCGATCGCGACCCGAGTGCACCCGACGCGGCAAAAATCTTGCTCGACGCCTTCAAGCAATTCGACATCCCGCATGAGGTCGGCCTCACCGCGGAATATGCTATTCCCGACAGCGCGACCGTCGAGCTGTTCGTCGCCAAAAGACCGTAGGAGAAAGAGATGCCGGCAGGCCGCGTCCATCTGAGCGTCGATGACGCCCGCCGCCTCGGCGAACGGGCGATGCGCGGCATCGGCTATGACGACGAGGATGCGCGCGTCCTCACCGATCATGTGATCGACGCAGCGCTCTGCGGCTACGAATATTCCGGCCTGGCGAAGCTCCTCAACGTTCCGGAACATCGCCGCTTCACCCATCCGCGGCAACCCATCCGCCTGATGCGCGAGACCGAAGTCTCGGCGCTTTACGATGGCGGCAACAATAACGGGATGATCGCGCTCCAGCATGTTGCCAAGGCTACGATCGAGAAAGCCAAGGCGCATGGCATCGCTGTCGTTGGCGTCACCAACACCTGGATGAGCGGTCGCAACGCGTATTTTGTCGAGATGATCGCGCGGGAGGGCTTTGTCGCGATCCACACCGCATCGAGCGGCGGCGCGGTCGCGCCGCTGGGCGGGATCAAGCCGATCCTCGGCACCAACCCGATCGCCTTCGCGATCCCTACCGAGGATGAGCCGCTGATCCTGGATATGGGCACCTCCGCCTTTATGGCGACCGAGCTGCAGCTGCGGGTGCGCCGCAAAGAGAAACTGCCCGAAGGCGTGGCGATCGACCGCGACGGGAACCCGACCACCGATCCCGCCGAGGCGACCGCGGGCGCGCTATTGCCGTTCGCCGGCTATAAGGGGTTTGGGCTCGGGCTCATCGTCCAGGCGCTCGGCGTGCTGGGCGGCGCGGGGATGGTGCCGGGCGCCCAGGATGGCTATCTGTTCATTGCTTTCCGGCCCGATCTGTTGATCCCGCCCGATCAGTGCAAGCGCGAGGTGAGCGCGCTCATCGCCCGGGTCAAGGCGGTGCCGTGCGCGCCGGGCGTCGCGGAAATCCGTATTCCCGGCGAGAATTCGTCGCGCAGCCGGGAGCGCCTATCCCGTCAGGGGCTGGACATCGACGAACTGGTCTATGACCAGCTCCACCGGCTCGCCGGCAATCACTAGCGCAAATCCACTAACGGACGAGGCCGAGCCCGATAATGCCGTCGACGATCAGGTAGATCGCGATCACGTAATTGAGAATGCGCGGCACCAGCAAAATCAGGATGCCGGCGACAAGGGCGACGAGCGGCAGCAAATGGCCGATGTCAAGACCGATAACCATATGCGAACCTCCTTTGTGCTCGGCGACGTACCGAGACCGCCTCGCCGTCACCGGCGAACGTCCGAGGTTCGCGACTGTTCCTTGACGCACGGCAAAATCGGCGGCGCAGCGAGCTACGCCGCCGATGTTATGTCGTCAGAAACCCCTTAGGGCGCGGGGCTGAGCGTGATCGCGGCGACGCCCGCGGCCACGTTGAGCCCGGTATTGCCCTCGATGCTGAGCGGCTGCAGCGCGATCGTGTTGTTCGACCCGCCGACCAGCGCGTTGGCGCCGAGGCCGATGCCCACCGTGGCGCTGGCGGTGCCGCCGGCATACGCGCCCTGAAGCGCGCCGGGCTGCATCACCGCGACCGGAGCGACCACGGTCCACACCAGGACACCGCCCGAGGTGTAGCCGATATCGGCGCCGAACTTGGTGATGTTGCCCATGTAGTGCTCATTCCGGCCGAGCCCGGCAAAGGTGCAGTTGAGCGCCTTCGATGAACCGAAGATAAAGCCAAACCCGCTGGCGACATTGCAGGTCAGGGTTCCGACGTTAACGGCGCTTTGCGCCGAGGCCGGGCCGGCAAGCGCTGCAATCCCGACGACCGCGGAAAAAAGGGCGGCAGTCACGCGCATTATTTTCGACATTTCGCTGCTCTCCTTTGTGAGCGATCGGACGGCGCCTTCGGAGCCGGCGCGGCCGTGGCGGCAACAACTTAGCCGACGCTCCAATATCGTCAAGAGCGCATCCGGCCGAGCTCATTGCCGTCGTCCCCATACGCTGTTTAAGCGCGACAAGTTCCCGATCTCACAACCCGAGGCGGAAAAATCGTTGCTTCGCGGCGATTAGCCGCGGCCGCGATGCGCTTTTCGCATGTCTCAGGCAGTTGCTGCCCTGATTCGGATATTGCTGTTACGCAATATCATTCAATAATCTCTTTTTGGCGGGTTGCTTGCGCCCGTGACGTTTGCGGATCGACGGGCAGTGCGGCGTGGCTGAACAGTGGAGGCGAGTTATGGCGAGTGATGTTGCGGTTGGACAAGCACTTCCCTGGTGGCGTGAGCCAACAAAAGACCAGTGGCTCGCCTATGTGGCGGCCTGGCTCGGCTGGACGCTGGACGCGTTCGATTTCACGATTTTCCTTCTGATCATGGTGCCGATCTCCAAGGAGTTCGACGTTCCGCTGGTCAGCGTGCTCGCGGTCTTCACCGTGACGTTGTGGCTGCGGTTGCTTGGCGCGACGGCGTCGGGCTGGCTGGCCGATCGGGTCGGGCGCAAGACGCCGCTGATGATTTCGATCCTTGGCTATTCGCTGTGCAATTTCATCGCCGGGTTTTCGCCGACCTTTATGTTCTTGTTCGTGTGCCGCGCGGCGCTCGGAATCTTCATGGGCGCGGAGTGGCCGGCAGGCGCGGCGTTGGCGATGGAATCGTGGCCGACGCGCTCGCGCGGTTTCATGAGCGGCATGCTGCAGGGTTCCTGGGCACTCGGTTTCCTGTTGTCGAGCGCGATCTACGGGCTGCTCTACAACGCCTGGGGTTGGCGCGGCATGTTGTGGATCGGCATCGTGCCGGCGCTGGCGGTCGTCTATGTGCGTCAGTTCGTCAAAGAGCCGCCGGTATGGAAGGAGAACCGTGAGAAGCAGCGCGCCCAGCAGCAGGAATTTCGCGTACCTCTCCTGCAGATTTTCCGGCTGAGCATGCTGCCGAACACGTTGACCGCCTGCCTGTGGATGGCGAGCGGCTTTGTCACCTACTACACGGTGTTTGGCCTCTTCGCGACCCACCTGCAGAAGGATATGGGCTTTGGCCCTGGCACCGTCGCGCTGCCGATCGCGCTAGCCAATGTCGCGACCTTCCTTGCCAGCTGCTTCTGGGGTTTTGTTGCCGATCGGCTCGGTCGTCGCTGGGCGATGATCATCCCGGCGGTAATTGGTATTTTCGTGACGCCGTTCTATCTCGGCTTCTTCACGACGAGCTATCCGATCTTGGTGGCGGCGTTCACCGTCCAGGGCCTCTTCGTCGGCGCGATTTACGGTCAGAACCCGAGCTATCTCAACGAGCGCTTCCCGACCGAGGTGCGCGCGACGGCGGCCGGCTTCTGTTATCACCAGGGTGCGATCTGGGGCGGGCTGTGCGGCCCGATCCTTGGCGCTTGGGCGTTGAGCGCGGGCGGGTTCGCGGTACCGATGATGATCACCACCTTTTGCGCGCTGGTGATTTTTGTGGTCGCCCTGCTGATGGGGCCGGAGACCAAGGGTCAGGTCATGGTTTCCGACATCCAGCTGGCCGCCGCCGGCGACGACT
>Ga0187784_10004732_pt1 | contig 11017 bp, 7 predicted proteins | sample 1015_SJ02_MP15_2_FD_132964 | JGI IMG/M metagenome (GOLD analysis project Ga0187784, IMG submission 132964) | Tropical peat soil microbial communities from peatlands in Department of Meta, Colombia - 1015_SJ02_MP15_20_MG | ecosystem: Environmental > Terrestrial > Soil > Wetlands > Peat | place... | reverse complement strand
GGAAGAACTGGTTGTAATAGGATGCCTCGCCCGGACGAATGTACAGGCTGCGCAGCGGCTCCTGCGCCCCCGCCGGAAACGCCGGCAGCGGGACCGCGGTCACGCTGATCGGGAATCCGATCTGGCCCGGAGCCGCGGTGTAGTTGAATACGCCGGTGGGTCCGGTCAGCGCGTAGTTGGCTTCCGAATTGTCGACGATCTGCGAATAATAGATCCCGAATCCGCCGCGGATCACGGTCTTTCCATCGCCGCGCACATTGTAAGCGAATCCCACGCGAGGCGCGAAATCTTTATTCGAATCCGTGAACGTCTGCCGCTCGTAGCGCACGCCCAAATTGATGGTCAGATCCGGACGAATTTTATAATCGTCCTGCGCGAACAGGCTCCACAACGTATCGTTGACCGTGTAGTTCGCGTTGCCGTAGCTCTGCGTATACGTCGCGACGTTGTTGATGTTATCCAGATACGCCGCGCTTTCGCAGACCGTCAGCGCCTCGGTGCAGGTCTTGTAAACGAACTCGCCCAGATATATCGGGCCGCCGAATTCCTTGCTGTCGCCTCCGGTGTGCGCGGCGATCGCGTCTCCGCCGAACTTGACTTGATGATGACCCCAGCTCGCCGAGAGCGTGTCGCTCGCCTCATACTGCCGATTCATCAGCAGCGCCGATTGCGAAGTGCCGCTGGTGAAGGTGCCTCCGGTCGAAACCGGCACGGAATACTCCGTTCCATAAATCACCGGAATGAATTGCGTGATCGGCGAGGCCAGCTGGAACTGAATCCGAGCGTTGTTGAGCAGCGCCGGGCTCACTACCGCCGTCTCGCCGATCTCCTCCGAATACGTGCGCCGGTAAAACACCCGCGCAACTGTCGGCAGGCTGTTGCCGCCGACGATGCCGTTCGGATTCGTGTCGTGGAAGCCGTCCACGTCGCTGCGGAAAAACAAATTGTTGCGATCGTTGATCTGCCGGTCCAGCCGCACGAACCCGAGCCACCCCCGGTAATGTCCTATATAATTCCCCGGCGCGATCGGCGAAATGACCGGCGAAGCCCGATCCTCGCGACTGTATTCGCCCGCAGCGTAGAAATGCGTCATGCCGTTTGACCCGGCAGGTCCGCCGACTGCTATCGCCGACTGGCCCAGCGTATCGCGGGTCACGTCGTTTCCGCTGGTCGCGTTCGCGCTGGTGAATCCGGCGAGCGCCGCTTCGGTCGCCGAAGGCCGCCACAACTCCATCACGTCGCCGTGAATCTGACTGCCGCCGCTCTTGGTGATGATGTTGATCGCGCTGCCGGTGCTGCCTCCGTACTCCGCCGTGAACGCGTTTTCGAGAATGGTCATCTGCTGAACCGCGTCCACCGGAATGTTGCTGAAGATCGTCTGCCGGCCCCAGCTATCGTTGCCCGTCGCGCCGTCCACCTCGAACCACGCTTGCCGGCGTCCCGCGCCATTGGTCGTGAACAAATCCTCGTTCATGAACACATCGCCCTGATTGATCGCCGGTCGATTCGCGGCGTTGAGCAGCGGCAGATACGTGATGCGCCGGTTCAACAGCGGCATCTCTTCCATCGTCGAGGCGTTCAGGCTCTCGCCCAATTGCGGCGTATCGGTGCGAACTTCGCCCGCGACCCCGGTCACCGTGATCTGCGTCGGCGATCCTGCGACGTTCAATTGCAGATTCACATTCGCCGTCGCGCCGCCTTCCAGCGTGACGTTGACGTGCGCCTCCGCAAATCCGCTCTTCGTCGCGGCAATATCGTAACTCCCGGCGATCGGCAATCCGCCGATCGAAAAATTTCCCGAGTTGTCCGTCGCAACCGAGCGCTTGAGTCCGGTGAGCGTATTGGTCGCGGTGACCTCCACCTCGGCAATGGCCGCGTGGGTTTGATCGATAATGTGCCCCTCGACCGTCGCGGTATCGGGAGTCTGCGCGGCAAGCAACCAGGAACAGACGATGAGCAGACAATAGCGAGACATGGAGTAACCTCAGCGTAACCGAGGCGGCCCGTTACTACCAGAAATCGTAGAAAGTGGGCAGGCGCGCTCCATTGGCGCTTTCTCCTTGCGGCGCCTCCAACTGACCAGCCGCTACAATGGACTTATGTGCCGCAGCATCAAGCTATTGAGGCGTCCGGCCGAACCCGCGACGCGCCAGGAAATCTCCGCCGCCGCCCTTCAGTTCGTCCGCAAAGTGAGCGGCTACCGGAAACCGTCGAAATCGAACCAAGCCGCTTTCGATCGGGCCATCCTCGAAATCTCGGATTCCGTCGAGCGCCTGCTCAGTACGCTGCCTGATAAAGCTCCAGCGCCGAGGTTGCATCGAACGGCCGCGGATTGAATCGGCCCGGCCATTGCGCGCTCGCTTCCTCGGCCAGTCGAGGCAGCGCTTCGGCCGGAACACCAGCCTCGCGCAGATTCGTCGGCAAGCCCGCCGCCTCTGCCAGATCGCGCAACCGCCGGACCAATCCCGGCGAGAGCTCGTCATAATACTGGCCCGCGACCGCCTGGTTGAACTCGACCACGCGCGCCAGCATCAGCGCGATCGCCACTCCGTGCGGCAGATCGTAATGCGTGGTGAGCGGCGTTGCCAAAGCGTGCGTCGCGCCGAGCATCGAATTCTCGATCGCCAGTCCGCCGAAATGCGAGCCGATCAGCATCGCTCCCCGCGCCTCCAGGTCCGAGGGATCTTTCAAAACGCGTTCGAAGTTGCTGTTTAACAGGCGCCACGCCGATCGCGAAAAACATTCGGAGAGCGCCGTGCGGCGCGTGCTCGCCAGCGTCTCCACCGCGTGCGAAATCGCGTCGTAGCCGGTGGCCGCAGTCAGCGCCTCGGGCTGCGAAACGGTCAGCTTCGGGTCGAGAATCGCCACGCGAAACGACGCTTTGGTATCCCCGCACGCCATCTTCACGTTGCGCTCCGGATCGGCGATCACCGCATAGCTCTGCGCTTCGCTGCCGGTTCCGGCCGTGGTGGGGATCGCGATCATCGCCAGCATCGGATGCAGCGCTTTGCCGTAGCCCCAGTAATCGCGAATCGATCCGCCGTTGCTCACGACAAAATTGATCGCCTTGGCGCAATCCATCGAGCTTCCGCCGCCCAGCCCGACGATCAGATTGATGCCCAGCGGTGCCGCAAACTTCGCACCGGCCTCCACCATCGTCGTCGTCGGACCGGCCTCGAAATCGTGAAACGCCGCAACATCCATGCGCCGGGCCTTGAGCGTGCGCGTCGCTTCCTGCGCGTACCCGCACTCGAGCATCCCCCGATCGGCCACCAGCAGGCATTTCGTGCCGCCCAGCTCCCGCGCCACTTCACCGAGCCTGACGAATTCCCCCGCGCCAAACAGAACCCGGGTGCGAGGCCGAAAATCGAAAGGAGTCATCTTACCGAGGAGCTCGCACTCCCCTTTTGCTCGCGCGCCTTCGTCACCATATCTTTCACTTCCGCCATCAGCGCCGCACCGCGATAGGGGATGCCGTCCTTGACCGTCCATTCGACCCCGCCGGTGTGGATTTTCTTGCCGTCCACCCATCGTTCGACACCGGTCGGGTACAGCACCTTCAAATCCTCCAGCGGATTCCCGTTCACCACGATCACGTCCGCGCGATACCCCGCGCGAATCTTTCCGAGATGGTCTTCCTGGCCCAGGATGCGCGCATTGTTCGCCGTCGCGTGCTCGATCACTTCGAGCGGCTGGAAACCGGCCTCCTGCTGCAATTCGAGTTCGCGGATCAATCCGAACCCGTACATCGAATAAATGAAGCCCGCGTCGTCGCCGCAGCCCACGATCCCGCCGCGACGCGCAAATTCGCGCACCGCCGCCATCCAGATCCGATAGTTTTCCCTCCAATAGGCTTCGTCGGTCGACGTCCAGTGGTCGAAATACGACCCGTGATTGGCCGGGTTCGGCTCGAAATATTTCTGCAGAGTCGGATGCAGATAATCCTTGAACCAGGGTTGGTTCTCGGCGCGCACCAGATCGCGGCTGGCTTCGTAAATGCTGAACGTCGGATCCCAGGCGACGTGCGCGTCCACCATCGCCTGCAAAACCTTCTGCAATTTTTCGGGATTCGCCTCGCGCCACAGATGGCCGCCGTAGCGAAAACGGTCGCCTTCATTGTTGTAGTTGTAATCGGCCGGAAAATGCTGCACGCCGTCCAGCGCGGCGTCGGGGATGCCGTACCAGTGCTCGATGCTGCGCGTGCCGAATTTGACATCGTCCCACGCGTTGGTCTCTTCGACCCCCGCGTGATGCGCGATCGGCAGTCCCAGCTTGTGCGCTTCATCCTCGGCCGCTTCCATGATGTCGCGGTTGATGCCCAAAAACTTGATCCCGTCGGCGCCCATCTCCTTGATCTCGCGAACATGCGCGCGCGCCAGCTCCGGCGTCTTCGGATTCCCGAACATCGGATAGATGAAAATTCGCGGCGCGGCGATTTCGCCGGCTTCGCTTTTCCGGCGCAGCTCCAGCGTCTTGTGCGTGTCGCTGCCCACGTCGCGCACCGTGGTGATTCCGCAGGCGAGCCAGATGTTCAGCTCATACTGCTGCGGCTGCGGGATCCCCCCGCGCTCATCCTGCGTGTGCACGTGCGCATCGATCAGGCCGGGCAGAACATATTTTCCTGTGGCGTCGATCTCGATATCGCCCGCCGGACGCCGCGCGCGGCCCTGCGATAAAGAGACCGCATCGAGCGGCACCACGTCGGTGATCATATTATTTTCGATGACGATATCTTTCGGACCGGCCATCGGAGTGCCGCTCCCATCCACCACCAGCCCGCCGCGAATCACGATGCGCGCGTAACGGCGCCCGCTCTCGACATTGGTTCGCGGTGTTTGGGCAGAAGCCGCCATTAAAACCGCCAGAAAAACGAGTATGGCTCGACAATGCATATTAGGTTCAGGATACTGCAACGGCACGCGCCGGTAGTGTATCAACTGATACACTACCTACTACCCGAGAACGCGCCGGATCAGAGCAACAATCGCTTCACTCCGTCGACGCACAGCACCGCCGCGTGCTTCGACGCCGGCTCCAATCCGCCCAGCGCTTCTTCGATCACGGCCGCGGTCAACGTCCCAAGCTCCGCGCGCGATTTTCCCCTCATCCAATCGGTCAGCGCCGAGCTCGCGGCGATCGATGCCGTGCACCCGCGCGTCTGGAAGCGCGCCTCCGCGACCCGATCGCCCTCGAACCGCACCCACAGCCGCAGCATGTCGCCGCACGCCGGATTCGACACGTCGACTTTCACCGCCGGCGGATCGAGCGCGCCGGAATTGTGCGGGTTCCGGAAATGATCGAGCAGACGCTCGCTATGCATTCGTGCTTCAATTATCGCTGAGTGAAAAATCGTAGTGGTCCAGCCTGAAATGGAATGATACCGGACATATCCACTCCACAGCCCGTATGGTTGGGTAAGATCGTTGAAGCGGCCTGCCAGCAGGAGGCTGCAGAAGGCAAGGGACACGAAGAGGTCCGCATATCTAAGGATGAACCATGGATAGCTTTCTGAAGTTGGAGAATCGGCACACGGGAGAGATTCTGCGGATGCGCCGGGTGTGTGACGCCGAGGGCCAAGTCGTTTTGACCATTGACGGCTCGTTGCCGCCCGGAATGAATGGTCCTCCGTTTCACGCGCATTTCCAGGAGCGTGAGGAAGGGCTCGTAACGGCGGGAACACTCGGAGCCCGAATCGGAAATGAGAAGATCGTTGTGCCCGTCGGAGGGACCGCGGCCTTTCCTGCCGGGGTCTTTCACCAATGGTGGAACGCCGGGGAAGATCTGTTGGAGATCAGTGGCCGGACAATTCCGGCGGTTGACCTGGATCGTTACCTCCAGGCGATTTTTGCGGTGCTCAACGCGGGCCCGTCCGGCAGGCCGCCGATCTTCTACCTGGCCCACGTGTTGTGGCGGCATCGGCACACACAGGCGGTTGCGATGCCTCCCCGAGCCATTCAGCGGGTCGTTTTCCCTCTGGTTCTGTTGGTCGGCCGCATTCTGGGCAAATACCGAACAAATAGCTGGCCTGGTTCGCCCGAATCGTGCACCGGTGCGCCGGAGGTCCAAGCCCAGCACGCCTAGCTGAGTTTTCGCCAACGGGCAGATCGGTCTGTTCCCTTTTTTCAAGAGAAGGTTTCGTTTATGCTGGTGGTCGCCGCCGTCATCGAGAAAAACGACCGCGTCCTCATCTGCCAGCGCAAACGCGACTCCCGCCACGCGCTCAAGTGGGAATTTCCAGGCGGCAAAGTCGAGCCGGGCGAGGAGCCTCGCGCCGCTCTGACGCGGGAGCTGCGCGAGGAGCTGGCCATCGACGCGCAAATCGGCGAACCACTGCATCGCCAGGACGTCCGCTACGGCGCCGGCCCTGTATTTTCGCTTCACTTTTATCGCGTGACCGAATTTTCAGGTGAGCCCGAGAACCTTCAGTTCGAGCGGATCGCATGGGAGCATCCGCTCCGCTTGTCCGATTACGATTTTCTCGAAGGCGACCGGGAATTCATCCGGAAACTGGCGGGAATCACGTGACGTCAGGAGCCGATATTGATCGCGTAAGTTCCCGAGCCGCGATTCCCCACCATGACGGTGAGTTGTTGCTCGCCCGAAGGCACGCCCGGCGAAATCGTGAACTGAATGGTCGCGGCGCCCTGTCCGTTGACCGGAGTCACTGAGATCACGGTCTGCGCGATGCCCGCGATCGTGACGCTGACATCGGATGGCGCCGGATAATTGCCGTCGGCATCCGCCAGATTTTCCACCGTCAACGTCACCGTATCGCCGGGATTCGCCGCGTTGGTTGCGTTCAGCGCGACGGCTCCATCCGCTGCCGAAATCACCGCCGGCGACGGCGGATCGATCTCGATCACCACCGGGGGCACGTTCATCCCGTTCGGCGAGGTCAATTGCACCACCGTCTCTCCCAGCAGCAGCCCCGGCGGAAGCGGCGCGATAATCTGCCCGTTTACGAAACTGAACGTTGCGGGTTGATTCGAAATCGTGAGGGTCCATCCCGTCAGGCTCGACGGCAGGCCGGTCGTGTTGATGAGCGCTACCCCGCCCGCCGGCACTCCCGGTAGCCCGGTCGCCTGGTTCAGGATCGGCGCCATCAGGCTCGCCTGGCCTGGATTCGCGGCTGCGATCTGAAACGTGTTGCTCAATGTCTCCACTTGCAGGCCGCTGGCCACCGTGATCGAAGTCGTCCCCGCCGGCGCTGCCGCGCTCGCCGAAATGTTCATCCACAGAAGCCCCGGATTGATCACCCAAACTGATTTCACTGCGATTTCGCTCGAGCCGAATCCCACCTGCACTTGCCCCTGGGCAAAATTCGTGTTGTATCCGTTGACCTGCACCATCTGGTCGGTGCCCTCCGTGATGGCCAGCTGATTCAAGCTGATCGTCGGATAGGCTGGCGCGCCGTAGGTGAACTGCGCCGGAAGCGAATTCCCCAACGCTTGCGAAGAGGTCTGATTGTCGCTGGACAGCGCTTCCACCGCGGCCTTATAACCGGCCGTCGCCGGCGGAGCCGACACCAATAGACTTCCGTCACTGTTGACGCGCACCAGCGTAGCCGGCGAATCGTCGAACATGATACGCGTACTTTGATTGAGGTTGGATCCGTAGATGGTCGCGGTCGCGTTGCCCAGATTGTCCGTCGTCCCCGTTACCGACGTGATCGCCGGAGCCGCATTCGGCACCACCGTGAACGCGGCCGGAAGAACATACAGATCGCCGTTCAACGTTACCGCCAAAGCCGTGGGAGTCGGCGTTTGAATCTGCGAATTCGGATACAGCGCGATCTGCAAATAATCCGCGACGGTGCCGTTCGATTGCGGCACCGCCTCAAAAAACGCGAGCGTGGCCGGATTCACTTGCGCCGCTCCTCCGATGACGCTGACATTCAGCCCCGGCGCAACTTGATTCCCGTTCCCCACGATCCCGTTAGCCGTGAAAACCAACCATCCGTACCAGCTCGCTGGAACGTCCGGCTGGCTGACCGGCGTCTGCCCATTCGGTCCCAGGTACGCGTACGTCGTCATCGACGAAACTGCCGGACCCGGCCGCCCTGCCACGCTGAAATTGATGCTCCCCGAGGTGTTCCCCGCCGTCACGGTCACCTGCGGTGTCTGCGTCCAATCCGTCGTGCCGCCGTAAAACTGCGTTCCAAACGACGTATTCGCCGGAAATGGGTCGCCCGTCAGATCCTGCGGCGGATGGATGTTGTCCGGATACGCCTCGCCTTCTGCGGCCGGAGGCAGCGGATGCGCGTACACATAATATTGCCCCGCCGGGATTCCGCTGATCTGATAGGTGCCGTCCGGATTCGTCAGCGTACTGATCGCGGTTCCATTGGTCGAAAGCGCAACCACGCTCGCCAGGTTTACTCCGTTGCCGTTCAGCGACACCGTCCCGCTGATGCGGCCCAGTCCGGCCGGATATCCGCCCGCCGGATACAGCAGCGAAATTCCTGCGATGTCGTCCGCGGCAAGCGGTGCCGCCGCCGTGGTCGCGGCCGTAATCTGGGTCGACATGACGCTTGACGTCAGCGTATGCTGCAACCCCAGCGAATGCCCGAATTCGTGGACGATAACCAGAAAGAACGTATCCGACCAACTCGATTGGGTGTAGACCGTCAAATCCTGGCGCAGTTGAAGCTGCGAGTTTACGATTGGAAGCGCTGTCGCGCCGTTGGCCAGGTAGGCCGCCGGAACGTCGACGGTCGTCGGCAACGTCAACGCCAGCAGGCCTGGCTGGATTTCCGGGCTGAAAACCACATCGACCTCGGGAGCCGTATCCGGCGTCGTCATCGGGGAGAGACCGCCGAACGCGAGCCGGATTGCCGAGGTCCCGACGCTGTTCCAGACATTCGCCGCCGCGCGGATCTGATTGACCAGATTGGAAAAAGTGTCGCCCGGCATCATCGCCGTCGGTCCTTCGGTCGAAATCATGAAAGGGACCGTGTTGTTCTGAACCCCGTGCTGATCGCCGGCCGCCAGGTCGAACTTTACCGGGATCGCGGTAAAGGGTCCGCTGCGTCCCGCGAAATAAATCCAATAATAGTAAGCGGAAGCGAATGGCGACAGCAGGCCAAGCCCGGCCAGAATCATCGCCACTCGCGCGAGCCGCCGCATGCCTATTTCCCCGCTCCCACAACCTTCTGGATTTCAGCTTTCAGATCGCCCAGCTTTATGGTCACCGCGGAATCGCTCACCACGTTGCCGGATGCGTTGACCATGGGCGAGTTTGCCGCCGGCCGCACCAGCACCGTATTGCCGGCCGCATCTTGCATCACGTTGAACAGTCCTTGCGACAGCCCCATCACGTGATTCAGTCCCGACTTGCTGGTCCACAGGAACAGCACGTAATCCTGGCCGGGCGCGAGCGTGGGAGCGCCTGCCGCCATCTGCCTCAATCCCTTGGCCGCTCCGCCCGGCACTACGGCTTCGGCCGTGGCGAGCGTCCCGGTCAGATTTTCTTCGATCTGCAACTGGTAGTGGGTGTAAATGGTGCGGCCCAGGAATGCGCTGTAGGAACCGGTCACCTTGGCGTGAACGATCGCCGTCGATTGCCGGATCATATCGTCAACGGTCAACTGCTGGAGCGTGGTCGCTCCGGCGGCCGCCGCGAGCAGAACCGCGCACGATATCATTCGCGTACCCATGGAAGTAGTTTGGGTTGCACGCGGCTCGCCTAATCCCAAGCTACTGAGGCGACGTTACTTGAGCTCTCGAAACCGGCCTATTTTGTGGACCTGGGACACGCAAACTGAGACAGAATGGAACATCGCAGACGGGAAATCAAGGCGCGGCCTGAGCCGGCGCCAGACGGAAAATTTCAAACACCGGACGGCCATTGGAATCAGCAATGGTCCGGACCATCTGCTCGCGCTTGCCGGCTTTCGCAGCGGTGCGATCGAACCGATCGCGGACGCCGGGGATCACTTCGCGGCCCGGCACGTGCGCAATGAACAGCGTCTTCGGATCGGCGAACATCGCTGCGACGATCCGCTGCTCGAACGCGCCGGGGTGATCGTTGACGAACGGAAAATCTCCCGCGCGGAGTTCCAGGCGGCCCTTATGGAACAGCGAGAGCGTGTTCAGCATTCCCCAGTCGATCACGTAGATGGGGCGGGAGGAATCGGCGAGGGCGTTGGACAGCGGATAGAGCGCATCGGTAAAATTGCCGGCCGCGCCGTTGCGTTCGAATTTGGAGACGTACTCGTTGATGACCAGCAAATTCATCAACACCAGCGCCAGTCCGGCGACTCCCACAGCTCCCGCGGCTCGCGAAGCCCGCGGCCATGGCGACGCGAAAGTCGCGGCAATAAACATCTGCGGCATGGGCCACAGCAGCACGGTGTGATGGATCGCGCCGCCGGCGCCCCGCGTCGACGCCATAATCGCCCAGTCGGCCAGCATGAAAACCAGCGCAAATCGCGCCGGCCGCGAACGCCTCCACCAGGGAACCATCAGCAAAGCCAGCAGAAACGCGTACACGGTGAATGTCCGATGGTGATCGCCCAGACGCGCGCGAATGAATTCGGTGGTCCGGCCAAGCGGCGACGTGGGAGTTTTCGGATAGTCGGCCCAATCCTCCGCCGAGAGGAATCCGAACAGCCCCGAACCGTCGAGCGTCCCGGCGAGCATTCGAAGTTTAGGCAGCACCATCGTCGTATCTTCCCTATGCGCGTTTTGACGCAGGCTACTGAAAGGATGACGCAAGTTGTAGGTAGTGAACGGAAGCGAGCCAAAAAGGAACGCGATTCCTGCGACCGTCGCCCGCCGTACGGTCGCCATTTTTCGGATTTCCGTCCAGAAGACGGCAGCGGCGGCGATGGCCAGCGCCGTCAAAGCCCATCCGAACACCGCTTTATTCCACAGTCCGAGGCCGAGAAAAAAGAATCCGAGCCCCAAATCGAAGATCAAAGGTTGAAAGTCACCAGCTTTCTGAGCGAAACGGAGCACCAGGAAACATCCAGTCACAAGGAAAAGATGTTCCAGCGCCACCGGCCCCCAATCGAAGG
>Ga0187784_10004730_pt1 | contig 11019 bp, 12 predicted proteins | sample 1015_SJ02_MP15_2_FD_132964 | JGI IMG/M metagenome (GOLD analysis project Ga0187784, IMG submission 132964) | Tropical peat soil microbial communities from peatlands in Department of Meta, Colombia - 1015_SJ02_MP15_20_MG | ecosystem: Environmental > Terrestrial > Soil > Wetlands > Peat | place... | reverse complement strand
TGGGACGCTCCGCGAGATGCTCCCTCCAGCCAAAACGGGAAGCTACGCCGCACGCCCCATAGTATCTACAGCGATTTTCAGCCGATTGCGTGCATCGCACATCAACATTTTCAGCTACCTACCCGCGCTGAAAATCGTCATTTCCGGCTTATGCACAGGCGAATCCGCGAAGACGGGCTAGTCTCGCCAGGCCTGGCGGCGCGCCAGCGTCATGATTTGTCGACGCCATCAGCGGCCTCTGCTGGATCGTTGCCCATCTTGCCGCCACGGGCTCGCGCCGTTTGAGCAACACGCGCTACTGCCGCAGCATCATTGCGCCCGTTGCGGCTTCGACTTGCGAGGAGCCAAAGCGCCCGGCATGAACAAGGCGACGCGACAAGCGGCGGAACTGATCGACGATCTGGTGCGGCTGGAGGCGACAAAAGGGTTTTTGAATAAGAGCACGCTGATCGCGCGTGTTCTCGCTTTGCCTTCCTTGCAAGAGCGACCGTGCCTCCAGAAATTCACGAGATTGTCAACGGCGGAGAGAATCCGCTGTGTAGCGCACGTGGGACACTGCTTCGATCGACGGTTTGAGAAGCATCTTTGCACTGAACCCGACGCCATGATCGTCGCCTGGCGACGGACGATCGCGGCGGCGGGTGGAATCGACGCCAGCACGCGACCCCTGCTGTGCCAGTTGACGTTGCGGGCGCCGCTTGAAAGGTGGCGGAAACCGAGGACTTGCAACAAAAAAGACGGCGCGGGCGTCGCTGATTTGCGTTCGTTGTTGGTGGGCTATGGCGCCGTCAAGGTTAGGCGAGAAATCGGCGCCTCAGTTTGATCGCTGAATGGGAAGACGCGCCAAAAAACGGCCCTTCGCACTGAAAGCTCGATCGCCGCTTGTCACTAAATCCAAAAACTTCGCACCGCTCGAATCAGCCTCCATATTTCGGAGGTTTTGAGAAACGGCCGGCGGTTAACGTCATAGACGCGGGTCGATCGGCTCGCTCTCCAAGGCGAGAATGGCAAAGACGCATTCGTGCGTCTTTCGCAAGGGCGCTCGGGCGACGAAGCGCGACAGGGCTTCGTGGCCGAGCGCGAACTCGCGCAGCGCGTTCGCGCGTTTGCCACCGAGGCCACGCTCGCGTAGCCGTGTCAGATTGTCGGGCAGGTCATATTCCGGTCCGTAGATGATGCGCAGATATTCGCGTCCACGCACCTTCAACGCCGGCTGGATCAGCCCCTTGGCGCCCCGCGGGATGAAATCGCGCGGCTTGACCACTATGCCTTCGCCGCCCGAGGCGGTGAGCGCCTCCCACCACGCGGCTGCCTCGGCGCGCGCCGCCAGCCTGTCGCGCCATGCCTCCACTGGAACGCCGCGCGCCGCAGCGCGCGCGGCGGCCTCATGCGCAAGCGCAAGGCCGGCTCCGCTCGCGGCGGCGACGGGAGCGTATTGCTGCTCGATGAGCGCCGAGGCCTTGGCCGACCAGGGCATGATCTCGGCGTCGAATAGCAGCCAGTCGGTGTTGAGCTCCTTCCACAGCCCGGCCGAGTCGCAAGCCGCGCGCAGAAGCGCCAACAGTGCCTCGGCATCCCTGCGCATAGGGAAGAAGGCGCGGCCGGTGCGCGTCCAGATGGCGCCGCTCTCGCCCGAGATGACGCCGAATCGCCGCCGAGCCGCGTCGGCGTCGCGGCAGACTGCGAGGCAGGCGCGCGAGCCCATGTGCTTTTCCTGCAGCACCACTTCGTGATTGCCGCGCTCGCGATAGAAGGCGAAGGCCTCTTCGGGGCGCTCCAGAAATCCTTCTTGCGCGCTGGTTTCGACCGGCGACATGGTCGGCGGCAGATAGATTAGCCATTGCGGCGCAATCGCGAAGCGGCTCATAGCTTCGAGCGCGGCGGCGGCGTTCTCTTCCGCGATTGGGATGCGGCGCAGCAGGCCGACGTCGATCCAGCGCCGCCCCAGCACGTCGGCGGCGTCGAGCATGTCGTCGGCCTGAGCCTGCCCGGCGCGCGCTTCCGGCGTGGGCTGGAGCGGACGCACGGGCTCGGAATAGGTTCGCGCCGCCGGCAGGCTGACGAGCTCGCGCTCTGGCCAGCACAACGCCGTCAGCTTGCCGCCGAACACGCAGCCGGTGTCGATGCAGATGGTGTCGTTCACCCACTCTGCCTCGGGCGTCGGCGTGTGCCCATAGACGACCGTCGTCTTGCCGCGATAATTCGCCGCCCAGTCGAGCCGCACCGGCAGGCCGAATTCATCCGTTTCGCCGGTCGTCTCGCCGAACAGCGCGAAGTCGCGCACCGCAGGCGAGCCGCGGCCGATCATTTCCTCCTTCAATCCGGCATGGACGACCGCGAGCTTTCCGCCGTCGAGCCAGTAGTGACTGCGCAAATTGCCGAGGAAACGCTTCACCCGCGCGAGGAACTCGGGCGGTTCCCCCGCGAGCTGGTCAATCGAGTCCTGCAGGCCATGAGTCACCGCGACCTTTCGGCCTTCGAGCCAGCGCGACAGTTTGCGATCGTGATTGCCCTGCACGGTCTCGCCGACGCCGGCCGCCTGCGCCGCAATGGCGATGCGCAGAACTTCGGGCGTGTTCGGCCCGCGATCGACGAGATCGCCGACGAAGACGAGCTTTCTGCCATGCGGCGCGACGACGGTGAGCGCGTCGCCCTCGCCGGAGACGACATAGCCCAGTCGGTCGAGCAGCGCGCGCAGCTCGTCGGCGCAGCCATGCACGTCGCCGATTACGTCGAAGGGGCCGTGATCGTTGCGTCGGTCGGTCCACATCGGGCGGCGCTCGATCCGCGCCGCCTCGATCGTCAGGACGGAATTGAGCTTCCAGATCTGTCGAAAGCCCTCCTTGTCGAGGCCGCGTAGCCCGCGCCGGATTTCCTGAATCATCCGCTGCGGAACACCGGGATCGAAGTCGCGGTCCGGTCGCGCCTTGTTGCGTTCAATACACACGTCGAGGCCGGGATCGAGCACGACGGCGACCGGCAGGGCGTGCCAGCGTCGCGCCAGCTCGACCCAAGCCTTGCGGTCGGCAGGGCGAACATTGGTGGCGTCGATCACCGCGAGACGGCGATGTTTCAGCCTTTTCCCGGCGATGGCGGCGACAAGCTCGAAGGCGTCGGCGGAGACCGACTGATCGTTCTCGTCGTCGCAGGCGAGGCCGCGGCAACGATCCGACGAGATCACCTCGGTCGGTTTGAACCAGCGCGCGGCGAAGCTCGACTTTCCCGAGCCCGTCGCGCCGATCAGCACGACGAGGCAGAAATCGGGGATGTCGAGAAGGGTGGGATCGGCCGGCCTCATCGCGAGAAAACTCCCACCTGCGAGACGGGCCCATGCTCTGGATGCGCCTCGCCGATTCCGGAGAAGGCGACTGAATAGCCGTATCGTTCCGTGATCGCTTCAGCCCAAGCGCGGAACTGCGACCTCGTAAACTCGAAACGATGGTCGGGGTGACGGAACTGGCCGGCCGGCAGCGTTTCGAACAGCACGTTGTAATCCGCGTTGGGCGTCGTCACGACCACCGTCTTGGGCCGCGCCGCGCCGAACACGGCGTCGGCCAACGCGGGCAGGCGGTCCTCGTCAAGATGCTCGATCACCTCGACCACCGCGGCGGCGTCGACGTCCGCCCAGCGCAGGTCGCGATAGGTCAGCGCGCCATGCAGCAGTTGCACGCGCTCGCGCGAGGGACCGCCGGCAAGATCGAGCTTCAGCCGGTCACGGGCGCGCTCCAGATCGCGCGAGGAGGCGTCGAGCCCGATCAGGCTCTCGATGCTTCGCTCCTTCACGAGCCGTTGCAGCAGCCGGCCCTCGCCGCAACCGAGATCGGCAACGGAGCGCGCACCCGCCTCCTTCAGAAGGGCGGCCACCGTGTCGAGCCGGCGGTCGTGCAGGCGCAGGGGCGCTTCGAGCGCTTCCTCGCGGCGCGGCGCGGTCTCGGCCGGCGCCTTCGGCTCCCCGTCGGGCACGAGGCGGGCGAGCGCGGCCCGCGCCAGCCCATGCCGGTTCTTGAGATAGCGCCGCGCGATGCTCTCCCGCTCAGGATGGATCGCGAGCCAGGGCCCTGCCTTGGCGACGAGTTTTTCGCCCTCGTCGTCGCCGACCCAATAATGCTTGTCAGCGTCGAGCGCCGAGATCAGCACATAGAGATGGCTCAGCGCGTCAGCGAGGCGCAGCATTCCCGACAGATGAAGCTCGACATAGCGCGACGGGCCGCCCTGACCTTCGATCCGCCGCCCCTCGACGCGCCAGCCGAGCGGCGCGAACAGGCGCTCCAGCAGATCATCCTTGGACGCCGGCAGCGGCGCGACGACGATCTCCAGCGGGATCGCCGTCTGCGCCAACTCCGGCCGCTCGCGCGAGGCGCCTGTCATAGCTGTGCGGAAGGCTTTGTTCAGCGCGACGGACAGGAAAGAGGAGGCGGCGTAAGGGCGATCGTTGACATATTGGTCCATCACCCCGTCCGCGCCGCCGCGGCCCCGCACCAGCGCCACCGGGTCGAGATCGAGCGCGAGCGTCGCCTCGCAACGCGCGGGATCGGCTTGCGGGAAGAACACGATCGCCTTGCCGAAGGCGAGTTCGACCTCATGCACCCGATCCGGATGCTTCATCAGGAGGAAGCCGAGGTCGGTGGCGGGAGAATGCGTGGCGGCGATCGAAAGAAACATGGTCGGCGGCGGCCAGCGTTGCTGCGAGCAGGGCTTGTCGCATGTTTCAGTTCTTGGTCAAAGCGATCAGGCCGAGCGTAATGAATCGGGAGATCGTGAAGCGCCAAACTGAGACACTATCGGCAAGAGCCGGGATGCCGTGAAGGTTCGTATCGCAATAGGCCATCGGCGGTGTCTTCGAACTCGGCATCGTCGGACTCCACGTCCCCTTTGAGAGCTTCGAAATCGTTGCGAGAAAGCCCCAGTGCCCTGTCGATATCGGCCTCAAGTTGAGAGCGTCGCAGCACCCCATCGTCCTCGAGCCGCTCGACGTCGGGCAGATCGCGCAGGGAGGCAAGCCCAAAAACCTCAAGGAATCTCTTCGTCATGACATAAGCGAAGGCGCCCCGGGCTCGGGCGCGCGAAGAGCGCCGTCGATGAGGCCATGACGCTTCAGCGCGCCGATGACGTCACGACTGATCTCCCTGCCTGCGAGGGCTGAGACTTGCGCACGCGTGGCGGGCTGAAGGTAGGCGATCGCCGTGACCGTCATGAGCTCGGTCGGCGTCAATTCAGGAAGACCTGCGTCGCGCAGCGTTCCGGCGTTCGCCGTTCTGATCGCGTCCGCGAAACGCGACTTGGTGCGCAGCTGGTAGCCGCCGGCGACGAAGACGAGTTCGTAAGGCCTCGTGCGCAGCTCATCGGCGATGAGGTTGTCGAGATTGCAGCTCGGCCCGACCAGCCGCGCCAAGGCGTCGCGGGCTAAGGGTAAGCTTGCGGCGAAGATCGCCGCCTCGACGCGGCCCATCCATTCGCGCCAGCGCGCGCCTTGGGGCAAGTCTGCGAGCTCCGCGTCGAAGGCTTCCGGGCGTCTCTTCGGCCTGCTCATGCGCGCTCACAGCCCATATAGTCGAAAGCTCGGTCGCCCCGAAACTTCGCGCACGGCGCCAAGCTCGACGAGACGGTCGAACAGCCGCCGGGCGGCGCAATCCGATAGGCCGGGAAGCTTCGCCGCGCGTGACGGCGCGATGCAATCGTCATCGAGCAGCAACTCGACGACGCGGGACCCTGCTTTCGCGCGCAGCTTCGACTCCACGGCGAGAAGTTTTTCGGACTTCCGCAACTGCTCGCCGGCCAACGCGTGCGCGTCGGCGACGGCTAGCGCATAGGCGCTGGCGACAGCGTGCGGCCAATCGGCATCGTAGGGTCGCGGCCGCGCCGCGCCGGGCCCGCGGGGCAGCGAGGCGGTTAGGATTTTTGTCATGAGCAACGGCGCCGGCCGTTCCCAGCCCAGGCGGATAGCCAGGACGAGATCGGCCGTCCACAGGGCGAAATTCTCGACTTCCGGGCCTTTGCCGAGCGCGAAGGCGCGCGCCGCCGCCGTTGCCGCGAGCGTGACCGGATCGGCGGGCCCCTTTGTCAGGTCCCGCAGCTCGCCGACGAGCGCGCCAGGGGCGTCCGGCGCCGGCGCATCGAGCAGGCGCAGCGCCTCGGAAATCCTCGAAGCGTCGAGCCTGGCGCCCTTCCCGGCCAGCGAGCGCCACAGGCGATGCAGCCGGCCGGCGGGCCCGGGGTCTTCGGACAAGGCGAGATGCGCGGCGTCGCGCAACGCCCCCTCGTCCTCGCGCAGACGCGGGATTTTGCCGGCGGCCGCGGCGGCGCGCAGGGCGAGACGCTGGCGTAGCGCGCCGGCGAAGGACGGACTTTGGCGAAAGACCCCGTCGAGCAGGGTGAGGCCGGCGCCGACGCCGGCGCGAGCGTTTCAACGCTCGAGCGCCGCCTCTCCGGCGTTTGCTGGCGCTATCGCCAGTTGGGCGCGCCGTTGGACGCACGCGATCGCCACATTTCGACCGTTCTGGCCGGCATCCGCCGCAAGCATGCCCGACCGCCCGCGCAGAAGGCGGCGATTTTCGCCGACGAGCTTTTGGCGATGCTCGCCACGCTCGAGATGGACCTGCGAGGGCTGCGCGATCGCGCCATTCTCGCGCTCGGCTTCGCCGGCGGCCTGCGCCGCTCCGAGATCGTCGGTCTCGACTGCGGCCCCGGCCAGAGCGAGGACGGCGCTGGCTGGATCGAGGTCTTTCCCGCGGGAGAGGATCCGAACAACGACGGCGGCGTCCTGCTGCAAATCTCCGGCAAGACCGGCTGGCGCGAGGTCGAGATCGGTCGCGGCTCGCGTCCCGACACCTGCCCGGTCGCATTGCTCGAGACATGGATGCGCCTCGGCCGCATTGCGCACGGCCCGTTGTTCCGCCCCATCGCGCGCAAGAACGGCGGGGTGTCCTCGGATCGGCTCTCCGACAAGCACGTCGCCCGCCTCGTGCAGAAGACCGCGATGAAAGCCGGAATCCGTGGCGATCTTTCCGAGGGCGAACGCAAGCGCGCCTTCGGAGGCCATTCGCTGCGCGCCGGTCTCGCTTCGTCGGCGCAGATCGAAGAGGCCCATGTGCAAAAGCATCTCGGCCACGCCAGCGCGGAAATGACGCGCCGTTACCAACGGAAACGCGATCGCTTCAAGGTCAATCTCACCAAAGCCGCTGGGCTGTGAGCGATTGTTGCACTCTCCAATGTGTTTGCATGGCTGGGCAAGCGTGGTCTCCCCTGCTATCGCGAGCACCTTGAGAGCGCATGTCGCCCGTCACCATTCGTCGTTAAGCCGATTTAGGAACTGAATGCCGAGGTTCATAGTTTGACAGGAAGTTTGAAGCGGTCATGCGCTCATGAGACGAACCATGCAAATCAACGTGCTTCAAGACCGAAAGCGCCCGTTCTGGCATAACCTCAAGGAGATGGCCGGCAGCGAAAGCCGAACGCCCATGTCCGGATCATCGAACAAGGCTGCTGGCGCCTCGCGCGCGTCCGGCCCGAATGCATCGAATTCTTGAGCGGTGCGCTTGGCGGCTCGGATCCCGGCGAGCTGCATTGCATCGTCCTCGTCTTGATCGCCATAAAGAGCCACCGTTGCGGCTCGCTTGAATCGTCCCAGGAAATCCATACGGATAAACTCCGGCAAATTTGAAGACATCTTTGCGCCCCTGCTCGAAAATTCCGAACTCAGCCGGAAATCTTGAGTTCGCCGTTCTGATATTTTTCCAGGAACTTGGCCGCCGTCCTTCGCGCCTCTGTCCGGCAGTGGTTGTGGATGTGTTTGATGGCCGCGAGAGCGCGATCCGGCCGGATATCCAGGAGGTGGCGGGCCGCAAAAACGCAGACGCCGGGGTCCGGGTCATCGAGCAATGGAATGAGAGCTGAGCGCGCGTCCGGCCCAAATGCGTCGAGTTCGCGAACGGTCTGCCAGACGGCGTCGATACCGACTCGCTGCATCGCAATGTTTTCATCTTCGTAACCAAAATGCGCCACCATCGCGGCGTGCTTGAACCTCCGAACTAGGTCTTCGCTTAGAAAATTCGGCATCTTCATGGGCATGTCCGATGCTCCTGTACCAGAATCCCCATATCGTGCATCGCCTTTATCCCTTTTCGCCATCGCTCATCGAATGACTTTCCTTTCAACATGTCGCGCACAGACAATTTAGAATCTGGATCAGATCGCCCAAAATCTGAGTTGATCTCCTCATGAAGAAGCTTTGGAATTCGGATAATGTTGCGTGTCGTGTTCAATTGTTGCGTAGAGATGTCACCATCCGCACTCTGCTCAACGATATGATGATATTCATATCCGTCGCCGGCCGGGCCAAAATATTTAACGAGGTCCACTTTTTTGAACGCGTCAAATGATGAGAACGATTTTTCTTCCATACTGACGCGGAGGTCGTCCAGCCGGTAGGGAGCTTTCCTCGCGAACTCCTCTGCGGCCGCTGTATCCCGCTTCAACGTGGCGTATTCCGCAGCCATCTGGGCGAGATCGATCGCCATCGCGGCGTCACCGATGACGTCGATCACGGGGATCAAGTTCGACGCCGCCTCGCCAGTGAGACGTAGCGCGCGTTCCGGCGTCAGTATCTTTCTTATGGCTAGGCGGATGGCGCGGCGAGCGATTAGTCGATGTAGTTGGACCTCCGCAAGTCTTATTGCGTCTTCGTTCGATTTGTCTTTAGGTCGGAACTTCCCGCCGCGTCCACCCTCGGTTCCGGCGGGCCAACCCGGATGCTCCGGATCGTCAGGCGCGGCCTTGGTCATGATCGCCGCCGCTCGTCGCGCCTCTTCCTCATCGAGACAGGGCAAACCAAGCTGCGTCGTGGCGATCATCGCGCGGGCGAAATCGCCTTCATTGAGCGCGCGGGAAACTGCTCCAAGCCCTTGCGACAGGCGGCTGCAGTCGAGCGGACGACCGAAGGTGTAGCCAAGAACGGCGCTCAACTCTTCAGTCGGGCGCGGCGCCAAACCCGCCGCGGTCTTAACCAGCAAGCGGATAGGGCCCAGCGCAGGGCCTTGCGCGTCGCAACTGACGCCTCGAGAATGTCCCGGCGGGTCGAGGCGATATTCGCGCACTCCTTGAAATCTGGGCCCGTTCATGAGCGCTCCTCGAATAGGGACCAATAATTCAGTCTAGAACATAAAGCGAACATAGGTCAAGAGCGATCGACGTTTCAATTTGCTTCGCCACCTTTATGGTGGTATGGCATGCGCCATGCAAAAGCGCCGACCGACCTATGATCTCGACGCCATATAGTTGTCGATCGGTTTGGTCGAAACCCTCGCGATCACGATTTCGGCCAAGCGGGACGCCATCGCGCTCGGCTTCGACAGGGGCGGCATCGTCCAAACGATCAACAGCATCGAGCGTGCGATGTTTTACAAGTCCATGACGACGCTCAAAGACCATCGTCTTTGGCTGGATGTCTATCATGTCCTGTCGCAGGGGCTGACCCTCTACATCAAATTTCCGGCGGACGTCAAAACCGAGTTCTTGGTGGTTTCGTTCAAGGAGAAGTAAAGATGGCGACGAGGAAGCAAATCCTACCGAGCACGATGATCGCGCCGGACACCGGTGAGGTCCTGACGCGGGGCGTGCGGCCGTTCGTGGTCTCCTACAAGGGCGAAAGCGTCAGTGTGGAGCTTCCAGGCTATTATCCTGCGGGCGACGGCGACGGCGTAGTTGTTGGAGACGACATGGCCGTCGTCGACGAGGCTTTGCGCGGGCTCAAGGAGAAGATCGAAGGCCTGCCCTCTCCCGCCACGATCCGCCGCGTTCGATTGAGGCTCAATCTGTCGCAGCGCGAGGCCGGCTTGCTGCTCAAGGTCGGCGAGAACGCCTTCGATAAATATGAGCGCGGGCTGGTCGAGCCCAGCGGCCCAACGAGCCAGCTGCTGAGAATTCTGGATCGGCATCCCGAGATGGTCGACGAATTGCGGTAACAGGACGCCCGGGTCCGCTTCGACTTCTCAGCTGCGAAGCTGAGCGCCCCTGAGCAAGACGCATGAGCGAATATCAATATTACGAGTTTCAGGCGGTCGACCGGCCCTTGACGGCCGGCGAGCAGCAGGAGCTGCGCGCGCTGTCGACGCGGGCGCGGATCACGGCGACGAGCTTCGTCAATTCCTATGAGTGGGGCGACTTCAAAGGCGATCCGTCGCGGCTTGTCGAACGCATGTTCGATCTTCACCTTTACCTCGCCAACTGGGGCTCACGCCGATTTTTCCTTCGCCTGCCGAAGAAGCTCGTCGACCGCATCTGGCTGAATGGCGTCCTGAGCGAGGTCGACTGTGTCGAGACGAGCGTCGTGGGCGAGCATCTCATCGTCGAGATTTCGAGAGACGAGCTCGAGGTGGAGGATTTCGACGACGGCTCCGGCGGGCTAGCGGCGCTGGCGCCGCTGCGGGCGAAGATATTGGCCGGCGATCTCCGGATGTTTTATCTGCTGTGGCTCACGGCCGTCGAGACGGACGTTTTCGCGGAGGACGCTCAGGAGCCTCTGCCGGGCATTGGGCCTCTCGATGGAGCGCTCGAAGCCTTCGCAGAATTTTTTCAAGTCGATGCTGATCTCGTCTCAGCGGCCGCCGAACGAAACGCGGAGGCGTCGGGCGGAGAACTGCATCGGCGCGACATCGACGCCGCGATCCGCGCGCTATCCGACAAGGAGCGCATGGGCTTCCTGTCACGGCTTTACGATGGCGATCCGCTTGTCGGCGTCGAGCTGCGTCGGCGCGTTCGCGAGAGCGTCGCCGAGCGCGCGCGAGTCGAGCCCCTCAAGGCGCGGACGGTCGGTGAACTGCGCGCCCGCGCCGCCGAGATCGCCTCCGGCCGCAAGCCTGTCGCCGAGGCGGTGGCGCAGGCGGAACGCGAGAAACGCGCGGCGGAAGCTGCGGAGGCGCGCAAAAAGCGCCTCGCAGCGGTGGTCGCGCGTGGCGAGCTTGCCTGGCGCGAGGTCGACAACGAAATCGAGCGGCGCAACGCCGCCGGCTATGATCGCGCCAC
>Ga0187784_10004728_pt1 | contig 11020 bp, 12 predicted proteins | sample 1015_SJ02_MP15_2_FD_132964 | JGI IMG/M metagenome (GOLD analysis project Ga0187784, IMG submission 132964) | Tropical peat soil microbial communities from peatlands in Department of Meta, Colombia - 1015_SJ02_MP15_20_MG | ecosystem: Environmental > Terrestrial > Soil > Wetlands > Peat | place... | reverse complement strand
TTGTCCCTTTGAAGCATGTTGTAGACGGGCTGCTCCATTTGGGGTGGGAACAGGCCCCGCTCCCTTGCTATCTCGTGAGCCTTCACTATGTCCTCCGCGGGCCACATAGAAGTTCCCCAGTATAGAATCAGGCCCTCGTCCAAGAGATGATTCATCGCCCATACGGTTTCTTCGATGGGAGTGTTGGGGTCGGGCCGGTGACAGAAATAGAGGTCGAGATAGTCAAGTTGCAATCGTTTAAGCGAGTTTCGACACCCTTCAAGCACATGTTTACGGGACAGACCCTCATCGTTGGGTCCTTCTCCTCCCCAGAAGACCTTGCTCGACACCACGATGCTCTCTCGGCGCCATCCCAGTTTCTTGATGACATTCCCCATCACCACCTCGGCCTTCCCGTCAGCATAGGCTTCCGCATTGTCGAAGAAGTTGACCCCCGCCTGCAGGGCCGCGGACATACATTCAGTCGCTACATTCTCTCCGACCTGCGCTCCGTATGTCACCCACGCGCCCAGAGATAATTCGCTGACCTTCAGTCCAGCGCTTCCAAGCCGTCTGTAGTTCATTTCTTACATTCCGCAATCGAGGGTTCGCTATTAACGTGATGAATTGGATGGGGACCAACGGCGCCCCCTCGTGAGAACCTGTTCATGCCACCCCAGCTTGACCCAAGGTTTTTTTGGGCACCCCAATGCGGTAGCGAGGAGGAAATGTCATCCTATCGCAAGCGGAACGAGAAGAAGGAGGAGTGGAAGGGGCACAACCACCCATTTAACGAGAAGTGCGGCCCTCACTGCCCCCGGAACGAGAAATACAAAGGTCCTGAGAAGAAGCCTGGCTTCCTGTTCAGGAGGAAGCAGTAGTCGGCGTCGGCCTCCAATCCTAGGTGCACACCATGAAGACGCTCGTCATCGGCCATGAGGACATAAAGCGGCTCTTGCCGATGGCCGAATGCATAGATGTCATGGACGACCTCTTCAGGGCTCTGGCTCGGGGCGACGTGGTCCTTCCTCTCAGACAGATCATTCCACAACCTGACGGGAAGGGAGCGTTCGGTGCGATGCCGGCATACCTGGGGAACCCGAGGGCCATTGGGGGCAAGTTCATCACGGTCTTCAACGGAAACCAGGACACTCCCTACGAATCCCACCAGGGCGCGGTTCTTCTCTTCGAATGTGACAACGGGCGGCTCCTTGCGATTGTGGATGCAAGCACTGTAACGAACATCAGGACTGCGGCTGCAAGCGGAGCGGCAACGAGGGCCTTGGCTAGGAAGGATGCCCATGACCTCGCGATTCTCGGCTCGGGGACTCAGGCTTCGACGCACCTGGCGGCGATGCGTGCGGTCCGCGAAATTACCCGTGTACGAGTATGGAGCAGGAACCCGGAACATGCCCGACGCTTCGCCGAAATGGAAGGGAAGAGAGGGCAGCAAGTCGACGTGACATCCTCGGCCGAGGAGGCAGTCGCAGAGGCAGACATCATATGCACAACAACAGCTGCCACCAGTCCGATTCTGAAGGGGGAATGGATCTCCTCAGGGGTTCACATCAACGCCATAGGGGCTTCAGTCCCGGGTTATCGGGAACTTGACTCAAGGGCGATGGCCGTGAGTAAGTTGTATACCGACAGGAGGGAGTCACTCTTCCGCGAAGCCGACGACTTTCGGATACCGTTGAAGGAAGGTGCAATCAAAGAGGACCATCTCAAGGCCGAGGTGGGAGAAGTATTGGTTGGGAAGGTTATGGGCCGGTCATCCAACGCCGAGATCACCCTCTTCAAGTCGCAAGGCCTGGCAGTGGAGGACCTTGCCGCGGCCTATCGTGTTTACACGAAAGCGGAGGAGAGGCGGCTGGGGGCCTGGGTGGAGTTCAGCGAAGAGCGCGATATGCGAAAAGTGGCATAACCCCGCCTGGGTCAAAAAGTGGGCAGTCGGTGGTGTAAAGATTGGGTGTGACGCGTGCCTGACGTGATGTTAGACTTGAGAAGAAAGTTGTAGACGATTTGGGACAGATTTGAGAACCAGTTCCGCTGACCCTCCCTTTCTTTTCGGGAGTTCGATTTTTAACCATGCCCAAAAACGGGAATAGAGTTTTCTAAAATGGTACAATACAAGTGGGTCGCCCTCTCAAACACCACCATAGGGACACTGATGGCGTCCATAGACGCCACCATCGTCCTGATCTCTCTCCCAGCGATTTTCCGTGGCATTGCCATCGATCCCCTTACCTCCTTCCAGTATCTCCTTTGGATCCTCTTCGGCTACAGTTTGGTGACTTCAACCCTCCTCGTCTCCTTCGGCAGGATATCTGACATGTACGGCAGGGTCAGGTTGTTCAACCTCGGCTTCGCCATCTTTACGGTGGGTTCTCTGCTCTGCGCTGCCACTCCCAACACAGGGAGCCTCGGCGCCACCGAGCTGATTGTTTTCAGGATAATCCAGGGGATTGGTGGAGCGTTCCTCTTCGCCAACAGCGCCGCCATCCTGACGGACGCCTTCCCGCCGAGGGAAAGGGGAAAGGCGCTTGGGATCAACATGACAGCAGCAATAGCGGGCTCGCTGGTGGGGCTGGTCCTGGGCGGGGTCTTGGCGCTCTTCGACTGGCGATACATCTTTTTGGTGAGCGTCCCCGTAGGCGCCGTCGGCACGGTCTGGTCCTATGCCAAGCTGAAGGACATCAGTGCCATCAGAAAGGGGCAGAAGGTCGACGTCTGGGGGAACCTCACCTTCGCAGCGGGACTCACCCTTGTTATCCTGGGGGTAACCTATGCCCTCGAACCCTACGGAAATTCAGCCATGGGATGGGGTGACCCCTGGGTCATCGCTTCCATGGTCGCAGGTTTCGGCCTGCTGGTCGCATTTCCATTCGTGGAAAGGAGGGTCCCAGATCCCATGTTCAGGCTTGAACTGTTCAGAAACAGGATGTTCAGTGCCGCAAACCTCGCCGGGGTTTTTGCGGCGGTGGGAAGGGGCGGGGTTCAGATCATGCTGATAATTCTCCTCCAGGGTATTTGGCTCCCCCTGCATGGGATAAGCTACCAATCGACCCCGTTCTGGGCCGGGGTCTACATGATACCCATGATAGCGGGATTCGCAATCATGGGTCCCGTGAGCGGCTACTTCTCCGATAAGTACGGCGCCAGGTTTTTCGCCACCCTGGCCATGATCATAACCGCGTCCACATTCATAGCCCTCTCCTTCCTTTCATACAACTTCGACTACACCGAGTTCGCGGTGATCATTTTTGTCATGGGGCTGGGCGGGGGACTATTTGCCGCCCCTAACATCGCATCCATCATGAACTCCGTCCCGCCAGAGCACAGAGGCGCCGCGTCCGGAATGCGCGCAACGCTTCAGAACACGGCCCAGACGATCAGCCTTGCGATATTCTTCACGGTAATCATAACCGGGCTCTCTTCCAGCCTGCCAGCGGCGCTCTCCGAGGCTATGACGAGCGCCGGGGTTCCTCAGCTCGCGACTGTCTTTTCCTCAATTTCTCCCACGAGCGCCCTCTTCTCGGCTTTCCTGGGGTACAACCCAATGCAGTCAATCCTTGCCAACCCACAATTGGCCTCGGGGGTCGCGCAAATCCCCCGCTCGACCCTGACCTACCTGGAGGGGCAGACCTTCTTCCCGCGTGCGATCGCCCCCTCGTTCGTTTCCGCCCTGGACCTGTCTTTCTACATCGGAGCGGCACTGTCCCTTGCCGCGGCCCTGGCTTCCCTGCTCAGGGGGAGGGCGTACATCCATGAAGAAGAAGTGCCGGCGTCGAACAATTCCCAGCGTGCAAGTTCTCCAGAGTGAAAGCCTGGAGTCTTGGTCAAACCATTACCTGTCAACAGCAGTGGTGACTCACTACAGTTTTTTCGATAGGTCGTTCATCATCATCGGCGCGTCGGGCGACCGAAGAGGCTCTCCGTGCCCGCTGAGCATGACCTCGAAATCGAGGGAGGAGAGCCGTTCGATGGAAGCCTTGGCCTGGTCCATGTGTGGTGTGAACCGAGGAGGCGGCCCCTCCAGCTTCCCTTTTACGTACCTTGCCGTGTCCCCGACGAAGAGCACCCTATCCTGCCTGTCGTACAAGGAGATGCTCCCTGGTGTGTGGCCGGGTGTGTGAAAGACTGCAAGTCTCCCGACGGTGTCCCCCTCTTTCAACAGAAGGTCAGGCTCGACGGGAGTCGTCTTGAAGAACGGGGATATCACCCCGAACGCGAAGCCCATAGCGCCTCCTGGCGACGGATACTTCTTTCTACCTGAAACGAAGTCCGCATCAGCCTCGTGAACAGCGACCCTTGCCCCCGTCGCGGCCTTGATTGCGGCGAGCCCTCTCGTATGGTCGACGTGGCAGTGGGTAACGACGATCACTTTTACTTCGGATGGCTTCCGGTTCATCTTTGAGGTAATGAAATCCAGTATTTTCTTGCCATCTGCCTGCATACCCGTGTCGACGAGCGTCAGCGTGCCGTCACCCTCTTCTACCAAGTAGCTGTTGGCGTTGGAGCCGTCTACGTACTGCACACCCTTCACAATCTCGGTCATGTCGCCTTACTCACCCACGTCATAACGATCCTTCGAGGCTTCGGACCTAGGATTTAACAGTACTACACCGTTTCTGCAGGTGAGACCTGATAGTTCCTGAACTGAAGGACGCCCCTTTCTGTTTTTATAAAACTCTCCGTTCGCTCTTGGCCAATGAAGCAGGCGGTACAGCTTGGACTCTTGGCTGCAATTGTAGTCGCGTTCCCATGGTTGGCAGCCTCTATCGCCGCAAACCTGCAATTACTTCCCTCTGGGGCCTCGGGCCTGCCTTCCCCTTCATGCTCTACCAACTGCCCCGCAACATCGCAGGTCGTGCCTCAGCAGACAACTGGGAATGCACTGGTACTCATGTTCACCCTGGCAGTCGTTCTGTCTCTGTTCGTGGTTTCAGGCGTTATCGCCTGGCGGAGGAAGGTGCAGACAAGCAGGGGCGTCTGGAGCCTCTTGTCTGTCTTCCTGCTCTTCGCCTTTGTCTATGGCCTCTCCGGCCTCCTAAACATTCTTGGGACAGTTCCGCTTCCCAATTTTGGCGTCTTCAACCCAATAGCCTACGAGTTGTCTTATCTGCCCCTCGTCTTAATTGTGATAGCCGGAGCACTGGGAGTCAAGTGGATAGCGCAGCGCCCTGGCCCCACCAGCTCAACGACAACCCCGACAGCACCGTCTCCGGTGAGGCAGACCGCGCTAAGTGTGCTCGACAGAGCCATCCATTCGCTGCGCAGTGGAACAGACCCCCGGAGCGTCATAATCAGTTGCTATAGGGCACTCTGCGAAATCCTGCAGGAAAGAGGAGTCCCCGGGACACCCTCCGCAACGGCCAGAGAATTCGAGGTCGCGAGCGAAAAGGCGCTTTCGATACACCATGAAACAATTCATAGGCTCACCGCCCTATTCGAAAAGGCGAGATACAGCGCTGAAGAAGTAGAACCTGGGGAAGCCGTCGAAGCCGAGTCTGTCCTTTCCGAACTGAAATCAGAGGTGCTGGGGGGCGTGGGAAAGAAGTGAGATCCGCAACCCTTCTAGCATGTTCCACGGCCGCATGTGCATTGGCTGCCGCATTAGCCGGTCTGAGCTCGTCCTATGGCGGAGTGATCGCGGCGCTCTTTTCCCTTGGGTTTGTGCTTTCTCTGGGCTCTGTCCTATCGGGGAGCCCCGTCCGCCAATGGACTCTGCTCCGAAAAGACTCCCGACCTGGGCAGGGCCCAGTCTCTATGCTAGTCCTGACGGTAAAGGAGGCGGCTCACGGTTCGCCCATCTCTCAATCCCAAATCGCCCGGATGCTTCGTTCCGTGAAGCCGGACGTTTCCAAGCAGTCGATATCGAAGGATATTCTGGAACCATCCGGTCTGAGACCGAGGCTGAAGGGCGAAGAATACATGGCAGAGCTCGAAGCGGCAATCAAGGTGCTTCAGGACGGCTGAAGGGGCACGGACGAAGGGAAGCGATGTCCATCAACGAGTACTTGCCGAAGTCTCGAAAGTAATAGTTGGCAAGAGAGACGTCTTGGATCTGTTACTGCTCTCGATAGTTTCTGGCGGCCACGTCCTTATCGAGGATTATCCGGGACTAGCCAAGACGCTGATGGCGAAATCGCTGGCCTCTGCCCTGGGGCTCGAGTTCAAACGAGTTCAGTTCACTCCCGACCTGCTACCGGGGGACGTGACTGGAAGCTACATAATCAACCAAAGAACATCGGCGTTCGAACTCAGGAAGGGTCCGATCTTCACCAACCTTCTCCTGGCCGACGAAATCAACAGGGCCCCGCCTAAGACCCAGGCGGCTCTTCTCGAAGCGATGCAGGAGAGGCAGGTCACACTCGAAGGCGAGACCCTGAAGATGCACGACCCTTTCGTTGTTATGGCCACTCAGAACCCCATCGAGTACGAGGGGACGTACCCGCTCCCGGAGGCCCAACTCGACCGTTTCCTGACCAAGGTTGGCGTAGGTTACCCCGACCCCTCCGAAGAAAGGGAGATCCTTAGACGGAGGGCCGAAGCTATGACTGACGATGTCAGCGTCTCGGCTGTGGCCACCCCCGAGGACCTGCAGATCATGAGGCGGGAGATAGAGCGCATCCACCTCGAAGAAGCGGTCGAAGACTACATTGTTGAGCTAGTCCGGGCCACCCGCAAGCACTCTGACGTCGATGTGGGGGCTAGCCCCAGAGGGTCTCTGGCTCTGATGAAGCTCTCGAGGGGGAGGGCGTTCCTCGAAGGCAGGAGCTATGTCGTCCCTGACGACGTGAAGGCCGTGGCCATACCCGCGCTCAGCCATAGGCTGATACTCAAGGCGGAGGGGTGGATGAAGGGAAAGCGACCAGAATTAGTGATTGAAGAGATACTCCAGTCTGTGCCCGTCCCAAAGGCAGACTGACATTTGTTGCTGACGCGGAAGCTAGGCCTTATCGCAGCCTTCGCGCTGTGGACCCTCCTTCTGGCCGTAGTGCTGGGGAGCCCGGTCTTAGCGCTTGCTGCCGTGCCTGTCGCATTGTATTTGGCATTCGTCATGATCGGGCCCCAGCCCCACCGTAACGTCACTGCAACAAGACTTCTTCCTCCGGGGCAAGTCTACGAGGGCGATCGGGCCACAGTCATCCTCAGGGTGAAGAACGAAGGGCCGCGAGTCGACTTCGAGATGATTGACGGAGTACCGCCCGAAATCTCAGTTTCCGAAGGGAGCAACCACGTCTTTGCAGTTCTGGGAGAGGGAGAATGCCGTGACTTCGCCTACACATTCTCGCCTGAAGCCTTCGGCACCTACGGCTTCGGACCTATCAAAATCAGATCGACGGACGCGGCTTCGGCTAGGTACGAGGAGATAGTTTCTGAAGCATACGATTCATTGAGGGTCTATCCCGAGATCGAGTACCTTGGCAGGATGGAATTCAGACAAACGCGCCCTCGCAATTGGCCCGGCGAAACTTCTGTCCGAAGGCCTGGGCAGGGGCTGGAGTTCTATGGTATAGGAGAGCACCACAGCGGCGACCCACTCCGGCGCGTCAACTGGAGGGCTTCTGCCAGGGCCGGCCGCCTGATGCTGAACCAGTTCATGAACGAGGCTGGAGGTGAGACAGTGGTGGTGTTAGACCTGAGGTCGACCTCTCGGATAGGAACACCCCCCAACACCTGCGCGGATTATTCGGTAAGGGCGGCCGCAGCGCTATCCCACAGACTTCTGAGAGACAGGAACAGGGTAGGGCTTCTCTCAGTGGGGCAGAGCATCATCAAGGTTCCTCCCGGCTTCGGTCGTCGCCAGTTCGAAAAGATACTCGTCGGCTTGATTTCGACCAAGGTCAGCGTCGATGCATGGAACCTGGAGCTCGTGCCCTACTACCTTTCCCTATTCTACTCGAGGATGGTGCAGCTGGTGCTGATCTCGCCGCTGGTCGACAACAGTCCAATGTACATGGTCTCCGAGCTGGCGCGAAGGGGGTACGAGGTACTCGTGATTTCCCCGTCCCCACTGGAAATGGACACTCCCGAGAAGGGTGACCCGAGGGCCATTCGAATCGCCAAGGAACTTGCGACCTTGGAAAGGGACATGAAGATTTCGTCTCTCAGGAGGCATGCAAGGGTGATCGACTGGAACCCGAAGCTTCCGCTGGTGGACTCATTTGAAGGACTGAGGGAATCGTGGCGAGTGAGAAGGCTAGGTTAGACCTCGTTTTCCCAGTCCGCTTACTGGGAATAATCGCCTTTGTCTTGCTGTCAACATTCGTCTATCTAGCGGCAATGCAGGAGGGCTTGGCGGGCGTCTTCCTGCTCGGGATTCTGTTCGGCTACGGCGCCCTGCTCGGCGGCATCATAATCAGACGGCCAGACGCCGAGGTTCTGGGCTGGCTGATTCTCGGCACGACCCTACTTGCAGCGGAAGCAAAATCCGCGGCTGCTTCCTACTGGCTTACGATGTGCACTGCAATCGCTGTCGTCGTATTCGCAGACTTCCAGCATTCTGTCGCCCTGCTGAACCCTCGGAGCAGCAGGGAGGCTGTTGACAATCAACAGCAGTCCGCAAGAAGACAGCTGCTCCGGAGACGCGCTTCTGTGCTGGGGGGTGCCGGTGGGGGTTCGCTAGTTTTGTCTCTGGTCGGCGTGAACCTGTCGCCTCCGCTGGTACTCTCCGGGGCGGCCACTGCCATTGTCGGGATTCTCGCGGTGGCCGCGATGGTCCTGGTTGCATTGGTGGTCCTAAAGGCTGGCCAGCGGAACCGGACGTCCTAAATCCAGTCCCTTAGCCACCATCGAGGGTCGGGCATGCCGCTCATCATGACCGCTCCCTTCAAATCGGGTTTGCTGTATCTCTCACGGCGCAGTTCCACCTTTAGGTCATCGCCGGAGAAGGCAAGCACCGCATATTCGGCCCATACTGGGTTGATGACCCTGCCATCGGCGGCTTTGTAGAATGGAAGACCTACGCTCCCAGGATTGATTATCAGGGAGGCCCCGAACCTGCGGACCATCTGGGAGTGTGTGTGTCCGCCCGCATAAGCCTCAAGGTGTTTGCCTTCGAACATCTCGCCAAGTTCCTCGTCGGGAGTAGTGGGCAGAATTTGTTCAGTGTTTGAGCGGGGTGAGCCATGATAGCACAACAGGGAGTGTTTTCCGCTTTTGACACCTATCGTAGGTTTGAAACTGGTAATGTACTTCCTGTCGGTTGCACTGATTCTTGAGGCAGTCCAGTCATGTAAAGCAACCATCTTCTGTCTTTCATCCGCAGATATATTCAGATTGCCGAAGTGCTCGCGTTCCTGTCTGACCAGCGTTTCGTCCGTGTTCCCCAGGACACAAGGCCAGCTAGTTCTTCGAAGGAACGAAACTGTCTCGTGCGGCTGAGGCCCGGAGGCTGCGACATCACCCAGGCACATGACGTGGTCGGCATCTTTGATACCTGACAGGATGCTCTGAAGTGCGACCAGATTACCATGGATATCCGATATGATCGCGATCTTCAACCACCATACAGAGGACGGAGTGTGACGATAAACATTCTGTGTGTACGCGGCTCATCTCACCCCTCGCGAAAACGACCGCCGGAATCCGACGGAAACCTGTTGCCTAGCGCGATGTCCTCTGCCGCTCAGAGGTCCGCACTTGGACGGTGCTTTCCAAGATCCTCCTTTCAGCGCCTCGTAATATCTCGCTGAGGGTCGAGGGCCTGACCCCGACCAATTCACTCAGGCCGGTGAGGCTTATCTTTCGAGGGAACTCGAAATACCCCTGTGCCAGAGCCGTCCCTAATACCTCCTCCTGTCTCGTCGTGAGCTCCACCTGATGGTCGAGGGGATCAACGTCACCCTTCAAAGCCTTTCTCCTCGGCGTTTTTCCGTTCATTCCAGCGATCTCTCCTCATGGCTCCTTGCGACTGGCGCGTTCACCTGGAGGTACGGTTCTAGCACCCGCACGATCGGTCAGGTGTAGACCGTCAGAGTTAGAGGAATATGTTTCGACCCTAACCTGTTAGGAATCCAACGGGCAGCTCCATCCTCATTGTTCTATTTTATCGCCTTCGCTCAGGAAGTCTCCAAGAATGTTCTTCTCCGCTGACCTGAGAATCTCGCTAAGGGTGCTAGGCTTGATTCCAATCTTTTTCGCCAGCTCAGTCAGACTTATCCTCCTGGGGAAATCGTAGAAGCCCATCTCCATGGCTGACCTGAGGATACCCATCTGCCTCGTAGTAAGCTTGAAGTCACTGGAAACAGGCCCAATATCCTTGATTGCGTAGCCGATTCTCTCCCTGGAGAGGCGGCTAAGAAGCAAAGGTACTCCATCGTTGCCGAGGAAGACCTTGTAACCCACGGTGCAGTCGTCTTCGGTCCTGGCCGAAGAGACGAACACAGCCAGGTTCGCGCCCAGGATGGAGGGGCATGCCATGCACTTGCTCGCCACGACCACTCCCATTAGGCGCTGCTGGGAGAGGTCGGTCAGCTCCGTGCTCATGACCGAAGGGATGGAGTCGAGCTGCTGGCGCACCTCCCTTGGACTTCCCGTCCCCAGCGCGATGTCGACAAAGTGGGCGACCTCCTGGCCATGGCCTACAAACTTGAGCCCCAAGATCCTCACCTGAGCTGAATGGCCGACGCACAGCTGCTTCATCCAGTCGTCGGCCCGTGCCTGAAACTGGAGCTGCATCAAAGGAGTAAGACCACAGAGTCGGAGGGAAGCTGCTAATGACCCTTTCTCCACTTCGTTCGGGCAACGAATAATTACGCCGGATGGCTACGAGACATGGTTGAAAATCAGGGAAGCCTTTCCAAAGATGTTCGAGAGGGCGTACCCGGCCGTTGACCCGACTACCCCGATATTGTCGGTCCTTCCCCTGCTGCGCTTTCACGAGATTGACGTTATGCCCCTGTCTTTCGACGCTGGAAGGAGACGAAGGGGCGTCTTCGGTTTCTCCTGCCTTGCGATGCTGTTGAAGATCCAGCCCGAGGGGGTCGGCTCCTTCTTGGAACGGCCGTGCGAGGTTGTATCTGAGCCTCTTGCT